>OGNN01000002.1_pt1 | contig 192190 bp, 158 predicted proteins | sample 1573461 | NCBI WGS metagenome assembly OGNN01 (sample SAMEA2581998, study PRJEB24529) | metagenome | biome: Human gut stool | place: China | collected 2011
ACCCACAAGCTGGCTGCATCTGTTCAGCATTCCGGTGTCTGAGAAACCGCATTTCTCCATGACTCTTCCCGATGCAGGATTTCCGGTGAAGTGGTCTGCCCAGATGTTTTCAAAGTGCTTCTCGTTGATGCAGTAGTCGAGCATCAGTTTCAAGGCTTCGGTGCAGATCCCTCTGTTCCAATAAGGCTTTCCTACCCAGTAGCCCACCTCGCAGTCGTTTTCTCCGATAGGGATGTTGCTGGTTTCATGGGTGTAGTAGCCGATGCAGCCGATAGCCTCGCCAGTCTCTTTCAACACAATCGCCCATGTCGTGTCATTATGGAAGAATGTCCGGATTATCTCCCGACTTTCTTCTACAGACTTATGTGTCGGCCATCCTGCACGAGGTCCTACGTCAGAGTCAGAGGCGTACTTGAAGAGCGACTCTGCATCTGATTCCTCCCAATAGCGAAGTAAAATTCTTTCTGTTTCCATCAGATTTCTATTTTTGAGTTACCATGTTCTTAAATGAGTTTTAATGTTAAATAAATATCCATTAATGTAGATTTTATCATTAGTTGATAAAATCGGAGTGTAATTACCAAAATTTCTACATTTAGGATTTTTTCCACTTATAATTTCAATATCTTGTGCAGGCATCCAACTATTTGCAAATAAATAATAATTTATGCCTTTTACTGTTTTTTTATCTATAATAATAACTACATGGCCAGGATACCCAGGAATTATGAGTAAATCCCCAATTTTAGGCAGTTTATTTGTAGAGTTTAATTCCTGATATAAACTTGCAGAACCTGCATACATCATTACTTCAAATAAGTATTTTTCAAAATTAGCTCTATCATATCCCTTTCTTCCATTCTTCTGTGAGAATGTTATACATTTAGAAGATTTATGCAATCTGTATCCTTTTGCCCAATCATCAAAACATACAATTACACCATTAGTCAATCGAAACTCTATTTTGGTATATTCTTTTCTGGAATAGAAATATTCTGCCCTGAGTCTAATAGCGGCATCAGCACATTGTTGTACTGAATTAATTCTTACATCCAATACACCTAACGAGTGTGTTTTTAAAATATTGCCTTTGTAATCTCTTACAACTGTAGAAGATTTTCTTGGAAAATATTTAATATAGTTTTCCCAAGTCTGTGCAAAACTAATGTTAGCAATAAACGCACATAATAAAAATAAATATCTAAGCATCTTTTTAAAGTTTTAAATTAAACTATTTAGTTTTATAAATCATTTCTTTTTAAATTGTGCATAAGTATGATTTACAATAATTGGCTTATTATTTTGCCAATTTAATTCTGGAGTTCCATCTTCATTAAGAATTTGAATCTTACAAAAGGAACAACGTTTTTCTACAATTTATATCAATGTTTTGCTGTCTATTTACTTTGTGTGCTTACCCAAGCCAGTCGGTGAAGATAAGTATACATTCGTGCACCTTCTCAAAGAATCTCCCTATCCGGCGCTTGATGCCCTTCCAATAAATCCCATTCTTTTTAATGCTCATATACTTCGTTCTTTATTTTGTTATTAATTCATGTGTAAATACGCTATCAGTGCAATCTGTATCAGCAGAATGGCAAGAAAGTAGTATGTAATACAACTTTCCATTCAAAGCTATCGTTTCTTCTCCAGCTCTTGCAGGCTTTCGAGTTTCTTTGATTCGAGGAAGTCGTAGATGCCACCGAGGTGTTCGCGGACGCGACCGTGACCGAACTCGTAGACCTTGGTGACGAGTCCGTCAAGGAAGTCGCGGTCGTGACTAACCACGATGAGGGTGCCGTCGAAGTCCTGCAGGGCTTGTTTAAGAACGTCTTTGGTGCGGAGGTCGAGGTGGTTTGTCGGCTCGTCGAGGATGAGGAGGTTCACTGGTTCGAGGAGGAGTTTGAGTATAGCGAGTCGTGTGCGCTCGCCACCGGACAGCACTTTCACTTTTTTCGTGGAGTCTTCGCCTCCGAACATAAAGGCTCCGAGCAGGTCGCGTATCTTATTGCGTATCTCCCCCTTTGCTACGTCATCAATGGTCTGGAAGACGGTGAGTTCACCGTCGAGCAGCGATGCCTGGTTCTGAGCGAAGTAGCCAATCTGTACGTTATGTCCGAGATTGAGTTGTCCTTGGTTTTGCAGTTGTCCCATGATACACTTTACGAGTGTAGACTTTCCTTCGCCGTTGCGACCTACGAAGGCTATCTTATCACCGCGTTCTACGGTGAGGTTCACACCGCTGAATATTGTTTTGTCATCGAAAGCCATGGCTACGTCGCTCATCTGCACGGGGTAGGCTCCGCTTCGTGGCGAAGGCGGGAACTTTAGTCTCAATCGGCTTGTATCCTCTTCGTCCACTTCTATGAGTTCGAGTTTCTCAAGCATTTTTACGCGACTCTGTACCTGAAATGTCTTTGAGTACGTACCTTTGAAGCGTTCGATAAAGTCCTTTGTTTCAGCAATCATCTTCTGCTGCTCTTCGTATTGCTTCATCTGTTGCTCGCGTCGTTCCTTGCGCAGTTCGAGGTAGTGACTGTAAGAAGCTTTGTAGTCGTAGATGCGTCCCATGGTCACTTCGATGGTGCGTGTGGTGATGTTATCGACGAATTTGCGGTCGTGACTGATGACGACTACGGCTTTGGAACTATTGATTATGAAATCCTCAAGCCAACCGATAGACTCGATGTCGAGGTGGTTTGTTGGCTCGTCGAGTAGCAGTACGTCGGGCGACTTTAGCAGGAGTTTAGCCAGTTCGATGCGCATACGCCAACCTCCAGAGAACTCACTTGTTGGACGATTGAAGTCGGAGTGTTCAAAGCCGAGTCCGAGAAGGGTCTTCTCTACGTCTTCCTCAAAGTGCGTCATATCAATGGCATAGAACTTCTCCGAGAGAGTTGATACCTTCTCTATGAGTTGCATATAGTCATCGCTCTCATAGTCGGTACGTGTTGTGAGTTCGGTATTTATGCGGTCTATCTCAGCCTGAATCTCATGCAGATGTGCGAAAGCCTGGCATGTCTCCTCAAAGACGGTACGTCCGTCTTCTGTCATAAGGTGCTGTGGCAGATAGGCTATGACGCAATCTTTGGGTGCAGAAACAGTGCCACGCGTTGCCTGTCGTACGCCAGCCATAATCTTCAAGAGCGTACTCTTGCCTGTGCCATTTTTGCCCATGAGGGCTATACGATCCTTCTCATTGATTTGGAAGGAGATATCTTTAAATAGGGTGGTGCCACCGAATTCGACGGTCAGTCCATCAACTGTAATCATATATCTTTTTGTTCTAATGTTGAGGTTTGTTATAGTACTTGTGCGAGAGTACTTGAGTACTTGTGGGTATATTACTCGAGTATAGTAGCGAGATTACTGCAGTATAGTGGTGAGATTACTCGAGTACTACGTAGGGAGAGTACTGTGATAGTTGTAATGAACAGATGCGTTAGTTGCACCTGTTGGATGTGTTAGTCATACCAGTTGATAGCTTGCTCATAGCTATCGAACTGCATTCCTTCGGTTACGCCCACTATTTTCAGTACCTTCAGTATGAATTCCTGTTCGCTTATAGGTATGAGACGTGCGCCACGTCGACGTTCGAAGTAAGGATTGCGTCCCCATTCGCCGACGCAAATCTCCATGAAACGTCTGTACTGATCGGGGAACATGCGTCGCTGAAAATTGGTGAAGCCACGAGCGTAGAGCATCGGACTGTTGCTGCGATAATATGCGCATGAAGTGTCCTTAGTGCATCTGGTAGGGTTGATGAGCCGCAGATACTCCTCGTTCTTCAACATTATGGCGTGTGCTATCTGGTGCAAGCAGTTGGTTGCCATTGGGCAGTCGTTATGCTCGCATACGGGGTAATTGGTTGGTAGCGATGTGTATTCTTTTCTTGGCATAATATTTTTTAATAATCCTGTTTGTATGCATAGTCTTTACCACGCAAATGATGATTGAAGATTTAATATATTTAACCTTTGCAAACACTCAAAATCTGCATTTTCGTGTATCTTCTGCAAATATACAAAAATATGCCGATAAGTCGTGGAAATGTATCAATATTTAGTAGATTTCCACGACTTATCGACATGTTTTGCGATTTTATCCTAATATGGATGAGTTTCCCCTCTCCATTTCGTATAATTATTCGTGCATTTCAGCAACAATGAAATCAATTCTCAGCCGACTTACCCAGACAGAGAGCGGCACAGACAAGGAACTCTTCAATGAGCAGGAGTTGAACCAGTTTGCTTCATTCTATCTTGACAAGTGGGATGAATTTTCCGTGCCATCTTCGCCTTCCTGGGCGCATGGTGGCATGGAGACGGACGCAACGATTTCAGACGAGACCGATAGTCTATTGTTTTTCTGATGAAACTCCTTCCTTGTCTTAGCCATTGCTTCCGTAGCCCTATCGTGGGTTTCGATCAGCAATGGGCTTTTGTGGTATTGCACAATCTTGACCCCGACTGAGTTGTGTCTTTTCTTTTCCTCGATGCATTGAATGATCAAGTCTGGATTGGCTCTCGCTTTCCTCCCTCGCGACTCGGCAGAGATTGCAAGCGAGCTTGCATCTTTGCTCTCGCTGCTCGTTCGGTTGGCTGATTTAGCCGTTGGAGTCTTGTCAAAGTTCTGAATATAGGCAGCGTTGGTCAGGAAGAGAATGTCGGAACCTTCCGGTATTTCCTGCATTACCTTCAACATGAGGGTTAGCATCATTCGGAACTCTGTGGTGTGCAAGTCGCTGATTACATCACGGCTGATGATGTTGCCGTTATGCTCAATCACAACGGCAGCACCACCAGCTCGCTCTTTATGGCTATAATCACATGAACCACCTATCCAAACGTAATATGTAGAAGTATCTTGTGTCATAATTATTTTATCTTCAATGTCCGCAGATATTCTTTCTGCTCGGGCGTGATTCTGTAGCTCTCGATGGCCTTCTGTATGGTCTTGTTGTGCGTCCAGAGAGCAAGACGGCGTTGCTCGATGCAGGGAATAGCCTGGTCCCATTGCTTGGCAAGGGCGGTGGCGAAGAACCAGGAATGCCTATGAAACTCTCCACAGGCACTCCCGGTGTCAGATTGGCTTGGAAAGCAGCATACTGCTTATCCTGCATGGCGAACAGTCTTTCTTGAAGTAAAGTCATTTTTATCCTATTAATTTGATAATCTGTTTATCCGAAGCATCAGGCAGGATTTCTTTCAGATGCTCGAAAATCCTCTGATAAGATTCTTGGGGAGTGCGGTTGCATTGGTAAGCTTCCCTGCCATAGAGATCTTCGGGAGTATTGAGTAGCGACCATCCCCAGCCATATTCATGATTGTGCTTGTCGCGAGGGTAGATGAAATCCTCGGTCACGATGTAAGTCGCCATTTCCAGTCGGGTGAGATAACCGTCAAACTTGCTTCTCATTCCCTTGACCTTCGGTCTTCCTCCTTCTTGCAAGGCAGAGTTGAAGCAAGCTTCACTCTGCTCTTGCTTCGTGCGTCGGTTTTCCGTGAAACCGCAGGCTGCCCGAAGTTCTCTTGTGGTGAGACTGCCGGTAGATTGAAGCGTGCAGAGAATGGCTCCTTCTATCGATTCTTCATCCGGGCGAGGGAACTTGCTTCTTCTGTAGTTACAGAAGTCCGGCCACCATTCCTGGCTGATAAATCCTGCTTTCTTGTTAAAGAACTTTCCGTACATACATGGCATTTCCTGAACAATTTCGCCTTTCCATTTCCATAGCGGCCAGTCCCAGCCGCCTTCAGGAAAAGTTACATATCGGCAATCCTCTGCCACGATGTCTTCGGCAGAGAATCCTTCAATGCCACTATCAAGGAGAGGGAGGAAGCCGATTTTCTGAATTAGCTCCATCATGCCTGTTGCTGAATATATTTCTGGAAAGTTCATAAGCTTCGTTCTTTATTTTATTATCAATTCATTCAGTTTGTCCTCTCTGATAATCTTCGGCTGAACCTTGCCTGCGAGAACGAGAATCTTTTTACCATTACGATAAATATGAAGCTGTCGTGAGCGAACCACGGCAGTCAACTCCTCATCGTTCTGCATGGCTTGCCAGATAGGATAATATACTCCCTCAGGTTCAAACAACTTTTTTTGAAGATGCGAACAGAGGTTTGTTGTATCAATTGTCATTGCCATAATTTTCTTCAAACTATTTGTTTCCAAAGATTTATGTGTAAATACGCCATCAGCGCAATCTGTATCAGCAGAATAGCCGGAATGCCGTATTTGAATTTCTTGTACATCGTCTTATGGTGCCAGACTTTCATTCCCATCCATGCCCCGATGCTTCCTCCAAGTACAGCCAGCAACAAAAGCGTTACTTCTGGAATGCGCCATTTGGCTTTCTTTGCCTTGTATTTGTCAATGCCGTACACGATGAATGTAACTGCATTGATGCCCAGGAGATAATAGGCGAGGCAACTGTGTAATGTGTTCATACCCAGCCACCAAAGTAAGTTTCCTATTATGCGCATAAGATTATTCTTTTATATTTTTGATTATGTCAAGAATGGATCAAGCGTAGCCAGCAGTTCGGCTTTATCTACCACACCGCTTGTGCGCCACAATATCTTTCTTCCTTTGCAGAAAACTCCATCAGCATTTTCTGGGCAAGGGGAGCGTGCCAGGTCTTCACCTCCTGCTCAGTAGGCGTATGACCGCCAGGGAAATGGAAGGCTTGATTGTAATGCTGCAGGAAGAGAGGGGAGAAGTGAGCCAGGGTGTCCTGCTCACCAAAAAGTCCCCACACACGATCCTTATAATAGGGATTGCAATGGTCAAACTGCACGGCTTCCAGCTCCGCGAACTCCTCAATCAGTGCCTCGTCAATTACCAGCCGCTGATTACCGTCCCTTCTCGGTGCCTTGTATTCATGCTCGCCGATGCGCTCCTTCAGAAACTCCGTCATCATGAAATACGGATTGCCGAGCAGGGCAGGAATGCCCACCACTGGAGCCAGCATCTGGGCAAGGAAAGAGCCGCAGCTGTTGCCCAGAAGCAAGTCGGGCTGTTCCCAGTCGATGATGGAGCGAATCTCCTTCAGTGCCTCCTTGGGGTGCAAAGGGAGGTCGGGAGTCAGCACCACCGCCGTCCCCTCAAACGCCTCTTTCAAGGCTCTCGCCATCGGACAACTGCCCGTGGCGAAGAATCCGTGTAGGAATAATATCTTCTTCATGATTTAATCTTCAATGTCTTGTTTACTTTGTGTCTCTTTTCTTGATAGGTCCGGAGTGGTTGCCTCTATTCAGCTTGATTCCGTTCTTGTTGAGAATGCGGAATATGGAACTTCTGCTTCTGAATCCGCTGGCTCTCCAGATTTCATCTATCGGATGTCCGGCAACATAGAGGTTCACTACAGTCTTCTCTCTGTCGAGCTTCTGCGTCTTGCTGGCAGAAACAGGATGCAGAGACACAATCATCTTCTCCTGCAGCTTGATTACATGCTCTGCAGCTTTCCTGAGAGCAAGGACTTCGTCGGGCAGGGAACCAATCATTACCAATACGTCAGATGGCTTGGTTTCCGGAAACAGGATGTTGCTGGAGTCAATCCGGTCGTGGATGTTGATGATGCGAATGACCTTTACCCTGCAGAAAAGCTACTTTCCGATGCAAAAGTGGGTGAAGATGTTTTGAAGTGTTTCTTGGGGGGTGATGCGCTCTTCGCCCGTGATTTCTGCAAGGTGGTCGATGACGATGCGGAGATCTTCGGCAAGTAGGTCGCCACTTAATCCGAGGTTCATTGAGTCGATGACACGCTGTAGACTTTCGTCTGCGAGGAGCAGAGCAGAGTAGTGGCGTGCGGAAGTGATGACGATGTCGCTTTCGGAGAGCTGAGGTATGTCGGCGGCTTCAACGATGAGTTGTTCGAGAACGGGGATGTTGGTACCGTATTTGGCACTTATGTCCACTAACTGTGAGTTTTGAATTTGGAGTTTTGTATTTTGCGCTCGGCTCATAGAGACGCTTGCCTGAGCAAGAATTGTCGGCTTCGTCGATGAGGAGTTGTTCAATGATGAGTTGGGGAGGTCGATTTTGTTGCGTACAATGATGAGTTTCTTGTCTGCCACACGCTCCTTGATGTCCTCTATCTCGGCTTCGGTTGGTTGTTGGTCGATAAGCCAAAGCACAATCTTCGCCTCCTGCAACTTCTGGTAGGTGCGCTCGATGCCGATGTTCTCGACAACGTCATCGGTTGTGCGGATGCCGGCTGTGTCGACAAAGCGGAACTGGATGCCATTGATGATGGTGGTGTCCTCGATGAAGTCACGGGTGGTGCCATGCACATCGCTCACGATGGCTTTCTCTTCGTGCAGCAGGTGGTTGAGTAGGGTACTCTTTCCGACGTTGGTTTTTCCGACAATGGCTACGGGGATACCGTTCTTCAAGGCGTTGCCTACTTCGAATGAACGCACGAGCGAGGCGAGGCGTTGGTGGATGTCGCAGGCAAGGGTGTAGAGTTCGGAGCGGTCGGCAAACTCGAGTTCTTCGTGGTCGGAGAAATCGAGTTCGAGTTCTAAGAGCGATGTGAGTTTAAGGAGATGTGCTCTTAAGTCGGAGAGTTCGTTGCTGAAATGCCCTTTCAGCTGGCTGAGTGCCATGTCGTGTGTAGCTTTGTTGGTAGCGCTGATGAGGTCGGCTACGGCTTCTGCTTGCGAGAGATCCATCTTGCCGTTGAGGAATGCACGCTGAGTGAACTCGCCTGGGCCGGCAGGAATGCATCCGTTTTGGGTGAGCTGGAACATCACCTGCTGCAGTATGTAGGCGGAGCCGTGGCAGGAGATTTCTACTGAGTTCTCACCAGTGTAGGAGTGGGGAGCATGAAAGATGGAGACGAGAACTTCGTCAACGACTTCGTTTTCAGCGTTGACGATATTGCCGAAGGCGAGTGTGTAGGGTTTGCGGTCGGCTAATGGGGCATTAGAGCCGACGGGACGGAATATCCGGTCGGCTATAGTGAGGGCTTCGCTTCCTGAGATGCGAATTATGCCAATCGCACCACCAGGGGCGGTAGCGATGGCGCAAATGGTTGGGTTGTTCATTTTATTGGAAGATAGCTTGCTTCGCGAGTGAAATTATTACACAATTATTTGTTGGGTATGGCTTCTTTAATGTAGCCGTGTCGGTAGGCATATAGGAGGCGTTGAAGGTCGCTAATCTGATTTTTCAGTTCGCGACCTATGTCGGTGTCGGCTACGCGCATACGATGCGAGGACATTTCGACTATCTGTGTGGATGACTTGATGTCGGAGCACTTCTGTATGGCATCGATTGTGGATGTGAACGGCTCGTGCTGTACGAGAACGAACCCACGACTGTGGTAGACGAGGGTGTAGCCGGCAATGCCGGTTTCCTTATGGTATGGTTGCGAGAAACCACCGTCAATGACCATGAGTTTGCCGTTAGCTTTTACGGGATTCTCGCCGTTGCATACGTGTACGGGTACGTGGCCGTTGATGATGTGGCGATTGTCGCCTACTACGTCGAAAGCATCAAGGATATTGTCTACTATCTGCTCGTTGTCGCGTAGCTTGAAGTAGTTGCCCTTCTCTTCGGTGTGCGTCTCCTTGTCGTCAATGAAGTAGCGTTCGAAGGTGGCCATCTTCGACTTGTCGAAGAGTGGGCTGTCGGGACCACACCACAGATAGAGGAAGTAGTCGATGGCGTAGTTGCGTTCCTCAGGTGTAGAGTCGGTTTGGAAAGCTGAGCGGATGAGCATACCGATGTTATATAGCAGGTCTTTGCCCGAGCAGGTTGTGCCAGGGATGATTTCTACCTCCTTCAGCTTTCCGTCTTCGTCGAGAGGTATGGAGGCGTGAAAGAGGAGGTTGTTGTTGAACACAGCGTACATGCAACCATGTTGAAGGAGCAGGCGTATGTGCTTGTGCAGTTTCTCGCTCACCTGGAACGAGTGGTTGATCTTGTCCATGAGCTGCTTCTCCTCGGGTGTGAGACGATTGGGGTGTTTGGGATCGATGGTGGGGAAGGAGTTGCTCTTGAGCGGATATTCCTTGCCGTTGAGAGTGATTGTGCCCTTGTCGTAGTCGATGTAGTTAAGCATGAGTCGGTCGGACATCTTCCACTTGGCGTGGCGTTTGATGATGGCAGCCTCCTCCTTAAACTGCAGAATAGTTATGGCTTTGTGCATTAGGGCAGCAAGACGTATCGACTTTTCGTCGACACGTGCAGAGTCGGCAGACGAAATCTTAGGGATAAATTCCTCACAAGGGTCGTCGCCATAGGTGTCCATGGCAAATGTGGCAAGCGGCATGAGGTTGATGCCATAGCCCTCTTCGAGGGTTGTCATATTGGCGTAGCGCAGCGAGAGTCGGATGACGTTGCACTGACATGCGCGATTGCCTGCCATTGCGCCCATCCAAAGCACATCGTGATTACCCCATTGTATGTCCCAAGAGTGGTAGCGCGAGAGGGTGTCGAGAATGATGTGTGCGCCAGGACCGCGGTCGAAGATGTCGCCGAGGATGTGCAACTGGTCGATAGACAGGCGTTGTATCACGTTGCAGATGGCAATGATGAAATCGTCGGCACGACCAGTAGATATGATTGTGTCGATGATGACGTTGACATAGTCTGCTTTGTTGGCATCGTCTGTGCGCTCGTGCAGCAATTCCTGTATGATGTATGAGAAGGAGCGTGGTAGTGCCTTGCGAACCTTCGAACGTGTGTACTTGCTTGATACCAAGCGACATACTGCTACCAGGTTGTGTATGGTGATGTGATACCAGTCGTCGATGTTTTCCTCGGCTGCTTTTATCAGTTCGAGTTTCTGGTCGGGGTAGTATATCAGTGTGCAGAGCTCGCGTGCATCCGATTCGCGCATCAGATTGCCAAAAAGCTCGTTCACCTTGCGTTGTATATTGCCCGAAGCATTCTTCAGAATGTGAAGGAATGCTTCGTATTCGCCATGAATATCGGCAACGAAGTGCTCGGTACCTTTAGGAAGATTGAGAATGGCCTGCAGATTGATAATCTCGGTGCTTGCTTCAGGGATGTTCGGGAATGACTGGGCAAGCAGTTGCAGGTATTTCATATCATTGGCTGTGACTTTATGATCTTTTCTCATGTTCAATGTGGTGATGTTGAGAGTTATATAATGTGCTTTTGCATCTGTTTCGTTGTTTTGTCGTCAGATGCGGCTATGGGCATAAAGCCCTCTGTGAGATGCGATTTGGATTCGAGTAGTGCCATTACGGATGTGGCAAAGGACGAAATTTTCAAGGTGTCAAGTGCTTGACGCATTGATTCTTCATCGTAGTTGCTATTAATCAGTGTGTCGGAAAGGTTATCAAGCAATCTCTGGCGTATCGTCTCGCGTCGGAAAGCGTATTGCAGATATAGCAATTGAGAGCATATTTCGTTAATGGCATGGTCAGAAATGTTCAACGTCCTAACCTTGTTGTTGATTTCAGACATTACCTTTGCTTCATGTTCGTTGTACACCTTAGCATATAGGTCGTTGAACTGTCGGAGCATGGTTGTGCGGTCGGTTGTTAAAGTGAATTGCTCGTTGGCAATGACCTTAACAGATGCTTTGGGTAACAATTTCTTTATAAGTTCTGCTTCTGCTGGTCCGCAGCAATGAAATACTGTTGGGGCAAGCATGAGGGAATGTGGAGGGAGAACATCTACCAATCCATTCGCTGATGTGAAAACAACGGGAATACCTTTGTGCGTGTAGCCCTTCATAGTTGTGGCAGTAGTGCCAGACCACTTACCAAACACATGCACAAGGTCGGGAGCATTGTCCACAACTTCCACATCGCCAATGCTACTAATATTATCGGCGATAGTGTCCGGCAATTCCTTGTTCAAAGGGGATGCAGTGCTTTTTAAGAGACTTATAAATTTGATTCTCATATTTTATGCGTAGAAAAATCGTGTTTGTCTGCTCTTATATAGCGCAGTTTGGTGAGTATATCGAACCACAAAAGCGACAATTCGTAGAATGGGACAGACCATGCGGATAGGTGCTCACTGAAGATATTACATTTTCTTTTTACGAAAAATATACGCAATGCTATTGTTGCTATGAGACACAACGCTGCAACAGCCAAAGCAATCCATCTGCCAGTTAGGACTGCAAATACGCCTGTTGTGATTATGACGACATAGTTGATATACATAAACAGTGCATCGGTTATGTAGGATAGATGCATTAGGGCCTTACGCTCAAGGTGACGACCTACATGACTGTTGGCTATACAATATTCAGTCCAGGTCTTTTTAGTTGGACAATCGTTGTGTACGAATGAGTCTGGTAGCAATGTGATAGCTGTTGAGTAGGGTCTTGCAAACTTGTTTATTATGAAATCGTATTCGCCATACACGTGCTGCAAGTTGCCGCGATAGCCATCGCCACTGATAAACTCGGAACGTCTGAATGCGATGTTTGCACCAGTAGAACGGTAAGCGATACCATGTGCAGCTGCTCGCAGATAATAGCAAGCTTCACGAAGACGTATGAAGCGACGATAGGGCTTCACGTCATTCTTATAGTTGGAGTAGCCGAGAACAAGGTTCGTATTGCTATCTATGCTTTCTGCAATGGTTTGCAGCCATTTGTCAGAAGCAGGTGCACACGAAGCATTAAGCATAATGACCCAATTGTTGTGGGCTGCCTTTATGCCCAATGAGGCTGACAACTTAGGTTTGCTCATAAAAAGCGAATGCTTGGGGATGTACGTAGCATAAAGGTTCTTGTTGTCAGCGTATTTAGCAAGTACTGCCTCTAAATCGAGGTCGCCCTTTTCGCCAACAACTACGACTTCAAAGCCTGGTGCATAATCTTGCGAAAAGATAAGTGGCAGGTGTTTGTCAAGTGCCTCCACATTGTTTTGTGAGAGCACAACAACAGTAAGTGGGGGCAATTCAATTGTGGTATCTTTGGTGCTCTTGGTCTTAATAGAACGGAAAAAAGGATTGGCTACTACCGATGCAATGGTCAGTAGTAGAACAATGATACTTATTATGATTGTTATATTATCGATAAACATTTCTGATTATTTACAAATCTTCTGTAATGTAACCTTTAGGCAATTGACGACAGTTGTATGCGCTTGCCATTATCTCACCGTATGCACCGGCTGAGCGTATAGCAATGAGGTCACCACGATGACACTTATTGAGGTCTATGGCCTTAGCGAAGACATCGCTCGACTCGCAGATAGGTCCTACTACATCGTAAACTTCTGTTGGCTCGTTGCTCGTGAGGTTCTGAATCTTGTGCAGCGCTTGATAAAGAGCCGGACGTATGAGGTCGGTCATGCCAGCGTCAAGAATGGCGAACTGTTTATGTGAGCCTTGCTTTACGTAGAGCACACGAGAGATGAGCGAACCACATTGAGCGACTACAGAGCGTCCAAGTTCGAAATGTAGCTGTTGACCTTCACGCAGACGGAGATGCTTAGCATACGTGTGAAAATACTCTTTGAAGTCGGGTATAGGCTGATGGTCGGGTGAGTCGTAGTTCACGCCGAGTCCGCCGCCTACATTAATGCTTTGAACATATATATGGTGCTTATCAAGTTGCACTTGCAGCTCGTTAATGCGATTACATAATGCCTTGAAGTCGCCCATGTCAAGTATCTGAGAACCAATATGAAAGTGCAGACCAACAACATTGATATTATTCATCGTTGTTGCACGTTCTATTACATTCTCCATGTCTTGCATTGCTATACCAAACTTATTCTCTGCGAGTCCGGTCGTAATGTTTGCATGTGTATGGGCACCGATATTGGGATTGATTCGGAAAGCAACATTAGCAGTCTTGTTGGCTGCCACTGCCAACTCTTCGATAACCTCCAGTTCGGCAATCGATTCGACATTGAAACAGGCAATGCCCTTCTCCAGTCCGAGATTAATCTCCCAATCGCTCTTGCCCACGCCTGCATACACCACCTTGTCAGCAGGAAAACCTGCCTCGATAGCCGCCTTTATTTCGCCGCCACTCACGCAGTCGGCACCAAAACCATACTGGCTGATGATACGCAATATCTTCGGATTGGCATTTGCTTTCACGGCATAGTGAACGTGGAAGTTTTCATGCTTCTCACATTCTTGTTTTATAACTTCTAACGTCTTTCGCAGCAACTGCGTGTCGTAATAGTAGTAGGGTGTTGCTATGCTATTTAACTTGTCAACCGAAAACATTCTTTGTGCATTTAATGGTTATTACTATAAAATAATGTTAGGAGTTAACTTCGCGTGGCTATGCCATTGTCCTCAGTTAACTCCTATAATCTTAATATATAACGTTGTTCTTCTTTACTTATTGTTGAAGAGCACGTCGGAGAGGCTTTGCAATGCGCGTTCCTTGTCAGCTTCTCTGATAAGGAATGATATGTTATAATTGCTTCCACCATACGAAATCATACGCACGGGGATATTCTTCATCGCGTCCAAGACAATGCTTTCGAAGCCGAGGTTGTTCCAGTCGAGGTCGCCCACAACGCATACGATACACATGTCCGAGTCGACGGTTACGGTGCCATACTTCTTCAGTTCGTCTACAATCTCGTTGAGGTGAGACGTGTTGTCGATACTCATCGATACACCAACCTCACTCGTTGTAATCATATCAATAGGAGTTTGGTAGCACTCGAATATCTCAAACACCTTGCGAAGGAAGCCTGTTGCGAAGAGCATTCGCGACGATTTAATCTTGATAGCCGTGATGTTGTCTTTAGCAGCAACAGCTTTAATCTTGCCTCTGAGCAACACGTTATCAATGATAGTGCCCTCTGCCTTAGGGTCGAGAGTGTTCTTAAGGCGTACGGGGATGCCTGCGAACTTAGCTGGCTGCACGCATGTTGGGTGCAAAATCTTTGCACCGAAGTATGCAAGCTCTGCAGCCTCTTCAAAGTTGAGCTGGCGAATAGCTTCTGTCTTGTCCACTACACGTGGGTCGTTATTGTGCATACCATCGATGTCTGTCCAAATCTGAATCTCTTCAGCAGGCAAGGCTGCGCCAATAAGCGATGCTGTGAAGTCGCTACCACCACGCAACAGATTGTCTACCTCGCCATAAGCGTTGCGACATATAAATCCTTGAGTGATATATACCTGATAGCCCTCATTTTCTTTCATTACCGCAGCCAACTTCTCTTTGATGTAGTGAGTGTCGGGTTCGGCGTTCTTGTCAGTACGCATAAAGTCGAAAGCTGAAAGCAGAACCACCTTTACGCCCTTCTCTAAAAGGAAGTTTGTAACCATGTTGGTGCTAATAATTTCTCCCTGCGCTACGATATTCTTTTCCTCAAAGCTTGTGAAGAGGTCTTTTGTGAACGAACGGAGATAGTTGAACTCTGATGCAAGAAATTCGCGAGTGCGCTGTTTGTATTCGTCGGTAGAGTAGAGTTCCTCTACGTGCTGCATGTATTTCTGCTCAAGATTATTGATTACATCGTTAGCTCCGTCGGAGTTCTTCTTGTAGAGGTAATTGGAAATCTCTATGAGTGAGTTTGTTGTTCCTGACATTGCAGACAACACAACAAACACTTGTTCTCCTGACTCAGAGACCATTGTCGCAACGGATTTCATGCGTTCCGGAGTACCTACAGAGGTACCTCCAAATTTCATTACTTTCATTATTGTTTTATTATTTGTTTTATACGTTTACTTGTTATATTTATCTGTGACATTACATAACTTGCCATCTTCACACTTGAACACCCTACCAGGGAATTTCTCAATGAGTCCGTGGTTGTGGGTCGAGAATACGACTGCGGTACCCGTATGGCTTATTTCGTAGAGCAAACCGACAATCTTTTCCGCTGTCTCAGGATCGAGGTTACCTGTAGGTTCGTCTGCTATGATAATCTTAGGACTATTGAGCAAAGCACGTGCAATGGCGATGCGCTGTTGCTCACCACCAGATAATTCATGTGGCAGACGCAACTTCTTGTCCTGCATACCTACAGCTTCAAGCACCTGCTCTATGCGCGCAGCAATTTCTTTGGACGACTTCCAACCTGTGGAATGCAGCACGAACTCAAGATTTCTGTACACATTGCGATCGTGTAGCAGTTGAAAATCTTGAAAGATGATACCCATCTTACGACGTAGCGCAGGGATATCTCGACGCTTTATGCTGAGCAAATCACGACCTAAGACCTCTGCCTTTTCGGCATCGTCTTTGTCGAAATCTACTTCGCAATATATTGTTTTCAAGAGCGATGATTTGCCCGAACCAACTTTGCCAATTACATAAACAAACTGGTCGGCATCAACTTGAAAGTCAACGTCGTTGAGCACAGTTCCGTCTGCCTGATATATATTTGCTTTTTGATAATCTATTAACATCTTCGTTCTGTTATTTTTACTGCCATTGATGATAGCAAGCGCAAAGTTACGAATTTTCTTTGTAACTATGTGGCGTTTATACGTATTAATTGTGTATGGACGCTATTATTTCAGTGCTTCAAGTTCCTCAGAGAGTTCAGTCCAACGCTCTTCTTCTTCATCCATTCTCGATTTTATCTCGGTGTATTCGTTAATGAGAGTCATGTCGGCAGCATTCTCTGGCAGACAAAGCAATGTGTCAATCTCGGCAATTCGCTTCTCCATTGCCTCAATTTTTGTTTCCGACTCTTTTATTAGCTTCTCTACACGGCGTATCTTCTTTTGTTGCTCCTTGTGCTCGGCGTAGCTGATTTTTCCTGAATTAGTTATTGTATCATCGTTTGTTTGTGTAGAGGCTGTTGTGGACGCTGCCGACTGTGAATTCATTGCCGACAATTCGTTGAGATTATTGATGTCTCTTGCGCGCAGATAGTCGTAGATGCCCCCCAAGTGTTCACGCACGGCACCACCACCAAACTCATAGACCTTTGACACAAGACCATCAAGGAACTCTCGGTCGTGGCTGACGATGATAGCCGTGCCGTCGAAGGCGTTGATAGCCTCCTTCAGCACCTCCTTCGATGCCATGTCCAAGTGGTTGGTAGGCTCGTCGAGAATGAGCAGGTTCACCGGCTCTAGCAGCAACTTTATCATAGCCAGACGGCTACGCTCGCCGCCCGACAATACCTTCACCTTTTTGTCGATTGCCTCGCCTCCGAACATGAACGCTCCGAGAATATTCTTTATCTTCAGACGTATGTCGCCCTTAGCCACGCGGTCGATTGTGTCAAACACGCTTATCTCGCCGTCGAGCAGTTGCGCCTGGTTCTGTGCGAAGTAGCCAATCTGCACGTTGTGGCCCACCTTTAGGTTTCCCGTGAACGGAATCTCGCCCATTATGCATTTCACGAGCGTCGACTTTCCCTCGCCGTTCTTGCCAACGAACGCCACCTTCTCGCCACGTTTTATTGTGAGATTTACGTTTTTGAACACGGTATGCTCGCCGTAGTCCTTGCGCACGTCCTCGCATATGATGGGGTAGTCGCCCGAACGTAGACACGGCGGAAACTTTAGGTGCATCGTTGCATTGTCCACTTCGTCTACTTCGATAGGCACAATCTTCTCCAACTGCTTGATGCGGCTCTGCACCTGCACAGCCTTTGTCGGCTTGTATCTGAAGCGTTCTATAAAGTCCTTGATATCAGCTATTTCCTTTTGCTGATTCTCGTAAGCACGCAATTGCTGTTCATGGCGTTCGGCGCGCAGTTTCACGTACTCATCGTACTTCACCTTGTAGTCGTTCACTTGACCGCACGATATCTCTATGGTGCGGTTTGTGACGTTGTTGATGAACGCTCGGTCGTGGCTAACTAATACTACAGCCTTTGCGCTCTGTTGTAGGAAGCGTTCGAGCCAACCGATACTCTCTATGTCGAGGTGGTTGGTAGGCTCGTCGAGCAGCAGTACGTCGGGGTGGCGCAACAGAATTTTCGCTAATTCAATACGCATACGCCAACCGCCGCTGAACTCCTTCGTTGGGCGCTCGAAGTCGTTGCGTGTGAAGCCAAGACCTGTAAGCGTTCGCTCTATCTCTGCTTCATAGTTGTCGCCACCTATCATCATGTAGTGGTCGTGCTTCTGTGTGAACTTCTCCACCAGCTCGGCATACTCAGGACTCTCGTAGTCGGTGCGCTCAGCCATCTGTCGGTTGAGCTCCTCTATCTGTGCCTTAAGCTTAGCTGTGTCGGCGAACGCCTTGCGTGCCTCTTCCTTTACGGTTGTGTTATCCTGCAACACCATCACCTGCGGCAGATAGCCGATTGTGGTATCAGTAGGTATCGCCACATTGCCTTCGGTAGGTTTCTGCAGCCCGCATATAATCTTCAGCATAGTTGATTTTCCTGCTCCGTTCTTGCCCACAAGTGCTATGCGGTCGCGGTCGTTCACTACGAAACTTACGTTGCGGAACAGTGGCTTAACACCAAACTCTACTGACAGTTGTTCTATTGAAATCATCTATATCTGTTGTTTAAATATATCTGTTATTTAAATACTTGTTTTAATTGGACTTTGTATATCTACCTTCCATTGTTTGCCAATCTTTTTTAGTGTTAGCTTGAATTTGGCATTGGAACAAATTACGCCAGGTTCGCCGATTGAGTCACAGTTGAGGAAATTGCACACTTCCACAATGGTGGTTGCACTATCACCGTCAAATTCTACCAATTCTACCGTACATGTCGCAGAATCGGCTTGGGTGTTGAGTATGTCTAAATCTTCTTGCGTTATGTTCGATGCCTTAAGACGCACCCATTTTTTTGATTCGGGTGTACATTCTGATAATGCTTGGCAATAGTGCAAGTTAAAGTATTTTTGAGCAAAACTGACTGCACTCTGCTCTATGGCTTTCTCCTCACTGTATGAACATGAACCCATCAGCAACAGTGCTATTAAAAGTCCTACAACGCCAAACCAATTATGTGTACGACCATTGCTTCTCGTATCCATCATATATTTGTTATTTGTAAATATACCATTTTAAATATGCAAAGTTACTGATTTTTATAATGATTCGAGCATTTTTACGAACAAAACATTGCATCTTCATTACTATCGGTATATTGTACGTTTGTTTATAGTTTAGGCAAAATGTCGTTAAAGTTTTGTGCAAAACCAATATTTTTTAATAACTTTGTAATGCAAAACCCCTACAGATTTCTCATTACCTTATAATATAGCAATGTTTAAATTTATATCATTTGGCAGCGGAAGTTGTGGCAACTGCTACTATATATATACTGAGCACGATGGACTTTTAATCGATGTAGGTGTAGGAACACGAAGCCTTAAAAAACACTTTGGCGACTATGGCTTGCACATGCCTGGAGGATTCAGTTCAATACTCGTGACACACGATCATGCTGATCACATCAAATCAGTGGGAAGCCTCAGTAAGAAGCTAAACCTTCCTGTGTATGCAACACGCCTTGTCCATTCCGGGATGGACAATAACTATTGTATGAAACTGAAACTTGCGCAAGCAAATCGTCATTATGTGGTTAAGGGAGAGGCTTTCGAGGCAAGTGGGTTCCATATTACACCATTTGGAGTGCCACACGATAGTTCAGACAATGTTGGTTACTCAATAGAGTATGAAGGTGTTGTGTTTACCTTACTCACCGACGTTGGTCATATTACAGAGGAAATGAAAGCTATCATCCGCAATACAGACTATCTCGTTATAGAAGCTAATTATGATCTGCAAATGCTACAAAACGGTCCCTATCCACGCCATTTGCAAGAACGTATACAATGCGGAACCGGGCATTTGAGTAATGCACAATGTGGTGCAGCACTCGTAGAAAATTATACAGAACGCCTAAAGCACATATGGCTCTGCCATCTAAGCGAAGAGAACAATCACCCTGAATTGGCTCGCAAGTCGATTGAGCAGGCTCTTTCTGACGCAGGCATTAAGGTGAAACTCGATGTACTTAGACGCAAACAGCCGACAGGCGTGTTTGAACTTGTTTAAAGCAAAAGACCCTGCCTAAAAGAATTGGCAGGGTCTTTTCAATTAATCAGTTACTATGGAAGTCTATTGTTAGTTTTCCATGAATTTCTTGGCTGCTCTCAGCTGGTGGCGCATGTTACTGAGCAGCTGCTGGCTCTCCTGCAGGAGATTGAGATATACGAGCGATACCTGCAGTAGGTTGTTGTCCTTCATCTCCGTGATGCGGTCGATGTGGCGTTTACGGACAATAGAGAGTTCGTCCTTACATTTGTCTGCAAGTGCAAGAGTGTCGCGGTAATGTTCGAAACGGCATGTTGAAATCTGTGTCTCGGTCTGTTGCATCAGGTCGTTGATCGTAGCACGCAGCGGACGGAACTCGTTGATGTAGACCTGTGGAATAGGGTTGAAATTATTGTCCACATGCTCCTTTATCGGTTCGAGAATACGACGCAGACAGTAGATGTACTGCTCCGAAGAGTTGATGCCCAGATGGAACCATGTGTTGCGTTCTATTGCAATCTCTGTCGGAACACGCTTAAGGGCGAGCAACTCCTGACGGCGAAACTTCTTTAGCATGTCCTTCTCTTTGCTCAGTTCGTTGCTCACTTTGCGCAGAGTACGTGTGCGCTCGTTCTCCAAACCGTCGATTATGTTGTTAAATTCGTCGATAGCAAAGCGTGTCATGAAGCTCTGTGTGCGTGATACGTGCTTCATAAGTAGGTCGAGCACAATTTCCGGATCGCGGGTGCGCATCATCAGACGGAATACGTCTTCCTTCTCGCCCTCTTTCTCCTTGCTTGCATATTTGCGGTTACTCTTGATGAGCAACGCAACTACTAAAACCATGAATAAAATCTTAGCAAGTATGCCGCCATAGAACATTATCAGGCAGACAAGGGCACAAGCACCGAAAGCTACGGCTGCGGTGATGAACCAACCACCGATTACGCTGATAACACCTGTCACGCGGAATACGGCACTTTCTCGACTCCAAGCGCGGTCGGCAAGCGAAGAACCCATTGCCACCATGAACGTAACGTATGTTGTAGAGAGTGGCAACTTATAGTTGGTGCCAATCGTGATAAGCATTGATGCGAGCACGAGGTTGATGGCTGCACGAACCACGTCGAACGCAGCTCCGTCGTTAAGCTCTGCCTCCTGCTTGTTGAAGCGGCTGTCAATCCAGCGTGAGATAGACTTCGGCATGTACTGCATTACCCAACCATTGCCGTCCTGAGTGACGCGTACAATACTGCGTGCAGCACGGCTCGAGCCGAACATCTCGTCGCCTTCGTCCTGACGGCTGAGGTCAACGCTGGTCTTAATCACGTTGCGTGCTTTCTTTGAAGTAGCCATAGCCACAATCATGACTACGCCTGCAGCAAGTAGATAGATCGAAGGTGTCTGTGCCGACTCCATAAGCGAAGTCATCATAAAGTCTCTCGCGCCAATGCCATTGCTATTAGCCATGTAGTCGCGGAACGAATCCATACCGGCGAGAGGCACACCGATGAAGTTCACAAGGTCGTTGCCGGCGAAAGCCATGGCAAGAGCGAAAGTGCCCATGAGCACGATGAACTTGAACACGTTGACGCGTAGCATGTGCAGAACCTGCATCATGATAGTTGAACCTATGAACGTGTAGAGCAACAGTAACGAGATGTTGCTGTCAATCCATGTGCGAACGTCCTCTGCAATGAAGCGGCTCTTGCCCAAGCCTTTAAGGAAGATGAAGTAGGAGAGAGCTGTGAAGGCGATACCACCGAAGAGTGCGATAGAGTAGCGCGAGTGCTTCTTATAATTAAAAGTGAACACTATACGTGAGAGCCATTGCACAATCATACCGAAGAAGAAGGCGATAGCCACACTCACAAAGATGGCGACAATCACGCTCAACGCCTTGTCCGTGTTAAGCAGGTCGGCAAAGCCGAGCGTCGGGTCGGCTGCAATCTTGATAGCTGCAAGAACGAACGTACCGCCAAGCAACTCGAACACGAGCGAAACGGTAGTAGAGGTCGGCATACCGAGCGTGTTGAACATGTCGAGCACAATAACATCTGTTACCATGACGGCAAGGAAGATGGTCATCACGTCGTAGAATGAGAAATTGGCTGGCTGCATAATACCATGACGTGCCACGTCCATCATACCCGAGGACATTACGGCGCCAATTGCCACACCTGCTGAAGCAACGATGAGCACCGTGCGGAACTTTGCCACTTTCGCTCCAATGGCACTGTTAAGGAAATTGACGGCATCGTTACTTACTCCAACAAAAAGGTCAAATACTGCCAGACATAGCAGAAAGACCACAATCGCTAAATAAATTGTTTCCATTTATGTTTAATTCTTTGGTTTTTTCACGCTGCAAAATTACTTGCTATGTATTACACCATGTTTAAACACATATTACAATCCGGTTACAACCAACAAAACTGTTTGTCTGATGGTGGTATACATTGCAAAAAAAGCATAAAATAGGGAAAATCCTAATTCTTTTTAGGCAAAATCCCTATACTTATATAATATTTCGCATTAATTTTGTAGTTGAAAAAGTAGCAGCCTTGTATGTAGAGGGCTGGTGATAGTAGAACTTAAAACAAAACTATTATGATACAAAGATTGTTATTGGCAGCAATAATTGGAGTAATCTCACTCCCGATGATGGCGCAGGATGATGACATGTACTTTGTTCCGAAGAAACAGAGTAAAGATGTGATAGTATTTGAGAAAGGTGACGGAACCTATGATTTGGCAGCACTTGACTCAACAGCCATGGTAATGTCGGATTCTGCTCAATATTTCGATGATATGAACGATGAATTCGTGTATTCTCGTCGTATGGAACGCTTCGACGACTACTATTGTCCGTCGCTCTATAGCTATTGGAATGATCCATATTGGTATGGAGCGTATAGTTGGTATTCGCCATATCGTCCTTATTGGTCTTCACGATGGAATTTCTATTATTCATGGTACAATCCATGGTATACTCCGTGGTATTATGATTGTTGGGGATGGCACTATCCTCATTGGGGATGGGGCGTTCCTTATGTATATTATTCATATCGAGGTAGATCCAATCCTACACGTAATTTCACCGCATCAGGGTTTGGTAGCAGAGTAAGATACGACAATCGCACCACAACACGCACTCATCGCAACAGTTTTGGTCAGCGTACAACAGTACGTAATAATTCTCGCTACGATAATAACCGCCAACAGAACTGGCAATACAATCGTCGTCAAAACGGTCAACCATCGTACGGCAGAAATAATGGATTTGGAAGCAATCGTGGAAGTTTCGGAAATGGTTTTGGCGGAGGTAGTCATAACGGCGGAGGCTTCAGCGGTGGCAGTCGTGGTGGCGGCTTTGGCAGCAGACGATAATATGTTGCTGTAGGGTTAGCACTTCAAAATATTAATTTAAACTGATTAGCAATGAAAAAGATTATAATAGCCTTTTCGTTTGCAATGTTTGGTGTTGCAGCAATGGGTCAAGAAACATATGATAATGCGCAACTTGCATCGAAAGACTTGAATGGCACAGCGCGCTATGTAGGTATGGGCGGTGCTATGGAAGCATTGGGAGCCGACATTTCTACAATGTCATCCAATCCTGCAGGTATAGGACTCTTTCGTCGTAGTATGATAAGTGGTTCGTTTGGCTTCAACAGCCAATCGGATGCAGCGGATATTGGAAAACGAAAGACTAAAGCAAGTTTCGACCATGCTGGCTTTGTGCATACAATGCGTTCTGGAAGAAATTCGTATGTCAACTTTGGTGTAAGTTACACAAAGAGCCGTAATTTCAACCAAATACTTACGGCTACGGGACGTTTGAATGGTGCTTCGCAGAACAAACTGTCGAGCATGAAGAATTACAACGATTTGTATCGTTTGGAGAAACGTAACGGAGAGCTCACAAGCCAATGGGGAACAAACAATAATCCCGACTTACCATATAACCAAGTGGATTATCTTTATAGCAATGCATTGCTAAACGATAAAAACTCCCAACTCGTTGGTATGAACGCTAATGGCTATAACGGTGGAAACTATCTTGGAGATGCCAGCGGAGTATTAGATGCGTCGGGCAATCTTCGAGCCGCATACTACAATGCTGACGGATACGACTTCTTTCGTGGTACAAGCGGATATATCGGAGAGTACAACTTCAATATCAGCGGAAACTCTCGTAATCGTTTTTACTGGGGTTTGACGTTTGGACTCTATGATGTAAACTACAGTCATGCCTCAGAGTACACAGAACGACTTGTTAATAATGCACAGAATCCAATTGGTACAGTTACAATTGCTGACGAACGTACCATATCTGGTACTGGCTTTGACATAAAGGCAGGTGTTATCTTCCGTCCAATAGAAGACTCGCCATTCCGAGTCGGTTTGTATGTACACACTCCGACTTGGTACGACCTGAAAACAGAGAACAGAACAACGCTGGTAAGCAAACTCGCTGACGGCTGTGGTAACGGTAATAAGTCCACAAGCGGACGATACGATTATAAGTTCTATACCCCTTGGCGTTTTGGCGGAAGTCTTGGATACACGGTAGGTAAACACTTGGCTTTGGGTGCCACCTATGAATATGCTGACTATAGCTATTCGGATATTCGCGTAAATGAAGGTGGCGTTTACGACTATTGGGGTAATTACTACGAAGAATCCTCACGCGACCAGGCAATGAAGGGCAACATAAAGAATGTGCTTAAGGGTGTATCTACGGTGAAGGTTGGTGCTGAGTACAAGCCTATGCCAAATCTTGCAGTGCGCCTTGGTTACAACTATGTCTCGCCGATGTATAACAAGAATGGCTACAAGGATGGAACATTGAACTCGTATAGCACTTATTATAGTTCGTCAACCGATTATACTAATTGGAATGCGACAAATCGAGTGACTGCAGGTGCAGGTTATACGTATAAGAAGTTCTCTATAGACTTGGCATATCAATATAGTCGTACAACTGGTGAGTTCTTCCCATTTATGAGCTACTCTGACTTAGATGCAGTCAATGGTGATCAAAGCAAATATTACCCTGGATACGACAACTTCTGCGATGGTCAGAAGGTGAGCAACAAGCATCATCAACTGATACTTACGCTTGGCTACAGGTTCTAACAAGACGCTTGCAAGAAAGTTTTTTGCCAAAAAAGGCTGTATAAATTTGCAGTATAGGAAAAAAAACGATACCTTTGCATCGCATTTGAGCAAATAGTAGAAGCCGATATGGCTCAGTTGGTAGAGCAACGCATTCGTAATGCGTGGGTCCCCGGTTCGAGTCCGGGTATCGGCTCAAATATTTGATTTGTTATAAAAGCGACTCAATTATGGGTCGCTTTTTCTTTTTATGTGTTTTATTTTTGAAGTTTGTATTTATATCATTGTAGTTTCTTGATAATTATTCGTAATTTTGTACCGATTAAACTTTCGTAAGAAACAATTGCTTTTATTAAAAATATGAATGAATTCGAACTTATTGCCAAAACCTTCATGGGCTTAGAGCCGGTATTGGCAAAAGAACTTACCCAATTGGGTGCAAACAATGTACAGATAGGTCGTCGTATGGTGTCATTTACAGGTGACAAAGAAATGATGTATCGTGCAAACTTCCAACTTCATACAGCTATTCGTATATTAAAGCCTATCGCAAGATTCAAGGCTCGCTCGGCTGATGAGGTTTATGAAGAGGTAAAGAAGATCGATTGGAGTAAGTACATCGAAAAGGGAAAGACTTTCTCAGTCGATTCTGTAGTGTATTCTGAAGAATTCCGCAACTCACGTTTCGTTACCTATAAGGTCAAGGACGCTATCGTCGACCAATTCCGTGAGAATACTGGTACACGCCCTAATATTTCTGTAAGCAACCCAGACATTCGCTTGAATATCCATATAGCAGAGGCTGATGCGACATTGTCACTTGACTCAAGTGGCGAGTCGCTTCATCGTCGCGGCTATCGTCATGAGTCGGTTGAAGCTCCGCTTAACGAAGTGCTTGCTGCAGGTATGATTCTTATGACAGGTTGGCGTGGTGAGACCGACTTTATCGATCCTATGTGTGGTTCGGGTACTTTGCTCGTAGAGGCCGCGCTTATTGCTCACAATATGAGCCCTGGTATCTTCCGCAAGGAGTTCGCTTTCGAGAAGTGGCCTGACTTCGATGCTGAGTTGTTCGATACAATCTACAACGATGATTCGCAGGAGCGTGAGTTCACACACCATATCTATGGTTACGATATCGACATGAAGGCTGTAAACACAGCGCGTCTGAACGTGCGTGCAGCAGGTCTTTCTAATGATATTACGGTAGAGAACGCCGACTTCAAGGACTTCACTCAGCCAAAGGAGAAGAGTCTGCTTGTTGTTAACCCGCCTTATGGTGAGCGTATCTCTACTCCGAACTTGCTCAATACATACAAGATGATTGGCGAGCGTCTGAAGCACGCTTTCATGGGCAACGAGGCTTGGGTACTCAGCTATCGTGAGGAATGTTTCGAGGCTATCGGCTTGAAGCCGTCTATCAAGATTCCGGTTTACAACGGATCTTTGGAGTGTGAATTCCGCAAGTACGCAATCTTCGACGGCACCATGAAGGACTTCCGTCAGGAGGGTGGCATTGTGAAGACTGAGGACGAAAAACGTCAGATGGCAGAGAAGCATCGCTTCAAGAAGAACCGCGAGTTCAAGAAACGCCTCGACGAGGACGAGGAAAATGCAGAGTCAGATATCCGTTCATTCAAATTCCACTCTATAGAGCGTCGCAAGCAGAGCGATGAACGCCGTGGCGGAAACGACAGAAGGGGACGCGACCGCTTCGACCATGACGACAAGGACTTTAAGGGAAAGAGCTTTAAGTCTAAAGGCTTCGGCGACAAGGGTAGTAAGTCTTTCGGCAAGGGCTCACGCTACGGAAAGAGTGACAGAAAACGTTCTAACAGAGATTTTGACAATGAAGATTAAGTTTTTTACAGTTTTGCTGGGGTTGTTCACCTCACTTAACATGAATGCTCAGGAGTTGAAATCTTTCACACTTGAAGATCTTAACTTCGGTGGTAAGAACTATCGCAACTTCGTGCCCCAGAACCGTAACTGCGTGTGGTGGGGCGACCAGCTTGTGCGGGTTGAATCTGACGCTTGCTATCTTGTGAACAAGCAGAACGGCAAGGAGACACTGCTCTTCACGGTAAGTCAGGTTAACCAATGGGCAGGTCCGACAAAGGATATCAAAGTGCGCTCTTTGCGTGGCGCATCTTTCCCTTATGCCGACAAGTCGCTCGTTGTGGTTAATACCGGCGAGCGCATCTATACCATCGACTTCAAGAGTGGCTTATTGAAGAAATGCAACGAGTTCGTTGACGACGAGTATGTACTTGAGATGAACGCAAAGAGCGATGCTATCGCTTATCTTAAGGATAATAATCTTTATGTCACACGAGGCGACCAAAAGTGGCAGTTGTCTACAGACGGCTCACGTGAGATTGTATACGGTCAGAGCGTTCATCGTGATGAGTTCGGAATCCGTAAGGGCACATTCTTCAGCAACAGCGGTGAGAAACTTGCTTTCTATCGCATGGACCAGAGCATGGTGACAGACTATCCACTTGTAAATATACCAGAAGTTAGCTTCCAGCCGGAGAATGGCAAGTCGCGCATAGCAACTCTTGCTCCTGAGAAGTACCCGATGGCTGGCGAGACAAGCCACAAGGTTACTGTTGGTGTGTTTGATATAAACACTGGCAAGACTGTTTATCTAAAGGCAGGTGACCCAACGGATCGTTACTTCACAAACATAGCGTGGTCGCCAGACGACAAGACCGTGTATATGTTTGAGCTTAATCGCGACCAGAACGATTGCCGACTCACAAGCTATGATGCTACAACTGGCGAGAAGACAGGCGAACTCTATCGCGAGACCGATGCGAAATATGTTGAGCCACAGCACCCGATCGTTTTTTTACCATGGGACAATAGCACATTCCTTATGCAGAGTCGTATTGATGGCTATAACCATCTCTATCTTTGCACTATCGGCAAATCGGGCAGTCGTATGGCAAGCAATACCGTTTCGCTTGAGGTGAAGCAGCTAACTAAAGGTAAGTGGGAGGTTCTCGAGTTCATGGGCTTCAACACAAAGCGCAAGGGCGTTGTCATCGCATCAAACGAGATAAGTCCGATTCAGCGCAATATCTTCTTTGTAGATCTGAAGACTGGTAAGCGCACTCGTATGGACGAAGGTGGCAAGGGCTGGCACTCTGCATCTTTGAGCAAGAGCGGACAGTATATCTACGACAACTATTCGGAACCAAATGTTCCGCGCAATATTGCTATTGTGAATGTTGCAAACGGCAAAAGTTTCTCTTACTTCAAGGCTGATGATCCTTGGAAGGGATATAAGATTCCCGAGTACAGTTGCGGTACAGTAAAAGCTGCTGACGGCACAACCGACCTCTATTGGCGTATGGTTAAGCCGGTAGACTTCGACCCGAACAAGAAGTATCCTACGGTTGTATATGTTTACGGCGGTCCTCACGCACATAACGTTGATGCTCGCTGGCACTATAGCAGTCGCAGTTGGGAAACATACATGGCACAGAAAGGATATGTTCTTTTCATTCTTGATAACCGCGGATCGGAAAATCGTGGCAAGGAGTTTGAGCAAGTCACATTCCGCCAGCTTGGTCAGGAAGAAATGAAGGATCAGTTGAAGGGTGTTGAATACCTCAAATCGCTTCCTTACGTAGATGCCGACCGCATCGGCGTTCATGGTTGGAGCTATGGTGGTTTTATGACAATATCGCTCATGACCAACTATCCTGATATATTTAAGGTTGGCGTAGCTGGCGGACCTGTCATCGACTGGAAGTGGTACGAGGTGATGTATGGCGAGCGCTATATGGACACACCGCAGCAGAACCCGGAGGGCTATGCAAAGACATCTTTGCTCAATACTGCCAAGAATTTGAAGGGTAAGCTTCAGATTATCCAGGGTTATAACGACCCGACTTGCGTGCCGCAGCATTGCCTTACTTTCCTCAAGGCATGTATCGGCGCAGGCACACAGCCTGATTTCTTCTTGTATCCAGGCGAGCCTCATAATATGCGCGGTCATCAGAGTGTACATTTGCACGAGCGCATCACACAGTATTTCGAGGATTACTTGAAATAATATCTATATAAACAGGAGGGCGTAACGGCCGGTAAACATCTTAAACTATTTGCCGTTACACCCTCCTGCAATTTCAACAAAACACGAATCATTAATCATTAAACATTATTATATAATGAAAGTTCTATTGTTAGGAAGCGGTGGTCGCGAGCATGCATTAGCTTGGAAAATCGCTCAAAGCGCAAAGGTGGAGAAACTCTTTATCGCTCCAGGTAACGCAGGCACACAGAATGTCGGTGAGAATGTAGATATTAAAGCCGATGACTTTGAGGCTTTGAAGAACTTCGTTGTGGAGAATGGTGTAGACATGGTAATTGTCGGACCGGAAGATCCATTGGTGAAGGGCGTATATGATGACTTCAAGAACGACGAGCGCACAAAGAACGTTCCGGTTATCGGTCCGTCAAAGTCAGGTGCTGTTTTGGAAGGTAGCAAAGATTTTGCAAAGCAGTTTATGAAGCGCCATAACATCCCGACAGCTAAATACGAGACATTTGACGGCACAACAGTAGAAGAAGGTCTGAAGTTCCTTGAGACATTGAAGGCTCCTTATGTTCTTAAGGCAGATGGTCTGTGTGCAGGCAAGGGCGTTCTTATTCTTCCAACCCTCGAAGAGGCAAAGAAGGAGTTTAAGGAGATGCTTGGCGGCATGTTCGGCAACGCTTCTGCTCGTGTCGTTATTGAGGAGTTTCTTAGCGGCATAGAGTGCTCTGTGTTTGCTTTGACTGATGGTAAGAACTATAAGATTCTGCCCGAGGCAAAGGACTACAAACGCATCGGTGAGCATGATACGGGTCTTAACACTGGTGGTATGGGCAGCGTATCTCCGGTTCCGTTCGCAACAAAGGAATGGATGCAGAAAGTGGAAGATCGCATCATTCGCCCGACAGTAGAGGGTCTTGCTAAAGAAAACATCGAATACAAGGGCTTCATCTTCTTCGGACTTATCAATGTCGAGGGTGAACCTATGGTTATTGAGTACAACTGCCGAATGGGCGATCCAGAAACCGAAACCGTAATGTTGCGTCTGAAGAGCGATATCGTCGACTTGTTTGAAGGTGTTGCAGAGGGTAACCTTGATAAGCGCGACATTGAGTTTGATGAGCGTGCTGCAGTATGTGTAATGCTTGTAAGTGGCGGCTATCCGCAGACTTATGCAAAGGGCTACGAGATAACCGGTCTTGATAAGGTTGAAGATTCTGTTGTCTTCCATGCAGGCACAAAGATGCAAAACGGCAAGGTTGTGACAAACGGTGGACGTGTTATTGCTGTCAGTTCTTATGGCAAGGACAAGTCAGAGGCTTTGCAGAACTCATTCACTCAAGCACAGAAGATAGAGTTTACGGACAAGTATTTCCGTAGAGACATCGGTCAGGATTTATAATTCTCATTAGATTTGAACGTTAAAAGATTTCAAAATAAGGTTGCAGAGAGTCGCATTGCGCTCCCTGCAACCGCTGTTTATGTACTAACCATGTGTGCACTGTCAGGTATGTTTGGCGGTGGCAGGTGGTTGCAGGTGTCCTTGCTTGGTTTTGCAGGTTACCTAATGTTCCAGTTGAATAATGTGAACGCCCTGATTCGTATATTCAGCCGCATGGTTTCATGCTCGTATCTTGTACTTATGACCATGGCGTTCTTTCTTTTTGAAGATATTGCGAATAGCATTATTTCTGTTCTTGCCATCGCTTTTTACATTTTCTTCTTCAGTATTTATCAGGAGGGGAGGGCTGTTGGCAGAATTTTCTATGCCTTTGCGATATTGGGAACAATGAGTGTTATATTTGTTCAAACCTTATATTTTGTGCCGATTATATGGGTTTTGTTATTCACTAACATTATGGCAGGTAATGTGCGCATGATTGTGGCTTCACTCTTAGGACTAATATTGCCCTATTGGTTCGTCGGTGCCTACGGAGTGTTTTCAGGTAATGCATTACTGATAGTACCACATTTTGAAGCCTTACTTGAATTTGGACCATTAGCCGACTGGCAAGTAGTGAGCCGTGCAGAGATATTTACCCTGTGTTTTGTTGCGCTGCTTTCCATTACAGGTATGATACATTTCCGCTTGAACAACTATAAGGACAAGATCCGCACGCGTATGCTGTTCGAGATATTCTCGGTTATGAATCTTTGTTTGATGGTGTTTATTGCGCTTCAACCCAATCTGATAGAGCCTCTCTTGACATTGTTGATTGTCAATACTGCTCCAATGATAGCACATTATATTGCGCTCACGAACACAAAGGTTACAAATGTTTCATTCTACATAATCATATTAATAACCCTTGGCATAACAATAGGCAACGTATGGACACTCTTTTAAATTTTCTTATAGACTGGGGATATTGGGGAATGTTAGTTGCATCGTTCTTAGCGGGTAGTTTTTTCCCATTCAGTAGTGAGGCTGTTATGCTCGCATTGCAAGCAGCAGGTCTTGAGCCGCTTTCGCTCGTGATATATGCAACAATCGGCAATGCGTTAGGATCTTACTTCAACTATGGGGTAGGACGATTAGGTAAACTCGAATGGATTGAAAAATATTTGCACGTTAGCGCAGAGAGCCTGAAGAAGGCGGAACGCTTCATGGGTGGTAGAGGTGCATTCATGGGTATATTTGCATTTCTTCCGATTCTTGGAAGTGCCATAACTATTATGCTTGGACTAATGAAGGCAAACATACCTATCGCTTTTACGACAATAGCCGTAGGAAAACTCTTACGATACGTAATACTTGCCTTTGGTGGTACATTCTTATTCTAAAATGTGGAGCTATGAATTCATAGCTCCACATTTTGGACATTCTCCCTTTTTATGTAGCTTTGCTCCACAATTACCACATACGTATTTAAAGTAGTTGTTGCGTGCGTATACTCTTAATGCATAATATATATATGCAACCAATATTACATATCCTATATAATATAATGTGGTAATGCTGAATATTATATAGTTGGCAGCGCAGACTGCTGCCAATCGGCAGAGGTATAGTGTGGCAGCTGTTGGCGAAAGCTTATGATAGACATCATCAATGGTGGCGATGAGGATTATCATCATTGACCATACCGATATCAAGAACACAGCGAGTATTGGCGACAAGGCAAATGGGTTCAGCGTGGGATGGAAGTAGAAGTAATGCCATGTGTCGGGTGCAAAGAGCTGAATACTCGAATAAAACGTAGCTGCAGCAGCTACGGTTATTGCCAACAGGGTAGGATAGAACGAGTCGATATCGTCGAAATGTACTACCTTTACTTTGCGACGTTGCAGGCGATACACAACATAGCCTCCTGCTATCAAACTGATAATGATGAGGAATATGAGCAGGTGTACGTCGGAGAACGTCAGTATGAACTGTGATATGGGGTCGTCGGGTACCACCGACTTTAGTAATTCGCTCTCGTGTATCCAGCCAAATTCGTATTGATCGCTTGCTATTTCAATCCAAACCGAGTCTATTGGGTCGTCTTTCAGTATCTTTATGTCAGCCACCACGATGTGCGAATTCTTCTTTATTGCGAATGAGTCGGTTTCCATATTGCTCAGCATCTCCTCTGGTTGTTGCTTGAGCAGATATATGGAGTCTTTCCTCACAACGAAGTTATAGTTCTGTGCATAGTGGTGAGTCTTGTAAAATTCGTAGTTGAAGTTCTGCATCTCGCTTACACTGTCGAGATTATATCCTGCCACTTCATGTGTCTGCGTAGAGGATGACGCAGTCGAAGGCAGAACTTTACCATTCGGATTAGAATGGTAACACCCTACCAACGCCATCGTTGTTATCAGTAATGATATGAATTTTACAAATCTGTGCATTAACTAATTCCTTTTCAATTAAGATTGTTACTATTCTGCGTAAACCTCCATCTGACATTTTGCACAATTGAATGCAAGGCGCACACGTATGCCGTTCTTTGCTTCAAGATGTAGTGGCTCATGCCATGTGGGACGTTTGCCACCATTCTTCACGCAATAGCCCAAGGCGTAACGCAGGCAGTAGCGACACGTCATAAGCGGAGGTACGGCAGAGGGGGCCGTAGTGCTACCTGCCTTGTAGTCAGAGTTCAACTCGAAAGCCGTTGGTGCGTTCTTTACGCCATGTGCTGCATAATAGTTCTGCGCTGTTGTGTTTGCTACATTTGCGATATCTATTGTGTCTGCATAAACTGTATTGTTTGCGTTTACGCTATTAGTCGCAGTCCTATCAACCGCTTGATTATCAGTATGGTTGGAGACTGGAGTATCCTCCAATGCTTCGAGTAATTCTCTGCGTACCGCAGCGAGACGGCTTGACGGAATGAAGAATTCATCAGCCGAGTTGTTGATACTGATTTCATTAGCAGTCCAAACTGTATTGCCGAGTTTCTCGAGCTGTTTCACAATATTGTCATGCTGCGACTTCTGAGCCTTTTCTGGAGTTTCGTTGAGCACTACATTTGCGCTGCGTCCGCATTCGTCCGTGGCTGTAAACGTAAGTTTGCCGTCTACAACATCTACGACGAATCTTACCTGCAACTTGCGTGTAGATGTCTTGCCCTGCATGGCACGCTCAAACTCGATGTCGTTATTGCGATAGAGCGCCATGCCCGGCTCCAGATTCTTAGGCATAGTGAGAGGGTAGAGGCGGTTGTTTTCCACGCGGTTTACGCGGAAACCTTCCAACTTCTTCTGTCTGTTGAAGAAGCACAGACCGTCGCCGTTGGCGAACATTGCAGTACCTGCCACATTGAACGACCCACGGCGAATTTCCTTGACATACCCCACGTATTCGCCCATAGCCTTCGGTGTGTTGAACGACGAGATATCCTTCTGTCGTCCGTTGAAGAAGTAGTGCGTAAATCCGCGGTTGAATGTCTTCTCCAAAGCAGGAGTGAATGTGTAGGTACACCGACCATACGACGAACGGCAATACTTGCCTGTATGCTTTGCGATGTAAGCGTTTAGTGCCTCGCTATATGTAGCCACCACATTCTTCACGTAGTTGGCATCCTTCAGTCTGCCTTCAATCTTCAGCGAGCAGACACCCGCTTCGAGCAGATCGCCCAGACGGTCGAGCTGGCACATATCCTTAAGCGAAAGCAGATAGCTATCCTCGATGAGAGTCTCGCCGTCACTATCCTTCAGGTCGAACGCCATACGGCAGAACTGCGCGCACTCGCCTCTGTTGGCACTGCGGTTGAAGAAATACTGCGAAGCATAGCACGCACCCGAATAGCTCACGCACAACGCTCCATGCACGAACGCCTCAAGTTCCACATCAGGATGCGCCTTGTGTATATCCGTAATCTCCTCTAACGACAACTCACGAGCCAATACCACACGCTCGAAGCCGTTCTCCTTCAGCCACTTCACCTTGTCGGCTGAGCGGTTGTCGGTCTGCGTAGAAGCGTGCAGAGCCGGCATACGGTAGCCGCGAGCTACGTATTCTGCCTTCAGCTTCTTGTAGATTTCGAGCACAGCCATATCCTGCACCAGTATAGCGTCAACGCCCATCTCTACAAGCTGTTTTAATAGATGCTCCAAGGCAGCCAGTTCTTTCTCGTAGACGATAGTATTCACCGTGACGTATACCGCCGCACCGAACTGATGCGCATATCGGGTTAGTTCGGCAATATCATCCGTGCTGTTACCGGCAGTCTGGCGAGCACCGAACTGGGCTGCTCCGATATATACGGCATCAGCACCATGGTCGATGGCTGCGATGCCGCATTCGAGATTCTTGGCAGGCGCCAAGAGTTCTATCTTTCTTAATCCGTTACTCATAGCAAATAGTAGTTTATCCAGTTGTTGAACAGCAGATTGGCGTGCGCACGCCAAGTCACGTTAGGCTTGTTCGCCGGATTGTCGTCAATATAATAGTTCTGCGGCACATCCACATCATCGCGCTTGTCCTTGTCGCGACGATACTCCTTGTCGAGCGTGTACGGCTCATACTCCATGTGTCCGGTTATGAATATCTGTCTGCCGTTGTGCGCATATACGATGCTCGTTCCACTCTCCGCCGACTCGGCTACGATGTCCAATTCCGAGTGTATGCGTATCTCCTCCGCGCGCACCTCGGTATGGCGACTGTGCGGCATATTGAACGTGTCGTCGAAACCGCGGAACAGAGGCAGGGTAGGGTTCATCACTTTCTGACGAAAGATACCGAACTTCTTCGTAGGCAACAGGTGCTTCTGCACTCCGTAGTGATAGTAGAGTCCGGCTTGTGCCGCCCAGCAGATGTAGAGCGTGCTTTTCACGTTGGTGTCTGCCCAAGCGAATATCTCCGAAAGTTCCTTCCAGTAGCTCACGTCCTCAAACTCAAGATGCTCAATCGGCGCGCCCGTCACGATAAATCCGTCGAACTTCTTGTTCTTCAGTTCATCGAAATAGGTGTAGAAACGCTCCATGTGTTCTGGTGAAGCATGTTTTGGCGTGTGTGTTCTCAACTTCATTAGCGTCAATTCTATGTTGAGCGGCGAGTAGGAGAGTACCCTCGCAAAATCCATCTCGGTGGTTTCCTTTATCGGCATGATGTTGAGAAGAGCGATCCTCAGTTTGCGTGTGCTCCTGTTCTCTGTTTGAGTATAGTTTTCTATAAATATGTTTTCTTCTTTCAGACTCTTTATAGCAGGAAGTCCGTCCGGTAATATTAATGACATATATACTGATTTGTTTATTCTATGCAAAATTACTGAAAATATTGTGCATTGTAGCATTACAACCATGTTTTTTGCAATGCAAATGCTAAATACATGGCATCGCGTAGCGTTCGCCGCCTGATTGGATTGCGTTCGGTGTCTGATTGGATTGCGTACGCCGTCCGATTGGATTGCGTACGGTGAACGGTTGTAAAACATCAAGTTGACGAACTCAAAAGTTTAGTGTGAGCTACCGAAAAGTTTAGGTTGACCTGCTTAAAACATCACGCTAAGAGCCATGAACATCAATAATATTGTAAGATAATAGTTGCAGTTGGAACATTTTTTTCAAACATTTAATTAAAATGCAATATACTTTGCTCGTAATATGCGCGATTTTGCGTATCTTTGCAACTTAAATATAGAAAATATAAAAACACATATAAACATGTCGAACAAATTTGTTGAACACAAAGGTTTCAATCTCGTTGAAACAAACAAAGAGATTTTAGACAAGTGGATGAAGCTTGATGTCTTCCACAAGTCTATCGATGAGCGCGAAGGCTGTCCGCAATTTATCTTCTTCGAAGGTCCTCCTTCGGCGAACGGACATCCGGGCATCCACCATGTGCTTGCCCGTGCAATTAAGGATACCTTCAACCGCTATAAGACAATGAACGGTTTTCAGGTGCCACGCAAGGCTGGTTGGGATACCCATGGTCTTCCCGTTGAGCTTGGCGTAGAGAAGGAGCTTGGCATTACAAAGAAGGATATTGACAACAAGGATTCGGAGAAGTATATCTCTACAGAAGAGTACAACCACAAGTGCCGCGAGAACGTCATGATGTTCACAGCCGAGTGGCGCAAGCTTACTGAGGAGATGGGATACTTTGTAGACCTCGACAATCCGTACATCACATACGACAATAAATACATAGAGACTCTGTGGTGGCTTCTGAAGCAGCTCTACAACAAGGGCTTGCTCTTCAAGGGTTACACTATCCAGCCGTACTCTCCGGGTGCAGGCACGGGTCTTAGCTCTCACGAGCTTAATCAGCCTGGTTGCTACCGCGACGTTAAGGACTTGACCGTAACCGCTCAGTTCCTCATTAAAGATCCGAAGACAGAGTGGACAAAGTGGGGTAAGCCTTACTTCGTAGCTTGGACAACCACTCCATGGACATTGCCTTCAAACGTGGCTCTCTGCGTTGGTCCGAAGATCGACTACGTGGCAGTTGAGACATATAACCTCTATAGTGGCGAGCCTGCAACACTTGTTATGGCAGAGAACCTCGTCAAGTCGTACCTCAAGGCTGACCAAGAGTGCACAGAGGGCGAGTTGCTGCCGTTCGACAAGGAGAAGAAACTCTGCCCGTGGCGCATCGTCGACCGCATGAAGGGCACTGAGCTCGAGGGCTTGCACTACGCTCAGCTCATGCCGTGGGTTAAGCCGTGCGAGAAGGTTGACGACCAGGCTCCAGCTTTCGTTCTCGACTATGCTGCCGCTCATGCCGACAAGGTGTTCGCTTCAGAAGACGGTCGCGACAAGTTTGTTGAGATGGAGAGCGAGGCTTTCCGCGTAATCCTCGGCGACTATGTTACTACAGACGACGGTACGGGTATCGTACATATCGCTCCGACATTCGGTGCTGACGATGCCAAGGTGGCTAAGGATGCTAATATTCCGGCTCTCTACCTTATTAATAAGAAGGGCGAGACACGCCCGATGGTAGACCTCCAGGGTAAGTTCTACGCTATCGAGGACCTCGACAACAACTTCCTGAACGCTTGCGTTGACAAGGATCTTTATGCTCATCATGCAGGCGACTACGTGAAGAACGCTTACGACCCGAAGTTCAACGCCGATGGCGTTTGGGACAAGGCGGCTTCCGACAAGGCTGAGGACCTCAACGTGGTGCTCTGCATGGAACTGAAGCAGGAGGGAAAGGCTTTCCGCACAGAGAAGCACGTGCACAACTATCCGCATTGCTGGCGAACAGACAAGCCGATTCTCTACTATCCGCTTGATAGCTGGTTCATCAAGGACACAGCTTGCAAGGAGCGCATGGTTGAACTCAATAAGACTATCAACTGGCAGCCGGAATCAACCGGTTCGGGCCGCTTCGGCAACTGGCTCGAGAACCTCAACGACTGGAACCTTTCGCGTTCACGCTTCTGGGGTACTCCGCTTCCTATCTGGCGCGACGACAAGCGCGGCGAGAAGTGCATCGGTTCGCTCGCAGAGCTTTATGCTGAAATAGAGAAGGCTGTGGCTGCCGGCGTTATGACGTCTAACCCGCTTAAGGACAAAGGCTTCGTACCGGGCAACTACTCTAAGGAAAACTACGACCGCGTAGACCTCCACCGTCCGTATGTAGACAACATCGTGCTCGTGAACGACGAGGGTCAGCCGATGCACCGCGAGAGCGACCTCATCGACGTTTGGTTCGACTCTGGTTCTATGCCTTACGCACAGCTCCACTATCCGTTTGAGGGCGAGATGGCGCGTGGCACAGAGGACGATCGCAAGGCTCTTGTGAACAGCAACTACAAAGGCGTGGCTATACCGCCAAAGTTCTTCCCAGCTGACTTCATCAACGAGGGCGTTGACCAAACACGTGGCTGGTTCTTCACATTGCACGCTATCGCTACAATGGTGTTCGATTCGGTTGCGTTCAAGAACGTAATATCATCAGGTCTTGTGCTCGACGCAAAGGGCAACAAGATGTCCAAGCACTTGGGCAACGCTGTCAATCCGTTCGACCAGATAGAGGAGTACGGTGCTGACGCTGTTCGCTTCTACATGATGACTAACTCCGAGCCGTGGGACAACCTCAAGTACGACCCGAAGGGTGTTGACGAGGTGCGTCGCAAGTTCTTCGGTACATTATATAATACTTACTCATTCTTCAGCGGCTATGCCAACGTTGACGAGTTCGACGCTAAGGCTGAGCTTGTTCCGGTTGCAGAGCGTCCGGAGATTGACCGCTGGGTGCTCTCTGTGCTCAACACTCTCGTGAAGAATGTAACAAAGGAGATGGAGGACTACGACCCGACACGCGCCGGTCGTCTCATCATCGACTTCGTGAACAACGACCTCAGCAACTGGTACGTTCGTCTTAACCGCAAACGTTTCTGGGGTACAGACATGTCTAAGGACAAGTTGGCTGCTTATCAGACTCTCTATGCTTGTCTTAAGACCGTGGCTAAGTTGCTCGCTCCGTTCGCTCCGTTCTTTGCCGATCAGCTCTACTGCGACCTCGGCGTAAACGAGCTTGAGGGCACAGAGTCGGTTCACTTGGCTAAGTTCCCGGTAGCTGACGAGAGTCTTATCGACAGCGAACTCGAGAGTCGCATGGGTATGGCACAGACCATCACCTCCATGATTCATGCTCTGCGCAAGAAGGTGAACATCGCTGTGCGTCAGCCGCTGCAGGCTATCATGGTTCCGGCAGCAAGCGAGGAGCAGCGTCGCCACATCGAGGCTGTGAAGGATCTTATTCTTAGCGAGGTAAACGTGAAGGAACTCCGCTTCGTCGAGGGCAACGGCGTTCTCGTGAAGAAGGTGAAGTGCAACTTCCGCACAATGGGTAAGAAGTTCGGCAAGCTCATGAAGGGCATCGCAGCAGCTGTTTCTGCTTTCGACCAGGAGCAAATTGCACTCTTCGAGAACAACGGCAGCATCGTTGTGAGCGTAGAGGGTCAGGACGTTACCGTCGAGGTGGCTGACGTAGAGATTATCTCTGAGGATATTCCGGGCTGGCTCGTAAGCAACGAGGGTAACCTGACAGTTGCTCTTGAGATTGAACTTACCGACGAACTCCGCAACGAGGGTATGGCTCGCGAGCTCATCTCACGCATTCAGAATATCCGTAAGGAGTCGGGTCTTGAGATTACAGACCGTATTCATGTAACAGTTTCGCCTAACGAGCGCATAGAAAACGCTATCGCAGGTTACGCTGATTACATAAAGTCGCAGGTTCTTGCTCTTAATATTAACGTAGCTGAAAACGACGGCGTAGAGGTTGAAATCGACGATTTCAAGCTGAACGTAAAAATCGTTAAGAACTAATGATAATCAACACATGAGGGCGTGTTGCACAAGTACGCCCTCACTTTACTTTTAAATAACTACATTTTCAATCTTACTAAATCCTATCAATCATGGCAGAAAAGACACGTTACTCGGACGAGGAACTTGAAGAGTTCCGCGAGATAATTAACGAAAAGTTGCGCCTTGCTCGTCGCGATTTTAATTCGATGATGGAGCAGCTGCGTAATACAGATGGCAATGGCATAGAAGACACATCTCCTACATACAAAGCTCTCGAAGAGGGTAGTGCATCGCAATCAAAAGAAGAGATTGCACAGATGGCTAATCGTCAGCAAAAGTTCATTATGGGACTGGAAGCTGCTTTGGTGCGTGTGGAGAATAAGACTTATGGTATTGACCGTATGACAGGCGAACTCATTCCAAAGGAACGTCTTCGCGTTGTCCCCCATGCTACACTTAGTGTCGCATCAAAGAATGCACGTAAAAAGTAGTAGTCGCTACTAATTGTGAGTGTATCAAGACTGTATATATAATAACGTATGCAAGGACTTGGTACACTCCCATATTTTTAATAATCAATGATACGGAACAACAAAACATTTAAAGCATGGATAGCAATAGCTATTGTTATAGCTATACTGCTTATCGACCAAATAATAAAAATTGAAGTGAAGACCAATATGACACTCGGCGAGGCTAAGCGAGTGACAGATTGGTTCTATATCGAATTCATAGAAAACAACGGAATGGCTTATGGAATGAAATTCATAAACAAACTCGTACTCAGCCTCTTCCGTCTCTTTGCTATAGGATTTATTGGTTACTATCTTGCTAAGATAATCAAGAAAAATGAGGCACCTATCGGATACATCGTATTGATTGCGATGGTGCTTGCAGGTGCTGCTGGCAACTTAATCGACTGTCTGTTTTATGGCTTGATATTCGATGCTTCAACACCATTTACAGTCTCGCAGTTTGTTCCGTTTGGTGAGGGATATTCTACATTCCTTCATGGTAAAGTTGTAGATATGTTCTACTTCCCAATCATTCAGACCACATGGCCAGAGTGGATGCCTTATGTCGGAGGTTCTGAATATGTATTCTTCTCCCCCGTATTCAACTTCGCTGATGCATGTATCAGCGTTGGTGTAGTTACTTTGTTACTATTCTATAGAAAACAGTTGGAAGTTTTGTTTTCTAACAAATAATATATATATACATAATGCAAAGAGTTATATATTGTGCCATTGTTATAATGTCCGTATTGGGCATCATCAGCTGCAAACCAGGAATACCCCGCAAGTATCTTCAGCCCAACAAAATGGCTGATATCATATACGATTACCACATTGCTGAGGGTATTCAAAGCGTTAATACAACAGGCGACACTATAGCTATGCGCGCTTATCAAACATATATTCTAAAGAAACACAGGGTTAGTCAGGCTGACTTTGATTCGTCTTTAGTGTACTATACTCGTCACACAAAGTTGCTTGAAGATGTATACGATAAAGTGGCGGAGCGACTCAATAATGAATCGGCTATATATGGTGGTTCGCAGCTGAGCATAGGTGATGAGATTATAAACAACTCAGACACAACAAACGTGTGGCAGTCGTCACCAATCGTTATTCTATCACCATACTTAGCCTTTAATCGTAAGACATTCGAGATAAAAGCTGATACTTCCTACCATGAAGGCGATAGAATATTCCTCGATTTCGACACGAAGTTCATCTATCAAGATGGAATGCGAGACGGTGTTGCATTACTTGCGGTAACATATAGCAACGATTCGGTAGAGGTGGTAAGCAATTCGCTTATGTCAAGCACCCACTATCATTTGCAGATAAATAATACAGGACGTTTAAAGATAAAGAACATAAAGGGTTTCTTCTTGCACAATAATACGCAGAACCAAAACTTGACATCAAAGACAACGTTGAAGATGTTGCTTATTACGAACATCAAGTTGATACGTATGCATACAAAGCGTGCAGAGCAATCGAACGGCAACAAAGTAGACTCGCTAAAAACAACTAATGATAGCAGTCTCATTCTGCAATCAAAGAAACCATTAATGCTTAAACAAAAGCAATAATCCTTAAAGCAATGAGTAATCTATATGCAGCCCATCACATTGTTAGTGATGACAATTCCATAGCAAATGGAGTGGTGGAGATAGAGGATGGCGTTGTGAAGAGAGTGTTCCACCTCGAAAAAGAGATTGCGTTTACTATCTGGCTTGGCGGAACAATCATTATCAAGAAAACAGCTGTTGGCTTGCAGGCTTTTAAAGACAATAATATATTAATATAATAACAAATTAAAAAAATAAAGATTATGTTAAGCGTAAACGAATTAGAAGATCGACTTATCGATTTAGCATTTGCAGAAGACATAGGTGATGGTGACCACACTACATTGTGTTGTATTCCAGAGAACGCAATGGGCAAGTCGCATCTTCTTATCAAAGAGGATGGTATTCTTGCTGGCGTAGAACTGGCAAAACGTGTGTTTGCAAAGTTCGATCCGACAATGCAGGTGGAAGTGCTCATCAACGATGGCACACCGGTAAAGAAGGGTGACATTGCGATGGTTGTTACTGCTAAGGTTCGTTCTCTGCTACAAACAGAGCGTCTCATGCTGAACATCATGCAGCGTATGAGTGGTATTGCAACAATGACAAACAAATATGTTGAACGTCTGAAGGGCACAAAAACTCACGTGCTTGACACACGCAAGACAACTCCAGGCTTGCGTATGCTTGAAAAGCAGGCTGTGAAGATTGGTGGAGGCATGAACCATCGTATCGGTTTGTTCGACATGATTCTCTTGAAGGATAATCATATTGACTTCTGTGGTGGCATCACAAACGCTATCACACGTTGCCATGAGTATCTCAAGGAGAAGGGTCTCGACCTTAAGATTGAGATTGAGGTGCGCAACTTTGATGAGCTTGCAGAGGCAATGAACTGCGGTGGCATTAATCGTATCATGCTCGACAATTTCTCTGTTGCAGATACAAAGAAGGCTGTAGATATTGTAGGTGGTAAGTTCGAGACTGAGTCGAGTGGTGGTATCACATTCGACACAATTCGCGACTATGCAGAGTGTGGTGTCGACTTCATCTCTGTTGGCGCTCTTACCCACTCGGTTAAGGGACTTGATATGAGCTTCAAGGCTTGCGAATAAAATTAGCTTAGCCTATGAAATCATTAATTCTTTCAGCAGCAATGCTCCTTGCTTCGGAAGGAGCATTCGCTTGCTCTAACCTTATTGTAGGTAAGAAGGCGAGTGTAGATGGTTCTGTGTTAGTGTCTTATAATGCAGATGATTACGGCATGTTTGGATATCTCTGTCATTATCCTGCTGGCACTCATCCTAAAGGCACAATGCGCCAGATTTACGATTGGGATTCTGGCGTGTATCATGGAGAGATTGAGGAAGCGCCAGTTACTTATAACGTTATAGGTAATATCAACGAGTTTCAGCTTTCAATCGGCGAGACCACGTATGGCGGTCGTGAGGAGATGGTCGATTCAACCGGAATTCTTGATTACGGATCGCTTATTTACGTAACTTTGCAACGCGCAAAGACTGCACGTGAGGCAATCAGCGTAATGACTTCTCTTGTAGAGAAGTATGGTTATAACTCGGAAGGCGAAACTTTCTCTATCTGCGACCCAAATGAAGCTTGGATTATGGAGATGCAGGGCACTGGTGCAGGTTCAAAAGGCGTTGTTTGGGTAGCAATGCGCATACCTGATGATGCTATTTGTGCACATGCAAACCAAAGCCGTATCGGCAAGTTCAATATGAAGGACAAGAAGAACGTGCTTTACTCAAAGAACGTAATCTCTTACGCTCGTAAGATGGGATGGTTCAATGGTAAGGATTCTGACTTCTCGTGGAAGAATACATACGCATTCCCAGACTTCTCTGGTCGTCGTTTCTGCGACGCACGTGTTTGGAGCTTCTTCAATCACTATGCTGACGACTTCGACCGCTATTTGCCTTGGGCTTTAGGTAAGGATAAGGATGCAGAGGACATGCCTTTGTGGATTATCCCTAACCGTAAGCTTTCTGTGGCTGATGTAGAGAACGGTATGCGCGACCATTATGAAGGTACAGCTCTTGCACTCGACACAACAAGCATCGGTGGCGGTATCTACGAGATGCCATATCGTCCGACTCCGTTGACTTTTACAGTCGATGGTAAACAATATTTCAACGAGCGTCCTATCTCTACGCAGCAAACAGCCTTTACATTCGTCTCACAATTGCGTTCGTGGTTGCCACGTGAGATTGGTGGCGTACTCTGGTTTGGAAATGATGATGCTAACATGGTGGCTTATACACCTGTATATTGTGGCAATACTACACAACCTACATGTTACAATACAAAGGGTGCTGATGCTGTTACATTCAGTGCTGACAATGCATTCTGGCTTTGCAATATGGTGAGCAACATGGTTTATCCACGCTACTCGCAGTTGTTCCCGGAACTTAAGGCAGTTCGCGATTCGCTCGAAACAAGCTATTTCGCAAATCAGACTTCAATAGAGAAGCAGGCTGCCGACTTGTATCAGACAGACAAGGCTGCAGCTTTGAAACTCCTGAACAACTACAGTAACACAAAGGCTGATGAGATGCTTGCCAGCTGGAAGCGTCTTGCTACACGTATCATTGTCAAGTACAACGACATGGCTGTAAAGAAGGAGAAAGACGGCAAGTTGCTCCAGTCTGTAACACGTCCTGGTTATCCGGCAAGCTTCGGACGCAAGCTTGTAAAGGAAACCGGCGATTGGTATGCAGTTCCGGTTGAAAAGAAATAATCGATAATAGAACAACAAAAAAGGATAATTATGATTGCTGTAATATTTAAACAGCGTATCATAATTATCCTTTTTCTTTGTATGGAGAAGCATGTTGCAATGCTTCAATGTTGTATGCGTTTACTTGTACAAATAGCGCTTAATACTCTTCTTCGGGGTCTTCTCAAACTCTTCCTTTACAATCTCAATTGCAGCAAGTCGACAATAAGGAGGCTGTGAAGCATTGAGCTCCTGGCGGTTTTCCTCCATGATGTTCTCAAGGTCGGAGTCGTTGAGCTGCATTGTAGCAGCCTCGTCGAAGTCGGGATAAACAAGGCCAACAAGTTTCTCGCCACGTTGAACAACAATGCACTCGTTAACCATATTCAGCGAGTTGAGCTTATCCTCAATCTCCTCCGGATAGATATTCTGACCAGATGCGCCCAGGAGCATATTCTTTGAACGTCCCTTAATAAATACATTGCCATCAGCATCCATAAGTCCGAGGTCGCCTGTATGATACCAACCCTCTGCGTCGAGTGTCTGTGCTGTAGCCTCTTCGTTCTTGAAGTATCCGAGCATTACGTTAAGACCACGAGCAAGAATCTCGCCAGGTACATTCTGCGGATCCGGGCTGTCAATCTTAACCTCCATGTGTACAACGGGCTTGCCGCACGAACCTGCAACAAAGTCGTGACAATCTGCATAGCATATAATAGGAGCACACTCGGTAGCTCCGTAACCAACAGTATACGGGAATTCAATACGCTGCAAGAACTGCTCTACTTCCTGGTTGAAAGCAGCACCGCCAACGATAATCTCATAGAACTTGCCACCGAACGCATTTACTACCTGCTCGCGAATCTTCTCGAAGACCTTCTTGTTTACGAACGGCATGTTGAGCAACAGACGCATGCGATTGGTCTGAAGCTTAGGCAGCACCTTTTTGCGGATAATCTTCTCGATAACCAAGGGTACAGCAATGATGATTGCCGGTTTTACTTCTGCGAATGCTGCAGCAATGATAGCCGGAGAAGGAACGCGTGTAAGGTAGAACACGTGACAGCCGAAGAGGAATTCAAAGAGGAATTCGAACGCCATGCCATACATGTGCGCCATAGGGAGAATACTGATGACATTATCGCCCTTCTTAATGTGCTTGGCTACGGCAGTCATAGCAAAGTCGTAGTTGCTCCACATTGCGCGGTACGGAATCATAACACCCTTAGAGAAACCGGTAGTGCCAGAAGTGTAGTTGATAAGCGCCAACTCCTCTGGGCTTTGCTCTCTGTAGTAGTGTACGTGCTCCTTACGGAAGAACTTAGGATATTTCTCACCGAACATAGCGTTAAGATGTTCGCGAGCATAAGTAAGCTTATCAGTACGAGACACTACGAGCGAATAGTCGGGGATGTAGATAATGCCTTCAAGGTCGGGCATCTTTGTTTGGTCGATGATTGTAGCAACATAGTCACCAACGAAGAGCAACTTTGCTTCGCTATGGTTTACAATGTTGTGAATCTGATCGGCTGTGAACTCATGAAGAATAGGTACAGCTACAGCGCCGTAGGTAAGTGTTGCGAGGAAAGCTACAGCCCAATTGGAGCTATTACGTCCGCAGAGCGCAATTTTGTCACCACGCTGCACACCACTACTTTCAAACATAATGTGGAGCTTTTCAATCTTGCGAGCTACATCATGATACTGTAAAGTTGCGCCTTTAAAATCGGTAAGAGCATCCTTATCCCAATTAGAGATAATACTCTTTTCTATAAGTTCGTTAAAACTTGGTATTTCAATCATTTGCACAATAATAAAAAGTTTGTGCAAAGGTACATACTTATTTGCACAATGCCAAAAGTTATGTGCAATATTTTACGCATTAGTGCAAATAAGCTATGTTTTTATCGTTTCTTATACTTATTGAAGCAGCAGATTATTAATAGTCATCATCCGCTACGTCCTCTGCTTCAAGGTTAAGATCTTCTTCTGTTTCAAATGTAGTACGATAGCTCTCCTCTGTTAATTTGTCCTCATCGAAGTCGTCATCGTCGTCATCATCATAAGAGTTTTCACTTGGATTCTCATCTTCAAAATCTTCGTCATAGTTGTCCCCAAATCCATTGTTCATAGAGTCGTTATCGTCATCATGCTTATGGTGATTTTCTACTTTTGGTTTTGCCTTTGCAAAAATAGCTTCAACCCAAAGCCCCTTGGTTATTTCGAGAACCTCATAGCCATCATTAACTTTTTTATCGTACATACCACCAGGTTTGTGCAGACGATCTTTAGGTAAGGTTGTCGTGCTAATATCGAAACCAGACTCTATTATATCCTGTACGCTCTGCGACAATGAATCCCAACCACCGCCGAAGTTACGATCAAGAACTTCAATAAGTTTTGCAGCAGAAATATGATGTATATTCTCGTATGTAAGATCTGTGATGCGGTTGATTGCACGCTTCTTAATGCCCCATTTTTTGTTGTCGTTGTCGTCAAAGTGTATATTTCCGACCTTAAAGTCGCGTGCTTCATATTTCTTTATTACCTCCGGCTTGTCTATTTTTATTTCTTCTATTTCAAAGGCACTACGTATAACGTCCATATAATGATTGCGGTTGTCTTTGAAATCCGACTCTTTTTCTGCTGTTTCCCACATTCTGAAGATGTCATTTTCTTCAACTTCCCATACATTACTCTTTGTTAGTGTCTTGAGTGTCAGAGCTTTTTGTTGTTTCATATATTATTAAAGTCTTATTATTTGTTACTTGATTTGCTTGTTATGATAGGCGTTTATATTTATCCCATCGCAATTTTCGCTGCAAAAGTATATACTTTAGTTATATCCTACAAGTTTTTATAAAATTTTTTATGCTATTTACGTGAATTTATTGCCTACTCATTGATTAAGTATATGCACATGAATAATGGAGTGTGCTTATACGAGTAATCCAATGGTGACCAGAATGCCATATATCAACATATTGCGAGCAGTCATGCCAAGCACTTTGTTCAGTTCTGCACCTTTTCGTATACGGCGCATCTCCGTGAATGTCACAATATGAAATGGCAAATAAAGCAATATAATCAACTTCGCGTATTGCTCATCCTGCCAATTAAGAAATGCCATACCAATTAACGCCAAAATAGTGCTTATAAATCCAAGAATAGCATAGAGTGTCAAGCCGCCATGCTCGCCAATACGAACAATGAGCGTGCGTTTGCCAGCACGTCTGTCGTTGTCAATGTCTCGGTAGTTGTTCACTACAAGTAGTGTATCTATAACCAAACCACAAGCTGCGGACAATGTAATCACCTGCCAAGGTATTGACATGAGTGGCGTTGGAGGAGACACAAGCCAATACGTCATGCAGACCGGTAATAGACCGAAGAATACGAGCACAAGAACGTCACCAAGTCCGATGTATGAAAACGAGATGGTGTATAGGAAGCAAAATACGACGCAAGCTACACCTATGAGTATCATCTCCCAACCACCATAATATATAAGTGGAAGACCGATAGCACAAGCTAAAAGAGTAGTGTAAAGAAGCCCAAGGCGCATTGCAGCAGCCGTAATCCAGCCTTGCGCACATGCGCGCTTAGGCCCGAGACGCTTCTCGTCGTCTGTACCTTTCATAAAGTCGAAATAATCATTTATGAAGTTGGCATCAATCTGCATCACGAGAGCAAAGAGCATACAGAGTACAGCAGCACCAACTCGTACTGTGTCACCATATTGAGCAATAGCGGCAGCAATGCCTATCATCACAGGTACAGCAGCCCCCGTGAGTGTTTTCGGGCGTGCTGCAAGAAACCACGCTTTAAAAGAATTGGTTATTACATTCGATTCGTTCATCTTATTTATTGATATTAGTTGTGTATGTTCTTGCAAAATTAACTATAATAGATTAATTTTGCAATTAAAATAAAAGTTTTCAAGACATGAATGGAAGAAACGTAAGTCTCGATCTGATGGAGTTTGTCGAGCAAAATATATTACCCCGCTATAATTCTTTTGATAAAGCGCACCGATTGTCACATGTCAATCATGTAATAAAACAGTCGCTTGAACTTGCTTTAAAATGTGGTGCAGACATCAATATGGCATATACGATTGCCGCTTATCACGACCTTGGACTTGAGGGGCCGCGTGCTGTACACCACATCCAAAGCGGCAAAATACTTATGGCAGATCGCCGTCTTCAGCGTTGGTTTTCACCCGAACAATTGCGTATAATGAAGGAAGCTGTGGAAGACCATCGTGCATCAGCCTCACATGCACCACGTAGCATTTATGGCAAGATTGTAGCCGAAGCCGATAGAGATCTTGAGCCTATACACATATTCCGCCGTACGATACAGTATGGGTTGAGTCATTATCCAGAATACAATAAAGAAGAACAAAAGAAACGCTTCTTTGAGCATCTCGACCATAAGTATTCCACACATGGATATATACGTCTGTGGTTACCGAACTCGCCAAACACAGATAAACTTAAAGCGATACGCGAGATTATAAACGATAAGAATGCATTAATGGATATATTCGACAAATTGTTTGAAGAAGAAATCGACACATATGAAAAATGAGTAAAAAACATCCGCAACGATTGTTACACATATACGTATCAATCGTTGCGGATGTTGGTATCGGTTGATGGATGTATGTATGCGTAACGACCGATACTATCATTAATAAACTCTAAGTCTGTCACCAACTCTTATCTCAAAGTCGGGACTAAGTCCGTTCTTCTTATACAGACTTGACAAACGAATGCCATACTTTTGAGCTATAGAGTACATGCTTTCGCCGTTCTTTACGACGTGTGGCACATTTTTGTATTCCTTTGTGGCTTTCTTTCTTTTTCGCTTTAAATAAATAATGTCGCCAGGATTTAACTCGTCTTTATAATAACGTTCGTTGTATTTTGCGAGTCTTCGTTTACCAATACATAGTTCTTTTGAAAGCGATTTGAACGTATCGCCTTTACGGGCTATTATATAATAGTTGTGGTTGTATGCTTTTATAACGTGGAATGTGCCATCGGGAGCTAAGCCATCCTCCGTTGAATGTTTAACCATAAACTGATCGAACCTCGTAGCTTTGTCAAACTTGTTCAACTGATAGAGTTCAATTATCTGTATCAGTTTTGAAGCATACTGAGGATTTGTTGCATAACCACACTGCTTCAGTCCACGTGCCCAACTCTTGTAATCGGTTCGCGAATAAGAAAACAGGCGTGCGTAGCGTGATTGTGTAGCAAGAAAACGGCTATGGTCTTCAAAACTCTGTCGGGGATTATCGTAAGCTCTAAAGCATTCTCCGCGTGCATCATCATCATGAAACACACGACGACCTGTCCAACCATGACACTTGATTCCGAAATGATTGTTTGACGATTTGGTGAGCCAGCTCTTTCCAGCTCCACTTTCCAATAAACCTTGCGACAGAGTAATACTTGCTGGAATGTTATATTTCAGCATTTGCTCAATGGCAAGGTCTTTATATTGATCAATATATGCTTGATACGCAGAATTCCATTTAATCTGAGCGGACAGATGTGCAATTGACAATGTAAATATTAGAAGTGTCAGTATAGCGTGCCGCAATTTATATATATTCATATATTTAAATGTAGAGTGTTTAATGCTAATTTGTAAGTGGTGTTGACTTGATGATGGGGTATCATCAAAGCCTTACAACTGCAAAGTTAGTATTTTTTAGCAACAATTAATCAAATATCGATAGCGATTGTTACATTTTTTGTATCTTTGCATAAAATATGCGCAAACCTTAACTATCAAGTTTGCTTGGAATGAAGGTTTTTGTGTGTTATTAAGAGTATATTAATATTAAATAAAAGAATTTGAATGAAAGCATTTGTATTTCCTGGACAAGGATCACAGTTTGTAGGTATGGGCAAAGACCTGTACGATAATAACGAGAAAGCAAAGGAACTTTTTGAGAAAGCTAATGAAATCCTGGGCTTCCGCATCACTGATATTATGTTTGAGGGTACAGACGAAGAGCTTACTCAAACAAAGGTTACACAACCTGCAGTATTCCTTCATAGCGTCATTTCTGCTCTTTGTCTTGGTGACGAATTTGCACCGACAATGGTAGCTGGTCATTCGCTTGGTGAACTTTCTGCACTTGTTGCAGCAGGCGCATTGAGCTTTGAGGATGGCGTGAAGTTAGTTTCTGCACGTGCCATTGCAATGCAGAAGGCTTGTGAGGCAGCCCCTGGTACAATGGCTGCTGTTATCGGTTTGCCAGACGAGAAAATAGAGGAGATTTGTGCAGAGGTTAGCACCGATGGTAACATCGTTGTTGCAGCCAACTATAACTGCCCTGGTCAGCTCGTTATCAGCGGTAATGTTGATGCAATCAACGCTGCCTGCGAGAAACTGAAGGCTGCAGGTGCTAAGCGCGCTCTGCCGCTGAAGGTTGGTGGAGCATTCCACTCTCCGCTGATGCAACCAGCAAAGGAAGAGCTTGAAAAGGCAATCAAGGCAACAACATTCTCTGAGCCGAAGTGTCCCGTATACCAGAATGTGGACGCACAGCCACACACCGACCCTGCTGAGATTCAGGCAAACCTCATTGCTCAGCTCACAAGCAGTGTACGTTGGACTGCAAGCGTACAGAATATGATTAAGGCAGGAGCAAACGACTTCACAGAGTGTGGTCCAGGTAAGGCTCTTCAGGGAATGATTGGTCGTATCGATAAGACTGTGGCTGCCCACGGTATCATCTAATTGACATGGCTCAGCAGAAAATCATAATATACCAGATTTTTACACGATTGTTCGGCAATCGTACCAATGTGTGCAAGCAGAATGGTACGATTGCCGAGAACGGTTGTGGAAAGATGAACTTCTTCTCCGACGAAGTACTCCAGCAGATTCGTGCGAAAGGTATCACCCATGTATGGTACACGGGAATCATTCGCCATGCTTCTATGACAGACTATTCTTCGTTCGGTATCCCTCGACAACACCCTGCTGTAGTGAAGGGTAGAGCAGGCTCGCCATACGCTATAACCGACTATTATGATGTAGACCCCGACCTTGCAGAAGATGTGAATGAGCGTAGTGCGGAATTCGACGCACTCGTAGAGCGTACTCACAAGGCAAACATGAAAGTAATCATCGACTTCGTGCCTAACCATGTTGCTCGTCAATATCACTCGGTTGTAAAACCAGAAGGAATCGTTGACCTTGGAGCGACAGACAACCAGTCGATGGGATTTAGCTCTGATAACAACTTCTATTATAATGTAGGACAGCAGTTCTCCCCAAGCATAGACCTCTACGCAGGAGAATCCGAACCTTACACCGAATACCCTGCAAAAGCAACAGGTAATGATCACTTCGATGCATATCCTGGCAAGAACGATTGGTATGAAACCGTAAAACTCAATTACGGTGTTGACTATTGTGATGCCGGAGGACGCTCAGAGCATTTCTCGCCGGTGCCAAACACATGGCAGAAGATGCTTGACATTCTATTGTTTTGGGCAGCAAGAGGAGTAGACGGATTTCGATGCGATATGGCAGAGATGGTGCCAACCGCGTTTTGGAGTTGGGCTATCGCTAAGGTGAAAGCCATCAACCCTGGCATATTGTTTATCGCAGAGGTATATAACCCCATGGATTATCGTCACTACGTGGCTGCAGGCTTCGACTATCTATATGATAAGGTGGGCATGTACGACACGATGCGTAGCATAATCTGCGATGGTTATCCAACTTCTAAAATCACCACAGCATGGCAGTGGGTGGACGATATCAACGAACATATGCTTTACTTCCTTGAGAACCACGACGAGCAGCGCATTGCAAGCAACTACTTCGCTGGCGATGCATTCCGTGCTTACCCAGCTCTTGTTGCAAATGTGCTTATGCGCAAGAATCCGTTCATGGTATATGCAGGTCAGGAGTATGGCGAGCGTGGTATGGACGAAGAAGGATTCAGCGGTTGCGACGGCAGAACAACTATATTCGATTATTGGACTGTTCCGTCTCTGTATCGTGCTTTTGTGTCTAAAGAGTCAACCGATGAAGAGCGTGAACTCTCACGTCTTTACTCTGAAGTGCTCAACATAGCCAATGCAGAGAAGGCTGTAAGTGAGGGCGACTTCTTCGATTTGATGTACGTCAACGAACATATTGCCGAACGTCAATACGCTTTCTTGCGAAAAGCCAACAACGAATTGTTGTTTGTTGTTGCTAACTTCGACGGAGCGAAGGCATCGCTAACGGTAAACATACCCGACCACGCTTTCACTTTCCTTCATATTCCGCGCAAGGATGTTGTGGCTACAGATTTGCTCTTTGGTACAAACGTGGCAGTACACTTCGGTTCTACTACATCCGTCAACGTGGACGTGGATGCGTATAAATGTGTAATACTTAAAATGCAATTGAGTATGGAGACAGAAGAGATTTTCAACGCACACAACAAGGAAGAGTACCCACCTGCCCACACGGCAGAACATCTACTCAACCAAACAATGGTGAGAATGTTCGGATGTGAGCGCTCGCGCAATGCGCACATTGAACGCAAGAAAAGCAAAATCAGTTTCATCCTCGACCACAAGCCTTCGCGCAAGGAAGAGAAAGAGATTGAAGTGCGCATGAATGAACTCATTGAGGAAGACCTCCCCGTAAAGTATGAAGTGGTAGATCGTAATCATATTCCCGACGATATAAGTATTGATCGATTGCCAGAGGATGCCTCAGAGAATTTGCGTATTGTGCGAATTGGCGACTATGACGCTTGTCCGTGCATTGGCAAACACGTGCGTTCAACTTCACAGATAGGTAAATTTGTGATGCTCGGCACAAATTGGGACGAAATGAAGCACTCTTTCAGAATAAGATTTAAAATAATCTAAATACATTTTACTTAATAACATTATGACAGAAAACAGACAAACATTGAACCGCAACTTGGCTCAGATGCTTAAGGGCGGTGTTATTATGGACGTTACTACTCCAGAGCAGGCTCGCATCGCAGAGGCTGCAGGTGCATGTGCTGTAATGGCGCTTGAGCGTATTCCAGCTGATATTCGTGCAGCAGGTGGCGTTTCACGTATGAGCGACCCCAAAATGATTAAGGGCATTCAGGAAGCCGTTTCTATTCCTGTAATGGCAAAATGTCGCATTGGTCATTTCGCAGAGGCTCAGATACTTCAGGCTATTGCTATCGACTATATTGATGAGAGTGAGGTTCTCTCTCCAGCAGACGATGTTTACCACATCGACAAGACAAAGTTTACCGTTCCTTTTGTGTGCGGAGCAAAAAATCTTGGCGAAGCTCTTCGTCGCATTGCAGAAGGTGCCACAATGATTCGTACAAAGGGTGAGCCTGGCACAGGTGATGTTGTTCAGGCTGTACGCCATATGCGTATGATGCAGAGCGAGATGCGTCGTCTCAAGTCAATGGCTGAGGACGAACTCTTCGAGGCTGCTAAGCAGTTGCAGGTTCCTTATGAGTTGGTTAAGTACGTACACGAAAACGGCAAATTGCCAGTTGTAAACTTTGCTGCTGGTGGCGTTGCAACTCCTGCTGATGCAGCTCTTATGATGCAGCTCGGAGCAGAGGGCGTATTCGTGGGTTCTGGCATCTTCAAGAGCGGTAACCCTGAGAAGCGTGCTGCTGCTATCGTGCAGGCCGTAACTAACTATAACGATGCCAAGAAGCTTGCCGAGCTTTCTGAAGACCTCGGTGAAGCTATGGTAGGTATCAACGAGCACGAGATTGAAGTGCTCATGGCTGAGCGTGGCAAGTAATGAGAATTGCAGTATTGGCACTTCAAGGCGCATTCGCGGAGCACGAACAAATGCTTCAGCGCCTTGGAGTTGAAACTTTCCAAATAAGACAACTGGCAGATTGGGAGCAGCCGAAGGATGGACTGATAATCCCGGGAGGTGAAAGCACCGTGCAAGCAAAGTTGCTTAGCGACCTACACTTGCTCGAACCTATCCGTAACACCATCAGCGACGGACTTCCCGTCTTTGGAACATGTGCCGGACTCATTCTACTCTCAAAGCAGATTGAAGGCGAGCCTGCAACCCGACTCGCCACTATGGACACGGAAGTTCTTCGTAACGCCTATGGTCGTCAGCTCGGTAGCTTCTATACCATAGCACCAATGAAGGGAGTAGGCGAGGACATACCTATGACATTCATCCGTGCACCATATATCCGCAAGGTTAAGGGGGATACTGAAATTTTGGCAGAAGTAGATGGACACATCGTTGCTGCACGCCAAGGTAAGCAGCTTGTTACATCGTTTCACCCCGAACTGAACGATGATACACGCGTACACGAATACTTCTTGAGTATGATTTAAATCATTAAACATCATAAAAGACCTTGTCAATCAGTGTTGGCAAGGTCTTTTTTTAGTGCTACATAGAGATAGTTCCAGTACTGGCATAGGGATTACTGCAGTACAGTAGCGAGATTACTGCAGTACAGTAGCGAGATTACTCCAGTACTACATAGGGAGTACTACAATTATCCTTTTTTACTGCCAAACTATAGTTTAGATATGCTAACCATAAAATTTGCCCATCCAGAAAATAATGTGTAACTTTGCACCTCGAAACAATATAAAGAAGAAAAGGCAATATGATAACAGTTAGCAATCTCGCTATTCAATTTGGTAAGAGAGTTCTCTACAAGGACGTAAATCTGAAGTTTACTCCAGGCAATATTTACGGAGTTATCGGCGCAAATGGTGCTGGTAAGTCTACATTGCTCCGCGCTATCAGTGGCGATTTGGAGCCAAACAAGGGTTCTGTAGAACTCGGTCCTGGTGAGCGTCTCTCTGTGCTCGAACAGGACCACTTTAAGTTCGACGCATACTGCGTACTTGATACCGTGCTCATGGGTCACGAACCTCTCTGGAAGAACATGAAGGAGCGTGAGGAACTCTACAGCAAGGCAGAGATGACCGAGGAGGATGGTGTACGTGCTGCCGACCTTGAGTTGAAATTTGCAGAGATGGAAGGTTGGGAGGCAGAAAGCAATGCTGCACAGATGCTCTCTAACCTCGGTATACCCGAATCGCTGCACGAAAAGCAGATGAGCGAACTGTCAAACAACGAGAAAGTGCGCGTGATGCTTGCAAAGGCTCTCTTCGGCAATCCGGACAACCTCTTGCTTGACGAGCCTACCAACGACTTGGACCTCGACACCGTACAGTGGCTTGAGGAGTATTTGAGCAATGTTGAGCAAACGGTGCTCGTTGTAAGCCACGACCGCCACTTCCTTGATGCAGTCAGCACACAGACCGTGGATATCGACTTCGGAAAGGTTACAGTGTTTGCCGGCAACTATTCTTTCTGGTACGAGTCGTCACAGCTCGCTCTGCGTCAGGCACAGAACCAACGCCAGAAGGCAGAGGAGAAGCGCAAGGAACTTGAGGAGTTCATTCGCCGTTTCTCTGCAAACGTGGCAAAGAGTAAGCAGACAACATCGCGTAAGAAGATGCTTGAGAAGCTCAATGTCGAGGAAATTCGTCCATCAAGCCGCAAGTACCCAGGCATTATCTTCCAGATGGAGCGCGAACCAGGCAACCAAATTCTTGAAGTTGAGGGCTTGAAGGCAGTTGATGATGACGGTACAGTACTCTTTGACAACGTAAGCTTCAACATAGAAAAGGGAGAGAAGGTTGTGTTCCTCAGCCATAACCCAAAGGCAATGACTGCGCTCTTCGAGATAATTAATGGCAATCGTGAAGCTACAGCAGGAACATTCAAGTGGGGCGTGACAATCACAACAGCCTACTTGCCACTCGACAATACCGAATTCTTCCAAAACGACAAGAACCTTGTTGACTGGCTCTCGCAGTATGGTCCGGGTAACGAAGTCGTAATGAAGGGCTTCCTCGGACGCATGCTCTTCTCTGGCGAAGAGGTACTGAAGAAGGTGAACGTACTCTCTGGAGGCGAGCGTATGCGTTGTATGATTGCACGTATGCAGCTAAAGAATGCTAACTGTCTGATCCTTGACACGCCAACCAACCACCTCGACCTCGAGAGCATTCAGGCGTTTAATAACAACCTCGTTGGTTTCAAAGGCAACATTTTGTTCTCAAGCCATGACCACGAGTTTATTCAGACTGTAGCAAATCGTATCATAGAGCTTACGCCAAACGGCACTATCGATAAACTCATGGATTACGATGATTACATTTACAACGAGGAGATAAAGGAGCTGAAAGCTAAAATGTACGCAAAAGGTTAATTCGATTAACATTAAATAGTTTAAACGACATAGCAATAGAGACAGCATATACAATTTATGTCTATGTTGTCTCTATTTTTTTTCGTGAAACACAAATTGGCAAGGTATTTGCTAAATAACATATAAATACTAAAGTTTAATATAATATGAAAAATAACGAAAATACAGGGAATAACATCGAAATCAATGATGAGAACGTTGAAAACAATGTGATTTCTGATGACAATACAGAAGACACATCTGCAAACACTGACAATTCGGCAGAAGAGAAGACAACAGAACTCACAGTAGAGGAGCAGCTTGAAGCAGCCAAGAAAGAAGTAGAGCAGTACAAAGACAAGTATCTGCGTGCAGTTGCAGAATTTGACAACTATCGCAAGCGTACACTCAAGGAAAAGGCGGAGCTTCTGCTCAATGGTAGCGAGAAGGCTGTTTGTGCTTTCCTGCCGATTCTTGACGACTTCGAACGCGCCATTGCTGACAAAACAGAAGACGTAAATGCTATCAAGGAAGGTGTACAGATTATTTTCAACAAGTTTAACAAGACGCTCGAATCGCTCGGCGTAAGAAAAATTGAGACAGAAGGAAAGGACTTCGATGTCGACTTTCACGAAGCCGTTGCAATGGTTCCGGGTATGGGCGATGACAAAAAAGGTAAAGTTATCGACTGCGTTCAGACGGGCTATCAGCTCAATGATAAGGTTATTCGTCACGCGAAGGTAGCAGTAGGACAGTAATTAAAACCACTTATACATTAATATATAATGGCAAAGAGAGACTATTATGAAGTGCTTGGCGTCAGCAAGACCGCCACAGACGACGAAATCAAGAAGGCATATCGAAAGATAGCTATCAAATATCACCCCGACCGTAACCCAGGCAATACAGAGGCTGAAGAGAAGTTCAAGGAAGCTGCTGAAGCTTACGACGTACTTCACGATCCTCAGAAACGCCAGCAATACGACCAGTTCGGCTTTGATGCTCCTGGTGGCGGATTCGGTGGCGGCGGATTCGGTGGCGCAGGTGGTTTCTCTATGGACGATATCTTCTCTATGTTCGGCGATGTGTTCGGCGGACATGGTGGTGGATTCGGTGGTTTTGGCGGATTCGGTGGTGGCGGTCAACGTCAGAAACCACAGTACCGCGGTGCCGATTTGCGCATAAAGGTGACACTCTCTCTGCAGGAGATTGCTACCGGAACTACAAAGAAGTTCAAGGTGAAGAAGGACGTTACATGTACACATTGTAATGGTTCGGGTGCTGAGAATGGTAGTGCAAGCGAAACATGTCCAACTTGTCACGGTAGCGGTGTTGTTACTCGCACCGTCCGCACAATGCTTGGCATGATGCAGACCCAGTCGGAGTGTCCTACTTGTCACGGTGAAGGTACTGTCATCAAGAATAAGTGCAAGGAATGTGGCGGCACGGGCATCGTAAAAGGTGAAGAGGTTGTCGAAATCAAGATACCAGCAGGTGTAGCAGAAGGAATGGTAGTAAACGTTCCGGGCAAGGGTAGTGCCGGACAGCATAATGGCATCAATGGCGACATTCAGGTGTACATCTCAGAGGAGCCTAATGACACATTTGTACGCGATGGCAACGACGTGATTTACAATTTGTTGCTCGACTTCCCTACAGCAGTACTTGGAGGCAACGTAGAGATACCTACTATCGACGGATCAAAGGTTAAGATAAAGATTGAACCGGGCACACAACCTGGTAAGACGCTCCGTTTGCGCGGCAAGGGTCTGCCTTCTGTTCAAGGCTATGGCACGGGCACAGGCGATCTCGTTGTAAACATCAGCGTATATGTTCCGAAGACCCTGTCGAAAGATGAGAAGAAGGCTGTTGAGTCGTTCGTAGGAAGCGATAACTTCAAGGGCGATAAGGAGACAAAGAAGTCTATCTTCGAACGCTTCAAGAATTATTTCAACTAATAACCAACGAGTTGACCTCACAGAAATGAATTATCAGGAAACGATAGAATATCTATTTAATTCGACCCCCGTCTTTGAAAAGGTGGGGGCTTCTGCTTATAAGGAGGGCTTGTTCAATACGGAGGAGCTTGATCGCCATTTCGACCATCCTCACCGCAAGTTCAAGACCATACACGTGGCAGGAACTAACGGAAAAGGTTCCTGCTCGCATACCTTGGCAGCTATACTTCAGTCGGCTGGCTACAAAGTCGGACTTTACACTTCTCCGCATCTTGTAGATTTTCGCGAACGTATCCGTATAAACGGCAAGTGCATTGATGAGCAATATGTTGTAGACTTTGTTGAGCAAGAGCGCGACTTCTTTGAACCACTACATCCGTCTTTCTTTGAACTCACAACCGCACTTGCTTTCAAATATTTCGCAGAGAAAAAGGTTGATATTGCAGTCATTGAAGTTGGCTTGGGAGGTAGGCTCGATTGCACCAATATCATCACGCCGCTTCTATCTGTCATAACAAATATCAGTTTCGACCACACTCAGTTTCTTGGCAACACCTTGGCAAAGATAGCCGCAGAGAAGGCAGGCATCATAAAGCCTAATGTGCCAGTTGTGATAGGGGAGTGCTGTGATGAGACACGCGAGGTGTTTGAAGCTAAGGCGAAAGCAGTAAATGCCCCCATTATCTTCGCAGAAGACAGCAAAGAGGTGCTTGGATATTCGCTTGAAGAAAATAGCGTTATGTGTTATAAAACAAAGACATACGGCATCATTAAAGGCGAATTATGTGGCGATTACCAACAGAAGAACACCAATACAGTACTCAACGCTGTCAACCTATTACGCAAGCTTGGAATTATTAAAAATACCGATTGCGTTACTGCAGGTTTTGCTAGTGTATGTGAGTCAACTGGACTTCTTGGTCGCTGGCAGATATTGTGCAAAACTCCGCTCACCATTTGTGATACGGGACATAACGTAGCTGGTTGGAACTACCTTTGTCAACAGATTGTTAGACAGAAGGGCAAGACAAAGCGTATTGTTTTCGGAATGGTGGACGACAAAGACGTAACTCATGTCATGGCTATGCTACCGAAAGATGCAGTCTACTATTTCTGCAAAGCAACAACACATCGAGCCATAACTGAAGATAAAATACAGAAAATAGGAGAGGAATGCGGTCTTCACGGCACATGTTACAATAGTGTTGAAGCTGCGTATAACGTAGCTTGCAATGAGGCTTCGCCAGAAGATTTTATCTTCATTGGAGGTAGCAGTTATGTGGTTGCTGACCTTCTTACCTATTTAGAAAATAACAATTAATTGTTTTTAACGGAAAGCACCAAGTAATTTTGGTGCTTTCTTTTGTATGTTACATTTTTTTTTGGTTACTTTGCATACTATATAAGTAACTAAAAACTTAATTTATGATTAACACAACCGAAACAGAAAATATCTGCGGTCTGAAGAGAAGCGATTTTCAGACTACAGTAGGCGGTAAAGAGACCGACCTTTATATCTTGAAAAACAATCAAGGCAATGAGGTTGCTATTACTAATTATGGTGGTGCACTCGTTGCAATTATGGTTCCAGATAAGAATGGCAATAGAGCTAATGTGATTCAGGGCCATGACAACATTCAAGACGTTATAAATTCTCCCGAACCTTATTTGTCTACACTTGTAGGACGTTATGGCAATCGTATCTGCAAGGGACGTTTTCAGCTTCATGGCAAGGAATATCAGTTGCCTATTAACAATGGTCCAAACTGTTTACATGGTGGCTTGAAAGGCTTCAACGCAAAAGTATGGGAAGCACTTCAGATGAACGAGCACACACTCGTACTGAAGTACGTAAGTCCTTATGGTGAAGAAGGTTTCTCGGGCGAGATGAAAGTAACAGTTGAATACTCGTTCACTGACGACAACGAACTTGTTATTGAATATATGGCTACAACAAATAAGAAGACTGTTGTAAACCTAACAAGTCATGGATTCTTCTCACTCGCAGGCATTGCTAACCCGACTCCTTCTATCGAAAATCTGGAGTGCGAGATCAATGCAGACTACTATCTGCCGATTGACGAGACTTCTATCCCAACCGGTGAGGTGCGTTTCGTAAAGGGTACACCATTCGACTTCCGTACGCCGAAGACTGTTGGTCAGGACATTGATGCCGACCACGAACAAATCAAGAATGGTGCAGGTTATGACCATTGCTTCGTGCTCAACAAGAAGGAAGAGGGCGAACTCAGCTTTGCAGCACGTATCAAGGAGCCGGTAAGTGGCAGAACAATGGAGGTGTATACCACAGAGCCAGGTGTTCAGGTTTACAGCGACAACTGGGCTGACGGATATAAGGGACAGAATGGTGCTACATTCCCACGCCGCAGTGCTATCTGCTTTGAAGCACAGCACTTCCCAGATTCACCGAACCATCCTTACTTCCCATCAGTGGTTTTGAATCCTGGTGAACAGTATACACAGAAGACAGTGTATAAGTTCGGAGTAGAAAAGTAGACAAACTATGTAGCGGAGGTTGCACGCCTCCGCTACACTGCATAAAATAATGCGGAGGAATCACCCCTCCGCAACTTTGTTGAATGTACTAATCAATAAAAAAATAACTAAAACAACAAACAAAACAATGGGAAATTCCACAACAAAAAAAGGTAACTTCGTTGCTATCATTGCAATGATTTTCCTCTTTGCTATGATTGCCTTTGTGACCAACCTTTGCTCACCAATGGCTGTCATTCTGAAAAACAACTTTAGTGTATCTGATACCCTTGCACAGGTAGGCAACTATGGCAACTTTGGCGCTTACTTCCTTATGGGTATCCCAGCAGGTCTTCTTATTCAGAAGTTTGGCTACAAGAAGACAGCCCTCCTCGCTCTGATTGTAGGTATTGTTGGACTTCTTATCCAGTGGCTCAGTGGCTCTATGGGCTTCGTTGTTTACCTTATTGGTGCTTTCATTTCTGGTCTTTGCATGTGTATGCTCAACACCGTTGTAAACCCAATGCTCAACCTTCTTGGTGGTGGTGGCAACACTGGTAACCAATTGGTTCAGATTGGTGGCGTATTTAATTCGGCTGCAGCCGTTTGTGTTTACATCCTTATGGGTGCACTTATTGGCGATGCAAGTACTGCTAAGGTTTCAGCTGCAATTCCAGCGTTGATGATTGCACTTGCAATTTTTGTTTTCGCACTCGTTGTTATTTTCTTTACAAAGATTCAGGAGCCAGAACAGCCTAAGGCAGACGCATTGGCAGACGACAAATATAGCTGCTTCTCATTCCGTCACTTCAAGCTTGGTATGCTTGCAATTGCAATCTATGGTGCTGTGGAGGTTTGTCCTCCAACATACATCCTTGCTTACCTTACTTCAGCTAAGAATGCAGTAAACCCAGGTCTTGCTATGGATGCAGGTTATGTTGGTACTCTTAGTGCTGTGTACTTCATCTTCATGCTTATCGGCCGTTTCGTAGGTGGTATGATTGGTGGTAAGGTTTCTGCAAAGGCTATGATTGCTACAGTTAGCTTTGTTGCAATGGTTCTCGTTGCATTAGGTATTATACTTCCTGTTGAGCAGACCATTAGCTTCCCTGGCATCGACTACACAACACTCAGCCTGAAATGGGGTGAGATACCTGTTGGTATCTTTGCAATTATGCTCGTTGGTTTCTGTGCATCTGTGATGTGGGGTGGTATCTTCAACCTTGCTACCGAAGGTCTTGGCAAATACACAGCAAAGGCTTCAGGCGCTTTCATGATGATGGTTGCAGGCTTCGCTGTGATGATTGGTATTCAGGGCTTTGTTATTGACTTCACGCATGACTACATGACAAGTTTCGTAGTAGTACTTCTTGCTGCTGCATACATTTTCTACTACGCTCTTTGGGGCTCAAAGAATGTCAATACAGACATTCCGGTAGAATAATCATATTGAATATATAAGGGCTTGCTCTTGTGGGCAAGCCTTTTTACACTAATAAAACATTTATAACTAAAACCTTATTAATTATGGATATCGAATTTGTAAGAAGTCGCTTCATTAAGCACTTCGACGGTAAGACAGGAAATATTTATCAGTCACCAGGTCGTATTAATCTCATTGGTGAGCACACTGACTATAACGGAGGTTTCGTATTCCCTGGTGCAGTGGACAAGGGTATTATGGCAGAGCTTCGCCCGAATGGCACAAACACTGTTATGTGTTACTCAATCGACCTCAAGGACCGTGTAGAGTTCAAAGTTGATGATCCTCAAGGACCACGCGCAAGTTGGGCACGCTACATCTATGGCGTTGTTCAGGAGATGCGTAAACTCGGTGTTGACGTGAAGGGCTTCAATACAGCGTTTGCTGGTGATGTTCCTCTCGGTGCTGGTATGTCTTCTTCTGCTGCTCTCGAGAGCTGCTTCGCTTTTGCTATCAACGACCTCTTCGGCGATAACAAGGTAAGTAAGTGGGATATGGCTCTCGCAGGTCAGGCTACAGAGCACAACTACTGTGGTGTAAACTGCGGTATCATGGACCAGTTTGCAAGTGTATTCGGTAAGGAAGGTTGCCTCATGCGTCTCGACTGCCGCAGCCGCGAGTTCGAATATTTCCCCTTCAAGCCAGTTGGCTACAAGCTCGTTCTTCTGAATTCTTGTGTAAAGCACGAACTTGCAGGTTCTCCATACAACGATCGTCGCAACTCTTGCGAGAATGTTGTTAAGCATATCGCAGCAAAACATCCTGAGGCTCATTTCGAGACTCTGCGCGACTGCACATGGGAGCAACTTGAGGAGGTTAAGGCAGAAGTAGGCGAGGAAGACTACAAGCGCGCACACTTCGTACTTGGCGAGAAAGATCGTGTACTTGCCGTCTGTGAAGCTCTTAACGCAGGTGACTACGAGACTGTAGGCAAGAAGATGTACGAAACACACGAGGGTCTGAGCAAGGAGTATGAGGTTTCATGCGAAGAGCTCGACTTCCTCAATGACATCGCTAAGGAGAACGGCGTAACCGGTAGCCGCATCATGGGTGGTGGATTCGGTGGTTGTACAATCAACCTCGTTAAGGAAGAGCTTTACGATCAGTTCATCGCTGATGCTAAGGCTAAGTACTCTGCAAAATATGGCAAGGAGCCTAAGGTTATCGACGTTGTTATTAGCGACGGTTCGCACAAGGTTTGCTAATTTAGCAATATAATAATATGTGTTAGGGCAATCCAATAGTGATATTGGGTTGCCCTTTTTCTATTGTTATTAAGTAAAAGGAAGCATTGGTTCTTCATAGTGTATTTTTGGTTCCTTTTCTTCTTTTGACTTTTCATCTCCACTACTTACACCAAGTCCCATTAGCCTTATTGGGTGTAAGGCATTAAATTCAATTTTAGCAAGAAGTTTTTTTGCTAATGGCAGTATCTCATGTTTCGTCAAGAGTGGGGTAGTGTGGGTTACACTTCTCGTGACTTGCGTGAAATCAGCATACTTTACTTTCAGTGTAAGTGTGTGTCCAACAAAACCGCTTTCAGACAAACGATTAACAAGTTCAATAGTTATATGATATAACTCAATAATGACATTAGAACGTATTGAAAGATCTTGCATAAAAGTATTTTCACAACTCATTGATTTTCTCACATTACGAACTTCTATTGGACTATCATCTATGCCACGAGCATAGTCATAAAATTGCTGTCCACGCTTACCAAAAAGACGTGTTAAAGTAGTAAGCGATTGACCACGCAATTGTTTGACTGTAAAGATACCAAGCGAATGTAGCTCAAGGGCAGTCTTATGACCAACAAGCCACAAGTCTTCAACCTTCAATTTGTCAAGAAACGTTATCGCATTGTCTGGATGTATAACACAAAGTCCATCTGGCTTATTATAATCAGATGCTATTTTTGCGAGTAATTTGCAATATGAAACACCGGCAGAAGCCGTAAGCCCAATTTCTTTACAAATTGCGAACTTTATTTCCTTAGCTATATCAATTGCAAGTTCTATATTTTTCTTATTCTCTGTGACATCAAGAAATGCTTCGTCAAGTGAGATTGGTTCAATCAAATCAGTATACCTCTGAAAAATCTTATGAATTGCATCTGAGATTTCCTTGTAACGCTCAAAATGCGGTTCTACTATATGCAAATCTGAACACAACCGCTTAGCCATACGTATGGATTGTGCAGAATGTACACCATAACGACGCGCTTCATAACTGGCTGTAGACACAACACCTCGTTCTGAGTCGTGCCCAACAATAACAGGCACACCCAAAAGCGCAGGATTGTCAAGACATTCAACTGCTGCATAAAAACAATCCATATCTATATGTATTATCTTACGATTGTATTGCATTTTTGATTAATTTATAGCAACTATCAAGACTCTTGATATTGATTTCAAAAGTACAAAATATTATTGAAAAACTATCATTGTGGTTGTTACAAATTGACATTCTTGGGTACGAATACAAATAAGTCATAATGGATATTATGATAAATAACTAATTGTTTGTATTACAATTGAAAACTACCGCCTAATCAAAAGAATACTCCATCTTTAATTTCGACTTTGTTTTCATTTTGCTGTTGATATATCATTTTTGATTAGAAAGGCATACCAACAGCAAAATGGAAAGTCATATCATTCCAGTGTGGATTTGTTATTGGAAAGTGTTCTTTGCGTGTATCATAAGCTGGATTTACGGCTTTCATACCGAAGTCGATACGCATAATGAAGTAATCGAGATTTAGGCGCAAACCTAAACCATATCCAACTGCGATTTGTTTGTAGAACTCGTTGAATCTGAATTGACCTCCAGGTTGATCTTTGTAATCCTTTAGAGTCCATATATTGCCAGCGTCTACAAAGAATGCACAATTGAACTTCCAAAATAGAAATGTACGCAATTCCATATTCATATCAAGTTTCATATCACCAGTCTGATTAATGAAATCAATACGTCCATCCTTTCCTTTGAATTTTCCAGGGCCAAGAGCTCGAACATTCCAACCTCTTACAGAATTTGCACCTCCAGAGAAGTAGCGTTTTTCAAATGGAAGAATAGTACTATTTCCATATGGATACGCAATACCAAGACCAAAATGTAATGCAAGTGTATTCTTTGTATCGATTTTTACAAGACGAGTATAATCGAAATCGCCTTTAACATACTGTGCATAAGCAATTTTGAAAAGCGTATATTGGTTTTGAGCATTACGTTTTTCTCCAAACAAATTTGAGATGGCATATAGTAAGTTGCCACCAACCTCTATGTTTGATCTCAATGCATTCTTTGAATCACTAAACGAGTAATTCAAACCAGTACGTAGAATGAATATATCCTCGTAATTATACCGAAGTATAGCATTTCTATTTGAAACGTCATCGAGATACTCCTTCTTAAATGTTGCAGATATCCAAGGCATGTATACATAGTTGATGTCTAAGAAATCGTATCTGAATGATGATTTCTTTTTGCTCATACTCCAATGGTATCGCCATGCTGCAGTAAGGACGCGCCGATGAAATTCGGGTCTATTCTGTAGATTATAGCTAAATAACAGCTCTGATTTCATGCGATTTCTTTTACGAAATCCATCTGAAAGAAATGGCGCAATAATGCGTGGAAAAGCCAGTTTGGTTTCAACATTATACTCTATATAATTTTCATTTTGATAGCCTTCGAGTCCCTTGATTGCTTCATAGGCACCGCGCAACTGCACACTGAACGTTTCACTTCCTCGAAACAGATTGTTATTAGTGTATGTTAACGAAGCTGCTGCACCAAAATCACCGGCTGTATTTGTTCCTTCTGGTTGAAATGATATAGAGTTGGGTTTTCTTGTACTAATTTGTATATTACAATCCAACAAGTTTGTATCGGGTAATTCTTCGAAGTGAATATTTGTGAAACGCACGGCCTGAAGACGTGCAAAATTATTGTAAGTATTTTGAACATCTTCTGAGCAAAACTGCGAATTTGAGGTTATTGCTACATTATTAATAAGTACACGACTGCGCAATGGCAATTTCTTGCCATCTCCAGAGCGAAAATAAATATTATTTATACTATAGTGTTTATGTGGTGTTTCTGGACTATTGTTAGAACTTCGATACTTTATAAGGTGAAGTTCCACGTCTACCCTATTGCTTTTCCCTATTGTATCAACCACATAGTGTATGAAATCCTTATTGAACTTATAATAGCCATTATTAAGAAGGTATTGGGCGATGCGCTTGCGTTCAGCATCAAGATTTGATGTTGAAAATGGCAAACCTTTCTTTAACATTTTTCCTTTTATTGCTTTTGATTCTAATAAAGGTAAAAGTGTCTCGTCTTCAATCACATACTTGACAGAATCTATAAAATATAATGTACCCGGATTTACTTCATAGTTGACTATTGCTCTTTTATTTTTTTTCGCAACTGTATAAGATGCATTGGCTTTTAAGTAGCCCATTGATTTCATTGCAGAAATCATATTATCGCAAGACTTTTTTGTTTTTACTGAGTCAAAAACAACAGGTTCCTCCCCTATTCTTCTTAATGTACGGTTTATCCACTTTGTTGAATCACGTCCAGACATATTATATATTCCCAATGGTAGTTTCATCAGGGAAAACCATTTAGAGTTTGGACGTTGCGCGTAATATGATTCGAGTGATTTTGTATTGAAAGACTGGTCCTCACAATTAATTGCGCAACTTTTCAAAAGACAATTGTCTTCAGTAATAAATTTCGTTGATGAACATGACGAGATAAGGGCCAATACACACACCATCCCAAATGTTATTAAAACGAACTTATACTTTACCTTAGACAACATCTTTATTAATAGTACTTAATTAATACACAATATGCTTGAAAAACCTTGCAAAGGTACAAAAAAAACGATAAATATTACTACCTTTGCAAGGTCTTTTACTCAAAGATAGAATTCATAACGTATTTTGATAGTTTTAATTAAGAAGATGTTAAGTAAAAATAAAATTAAATATTTACATTCGCTTAATACAAAGAAATCTCGTGACGTAGAAGGTGTCTTTGTTGCCGAAGGTCCAAAGGTTGTTGGTGACATTTTTGCAAGCCATCCGTCCAATTTGACATTACTCGTTGCAACATCCAAATGGCTCAATGGTGATGGCAAGAAAGTGTCTGCATCTGCAAATTGTGAGATTATCGAAGTTACTACAGAAGAGCTCGCTAAAGCAAGCTTCTTATGTCATCCGCAACAAGTATTAGGCGTTTTTAAGAAACTCAAGACTCCTGTTAATACAACCATGCTTACAAGCAAACTAACTATTGCGCTTGATGGAGTGCAGGATCCTGGCAATCTTGGAACTATTATTCGTATTGCCGATTGGTTCGGCATTGAAAATATAATCTGCAGCCGCGACACAGCAGATGTTTACAACCCCAAAGTTGTCCAGGCAACAATGGGTAGCATAGCGCGTGTGAATGTAGCATATATGTATCTTTCAGAGTTGTTTAATTCACTCCCTGCCAACTTCCCCATATATGGGACCCTTCTTGAAGGCGAAAACCTCTACGAACAGGAGCTTTCTGACACCGGTTTGATTGTAATGGGAAATGAAGGAAAAGGCATTTCGCCAGCCATTCGCCAACTTATAAATCGCGCTTTGCGCATACCGAATTATCCTAAAGGTCGTGAGACGGCAGACAGTTTGAATGTAGCAATAGCCACATCTATTGTCTGCGCAGAATTTAGAAGACGCTTATAATATGCACAAAATAATATTATCAGTAGGCGCAAATTTTAACTACGAGCAGAACGCGAAACTCGTGAAAGAAAAACTTACAGAGGAAATAAACGAAATACAATTCTCAGAAAATCTGCTTACCGAACCCATAGGAGAAATCAAAAGCAATGGAAAATTTCTCAACTTCCTTGTTTATGGTTTCACTGAGAAGGGAGTCGAACAACTTGTTTCTATATTAAAGCAGATAGAAGCCCAATGTGGCAACACAAAGTTCTTACGCGACGAGGGAAAAATAGCGATGGACATAGATTTACTGAAGTATGACAACCAACGTTTTCATGAAAGCGATTGGACAAGAGATTACATCGTAAAGCTAATGAAACATTTTGACAAATAGGTTTAAAACAATATGAATTGAATATGACGAACATGTTTAGACTAATGATATTCATGATTTGCATGTGTGCTATTACATCAGGCAAGGCACAAAACAAGTCGGTAGACTTTAATGAACATTTCTGCGATAGTACATTACGCATTGATTATATATTCTCCGGAAACGCTCAATCGCAGCAAATTTCACTTGACAAGTGCAACTTAATGCCTCGTTGGTATGGCAAGAAGAACAATTTAAATATTCTTCCAGTCCAAGGAAATGGACAGATTACCGTGCGGGACCATCACACAAAGGAAATTATATACATCAACTCTTTCTCAACATTGTTCCAAGAATGGTTAACATACGATGAGGCGAAGACTATAAGCAAGTCGTTTGAGAATGTTTTTCTTGTACCAATGCCGAAAGACATTGTAGATGTAACTGTCGATTTACGCAATAATCGTCACGAAATAGTCACATCAATGACACATGTTATAGCCCCGAATGACATTTTAATTCGTCATACTGGCTTTAGCTATGTAACGCCTTACACCACACTACAGACAGCTGAGGATACTACAAAATGTATTCATATCGCATACGTTGCCGAAGGATATACAGCAGAGGAAATGCCTATATTCTTAGAGGATGCTCGCATTGCAACAGAAGCCCTTTTCGAGCATGAACCATTCAAGACAAAGCGTAACCGCTTCAATATCATTGCTGTAAAGTCGGTATCAATGGATACTGGAACAAGCATACCTTCGCAAGGAGTATGGAAGAAGACGGTTTTAGGCAGTCATTTTGACACATTCTACTCCAATCGCTATCTAACAACCCTCAATCAGAAGAATTTACACGATGCACTTGCCGGAACTCCATACGAACACATCATTGTGCTGGTAAACACTTCGGAATACGGCGGCGGTGGCATACTGAATTCTTACAACCTTAGCATGACGCACCATCCACTTTACAAGCAGGTCGTTGTACATGAGTTCGGTCATAGCTTCGCTGGATTGGCAGACGAATATGCTTACGAGCAAGAAGCCATACCAATGTATCCGCATGACGTAGAGCCTTGGGAAAAGAATATTACCACACTCGTTAATTTCCACAATAAATGGGAAAGCCTTATTGCGCCAACAACTCCTATCCCTACCCCAACAGACTTGGGCAAAAAGACAAATAATAAAAAGAACAAGAAGGGTGTCAATGCACATACTATAGGTGTGTATGAAGGTGCAGGTTATAGTCTAAAAGGTGTATATCGACCTTCGTTCGATTGTCGTATGCGAAGCAATGCCAATCCCAACTTCTGTGCTGCTTGTCAAAAAGCAATCAACGAACTGATTGATTTCTATACAGAATAACTCATAACATGAATATATCAAAAAGAATCACGTTTTTTTTATTGGTATGTTTCATCTCTCTCCCATGTATTGCTCACAGACATAGTGGCGCATATGCCGCTATTTTAGAGAATACATCAGATTATACTGATGCTGAAAAACTTTCAAGAGCTGTTGAATACTTCCAAAGTGGCAAGTATCATGAGGCACTGATATGGTTCTCTAAACTTGATAAGAAATACAAGCTTAACCCTCGCTTTCAAGCATACATGGGAGTATGTTGTTATTATGATGGCGAATACGAACGTGCTATAGAGGCTTTAGAACCTATTCTTCATAAGCTCAAAGCCTTTGCCCCGCACGAATTGGCTGTATATTATTATAGTGTCGCTGATAGCTATTTTCGCCTGAACAAATACATCGACGCAGTTCCATTTTATGAGAAGCACACATTGCTTTGTTACAACAACGAGAAAGGCGATTCGCTTTTTCGTATAGGCATTTGCTATAGATGCTTAGGCGACATCGAAATCGCTCAAGAGTATTTTGTTGAAGCCTTGGCTTACTTCCGTCGTTATAATGATACAGACCGATTAAAATATGTAGAACGAGAGTTAGAACGCAGTACCGATAATTAATGGCATGTATTTTGCATATACAATATTGCCTACATATAAGGCATAAAGTAATATTAATGAACATAATTTATCAAGGATAATATAAATGACAAATTCGTTTTCACTAAGAGTTTCTGAAAACCTATCTTTCAGCAGAGAGGAAGCAATAAGGCTATCTTCTGGCGTAATACGTCCCGAACATATTGTGCTTGGTATGTTGAGAGACAAACATAGCCCATTGAAAGCACTTCTCATGGGTGCTAATATTGATGTTGAAAAAGTAAAATTGCAACTTGAGCAGAATGCTCAGACTGACAACACAACAATGGCAGAGTCAAACAATGGTAGCATCTCACTCGATGAACATGCTAATAATATTCTCAAACTATCAATACTTGAAGCTCGACTTCAACATTCAAAGGAGGTAGACGTGGAGCACATAATTCTTGCTATTTTGCATGACAAAATGGCAAGTGGTGCAAAGAATGTACTTTTAGAGAATGGTTTAACTTACGAGAAAGCTATGAATTTTCTTATGCAAACAAATTCAAACATAAAGAATGGCGTTGGATTGTCCGAAGATGATGACAACTTAATGTCGCAGGACAATTTTGCTTCTCGTAATAACGGGAAGAGTAAAAATTCCACTTCTGATACTACAAGCAAACCGATGGGTGGCGGAACAGACAAGACACCCGTACTTGACAAGTTCTCCACCGACCTTACCCTTGCAGCAGCACAAGGTAAACTTGACCTTGTCATCGGACGCGACAAGGAGATACAACGTGTCACCGAAATTCTGTGTCGCCGAAAGAAAAACAACCCTATTCTTATCGGCGAACCAGGCGTAGGCAAGAGTGCTATTGCTGAAGGACTTGCGCAGCTTATCGCTCGCCGTCGCACTTCGCCTCTGTTGTTCAACAAGCGCATTTTTAGGCTTGATATGACCGCGATAGTTGCTGGTACTAAATATCGTGGTCAGTTTGAGGAGCGCATCCAAGCCCTCTTGCATGAGTTGGAGCAGAACCCAGACATAATCGTATTCATTGACGAGATACATACCATAATAGGTGCTGGTAGTACACCAGGCTCAATGGATGCTGCCAATATAATGAAGCCTGCACTTGCCCGTGGATTGGTTCAGTGCATCGGTGCAACAACTCTTGATGAGTATCGCAACTCTATAGAGAAAGACGGAGCACTTGAGCGCCGTTTCCAGCGTGTCATGATAGAACCATCCACAGAAACAGAAACGCTTGACATTCTGAAGAATATAAAGGAGCGCTATGAAGACTACCACCATGTTCGTTATACCGACGAAGCACTGGAGGCATGTGTAAAACTTACAAGCAGATATGTTTCTGAGCGTGCATTCCCCGATAAGGCCATTGATGCAATGGACGAGGTCGGAGCAAAAGTACATTTGCAACATGCCGAGATACCACCTTCAATCATAGAAAAGGAAAAAGAACTGTCCAACATACATCAGTTGAAGATTGCAGCAGCAGGCGACCAGAACTTTGAACTTGCAGCCACCTATCGCGACCGTGAGACACAACTTGAAGGCGAACTGAAAGAACTCAACGACAAGTGGGTGGCTTCTGACGACGGACATCGTGAGACAATCACTGAGGCTGATGTAGCTAATGTTGTATCAATAATGTCGGGCATACCTGTACAGCGCATATCCGAATCGGAAGGTTGTGTACTAAAGAACCTTGGCAACAGACTAAAATCTGTTGTTGTGGCTCAAGACGATGCCATCGGCAAAATCGTTCGTAGCATACAGCGCAACCGACTTGGCTTGAAGGATCCAAATCGCCCTATCGGAGTGTTCATGTTCCTCGGCTCTACGGGTGTCGGCAAGACCTATCTGGCACAGACACTGGCAGAATTGATGTTTGGTACAAAGGATGCCCTCATACGTATAGATATGAGCGAATACTCCGAGAAGTTCAACACCTCACGACTCGTTGGAGCACCTCCGGGATACGTTGGTTACGGTGAAGGTGGACAGCTAACGGAGAAAGTGCGCCGTCACCCCTACTCTATTGTGTTGCTTGACGAGGTGGAAAAAGCGCACGGCGACGTGTTCAACCTCCTGCTGCAGGTGTTGGACGAAGGACGTATGACCGATGGTAATGGCAGAATGGTCGACTTCCGCAATACAATTATTATTATGACATCCAACACGGGTACACGCCAGTTGGTTGACTTCGGAAATGGCATAGGTTTCAATGCCTCACTGATAAGTTCTTCAAGCGAGAAAGCAAAGGAACATGCACGCTCTGTCATACAGAAAAGTCTGTCACATCAGTTTGCTCCAGAATTCCTCAACCGTCTCGACGAGATAATCACGTTCGACCAACTTGACAATACTGCAATACGTAAGATTGTAGATATCGAGTTGTCGCGTTTGTTCAAACGTATAAACGATATGGGCTATGCGGTTGAGATTAGTGAAGAAGCCAAGGAGATGCTCGCACAGAAGGGCTATAGTCCGCAGTATGGAGCACGCCCACTGAAACGCGCCATACAAACATACATCGAGGATGTACTATGCGAACTGCTGCTCGACGACGAGAAAAAGCTAAGCAGCACCATTACAATAGATGTTGATGAGGGCGACAAACTAAAGGTCACTTTTAAAGACTTATCCTCTGAAACAAAATAATTTGGAATAGAAAATGAGCAATAATAACAATCATCAACTTGGCGAGACACCTTGGTTGCACGTCGTTATATCAACCGGATTCGGTGTTGGTTTCTGGCCTTGGGGTCCAGGAACACTTGGAGGTTTCGTTGCGTTACTTATCTGGATAGCACTCTACTTCACCCTCTCACCCATATGGCTTGCAGTTGCCACAGTGCTGCTGGTTCTGACAACACTCCTTGTAGGTGTATGGACAGATAATGTGATGGAACGGTATTGGGGTGAAGACCCTCGCACCGTTATTATAGACGAGTATTTCGGCACATGGGTGGCTACGCTTGCAGCCTTGTTCGTTGACGGTCCGTCATATGTAGCAATATCGCTTGCTACAATTGGATTTGTCCTCTTCCGTATCATCGACATCACCAAGCCGCTTGGTTGCCGTTGGGTAGACCGACATATACACGGAGGCTGGGGGTGTATGCTCGACGATGCGTTGGCTGGTTTCTATGCGCTTTGCTTGACATTGATTATCAGATACGCAGGTTTGGTAGAATCGGTTCACGACTTGCTTTCCTAAAAGGTTATGCTTTTGGGCATAACAACATTGTATAAGTAATCTGCGTCGATTGGTACGAATGTTCGTATCAGTCGACGCGGATTTTGTTTTTAAGCAAAACCAAAGCGGATGGCGGACGGCATCTGAACGGATGGCGAACGCAATCTGATCGGATCGCGGACGCCGTCTATTCAGATTGCGTTCGCCGCACGATAACATTTTTAAGCCTTTTAGCCTCTTTTATACCAACGATTTGCTGGCACAACGAGGTCTCTACTGATTAATATTCGTGCTTTTGGCAGCGTCTTAACGCAAAAGACAAGATTATCATAGGCATCTTGTATGTAAGTGCTACCAAACAGACTGTCACAATATGCACAACCGAAGGACATATAAGCACCATGATGGAACTTACTATAACGTGGTTTTATCTCCCCCATTTTTATATTTAGGCCCGAATTAACATCAAGATATTGCTTTACGCCATTAACTATTTCTGGATAAAAACTATCTATTCCGCTTTCAATCTCAATACCTTCTGTAGAAATCAACTTATTAATAAGGTATATATGATTCTTTTCATGGCACTTCCAACATATCTTCTGATAAAAACACACTTCAACATACTTCACTTTCATTGTCTCTGTATAACGTATGTTGCCTAAAATCATAGAGTGAATAAAGTCGTCGAGCGGAAGCGAATATTCTTCTTCTCTGATCTTGTGAAGAAGAACATTTACTTCGCCACGAATATCTTGAATGTAAAAACAAGGAAGTTTGCTTAACACAATCTTTCTAAACGAAGGCAATAGCATCCAACAACCACACACTCGTTCTTGACGCATTGCTAAGTATACATCTTCAACATTACGTGGTAAGTTGCACACATTGAAAGCTATTTTGTAAGTAGCACAATCCACTACGACATCAGCCTTCCATTTATCAGTCTTCACCTTTGTTGTGAATGGAAAGCCGATACTTTTGCAAATTGACAAAATGGAGTCTATAACGAATGTTTTCTCCATAGGTTAGAAGTTTATACTATTGACATGGCTTATATTGCGACATCATGTTGCGTATCTCGTTAGCTCTCTGAGCCGACAACGCAGGCGTGTCCATCAACTTGTATTTCTCGCCAAGCTTTTCGTATTTATATGTGCCTAATGTATGGTAAGGTAAAATCTCTATCTTTTCTACACAATTATAATGCGCCACATGATTACCAAGTTTATGCAACCACTTGTCGTTGTCTGTGATTTCGGGCACAACCACATGTCGAATCCAAGTATTGATGCCTCGCTCTTCGAGAATATCCAGGAAGGCAAGGTTATTATTCTGGTTCACACCTGTGAGACGTGGATAGAGTTCTGCATCCATTGTCTTTATATCCAATAATACGAGATCGGTATTGTCTAACACGTTCAGAACCTTATCTGTAATTATCGCACCGCTTGTATCTAACGCGGTGTGCAATCCTTCTTCATGACATAGTCGGAAATATTCTGCCACAAACTCAGCTTGCATAAGTGGCTCACCACCAGACACAGTGATACCGCCACTCTTTATGAATGAACGATACTTCAAAGCTTCGTCTCTCAATTGCTCTGGTGTCATCTCGTACTGACACTTTCTCTTAATATCCCATGTGTCGGGGTTGTGACAGTACAAACATCTTAAAGGGCATCCCTGCATGAAAGAAACGAAACGCACACCTGGCCCATCCACAGTACCAAACGACTCAAAAGAATGTATTCGTCCTATCATTTATCCTAAAAGCTTTTCTAAGAATAAATTCAAGTCGGAGTCGAGTCCTTCCATAAGATCCTTTCCAATAATCACAGTATCATCGTCAGCGATGTATAACTCTGCTATAGTGTCTTTGTCGTCATTCTCAAGAACAAAGCTATAGGGCTTAAGTATGCCCAAACTATCAGCGATGGTAGACAATGCTGAGAATGTAGATATGAGGGTCTGCTCTACGCCATTATAAAAGTCCTCGTCGTTATTGTTTATCCATTGTTCTACGACACAACGTGTCACTTCATTATCATCATCGTCAAACGCCAACATTTCTCCGCTACCTTGAGAGACACGTACATGAATATCTGTCACGATTGAAGTATCTTCACGTGGAGGGAATTTCTGCGCAATCTTTTTTAGAAAGCGTTCAATTTGCTGTGTTGTTTGTTCGGTTGCTTTTTCCATTTCGCTTTTGTTTAGATTATTATTCATTGATAATGCAGTTGGAATTAAATGAAGTTAGTTTCACTTTACGATGTGCATTCAATCATCTGCAAATATACACCTTTTTATTAACAACGCAAACAAATTACAGAAAAATATCTGTGTTTTATTTGCCATTACGAATTATAATATTAATTTTGTAGTAATATAAAGTGTTTTACATGTTTTTATACGAATATTATAATTAATAGACTATAAAACTTATCTTAGTATTATGAAACAAACAATTTTGGTAACTGGCGGTACTGGCTTTATCGGTTCGCATACAACAGTAGAGCTCATTGAAGCAGGTTACAAAGTAGTAATTGTTGACGACCTCTCCAATTCAAAGATTGAGGTTCTTGACGGCATCGAGAAGATAACTGGCGTTCGCCCTGCATTCGAGCAGGTAGACCTTCGCGACAAGGCGGCTACAGAAGCTGTATTCGAGAAATATCCGGACATCCAAGGTATCATCCACTTCGCTGCTTCTAAGGCTGTTGGTGAAAGCGTACAGAAACCTTTGCTATACTATCGCAACAATATCGTGTCGCTCGTTAATCTACTCGAACTTATGCCCAAACACAACGTGAAGGGCATCATCTTCTCTTCAAGCTGTACTGTATATGGTCAGCCGAAGCCTGAGAACCTTCCCGTTACTGAGGATGCGCCTCACCAGAAGGCTACATCGCCTTATGGCAATACAAAAGAAATAAACGAGCAGATTATTGCTGACTATATCCATAGTGGTGCGGCTATCAAGAGCATCATTCTCAGATACTTCAACCCGATAGGTGCTCACCCATCAGCAGAAATCGGCGAATTGCCAAATGGTGTTCCAAACAACCTGATTCCTTTCGTAACTCAGACAGCTATCGGTATCCGTAAGGAACTTACTATATTTGGCAACGATTATAATACTCCTGACGGCACTTGCATTCGCGACTATATTTATGTAGTAGATCTCGCTAAGGCTCACGTTGCAGCTATGGCTCGTGTGCTTGATAAGGAGACTGAACCAATCGAATACTTCAACATCGGCACAGGCAATGGCAACTCAACACTCGAAATCGTAGAGACATTTGAGAAGGCTACTGGCGTGAAGCTGAACTGGAAGTACGGTCCACGTCGCGAAGGTGATATCGAGAAGATTTGGGGCGACTGTTCAAAAGCAAACAAGGTATTGGGCTGGAAGGCAGAATCAAACCTCAACGAAGTGCTCGCGTCAGCATGGAAGTGGCAGCTAAAGCTTCGCGAAGATGGCATAATGTAAAATATAATAGGAGATTATAGTATCAGCTATAATCTCCTATTATATTTAATATCACTATCGACTTTAATACTCTGAACCATCAGACTTTATAACACTTGGTCCATCAATCACTTCAAGATTGTTTGCACCTCGCTTTATGTCATTGTATACTCTTCGTAAGTCTTCGTAACGAATGCTTATGTCTCTATTTACCGGGCGTTCTCTGTCAAGCAGACTATGCGAGAATAGCCATTCATAAGTCTTTCGCAGATAGAACAGACGTGCAGGTGCTCCATGGTTTGCTCCCTGCCACCAATCGTAAAGCAGACGAGTGTCGTTGCCACTATTCTTTAGCTTTTCTACGACGACCTTCGATTGCTTCACGGGTACGGCACGGTCAGCTGTACCATGTATTATCCAAAAAGGCAGTTCCCCCAATCCGCTGACATCTTTTAATGTTGTGCCACCACATAATGCCATTCCGGCAGCAATGCGATCCGGATAAGTGCCACAAACATCCATTGTGCCATAACCACCAAGACTCATACCAAGTACATATACACGGGTTGTGTCACACGGATAGTTGCGTTTCACCCAGTCGAACACGTCCATAACCTTTTTCGGGTTCCATGCACCACCAGGGTTTTGTGGCACAATTGTAAGCGCATCGATATCGCGACCTTTCACTATTGCATCGAGCGGACCATAACGACGTACCCTGTCAAGATTACGACCACAGAGACTTGCTCCATGTAAGAATATGATTACTGGAGTTTGCTCCTGTGTATAGAAATAATCGACAGGGGTGTAAACCCAAAAATTATATCCATTGGGAATAGAATCTTTCACGGGGCGAAGGAAATCATAAGCCGACATGTGCAATGTCGAAAACACTAAAAACAGAGTAAAAAGTATCTTTTTCATAAATAAAATTCGTTTTCAGGACTTGAATAGATTGAAGCGAAATTACCATTTATATTTCTAATAGAGAAATTTCCCAAGCATCTTTACCACACATTAATAGGCTTTTACCTTTTTTAGTAAGCAATTTATGATGATAAGCCACGCCATAAATAAAAAAATATGTACCTTTGCAAAAACAATAACACTGATATGGAAGTAATTAAAACCGATATTGAAGGAGTGGTTATTATTGAGCCACGTATTTTCAAAGATGCTCGAGGATATTTCTTTGAGAGTTTTTCACAGCGAGAATTTGACGAGAAGATAGGACACATAGAGTTCTGCCAGGACAACGAAAGTATGTCGTCATATGGCGTAATGCGTGGTCTTCACTTCCAACGTCCGCCTTACACACAGAGCAAACTCGTAAGATGCGTTAAAGGTGCTGTTCTTGATGTTGCTGTAGACATTAGAAAAGGTTCGCCGACATATGGTAAACATGTGGCTATAGAACTGACAGAAGACAACCATCGTCAGTTCTTTATACCCAAAGGTTTTGCGCACGGCTTCGCAGTATTGAGTGAGACAGCCGTATTCCAGTATAAATGCGACAACTTCTACCATCCGGAAGCCGATGGCGGAATATCTATTCTCGATGAATCGTTAGGCATCGACTGGCGCATACCTATCGACAAGGCTATCTTGAGCGAGAAAGACACTAAGCATGCACTGTTGAAAGACTTCGATTCTCCGTTTACTTTTTAAATATCTATAACTATGAACATATTAGTAACTGGTGCCAACGGTCAGCTCGGACACGAAATGCAGCGTGTGGCACTTGGTAGCAATCATCATTATATCTTCACAGATGTAGCAGATGGCTACGAGCAACTCGACATCACCAATCTTGACGCCATCCGTGCGATGGTAAAGGAACGCAGCGTAAGCGTTATTGTCAACTGTGCAGCCTATACCAACGTAGACAAAGCCGAAAGCGACTACGACTTTGCCAATCTGCTTAACAATACGGCTGCGGGCAATCTTGCTACAGCCATGAAGGAAGTAGACGGCACGCTTATACACGTGAGCACCGACTATGTATTCCAAGGCGATCGTAATGTGCCGTGCCGTGAGGATTGGGAGACAAATCCGCTCGGCGTTTATGGCAAGACAAAACTCGCAGGCGAGAAGGCAATTGCAGCAACCGGATGCAAACATATCATTATACGCACTGCGTGGCTCTACTCGCAGTGGGGCAAGAACTTCGTAAAGACGATGCAGATGCTCACCTCTACAAAAGACTCACTCAAGGTCGTATTCGACCAGGTAGGCACCCCGACATTTGCGGGCGATCTTGCAGACGTTATCTCACATATAATCGAAACAAAACAACTTGACAAGACAGGCATCTACCACTTCTCTAACGAAGGCGTATGCTCATGGTTCGACTTTGCGAAGGTTATATGCGAACTTTCTGGCAACACTTGCGACATCCAGCCTTGCTACAGCGAGGAGTTCCCGAGTCCGGTAAAACGTCCGCACTTCTCTGTGCTCGACAAGTCGAAACTCAAAGCTACATTCGGTGTAAAGGTTCCCTACTGGACCGATTCACTGAAAGTGTGCATCAAGCAGCTTGCAGAAGCAAACAACAAATAAGCATATCACACACTAAATTAGTAAATAATATGAAGAATATCATTATCACTGGTGGTGCCGGGTTTATCGGTTCACATGTTGTTCGACTTTTTGTCAACAAGTATCCAGAGTATAACATAATAAACCTTGACAAACTTACATATGCTGGCAATCTTGCCAACCTGAAGGATATCGAGGACAAGGAGAATTACACATTCGTTAAGGGCGACATCTGCGACTTCGAGATGGTTCTCGAACTCATGAAGAAGCACAAGGTTGACGGCATTATCCACCTTGCTGCAGAGAGCCACGTAGACCGCTCTATTAAGGATCCGTTCACCTTCGCACGCACCAATGTGATGGGCACATTGTCGTTGCTTCAGGCTGCGAAGATATATTGGGAGAGCCTTCCAGAGAAGTACGAGGGCAAGCGCTTCTATCACATCTCTACAGATGAGGTTTATGGTGCGCTCGAACTTACAAACCCGGAAGGTATTGAGTCGCCGTTCACAACAAAAGCATCTTCTGCTCACCACCATGCTTACGGCACAGAGTTCTTCCTTGAGACAACCAAGTATAACCCCCACTCGCCCTACTCTGCCGCAAAGGCAAGCAGCGACCACTTTGTACGCGCTTTCCACGACACATACGGCATGCCGACTATCGTGACCAACTGCTCCAACAACTATGGTCCGTACCAGTTCCCGGAGAAGCTCATCCCGCTCTTCATCAACAACATCCGTCATCGCAAGCCGCTGCCGGTATACGGCGAGGGTCTGAACGTACGCGACTGGTTGTACGTAGAAGACCACGCTCGCGCTATCGACCTTATCTTCCATAAGGGCAAGGTGGCTGACACATATAATATCGGCGGTTTCAACGAGTGGAAGAACATCGACATCATCCACGTCCTCATCAACACCGTCGACCGTCTGCTCGGTCGTAAGGAAGGTGAAGACCTCAACCTCATCACTCATGTTACCGACCGTATGGGTCACGATATGCGCTACGCTATCGACTCTCGCAAATTGCAGAAGGAACTCGGTTGGGAGCCGAGCTTGCAGTTTGAGGAAGGCATTGAGAAGACCGTGCGCTGGTATCTTGACAATCAGGAGTGGATGGACAACGTGACGTCTGGCGATTATCAGAACTATTACGAGTCAATGTATAAGAATAGATAAGCAATTATGAACATCGGATTTGATAACGAGAAGTATCAGAACATTCAGTCGGAGCACATCAAGGAGAGAATTTCGCAGTTTGATGGAAAATTGTACCTCGAACTTGGTGGCAAACTTTTCGACGACCATCATGCAAGCCGCGTGCTGCCGGGTTTTCAGCCCGACAGCAAGTTGCGCATGTTTCAGAAGATAAGTGACAGCATAGAGATAGTGATTGTCATTAGTGCTGCCGACATTGAGAAGAACAAGAAGCGCGCCGACCTTGGCATCACCTACGACGAGGATGTGCTACGTTTGCGCAGCGAGTTCCAGAACCGTGGCTTTATGGTCGGTTCGGTTGTCATCACTCATTACAACGGACAGCCCGCCGCAATCGCCTTCAAGCAGCGTCTTGAGCGCAGCAACATCAAGACCTACTGCCACTACCTTATTGAGGGCTACCCGCATGACGTCAAGCTCATCGCTTCAGACAACGGCTTCGGAAAGAACGACTACGTAAAGACCGAGCGTCCGCTGGTTATCGTGACCGCACCGGGCCCGGGCAGCGGCAAGATGGCTGTATGTCTTAGCCAGCTCTATAACGAGAACAAGCACGGCGTAAGAGCGGGCTATGCAAAGTTTGAGACATTCCCGGTTTGGAACCTTCCATTGAAGCATCCGGTGAACATCGCATACGAGGCAGCAACGGCAGACCTTAACGACGTCAACATGATTGACCCATTCCATCTTGAGGCTTACAACAAGATTGCGGTGAACTATAACCGCGACATCGAGATTTTCCCCGTATTGAACGCTCTCTTCGAAGGCATCTACGGCGAGAATCCATACAAGTCGCCGACAGACATGGGCGTGAACATGGTAGGCTTCTGCATCAGCGACGACAAGGTTTGCTGCGAGGCATCGAAGAACGAGATTATCCGCCGTTACTATGAGGCTACAAATAAGCTGGCTCTCGGCGCATGCAACGAAGGAGAAATCAGCAAGATACAGATGCTGTTCAACCAGGCGAAGATAACAACCGACTTCCGTCGCACCACCGTTGCAGCACGCGAGTGCCTGAAGCGTACAGGACACACATCGTCAGCTATCGAACTTGAGGACGGCACAATCATCACTGGCAATTCAAGCCCGCTGTTGGGCTGTAGCGCCGCTCTTCTGCTTAACGTGACGAAGCATCTTGCCGGAATCGACCACACAACAAAGCTCATTCCGCAGTCGATGATCGAACCGATACAGTACACCAAGACCAATTATCTTGGCGGTCACAACCCGCGTCTGCATACCGATGAGGTGCTCGTGGCGCTCTCTGTACTCTCTGAGAACGACGAGAACTGTCGCAAGGCATTGGAACAATTGCCTAAGCTGCGTGGCTGTCAGGTTCATTGCACGGTTATGCTTAGCGAAGTGGACAGAAAGATTTTCAAGAAATTGGGCATTGGACTTACATGTGAACCTGTGCAAAAGAAGCAGGTTCAATAGATATTTAGATTTATATACAACTACGTCCGGTTTGTAATATTCTCCCAATTACAAACCGGACGTTTCTATTCAACAATAAATTTTAGTTCTACTGGCAACTTTAACCATTTACGATTGACGACAATTTTCATGCGACTACCACTCTTTTGCTTTAGTACATAAGAACCGTCTTTGGGGTTAAATATAAGTGTGGCAGTCAAATCTTCAGAACCATAGTCGTTTGTTATCTCAAGCGTAGCAGTATGTTTATCTTCTATCTTTGCAGAAGTAATTAACCATTTGCGTGGATCGCGCATAGCACCAAAGTAGCCTGGTGTCTCACCAAAAAGTTCTTGACCAGGTACAACAATGTTATTTTGATAGAGATTTATATGCATGTAGACTTGATATTCGTCATTACAGATACGAGCATTGAACACTTTGTCTGTTTGTGACATTATTTTTAGAGATACAAGAAAGAAGAAGAGAAGAAAGGGTACCTTTTTCATATTATTTAAGTATTGGTTATATCATTATGTTCTTTGTATGACAACTTGTTATGCTGTAATGTCCATGCAAAAATAGGGAATTTATATCAAGAATAAGGCTATTTTACGAAAAAAAATGTGTCAATAATCGTTTATTTACCTTTTAAATGTTATTTTTGCACGCAACATTAAACTTTTTATGAAAAGAGACATTTTATTTCCAGACTATATTTTTGAATCAAGTTGGGAAGTTTGCAATAAAGTAGGAGGTATATACACAGTACTTTCTACGAGAGCCAAGACGCTTGTAGAGCAGCTTGGTGACAAACTTATTTTCATAGGTCCTGACTGTTGGGGAGAAAAAAACAACCCATACTTCACAGAAGACAACAAACTCTTCGCTACATGGAGAAAGAAAACTGAAGCAGAAGGTTTAAAAGTAAAGGTTGGTAGATGGAACGTACCAGGCGCTCCTGTAGCTATTCTTGTTGACTTCAACCCTTATTTCGCAGAAAAGGATATGATTTATGGTCAACTTTGGGAGAAATACCATGTTGATAGTCTTCATGCATACGGCGATTACGACGAAGCTTCTATGTTCTCATACGCAGCAGCACTTGTTGTAGAGAGTTTCTATAATAGCGAGATAAGAGGCAATAAAAAGTCTGCAAAGGTAATTTACCATGCCAATGAATGGATGACAGGTCTCGGTGCACTCTATATCAACGACCATCTGCCACAGATAGCAACGATTTTTACAACACATGCAACAAGTATCGGACGCAGCATTGCAGGCAACAACAAGCCTCTCTATGAATACTTGGAAGCTTATAATGGTGATCAAATGGCAGCCGAGCTCAATATGGAGAGCAAACACTCGATAGAGAAACAGACTGCATTGCATGTAGATTGCTTCACAACTGTGAGTGATATCACAGCCACAGAGTGCAAGGAACTTATGGACAAACCAGTAGACGTAGTGCTGCCAAACGGCTTCGAAGATGACTTTGTGCCACAGGGCAAGACTTTCGACAAGAAGCGTGCCACAGCCCGCAAGCGTCTGCTCGACATAGCACGTGCTCTCTCTGGCGACGAGATTGAAGACGACGCAATCATCATCTCTACAAGCGGACGCTACGAATGGCGCAACAAGGGTATTGATGTCTTCATCGATGCTATGAATCGTCTGCGCACCAATGCAGAGAACCTTAAGAAGGACATAGTTGCCTTCATCGAAGTGCCGGCATGGGTGAATTGTGCACGCGAAGACTTGGCAGAGCGTTTGGCTGCTATGGAGAAAGGTGAGAAATTCGACACTCCGCTCCCTACCCCAGTCATCACTCATTGGCTGAACGAGCAACAGAACGACCGTGCATTGGGCATGATGAACTGGCTCGGCATGCACAACGCCAAGGGCGAACGCGTAAAGCTGGTGTTCATTCCGTGCTATCTCACAGGCGAGGACGGCATTGTGAACCTTTCTTATTATGATACCATCCTGGGCAACGACCTCTGTGTTTATCCTTCTTATTATGAGCCATGGGGATACACTCCTCTTGAAGCAACAGCGTTCAAGGTGCCGTGTATCACAACTGATCTTGCAGGTTTTGGACTTTGGGCTAACACTGTTGTTGGCAAGGAAAGTACCATCGAGGATGGTGTGGAGGTTATCCACCGCACAGATTACAACTACAATGAGGTAGCGGACAGCATTAAAGCTGCAGTAGAAAAGTTCACCAATGCAACAAAGCAAAAGCAGGGACGCATACGCAACAAAGCACGTGCTCTGGCAGAACATGCATTGTGGAGCAAGTTTATCACCTATTACTATGAAGCATACGACATCGCGCTGCGCAAGGCGGAGGCAAGATGCTCGAAAGCTGGCGAGTAATTAAAAGGTAAGAAAAATACAACTAAATAAATAATAATTAATAACTTATGAAAATCAAAGCAGACTATGCTAATACTCCTCAGTGGAAGGAGGTAACCATCAAGTCTACACTTCCTTCAGAGTTGAAGTGTCTTGATGAACTCGCACACAACATGTGGTGGGCGTGGAACTACGAGGCTCGCAACATGTGGAAAAGCCTTGACAGTGATCTCTATGAAGAGGTTGGACACAACCCTGTAATGCTTCTCGACCGCCTTAGCTATGAGCGCAAGGAGGCTATCGTGAAGGATAAGGCAATCATGGAATCGGTAAAACAGGTATACAAGAAGTTCCGCGAGTATATGGATGTGAAGCCAGACGCAACACGTCCTTCTGTGGCTTATTTCTGTATGGAGTATGGTATCAATCAGGTTGTAAAGATTTACTCTGGTGGTCTTGGTATGCTCGCAGGTGACTATATGAAGGAGGCTTCTGACTCTAACGTAAATATGTGTGGTGTCGGCTTCCTTTATCGTTATGGCTACTTCAAGCAGACCCTCTCAATGGATGGTCAGCAGATTGCAAAGTACGATGCACAGAACTTCAACTCACTCCCAGTAGAGCGTGTGCTCGACGAGAATGGTCAGCCTATGGTTGTTGATGTTCCCTACATGAACTATCAGGTACATGCATATGTATGGGTAATGAACGTAGGTCGCATCAAGCTCTACTTACTCGATACAGATAACGATTTGAACTCAGAGTTCGACCGCCCTATCACACACGCTCTATATGGTGGTGATAACGAAAACCGCCTGAAGCAGGAGATTCTCCTCGGCATCGGTGGTATTCTCACACTCAAGAAGCTCGGTATTAAGAAAGACATCTATCATTGCAACGAGGGTCACGCAGCACTCTGCAACCTCCAGCGTCTTATTGACTATATCAAGGAAGGTCTGTCGTTCAACGAGGCTCTTGAACTCGTTCGTGCTTCTTCACTCTATACTGTTCATACTCCAGTACCGGCCGGTCACGACTACTTCGACGAATCACTCTTCGGCAAGTATATGGGCGGTTATCCTCAGATGCTCGGCATCACATGGGACGAGTTCATCGGCATGGGTCGCAACAATCCTGAGGACCACTCAGAGCGCTTCTGTATGTCTGTATTCGCTTGTAACACCTGCCAAGAGGTTAACGGCGTAAGTAAACTTCACGGTTGGGTAAGCCAACGCATGTTCGCTCCAATCTGGAAGGGTTACTATCCGGAGGAGAGCCACGTAGGCTACGTAACAAATGGTGTTCACTTCCCGACATGGACAGCTACAGAGTGGCGCAAAGTATACGCTAAGTATTTCGACAAGAACTACATTTACGACCAGAGCAACGAGAGCCTGTGGCACGCTATCTACAATGTGCCTGATGCAGAAATCTGGGAGACACGTATGGCACTCAAGAAGAAGCTCGTCAACTATATTCGCGAGAAGTTCGCTGCTACATGGTTGAAGAACCAGGGCGATCCTTCACGTGTTGTTGCCCTTCTTGACAGCATCACACCGAACGCTCTTTACATCGGCTTCTGCCGTCGCTTTGCTACATACAAGCGTGCTCACCTCCTCTTCACCGATTTGGAGCGTCTTTCTAAGATCGTGAACAACCCGGAGCGTCCGGTTAAGTTCATCTTCTCAGGTAAGGCACACCCGGCTGACGGTGCTGGCCAGGGCTTGATTAAGAAGATCTTCGAGATCAGCCAGCGTCCTGAGTTCCTCGGTAAGATCATCTTCCTCGAAGACTACGACATGCAACTCGCTCGTCGCCTCGTATCAGGCGTTGATATCTGGATGAACACTCCGACACGTCCGCTCGAGGCTTCTGGTACATCTGGCGAGAAGGCTGAGATGAACGGTGTTGTAAACCTCTCAGTTCTCGACGGCTGGTGGGTTGAAGGCTATCGCGAGGGTGCAGGTTGGGCTCTCAAGCAGGAGCGTACATACCAGAATCAGGGCTATCAGGATCAGCTCGACGCAGCTACCATCTACTCACTGCTTGAGAATGAGATTCTGCCGCTCTACTACAACCGCAACGAGCAGGGCTTCAGCGAGGGTTGGATAAAGACAATCAAGAACTCTATCGCAACTATCGCTCCTCACTATACAATGAAGCGTCAGCTTGACGACTACTATGAAAAGTTCTACAACAAGGAGGCTGCAAACTTCAAAAAGCTCGCTGCCGACAATAATCGCCTTGCCAAAGAGCTCGCTACTTGGAAGGAGACAGTTGCAGAGCGTTGGGACTCTATTCGCGTAGTAAGCAAGGATGATTCTATGCTCTATGCTGCCGAGACTGGCAAGAAGTACACTCTTCGATACGTTATCGACGAGCAGGGTTTGAACGATGCTGTTGGTCTTGAGCTTGTTTCTATCAAGACAGACAAGAACGGAGAGGACCACATCTTCAGCAAGCGCGAATTCAAGATGGTAGGCCGTGATGGCAACAACTACACATTCGAGGCTACATTTGAGCCTGACGTAGCTGGTGCATTCAAGAGCTGCGTACGTATGTACCCGAAGAACGAGAACCTTGTTCATCGTGAGGACTTCTGCTACGTTAAGTGGCTTGACTAATTGATTAATATATTCAAGTTGACGAGTAGACTCGTTGACAAATAAATAAGAAGACGAGCAGACGAACAAACGTTTTCGTAGCGTTACTATGATGCTATACAAACCTTTATCTGTCTGCTCGTTTTGCATTTAATGACCCAATTTATAGAAAACTCCGTTAATTAGGCATTCGATCTGTTAAACTTTTTAAAATTTCCATCACCTAACACACTTAATAATATAAATAATTTGTACCTTTGCAGCCGATTTAGTCCGTAAAGGCTCAAAGAAGTTGCGGCACGATGCTTGCACGCCTTGCGGAAAAACCCGTTTATATAAATAAATAAATGTACGCAATCGTAGAGATTAACGGTCAGCAGTTCAAGGCTGAGCAGGGCAAGAAGCTCTTCGTTCACCACATCAAGGACGCTCAGGAAGGCCAGACTGTTGAATTCAACAAGGTACTGCTTGTTGACAAAGAAGGTTCAGTACAGGTAGGTGCACCTGCCGTAGAAGGTGCTAAAGTTGTATGTGAAGTTGTAAATCCTCTTGTAAAGGGTGACAAGGTCATCGTATTCAAGATGAAGCGCCGCAAGGACTATCGCAAGAAGAATGGTCACCGCGCACAGTTCACAGAAGTTGCAATCAAAGAAGTAATCGCTTAAATTTAGGAGGAACAAGAAATGGCACATAAGAAAGGTGTAGGTAGTTCTAAGAACGGACGTGAATCAGCTTCTCAAAGATTAGGCGTTAAAATCTGGGGTGGCCAGAAGTGCATCGCAGGCAACATCATCGTTCGCCAGCGCGGTACAAAGCACAACCCGGGCCTGAACGTAGGTATTGGTAAGGATGACACACTCTATGCATTGGTTGACGGCGTCGTTAACTTCCGCAAGGGTCGCAAGGACAAGAGCACTGTGTCTGTAATACCTGAAGCAGAGGCTTAAATTTAATAAAAAAACTATTCCAAACAAACATATTAATCCCAATCCTCATACACTTGAGGATTGGGATTAATGCTTTTTATACATTACTACCCTTCCGTACACTAATAAATTCTTCGTTTTTTATTAGTTTTTATGCCGTAAGAAATATTTTTTATGTAATTTTGTATCTCGAATAAGATAACGAAGAATTTTATAATTAATATTTCAGATATGCTTACACTTAAACTCATCAGTGAGGAAACAGAACGTGTTATCCGCGGTTTGAACAAGAAGCACTTCAAGGGTGCTGAGGAAGCCATTAACGAAGTGCTCGCAATCGACAAGCGTCGTCGCGAGACACAGCAGGAACTTGACTCGAACCTTGCAGAAGCAAAGAAGATGGCAGCCCAAATCGGTACTCTTATGAAACAGGGCAGCAAAGAAGAGGCTGAAGAAATAAAGAAAAAAGTAGCTTCTCTTAAAGAAGTGAACAAACAGCTTGAAGAAACAAAGGCACAGGCAGAGAAAGACCTCGTGGCTAAGCTTTGCACTATTCCTAACATTCCGAACGATGATGTTCCGGAAGGCAAGGACGCAAGCGACAATGTTGTCGTTAAGGAAGGTGGTGAAATGCCGAATCTCCCGGAGGACGCTATGTGCCACTGGGATCTTTGCAAAAAGTTCAATCTTATCGACTTTGATTTGGGCGTTAAGATTACAGGTGCCGGCTTCCCTATCTATGTAGGCAAGATGGCTCGCTTGCAGCGTGCTCTTGAGGCGTTCTTCCTTGATGAAGCTCGCAAGAGTGGCTACCTTGAGGTACAGCCTCCTTACGTTGTGAACGAGGCTTCTGGTTACGGTACCGGTCAGCTTCCTGATAAGGAGGCTCAGATGTACCAGTGCCAGCTCGACAACCTCTACCTTATCCCTACAGCCGAGGTGCCAGTAACAAACATCTTCCGCGACGAGATACTCGACGAGAAAGATCTGCCTATCAAGCGTTGCGCTTACTCAGCTTGCTTCCGTCGTGAGGCTGGATCTTACGGCAAGGACGTTCGCGGTCTGAACCGTCTGCATCAATTCGACAAGGTAGAGATTGTACGCATCGACAAGCCTGAGCATTCATACCAGTCGCTCAACGAGATGCTCGACCATGTAGAGGGCCTGCTTAAGAAGCTCGAACTCCCCTACCACATCCTGCGTCTTTGCGGTGGTGACATGAGCTTCACATCTGCTATCTGCTACGACTTCGAGGTATGGAGCGCCGCACAGAAGCGTTGGCTTGAGGTTTCTTCCGTATCTAACTTCGAGAGCTATCAGGCAAATCGTCTGCATTGTCGCTATCGCAATTCGGAGACAAAGAAGACCGAGCTTTGCCACACTCTCAATGGTTCTGCACTTGCTTTGCCGCGTATAGTGGCTGCAATCATCGAGAACAACCAGACACCTGAAGGCATCCGTGTACCGAAAGTACTCGTACCATACTGCGGTTTCGAGATGCTCGACGATAAGAACTTTTAATTAATTACAACGGAGATTTGAGAGTTAAGATTTGCACGTTGCGAAAGCGTATGATATTTACACGTATAACAACAGGCAGTCGTAGCTCTCAAATTTTTGTTTTAATTCATCTACAAAGCAAACATCAACAAATCTAATCCGTTACTACCTATGAACAAAATTGTCCTTAAAAAGCAACTTTCTGAAAAGGTATTCCTTTTTGAAATCGAAGCGCCATTGATTGCCAAGAGCCGTAAGGCTGGTAACTTCATTATCGTCAGAGTTGGCGAGAATGGCGAGCGTGTGCCGCTTACTATTGCTGATGCAAGCATTGAGCGTGGCACTATCACTATTGTGGTGCAGAAAGTTGGATTGTCATCAACCAAGCTGTGCGATCTTAACGAGGGCGACTACATCACCGACGTTGTAGGACCGCTCGGCAACCCTACCCATATAGAAAACTTCGGAACTGTAGTATGTGCTGGTGGTGGCGTTGGCGTAGCTCCAATGCTTCCTATCATCCGTGCATTGAAGGCTGCTGGCAACCGCGTGCTTTCGGTTATCGCAGGTCGTTCTAAAGAACTTGTTATTCTCGAAAACGAAGTTCGCCAGAGTTCTGACGAACTCATCATAATGACTGACGATGGTTCGTATGGCGAAAAGGGTGTTGTGACCGTAGGTATCGAGAAGTTCATCACTCAAGAGGAGCATGTGGACAAGGTGTTCGCAATTGGTCCTCCTATCATGATGAAGTTTTGCTGCCTCATGGCACAGAAGTATAACATACCGGTTGAGGTATCGCTCAATACTATCATGGTTGACGGCACGGGCATGTGTGGTGCTTGCCGACTCTCTATTGGCGGCAAGACCAAGTTCGTATGTATCGACGGACCGGAGTTCGATGGTTCGCTTGTCGATTGGGACGAGATGTTCAAACGTATGGGCACTTTCCGCGATGCAGAACGCGAAGAGATGGAGCATTACGAAGAGCATTTGCGTGGCTTTGCAAAGCAAGAGGAACTTCACACTTGCGAGACTTGCATGGATGTAGAGCCAACAACTGAGACTATCGAAGAACTCACCAATCGCGATTCTGAATGGCGTAAGGAGCTTCGTGCAGCAATGAAGCCTGCAGAACGCAAGGCTATTGAGCGTGTAGCAATGCCTGAGCTTGACCCCGTGTATCGTGCAACCACACGTACCGAGGAAGTAAACAAAGGATTGACAAAGCAGATGGCTGTACGCGAGGCTCATCGTTGTCTCGACTGCGGAAAGCCAGCTTGTGTAGAAGGCTGCCCAGTTAACATCAATATTCCTTCATTCATCAAGAACATCGAACGCGGACAGTTCCTCGCTGCTGCCAAGGTTCTTAAGAGCACATCTGCTCTGCCTGCTGTCTGCGGTCGTGTATGTCCGCAGGAGAAGCAATGCGAGAGCAAGTGTATCCATCTTAAGATGAACGAACCGGCTGTAGCTATCGGCTACCTGGAGCGCTTCGCTGCCGACTTCGAGCGCGAGAGCGGCAACATCGCTCTGCCCGACCTTGCTCCGAAGAATGGTATAAAGGTGGCTGTAGTTGGTAGCGGTCCTTCAGGACTCAGCTTTGCTGGCGACATGGCTAAGAAGGGTTATGAAGTGCATGTATTCGAGGCATTGCACGAGATTGGCGGCGTATTGAAATATGGCATCCCCGAGTTTCGTCTGCCTAATCACATCGTTGATGTAGAGATAGAGAACCTCAAGAAGATGGGCGTTGAGTTCCAGACCGACTGCATCGTTGGAAAGACGATAACTGTCGACCAGCTCGAATCTGAAGGTTTCAAGGGTATCTTCGTGGGCTCGGGCGCAGGTCTGCCTAACTTCATGAACATCAAGGGCGAGAATTCGCTCAACATCATGTCATCTAACGAGTATCTCACTCGCGTAAACCTCATGGATGCTGCCAATCCACTCGCCGACACACCTCTTAATATAGGTAAGCATGTGCTCGTTGTAGGCGGAGGCAACACCGCTATGGACTCTTGCCGTACTGCTAAGCGCTTGGGTGGCGACGTTACTCTTGTATATCGTCGTTCTGAGGCAGAGATGCCTGCACGTCTTGAGGAGGTGAAGCATGCAAAGGAGGAAGGTATCAATTTCCTCACATTGCACAACCCGATAGAATATATCGCCGACGAGAAGGGCGCAGTGAAGGCTGCCGTGCTTCAGGTTATGGAACTTGGAGAGCCTGACGCAAGCGGACGCCGCTCACCGGTGCCGGTTGAGGGTAAGACCGTTACTCTCGATGTCGACCAGGTGATCGTTGCAGTTGGCGTATCTCCAAACCCACTTGTTCCAAAGTCGATCGAAGGTCTTGAGCTTGGCAGAAAAAACACTATCGCCGTTAACGACCAGATGCAGAGTTCGCGTCCGGAAATTTTCGCAGGTGGCGACATCGTTCGTGGCGGAGCTACCGTTATCCTTGCTATGGGCGACGGCAGAAGAGCGGCTGCGTCTATGGATGAGAAGCTCAGAGGATAAGACAATGAACGGATAACAAACAGATAACGAAAAATAACGAACGAAATAAAGGAGTCGGAAACAAGCAACCGGCTCCTTTATTTCTGACAAGAATGACAACTTACGATAATAACAATTGAAAGAAAACACAATGTCAGGATTCTACACAATAATACTTCTAATATTAAGTAACATCTTCATGACTTTAGCTTGGTACGGACATCTCAAGCTACAGCAGACTGGCACGTCGAGCCATTGGCCGCTTATAGGCGTCATCGTATTCTCGTGGATGATAGCATTCTTTGAATATTGCTGCCAGGTACCAGCCAATCGTATCGGCTTTCAAGGCAACGGCGGACCGTTCTCACTTGTGCAGCTGAAGGTTGTACAGGAATGCGTCAGCCTCATTGTCTTTGCCGTGATAGCCAACGTAATGTTCCAGGGCGAATCGCTCAGATGGAACCATCTGCTTGCCTTCGTGTTCCTCGTAGCGGCAGTTTATCTTGTTTTCAAATAATAAGCCATGCCGAAGACTCCCGAACAAATTCTATACCATACGCTATACAAGCGTTTTCAGAAAGCTCTAACAGACTTCTCTATGCTCTCTGACGGTGACCGCATACTTATCGGTCTCTCAGGCGGTAAAGATTCGCTCTGTCTGCTTGAGATGCTTGCACAGCGACAGCGCATTTACAAGCCACGGATAGAAGTAGAAGCCGTACATGTGCGCATGGCGAACGTGAGCTACGAATCAGACACATCTTATTTGGAGTCTTTTGCCAAAGAGCACGGCGTGAAGCTGCACATCGTGCAGACTGCATTCGACGATACCACTCCTTCTGACAAACCTGTTTGTTTCCTTTGTTCGTGGCACAGACGTAAGGCTTTGTTCCGCTTCGCACAAGAAAACGGCTTCAACAAGATTGCACTCGGACATCATCAAGACGATATTATTCACACTGCGATGCTCAACACCTTCTTCCAAGGCTCGTTCTCTACGATGCCAGCCGTGAAGCAAATGGACAAGATGCCTGTGACTATCATTCGTCCATTGTGTTTGGAACACGAAAGAGATATAGCACAGTATGCTCAACTCCGCCAATACGTAAAGCAGAAAAAGGCATGTCCGCACGAGCGTAACACCAACCGTACACAGATGAGACGCATATTTGAAGAAATAGAGAAAACGAACCCCGAAGCACGCTATTCCGTATGGCACGCCTTGCAGAAAGGCGGAAAACTCGTGGAATAACACGGTCAAATTACATTTCGGTTACAAATAGTTGGCTATAAAATTGCCTGTTTGATAGAAAATTCATACATTTGCACTAAATTAAGAATACGGACTATGAAGTTAGCAATAATGACTAAATCCACTTTCTTTGTGGAAGAAGACAAAATACTTGCAGCCCTCTTCGATGTTGGGTTAGACAATTTGCACCTTTATAAGCCAGAGACTTCGCCTATTTATTCAGAGCGACTATTGTCGTTGCTGCCTGATAAAGCCTACGAGAAGATATTCGTACACGGACATTACTACCTCAAGGATGAATATTGCCTTGCAGGAATACATCTTGATAATGCTGCGGAGCCAGTGCCTGAAGGCTATAAAGGTAAAGTCGGACGCACATGTCGCGACCTCACACAGCTTAAAGAACTCAAAAAACAATCAGCATACATTTTTCTTGGTAACGTTTTTAATAGCCAGTCAGAGCCATTAGAACCTTCTACGTTCACGATGAACGAATTGGAAGATGCTGCCGACAAAGGATTGATTGACAAGCGAGTGTACGCATTGGGTGGAATGAATGTTGATAACATACAAATAGCACGTGACCTTGGTTTCGGCGGAGTGGTTATCCGTGGCGACCTCTGGAACAAGTTCAACATCCACAATCAAATGGATTACAAAGAACTCATAAATTACTTTGAGAAATTAAGAAAGCTTATATATTAAAACCTAACAAATAACAACAATTAAAGATGAGTGAACAAAACTCTTTTTTGGTATTCTCAGGTACAAGCACGAGATACCTTGCAGAGAAGATCTGCGCAAGTTTGGGTTGTCCTTTAGGCAATTTGGTAGTAACCAGATTCTCTGACGGCGAGTTCGCAGTATCGTACGAGGAGTCTATCCGCGGTCGCGACGTATTCCTCGTTCAGAGCACATTCCCGAATTCAGACAATCTTATGGAATTGCTCCTTATGATTGACGCAGCGAAGCGCGCTTCTGCACGCCACATCATCGCCGTTATTCCTTATTTCGGCTGGGCTCGTCAGGACCGTAAGGACAAGCCACGTGTTAGCATCGGTGCGAAGCTTGTTGCCGACCTTCTGAGCGCTGCAGGTATCGATCGTCTTATCACAATGGACTTGCATGCTGACCAGATCCAGGGCTTCTTTGATGTACCGGTAGACCACCTTTACGCTTCTGGTGTTATTCTGCCTTATCTGCAGAGCCTGAACCTGAAGACTGACGAATTTGTTATCGCTTCGCCTGACGTTGGCGGTTCTAAGCGTGCTAACACTTACGCTAAGTACCTCGGTTGTCCGCTCGTGCTCTGCAACAAGACCCGCGCTCGTGCAAACGTTGTTGACACCATCCAGATTATCGGTGACGTTAAGGGCAAGCACGTGATTATCGTAGACGACATGGTAGACACAGCAGGTACAATCACAAAGGCAGCCGACGTAATGAAGGAGGCTGGTGCGCTGAGCGTTCGTGCTTGTGCTTCTCACTGTGTAATGTCTGGTCCTGCTTCTGAGCGTGTTCAGAACTCTGCATTGGAGGAGATTGTTTTCACCGACTCAATCCCTTACTCAAACCGTTGTGCTAAGGTTAAGCAGCTTTCTGTTGCAGACATGTTCGCAGAGACCATCCGCCGCGTTATCAGCAACGAGAGCATCAGCTCACAGTATCTCGTATAATAAACCGTAGATCGTAAGATTTCTATTAGATATTGAGATACGAGCAAAATATAAAGGGCAAAAGTAGATTCTTATTTTCTACTTTTGCCCTTTTTCCTGTATATATGCCAATTTATATGCTAGTAACAAGGATCACCCCAAAAGTTTAACGCATTAACATATTTTGCACCTGAAGCAAAGATCGTAGAATCATGTCTATAAACAGAATTGATACAAATACAAAAAAAATCGTACCTTTGCAAGAGACATTTCAGATAACAAGACATTAATAATTTAATTTTAGAAACGAATGATTTAAATAATAATATGCAGATACTATTAGCAAATGCCAAAATTATGTTTGGCAAGACAGACAGAAAGCCACTCTCAACACCACTCTTTCAGACCACAGCCGACATGCTGGCTGCAGAAATGGCAAAAATGGATATGGAGGATTTGGCTCGTCAACTTAATTGCAGTAAGAAGATTGCCACGGAAAACTGGATACGCTACCAGAACTTCGTGGTTGCCGAAAAGATGCCAGCCCTGCTTGCTTACAATGGTCAGGCATATAAGCATCTGCGTGCTGCCACCTTGAGCGAAGAGGCTTTAGAATACGCTCAGAAACATCTCTGGATTACATGCTTTCTCTACGGATTACTCCGTCCCATGGATGCCGTCGTACCCTATCGCATGGAACATTACGTCTCTCTCGAAACCACAAACGATAAACCTATCAACCATTTTTGGAGAGACAAACTGACAGATGTGCTTATCGCGAGCGTGCAAGCTGATGATGGCATTCTCCTGCATCTCTCTACCGAGGAATACGAACATCTTTTCGATTGGAAAAGGGTATGCAAGGAAGTGACGGTTGTTCAGCCTCACTTCTACATACGACAAAAAGACGGCAGTTTGAAGACGCAGGCGGTATGGGCAAAATCATGTCGTGGAGCGATGGTACGCTTTATTCTGAACAATCGTCTCGTCACTCCAGAGGAACTTAGCGGATTCAGTTATGAGTGTTTTGAATTCGCTCCACAGTTAGGTGACACGACCGTTCCTCATTTTGTTAGAGAAGCATGACGAACATAAGCCATAAGAGCTGGGTGATTAGGAGAATTCCACCTGCTCCACTTCTTTCACAAGCGAATCCTTTCCGTTGAGCAAGTAATACTTCACTCTTACTACGTTGTTTATCTCGGCGGATCCTTTCACTTTTATATGTAGAGTTTTGCCATACACGGTGGTGTCTCGGCGCGATGGGTAGGACACGAGTTGCAGGAATTGTTTGGTCGAACCGCTACCGATGTAGTACAATCCAACGCTATCTGCAACGATTGTCGTATCTGCCACCTTTGCTCGCGTCTTCTTGTTTATCAAACCCGTGTCGGCAGGTTCAAACACCGAAGACGCAACCGTATCACCCAACTTCGGCGAAGGAGCGAAACGACAGCTTGCAACAGCAAATCCCATAGCAACGATGCACGCAGCAATTAACAATATCGATTTCATCTTATACTTTTTTTAGAATATACCATTGTTAGAATATACATGTAAGGAAGGAGGCTAAAGCCTCCAACCTTCCTACTCCTTCATCGACAGCGATATACGTTGGCGCTTGCAATCCACTTCCGTCACACGCACTACCACATGCTGATGCAGCTTCACAACATCGTTCGGGTCCTTCACATATCGGTCAGCAAGCTGCGAGATATGTACAAGTCCGTCCTGATGCACACCTACATCTACAAAAGCCCCGAAGTTCGTGATGTTCGTCACGATGCCAGGCAGAAGCATACCCACCTGCAAATCGCCTATCTCGTGCACACGTGGGTCGAACTCGAACACCTCAACCGCAGCACGTGGGTCGCGACCTGGTCGTTGTAACTCAGCCATGATATCGGTGAGCGTAAGCATACCGACGGTCGGTGTGACATAGGCATCGAGCTTTATGGTCTTCTGCAGGTTCTTATCCTCAATCAGTTGTGCTACGGTACAGCCTTTGTCCTCTGCCATGCGCTTGACGATGTCGTAACTTTCGGGATGTACGGCACTGTTGTCAAGCGGATTCTTCGCATTCGGAATGCGCAGGAAGCCGGCACACTGCACGAACGTAGCCGGACCAAGACGCGGCACCTTCTTCAGCTCCGCACGTGACTTGAACGCTCCGTTCTTCTCTCTGTACTCTACAATGTTCTTAGCTGTCGTGGTGTTCAGACCGCTGACGTATGTTAGCAGATGGCGACTGGCGGTGTTGAGATTGACACCGACGGTATTCACACACGACTCTACAACCATATCAAGAGATTTCTTCAGCTCCGACTGGTCTACGTCGTGCTGATACTGTCCGACACCGATGCTCTTCGGGTCAATCTTCACAAGCTCAGCGAGCGGGTCCATGAGTCGGCGACCGATGGAGACGGCACCACGCACCGTGACATCCTCGTCGGGGAACTCCTCGCGTGCGGCTTCAGAGGCAGAATAGACCGATGCTCCGTCCTCGCTGACGACGAAGACGTGTATATTGCTATCGAGACCGATTTCTTTAAGGAATGCCGCTGTCTCTCTGCTCGCCGTGCCATTGCCGACGGCTATTGCCTCGATGGCGTATCGTTCGACCATGGCGAGCACCTGGCGTGCTGCGCCACGGGTATCGCTCTTGGGCGGATGCGGATAGATAGCCTCGAAATGGAGCAGTGTGCCCTGTGCGTCGAGACAAACCACCTTGCAACCGGTGCGGAAACCAGGGTCTACACCCATGACACGCTTCTGTCCGAGCGGAGCAGCAAGAAGAAGTTGGCGCAAGTTTTCAGCGAATACGCTGATAGCCTCTTGATCGGCAGTCTGTTTGCTCGACACGGAGAACTCTGTCTCGATGGAAGGCTTGAGTAGTCGCTTGAAAGCATCGTCGGCAGCCTCGGCAACGAGTTTACTGCACTCGCCGTAGCCACGGACGTATTGCGCCTTTATCTTATCTTTGCATACCTCGTCATTAGCAGAGATGCTCACCTTCAAAAATCCCTCACGCTCACCACGACGCATTGCCAACAATCGATGCGACGAACAACGGCGGAGCGACTCTGAGAACTCAAAATAGTCGCGGTATTTCTGCGCCTCCTCCGTATCCGCTTTAGCCTTCACCACCTTCGAGGTGATGACGGCTTCGCGTCTGTACACACTTCTTACCGATTTGCGCACATTCTCGTTCTCGTTGACAGCTTCGGCTATAATGAACTTCGCACCCTCGAGAGCCTCTTCCATCGATTTCACTTCGCCTTTCACGAAACGCTCAGCTGTACGGTTGATGTTCTCATCAAGTTGCAGCAGAATGGCGTTGGCAAGCGGTTCGAGTCCGTTCTGACGAGCAATGTCTGCCTTTGTACGGCGCTTCGGTTTGTATGGCAGATATATATCTTCAAGTTCGGACAGCGTCCAACAATCTTCAATACGCTTGCGCAACTCGTCGGTAAGTTTGCTCTGAGCCTCGATGGTAGAAAGTATTGTCTCCTTGCGCTTCGCAATGTCGGTGAGTTTCTCGCGCATCAGTGCAATGTCTGACACCTGCACCTCGTCCATGTTGCCGGTCATCTCCTTGCGGTAGCGACTGATGAACGGTATGGTGCAATTCTCGTCGAGCAACTGTAGTGTGTTCTCCACTCCGCGCTGTGGCAAGCCAAGCGCATCAGATATTATTCGTGTATATGTATTCATCTTGTTTGTTTTATACTACAAATTTAGTGGAAATAGAAGAGAATACAAAATAGAATACGACTTTTTTAGCCTATACTTCTAACTTCTACCTAAGTAAAGTTGATGTTTTACAATCTGCAAGTGGCACTTAAGCATAGCAGATGTGGTACTTAAACATTGTAGAAGTGCCACTTAATCACAATATCTAAAGAACTAAAAGACAATATACAGGATTTTTACAAAAGCCTGTCAAATGAAAAAAATGAGAACAGACCATTCGGAGTTGCCACAATCGTGCATTTCATAACATGAAACTCCGAACGGTCTGTTCTCAATTGTAATTAATTATGTCCACTTATCTTCTTTGTAACATAAGCATCAATCACAGCCACAGCCGTAATGTTCACTATGTCACGTACCGAACTCTCAAAGTCGGTAAAGTGGATTGGCTTATTCAAGCCCATCTGAATCGGGCCTATGATCTCGGCATCCGGGTCAAGTGCCTGCAACATTTTGTAGCTGCTCTGTGCACTGCTCATATTCGGGAACACGAGAGTGTTGACATCTTTACCCTTCAGACGTGTGAATGGATACTTGTCATCGCGCAACTGCTTATTTAGCGCAAAGTTCACCTGCATCTCGCCATCGATACACAAGTCAGGGTAGCGTTGCTGCAAATCATCGACTGCCGCATGTACCTTAACCGGGCTACCTACCTCGTCGGTGCCGAAGTTAGAGTAGCTAATCATTGCTATGTTAGGTTCCTCGTTGAAGAAGCGTACGGTGTTAGCCGAGAGGCGTGCCACATCGGCAAGAATATGCTCGTCGGGATGGCGGTTGATGAGTGTGTCAGACACAAAGAATACGCCTTTTTTTGTATTAAGGATATGCATTGTTGCAAATGTGCTATACTCCTTACGAATACCAATCACCTCCTTCGCAACCTTGATAGTGTTAGAATACTTAGTGTAAAGACCGGTGATGAATGCATCGGCATCGCCCGTCTCTACCATCATCATACCGAAGTAGTTGCGCTCATACATCTTGTCGTATGCCTCCTCGAAGGTGTAGCCCTGACGTGCACGCTTCTTCGCGAGATGCTTAGCGTATGTGGCACGGCGTCCCTGCTCCTGATCGGCACGCATGTCTACGATGTCAATGCCCTCAAGACTTAGCTTCAGACGCTGGGCAAGTCGTTGCAGACGGTCGGGGTTGCCGAGAAGTACTGGATGGCAGATGCCCTCAAGGCGTGCCTGAACGGCAGCCTTCATCATAGACGGGTGACCGCCCTCGGCGAACACTACGCGCTGCGGATGCAGACGGGCTGTGTCGTGGAGGTTGCGTGTGAGCTTTGTCTCCTGACCCAGCAGCTCCATAAGATTCTTCTTGTAGGCGTCCCAGTCGGTGATGGCCTTGCGTGCTACTCCACTCTCTATTGAAGCCTTGGCAACAGCCGCACTCACCTCTGTGATAAGACGGGGGTCGACAGGTTTCGGGATGAAGTATTTCGGACCGAACGTGAGATCGTTAACGTGATATACCTCATTCACGATATCTGGCACGGGCTGCTTCGCGAGGTCGGCAATAGCATGAACGGCAGCCATCTTCATCTCCTCGTTGATAGCCTTGGCGTGAACGTCGAGTGCTCCACGGAAGATGTACGGGAAACCGATTACGTTGTTTATTTGGTTGGGATAGTCGCTTCTGCCAGTAGACATGAGCACGTCGGGGCGGCTTGCCATTGCGTCCTCGTAGCTGATCTCAGGCACGGGGTTGGCAAGGGCGAACACGATAGGCTGGTCTGCCATAGAGCGAATCATATCCTGCGAGAGCACGTTGCCCTTAGAGAGTCCGACGAACACGTCGGCGCCCTTCACGGCTTCCTCAAGGGTGTGTACATCCGTACGCTTTGTGGCGAACAGGGCCTTCTGCGGAGTGAGGTTCGGACGGTCGGCGGTGATAACACCCTTCGAGTCGAGCATCACGATATTCTCTACTTTTGCGCCAAGCGCTACGTACAACTTAGTGCAACTGATGGCAGCTGCTCCTGCTCCGTTTACAACAATCTTTACGTCGGCGATGTTCTTGCCGGCTACCTCAAGCGCATTCTTCAAACCGGCTGCCGAAATGATGGCTGTGCCGTGCTGGTCGTCGTGCATCACGGGGATGTCGAGGGTCTTCTTCAGACGCTCTTCAATATAGAAGCACTCTGGTGCCTTAATATCCTCAAGGTTGATACCACCAAAGGTCGGTGCAATCTTCTCTACTGCCTCGCAGAACTTCTCCGGATCCTTTTCAGCAACCTCGATGTCGAATACATCGATGCCGCCATATATTTTAAAGAGCAGGCCTTTGCCTTCCATAACTGGTTTACCGCTCATTGCTCCAATGTCGCCAAGACCTAATACGGCGGTGCCGTTTGAAATGACGGCGACAAGATTACCTTTGTCTGTGTACTTATACACATCGTCCGGATTCTGCTGAATCTCGAGACACGGGAAAGCTACACCAGGAGAATACGCCAAACTAAGGTCGGTTTGGGTGTGGTAAGGCTTGGTCGGCTTCACCTCAATTTTGCCAGGACGTCCACTTTCGTGATACTCCAATGCACTTTCTTTTGTGATTTTAACCATTGTATTAAATAATTATTAGATATAGAATTTCACCGCAAAGTTACTGAAAAAGCTTGGATTAAAAGCATTGCTTAAAAGATTGTTTCGCCCGTTTTATTTAAAATAACATAAAAACTCGCAACACTTTGAAAGTTTTTTTATACTTTTGTGAAAAATTATTGCGATATTCATCATATTATAAACAAAGATTTATGCACAAGGAAAGTTCTCAAACATGCTATAAGTTGGAATTGCGCAACAGAATACTAAAGGCTGCTATGACAGAATTTTTACACAAAGGCGTGAAGTCTGTAAAAATGGATGACATAGCAAATGCTCTTGCTATATCCAAACGCACGTTGTATGAGATTTACTCTAACAAAGAGGAGCTTCTGCTTGAGGCGGTGCGTATTCATGAGGAGGAGTTCAACGACCACATGGTGCAGTATAGCCAGAACAAGAATCATAGTGTGATGGATATCATTATCGAGTTTTACAAGAAGAAACTACTTGCTATTGCGGACGTATCTCCTTTATTCTTAGTTGAACTACGCAAGTACAAGCAGGTTGTAGCATATCTCGAACAGTTAAATGCTGAACGCCACAACAACGCCTTGCTATTCTTCAGACGTGGTGTAAGAGAGGGGTTCTTCCGTTCGGACATCAACTTCGACATTATTCTTAAAACAAGTTCTGCGTCTGCCAACTACGCTATGGAAACCCAAATGTATAAAGAATATAGCATAACTACAATCATGCACAACACCATTTTCCTTTATCTGCGCGGTATTTGCACCACGAAAGGCATAAAGGAACTTGACGCTGCAATCGCCGAATAAGCATCATCTAAAAATTTAATAAAGCCTTAGTAAAACATTCGTACACAACAATGTACGTACATTTACCAAGGCTTTATTTTGTATATAAAAAAGTACAATTTTATCTTTACAAACGCGTCACCGACTTCACTCCCTTCACGGTGCGCAGCTTCTTCAACAATGCGTCGAGCTTCGACGTGTCGTCAATCAGCACGTTCAGATTGCCGCTGAACAGTCCGTCGTGACTGTCGATGTTTATCGACTTCATCACAATCTTTTGCTCCTTAGAGATGATGCTTGTAATGTTGTTCACGATGCCGAGGTCGTCGTTTCCTACAACGCGCAGCGTGATGTTATACTGCGATGTTCCCTTGCCGCTCCATCTTGCTTTCACTATTCGATAGCCGAAGCGCTTGCGCAGTTCGGGGGCGTTCGGACAGTCCTGGCAATGTATCTTGATGCCGCCGTTCACAGTCACGAAGCCGAATATCTGGTCGCCGTAGATAGGATGGCAGCATTGTGCCAGCGAGTAGTCTACGCCTTTAAGGTTGCGGTCGATAACCAGCTCGTCGTCTGACGACTTTGTGCGGAAGCTGTTTGCGTTATTGTCTTTGTCAAGCACAAACTCTTCTGCCGAACGTATCGCAGCGCCCATCTTCTGGTTTGCGCCGTGTTCTTTCTCGGCTATGTATCCGTCCACAACATCGTTGATGTCTATCTTCTCGTCTACGAGTTGTCTGTAGAAGTCGGAAGTCTCCTTGAAGCCCATCTTCGAGATGAGATGGTAAAGCACGCTCTCCTCAAGTTCTATCTTTCGGTTCTTGAACTTGCGCTCGAGCATCTCTTTCGCAAACACTCCGTCCTTCACCTTCAGCTCCTTCAGCGCAAGGCGTATCTTTGACTTCGCCCTCGAGCTTTGCACGATGTTCAGCCACTCCTGCTTCGGCGTCTGGTTGTTCTGCGTCAGAATCTCTATTGTATCGCCCGAGTGAAGCACCTCTCTGAACGACACGTTTCTGCCGTTTATCTTGCCGCCCACACACTTGTTGCCGACGCCTGAGTGTATGTGGTAGGCGAAGTCGAGCACGGTCGATCCTTTCGGAAATTTCAGCAGATCGCCTTTCGGCGTGAACACGAATACCTCATCTTCGTACAGATCCATCTTGAACTGGTCCATAAGCTGCAAGCTGTCGCCTGCTTCGAGTGCTGCTCGTATGTTGTTGAGCCAATCGTCTATGCCCGAATCGCCCTTGATGCCCTTATAGCGCCAGTGCGCTGCCAGACCTTTCTCGGCTATCTCGTCCATGCGCTCGGTGCGTATCTGCACCTCCACCCACTTCTGCTCCGGACCGAGCACTGTTATGTGCAGACTCTCGTAGCCGTTCGACTTCGGCACCGAGAGCCAGTCGCGCAGACGCTTCGGGTTGGGCTGGTACATATCGGTGATGAGCGAGTAGGTCTGCCAGCATTGCATCTTCTCTTCGCTCAGCGGTGAGTCGATGATGATGCGTATAGCGAAGAGGTCGTAGATGCCCTCGAATCCGCATTGCTGCTTCTTCATCTTCTGCCATATCGAGTGTATGCTCTTCGTCCTGCCTTTTATATGGCTCTTTATGCCCATGGCGTCGAGCTTCTCGGCGATAGGCTTTATAAACTTCTCTATATATGCGTCGCGAGAGCGCTTCGTCTCGTTCAGCTTCTCCTTTATCATATAGTAGGCGTCGTGCTCAAGATACTTCAGGCTGAGATCTTCCAACTCGCTCTTCAGCTTATAGAGGCCCAGCTTGTGTGCCAGCGGAGCATACAGATAACTCGCTTCTTCGGCCACCTTTTGCTGCGCTTCGTTGTTTTCCGTATCGCGGATATGGCGCATAAGCACCACGCGCTCCGATATCATAATCAGTACCACGCGCATGTCCTCGGCGAACGAAAGCAGAAGGTTGCGAAAGTTCTCGCTCTCTATCACCGGCGACTTGCGGTATAGCTCATGAATGCGTACAAGGCCACGGATGATATGCGCTATGCTCGCACCGTATTCCTTCTCTACCTGCTCGATTGTGAGACTCTCGTTCGCCACGCTGTTGTAGAGCAATATCGACAGCACGCAGTCGCGCTTCATGCCTATTTCCTCAAGCTCGAGCAAAGCGGTGCGAAAACTCATAAGTATAGGATTTAGCCCGAAAACATCTCTATTTATCTTATTCTCTTGGAGTTCTGATTCGATTTGGGCACGTACCTTGACAGCATCTTCTTCCGCATACTCGTCACCCATCAGCGACTTCAACTGCTCGGCTATCTCAAGGAGCGTTGTCCTTTCTTCGTCTGTAAATTTGAACTTTTCTTCCATAATTATTATGTTGTAAAAACATTTAATATGAAGACAAAGGTAAAAATAAAATCTGACAAACAATAGCTTTACACAATTGTTTATTCGTCATTCACAGAATTTATAATTAATTTTGCATATAAATACTAATCTCATATATAATAACAATGGCAAAGATAAAGATCGAGACACCGAAGGGCGACATCATCGTGCGCCTCTACGACGACACCCCGAAACATCGTGACAATATGCTGAAGCTCGTTGAAGAGGGCTTCTACAACGGAACGCTGTTCCATCGCGTCATTAAGGACTTCATGGTGCAGGGCGGCGACCCCGACAGCAAGAATGCGCCAAAGGGAAAGCAGCTTGGTGCAGGCGGACCCGACTACACTATTGAGGCTGAGTTCACACCGGCTCACTTCCACAAGCGCGGCGCTCTTGCTGCAGCACGCTTAGGCGACGAGGTGAACCCCAACAAGGAGTCGAGCGGCAGCCAGTTCTACATCGTGCTCGGCGAGAAGTACAACCAGGGACAGCTCAAGCAGATGGAGAAGCAGATGAAGCAGAACCAGGAGACCATCACTTTCAACGACCTTGTGACCTACTACAAGAAGGAGATTATGGAGATGCGCAAGAACCGCGACCGTGCCGGACTGCAGGAGATGCAGGAGCGCCTTATGAAGGAGGCGAAGGAGATATGCAAGCAGAATCCCGTTGGCTTCAGCGCTGAGCAGATGGAGGCTTACACAACCATTGGCGGCACTCCGTTCCTCGATGGCGAGTACACCGTGTTCGGAGAGGTAGAGGAAGGACTGGACGTTGTAGACGCTATACAGAACGCTGACACCGACCGTGCCGACCGTCCTACAGAGGACATCGCCATGACTATCACACGTATTGACTAACGATCCATTATGACACCGACAGGAGAGAAAGCACTTACCGTATACAAAGCAAGTGCGGGTAGCGGAAAGACGTTCACGCTATCCGTAGAATACATAAAGTTGCTCATCAAGAACCCGATGAGTTTCCGTTCGACACTCGCTGTTACGTTTACGAACAAAGCCACTGAGGAGATGAAGACACGTATCCTCAGTCAGCTTTATGGTATATGGAAGCAGCTCCCGAAGTCGAAGGATTATATAGAAAAGATAAAGAGCGAACTTGGTGTGACCGAACAGTTTATGTCCGATCGCGCCAAGATCGCTCTTTTTAATATTGTACACAACTACAGCTACTTCCGCATCGAGACCATCGACTCGTTCTTCCAGAGCGTGCTGCGCAATCTTGCACGCGAGCTCGACCTCACGGCCAACCTGCGCATCGAGCTTAACGACCGACAGATTGAGAGCATCGCCGTCGACGAGATGATCGACGAACTGGGTGAAAAGGACGAACTGCTGAAGTGGATTCTCGGTTATATAAAGGAGAACATCGACGACGACAAGAACTGGAACGTCATCGGCTACATAAAGTCGTTCGGCGAGAACATCTTCCGCGAGTTCTACAAGACAAAGAGCAAGGAGCTTAACACATTGCTGCACGAGAAGGGCTTCTTCGAGCAGTACACCAAGCGCATCAGAACCATACGCGACGAAGCAGAAGAGGAACTGAAAAGCGTTGCGGCGGAGTTCTTCGAGGCTCTCGAAACGGAAGGCGTTGACATCGCCGACCTTAGCTACGGCAAGTCGGGACCTGCCGGCTACTTCATCAAACTGCAGAACGGACAATACGACGAGAGCATCATCACCAGCAGAGTGCAGAAGGCGCTCGACGAAGCCTCTGCCGACTGCTGGACGAAGAAGAGTGCGCCACCATCGCTGCGCCACTTCGCCGAGGAGACCATCGTGCCGTTGCTCGAAAAGGCAGAATCTACGCGCCGAAGCAACTGGAAGATGTACGCATCGGCGGTGCTCACGCTGAAGCATCTCAACCAGCTGCGCCTGCTCAACAGCATTGAGCGGAAGGTGCGCGAGATGAACGTCGAGGCTAACCGCTTCCTGCTCAGCGACACCCACACCCTACTCCATTCGCTCATCAAGGACACCGACTCACCGTTCATCTTCGAGAAGATAGGCTCGCATCTGGAGAACGTGATGATCGACGAGTTCCAGGACACAAGCACCGTGCAATGGCAGAACTTCAAGGTGCTGCTCGAGGAGTGCATGAGCCATAGCGAGGAGCACGGCAACCTGATCGTGGGCGACGTGAAGCAGAGCATCTACCGCTGGCGTTCGGGCGACTGGCGTATGCTGAACAACATCAAGGGCGAGTTTCCGCAGATGAGCGACATGCTCGACATACGCACGCTGACGCACAACTACCGTTCGTCGCGCCGTGTCATCAACTTCAACAACGCTTTCTTCGAGCGCGCCGCCGAGATAGAGTTCAACGACCTTAAGGAGTGCTGCGGCGAGGACGACATGCAGCTTGCCGAACAGCTGAAGAGTGCGTACGCCGACGTGTGCCAGCAGGTGCCCGACAAGCGCGAGGACACCGGATACGTACACATCGAACTGCTTCCGCAGGACGACTACACCGACATCACGCTCAACAAGACGGTCGAGACAGTAGACCATCTGATAGAACTCGGCGCCGACCCTTCTGACATAGCCATCATCGTGCGCTCCAACAACACCATACAGCAGATTGCAGAGCACTTCGCCTGTGTGCGTCCCGAACTGAAGATTGTGTCTGACGAGGCTTTCCGTCTCGACAACTCTACGGCGCTGAACATCCTCGTAGCGGCGATGCACTCGCTGACGCACCAGGACGACAAGCTGACACGGGCGTACATCGCAAAGGCTTACCTCACGAAGGTGAAGGGCATAGACCTCGAAGCTGCCAACCGCATGGTTTCTACCGAGGAGGGCGTAGAGGAAGCGTTGCCTGCCAGCTACCGCGACCACAGCGACGAACTGCTCCAGATGCCTATCTACGAACTTGCCGAACGTCTTTACAAGATATTCAGTCTTGAGCGCATCGTGGGCGAGGACGCTTACGTCTACGCATTCTTCGACTGCCTCACAAGTTTTCTCACCTCAAACACGGCCACACTCGACGACTTCGTTGAGGAGTGGAACGAGAACTTCGCATCGAACACCATCCAGGCACGCTCCATCGACGGCATACGCCTTATCACCATACACAAGAGTAAGGGTCTGGAGTTCAAGCACGTCATCATTCCGTTCTGCGACTGGCGCATGGAGAAGACCAACACTATATGGTGCGAGCCTACGGAGGCTCCGTTCAACGAGCTGCCGCTTGTGCCGGTAGACTTCAGCGCAAAGCAGATGAAGGGCACTATATACGAGCGCGACTACATCGTGGAGCACCTGCAGAACTGCGTAGACAATCTCAACCTGCTCTACGTGGCGTTCACGCGCGCTGAGCGCAGCCTAATCGTTTTCGCACGCCGCGGCAACACATCGCTGCGTTCCTACGTGATAGAGCAAGCGATAAGCGACATGCAGCTGCCCGACTGCTCGCTCGAAGGCGACCTCAACACCTCAACATCTCACCACCTCTCAGGGGGTGCACTTGTCTCAAGTGCACCAACCAATCTCACCACCTCACCATCTCAACATCTCACCACCTCACCACCTCACCACCTCACCCTGACCTACGGCAAGATAGACACCACCAAAGAGATTAAAAAGGCTGAGGAGCCGAACATTTTCACGCCGCACGTAGAGAACATCCTGCTGCCGATGAAGACCTACGCCTCTAACGTAGAGTTCAAGCAGAGCAACAAGAGTCGCGACTTCATCAGCGACGAGGCTGACGACGAGCAGGCCGAGCAGCAGTCGTACATCAAGACGGGTCTGCTGCTCCACTATCTGTTCTCTAACATCGAGACCGCCGACGACGTAGACCGCTGTCTGCACGACATGGAGATGGAAGGTCTGTTCGACGAGAGCGTCATCACGCCGAACAAACTGAAGAACATGCTGCACAAGCGCTTCTCCAACCCAAAGGTGAAGGAGTGGTTCGGGGGCGGATGGACGCTCTTCAACGAGTGTTCCATCCTCAGCTACGACCCGACCGCTGACAAGCTGACGGAGCACCGCCCCGACCGCGTGATGAAGCGCGGCGACGAGGTGCAGATCGTCGACTTCAAGTTCGGCAAACCGCAGCCCGAACACACCGACCAGGTGCAGCGCTACATATCGCTCACACACAGCATGGGCTACACCCACGTGAAGGGCTACCTCTGGTACGTCTATTCGGACAACATCGTTGAAGTATAACAATAAAAGAAAACAACATGAACAAGACATTCTTAGAATACGTCGCAGAAGATATAATCAGCAAATACGGCACCGACCTCTCGCGCATCGCCGTGGTGTTCCCCAACAAGCGCGCCGCCCTGTTCCTCAACGAGCACCTTGCCCGCCTTGCGGGTCAGCCCGTATGGAGCCCTGCCTACATCACCATCAGCGACCTCTTCCGCCAGCATACCGACCTCAAGACCGCCGACCCTATAAAGCTCATCTGCGACATACACAAGTCGTTCACGAAGTGTACGGGCATCGACGAGACGCTCGACCATTTCTACGGCTGGGGACAGCTGCTGCTTGCCGACTTCGACGACATCGACAAGAACATGGCAGACGCCGACAGCATATTCTGCAACCTTAAGGACATTCACGAGCTCGACGACATATCTTATCTCGACGACGAGCAGAAGGAGATGCTGAAGCGCTTCTTCGCCAACTTCAGCGACGATATTGAGTCGGAACTGAAGAAGCGCTTCCTCAGTCTGTGGTCGCACTTCGGCGACATCTACCACGACTACAACCGCCGCCTCACCGAGCAGGGCATAGGCTACGAGGGCGCCATATATAGAAAGGTGGCAAGCGATGAGACGCTCCACCTAAAGTACGACAAGTATCTGTTCGTAGGCTTCAACCTCCTGCAGAAAGTGGAGCGCGTGCTGTTCAGCCGACTGATGAAGGAGGGCAAGGCGAAGTTCTACTGGGACTTCGACGAATACTACATGCCCTCACCATCTCACCACCTCACCACCTCACCATCTCAACACCTCAACACCTCACCATCTCAACACCTCAACACCTCACCATCTCAACACCTCAACCTCTCCGACTTCCCCAACGAGCTCGACAACACCGACCGCGACATCTACGCCAACATGGGCCGACCGAAACGCATACGCTTCATATCCTCGCCCACGGAGAATGCGCAGGCGCGCTTCGCGAGCAACTGGCTTCTTGAGAACGAGCGCTACAAGGCTGGCCGTAAGACAGCCGTCGTGATGTGCGACGAGAGCATACTGCTGCCCATAATGCACAGTCTGCCGCCCGAAGCCGACAAGGTGAACATAACGAGCGGTTTTCCGCTCGCCATGACGCCCGTAGCGTCGCTCGTGATGCTGCTCTTCGACCTCTACACGCTCGGCTTGCGCAAGAAGGGCACCGCCTTCACCCCCCACTACCTTAAGAAGCTCATGGCGCATCCCTACGCACGCCACCTCCAGGAGGTGCACTTAAATGGGGTGCACTCAAAGGGGGTGCACTTGTCTCAAGTGCACCAAGAAGGAAGTGCGGCGCTTCTACAACACATTGCCACACTCGTGAAGCAGGTGGGCATAGCCACAAAGCAGGAGGGCGATGCACTCACGCAGGAGTCGGTGTTCCGCATGTTCACCATACTCAACCGCCTCGCGGCATTAGCAGACAGTGGCGACCTCCTCGTCGACAACACCACGCTGCGCCGACTGGTGTCGCAGCTCGTAGGCGCAGCGTCGATACCGTTCCACGGCGAGCCGGTGATAGGCGTGCAGATAATGGGTGTGCTCGAGACGCGCAACATCGACTTCGACAACGTGCTGCTGCTATCGTGCAACGAAGGCAACATGCCGAAGGGCGTCAACGACTCGTCGTTCATACCCTACTCCATACGCAAGGCGCACGGACTCACCACCATCGACAACAAGGTGGCTATCTACTCCTACTACTTCCACCGACTGCTGCAGCGCGCCGGCGACATCACCATCGCCTACAACAACTCTACCGACAACGGACACACCGGCGAGATGAGCCGCTTCATGCTACAGCTGCTCGTGGAGAGCGGACAGAAGATAGACCATTACAGTCTGACGGCGAAGAACCAGCCGACGCCGCTGATGCCGAAAGCCATAGAGAAGGACGAGACTGCCCTCAGCAAGCTCGAGGAGATGAGCCGCCTCTCGCCCTCGGCTATCAACACGTACATACGCTGCAAACTGGCGTTCTACTACCAATACATAGCGCACATAAAGGAGCCTGACAGCGACCCCGAGACTATTGACAACCGCATGTTCGGCAACATCTTCCACCGCGCAGCATACCTCATATACAAAGACATCACCGACCGCAGCCCCCTTGTCGAGAAAGCCCACATACAGGCCTACCTCAGCAACCGCACCCTCCTGGCAAACGTCGTCGACCGCGCCTTCCAGGAGGAGGAATGCACCCCCAACAACGGACTGCAGATCATCAACCGCGAAGTGATAATCCAGTACATCACCAAGCTCCTCAAGATAGACCAGCAGCTCTGCCCCTTCTCCATCCTCGCCATGGAAGAAGAAGCAAAAGTCTACACCTCCCTGTCCTTCACCACCCCACCATCTCACCACCTCACCACCTCACCATCTCACCATCTCACCACCTCACCATCTCACCACCTTATCACCATCGGCGGCATCATCGACCGCCTCGACATCCTCACCGACAAGCAGACCGGCAAGCCACGCATACGCGTCGTCGACTACAAGACCGGCAACCAACCCTCCAGCCCGATCAAGAACATCGACGAAATCTTCGACCCCAACAACATCCGCAGCAAACACTCCAACTACTACCTCCAGGCGATACTCTACTCGCTCATCGTGAGCCGTTCTAAGCGTTGGAACCCCGCTGGCCACCCCGTCAGCCCAGCCCTGCTCTTCATAAAGCAAGCCCCCGCCAACCACTACGACCCCACGCTCCTCATCGACAAGCACCCGATAAGCGACGTGACAGTCTACGAGGAGGAGTTCCTCACAAAACTTAAGGAGACCGTAGCCGACATGTATTCCCCCGACGTCCCCTTCACACCCACTGACGACAGAAAGAAGTGTGAGCTTTGCCCCTACCGAATGCTCTGCGGACTATAGTTACTCTTTTGCAAAAGTCATCGTCACCCGTACGCAACCCAATCGGGCAGCGGACGCAATCTGATCGGACGGCGAACGCAATCTGATCGGACGGCGGACGCAATCCGATCGGGCGGCGGACGCGAACGGTGCCATTTCGACGGAAACAATTAATGTTTTTGAGTTAATTATAGGAAAAGAACATCTCAAAAACATCGAATATAATTCCACTTATTCAATTCATTGGCATGATGTTTGCGATAAACAAAATACTACCAAGCCCTTTTGCCAAAAGTTATTATTAATCTAAATTGGAATTTATGGAAAAGACAGAATTGTTTGTTTGCAGATGTCATGATGTCAGCCATCAGTTGGTTTTAGAGACCCTTAAAACGGAAGAAGACGAGGAACACGTTGTTTATGGATGTTTCCATATTGTTCATCTTGAATTTTGGGATAAACTGAAAAGTGCTACTAAATATCTCTTTGGCAGAAAGCGTAAGGATGGTGATTTCGACGCGTTGTTGTTACGCCCTGAAGATGCTGACAGACTGGCATGGTTTGCCAACTATTTGGATGGTGGAGTTTCGGCTATAGATAAGACCGTCGCTCCCTTCGGTTTCACATTCTGCAGCAAAGAGAATGTGTATGAAGTGGCCCTTGAAGCTTATCAATACACGCTCAACGACGGAAGCGTGAAGACCGAGTACGAGATGTCGGTATGTGTGTCCATTAAGCCTGGCAACATCTTCTACCGACTCTATCGCACCGCCAAATATCTATCCGGCTACTGCTCCTGCTACGGCGACTTCGACTCCTTTGAGTTTATGCCGACTGATGCTGCGAAGCTTCATCGTATGGTGAGCGAATTGAGAACGTGTTAGGATGACAAGAGCAAACGTCAACGAGAAATCAAGAATATGATGTACCATTTCTCGCCACGGCAGTTTTTTTTCGTGCCGTGGCGAGAAACTACATTTAAAACAGACCTCAAATAAAAACCATGAAGATGCTTATTTAAGACTAAAGCCTGCTATTTGCTAACATTAATACAATGATCTTCATTTAACATATCTTTTCCGTTGGTTGTTTTCAACACAAAGATATCCTGCTCTCTAATAGAAGATAAATATATTCTTTGGAATTTCGATTGATTTAACCTTTCTCTAACAGTATCTAATTTATTATTTTCAATGTCTATTTCATATGATATGATATTCTCTTCCCAAGGAATATGAATATTTAGCCACAACTCATCAGTTGGTTCATATGATTGTGATTGTCTCTCTTTCTTCTCAATTTCTCTTAAAATATCTTTCCATCTTACAGGTACAGGACAAGATGTATGGAAACAATCTACATTATTAAAAGGAGAAGGCTTGACCCTAATTGCATCAATTAGTTTGGTTCTTATAGGGTATCTCCTAAATCGAATGGCTTCAATATGCTCAATTAGTTCCTTCTGATATTCATTATGGTGATTGCCATGATATACCGCATTTGTATTGTATATTTGTATACGATAGCATTGGTCTTTAGTCAATGAAATAAAATATGGACTATCCATGAATTTCTTACACTCACTCTTTAGCCACTTATATGTTCTGAGCCGGTATTGTTGTCCATTTTTGTTTTTATCGTCTATGTAATTAGAAGGATAACATTCAGTAAGTTCTATTCCAATTGTTTTCTTGCCAACCCCAATCTTAATGTCCGGTCTATCTTTTTTATCCCTTTCGTCTGGGGTGATTTTTTGGGGAAACATCTCTTTGCTAATTATAGACAACAAATTTTCGGATTGATACTTCTCACGTATTTTTTTTCTTTCCTCTATGTTCATTCGTATAAATTACTTTACAATGTTTTTTGATCTGGCAATATTTATAGCAGCATTTATATCTGCATCCTGTGGCTTACCATAACAGTCACATCCAGTATTGGTGCAGATAAAGGTGTCACGTTCTGTACGATCTCCTTTTTCTCCGCAAACATGACACGTTTGGCTGGTATATGCAGGATTTACATATACAACCTTTATACCAGCCATTGCTGCCTTATATTCAATATCTTTCTGAAGTTCGAAGTAAGACCATCGCCCAAGAAGACGTTGGTGCTTTGTTTCTACTTCTCCATCAGAATCCTTACCGAACCCTTTGAGGTTTTCCATTTGAATGGTTTCCACTCTCCATCGAATGGCAAGGTTGATAATCTCCCTACTTATACGATGATTCTCTGTTTGAACCCAATTTCTTTCCTTTCCTCTAAGATTCTCCGTTGCTTTTGTTTTGTGCTTTCTTCCGTGCCCTCCTTGGGTCAGTTGACAACGTTGTAATTCTCTAAATCTGCGACGGAACACATCACGTTGTTTTTGGAATGCATCACCATCACCAATGAGACTTCTTTCTGGACCGTCATTCACAGCCACATAAGCAGGATGTACTACGCCAAGATCCACACCCATAACTTTTCCTTTGATTATCTTATTCTTTGTTTCAGGAATATCTACGGTTACAAGGAGGAACAGTTTCTTGTTTTTCAGTTGAATTTTAGCAGCTGTACACAACTTGTATTTATTAGTATTTAAACAATTGTCGATGATATCACGATTGTTGCTACGATCCTTACCGAAATTAAGCTTAAAACGAGTTTCCTCAAACCACGTCAAGTAATAGTTGTCACCATCGGAAACTATTACATTCTTCTTCATCAAATTAAAAGGAACAGGAATACCACGCTTATAAGTTGTCAAGCTTCGTTCTCCTCTTAATTGTTCTTTCTTTGTTTCATTAAAATGCTTGAAAACATCCTGTTTGAGAGTATTAAATATATCAGATGGAAGATCTTTAGCATAATCGCTATCTTTAATTGCACGGTAGGCAAACGTTTGAGGATGCTTTGGCGCAATCTCATCCTTTCGTGCCAATAGTTCTTTATCTATCGCTTCCATGCGCTTTTTTATATCCCTTTTGGTCTCTTCAGAAATAGATTTAGAAGCCAACTTGGATTGGCATTTTACATATTCATCGTTCTGTAATCTCATTAGAGACAACAGATTATCGAGTCCAAACAACTGACAGACAAGAAGGTTTGCCACCTTATACAGTTTGTTGTCTATATTGTAGAATACCTTATAGCATCTCTGATTTGACTCTTCGTGAGTGAGATTCTCAATATCAGGGATTAGTTCTATTTTTCTTGTAATCTTTGACATTTTATTTTTCAATATTGATAGATTGTTATCAACATTCAATGTACATTTTACTTTAGTTAAATATACACCGAACACCTACCTCTTGGTTATGAGCCAAGGTTGGATATACCTCATACTATAGCTAATCATACACCCGAAACAACTTATGGTATATTGAGCGTGGATTAGAAGTACCTCATACTACAGGTAATCATACACCTACCGTCGCTGCGGAATAATATCTTCACCTGTTGGATGTACCTCATACTACAGGTAATCATACACCCGGTCGGGCGCAGTACCAGTTCTGCAAGGGGTTGGATGTACCTCATACTACAGGTAATCATACACTTGCGTAACCACCCCACCCTTGTAGCACGCCGTTGGATGTACCTCATACTACAGGTAATCATACACTCTGACGAGAGAGGAGAACAGATTTGGATAAGTTGAATGTACCTCATACTACAGGTAATCATACACTCTATATAAGGCAAATGTCTGACATCCATTATTATTGGTACTTGCCGAGTGGAATAATCCCTCAGCATAAGGGCATCCAACTGCCCCAATTTGAATAATATTGTTATTCAAAACTTACATACTTTATCTTTCGCATCTACTTGAATTTTACGATATATATATCATAAGAATGCTTTCATCGTGGATGGATAATGCAAAGATATAGAATTTCTGCGAAAACAATTGATTTCTTTATAGCTAAATACAAAATATCCACATATTATTAATGCAACAGACAACACACAACATACAACACACAAATATTCACTTTGCCTAATGTTAAATAAGATAATTCTTGTTAAACGAATCATATCTTACCTCTTATGTTTATACCTTTGCGAACAATTTGATAATCTAAAGGATAACATTTTTTAATTAAAAAGAGAATTAAAATGAAAGAAGATACAGAAAAATCGGTAGTCTGCAACCATCATCGAATAAGCTTTCTGGGACTACTCGTCACTTTAGGCATCGTGTTTGGCGACATCGGAACATCACCCCTATATGTGATGAAAGCCATCCTGCACACAGGCGAGACTATCGACGAGAGCACCATACTGGGCGCATTATCCTGCATCATCTGGACACTCACCCTACAGACCACCATCAAATACGTATGCGTGGCGCTGCGAGCCGACAACAACGGTGAAGGAGGCATTCTCGCCCTTTACGCCCTGCTGCGCCGACTCAAGAACAAGTGGATATACATATTGGCCATCATAGGCGCCAGCACCTTGTTGGCTGACGGAATCATCACCCCTGCCATCACGGTTACCACAGCCATCGAAGGACTCGAAAGCATCAGTCCTGATCTGCCGGTCATCCCAATTACACTTGCCATCATCACCATCATCTTCTTCGTACAGCGGTTTGGCACAGAGAGCATAGGCAAGTCGTTTGGAGTATTCATGCTGCTATGGTTTCTGCTGCTGGGCGTGGTGGGAGCCGTCAGCATCACGTCTTACCCCATGATACTGAAGGCTTTCAATCCCTATTACGCAGTTGTTCTGCTAACACAATCGCCTGAATGGTTCTTAATCCTTGGCGCCGTGTTTCTCTGTACTACCGGTGCCGAGGCTCTCTACTCCGACTTGGGACATTGTGGCAGAAAAAACATCACCATCAGCTGGGCATTTGTAAAGACCATGCTCATTCTCAACTATCTGGGACAGGGCGCTTGGGTGCTGAACCATGTGCCAACAGCCTTGTCCGTGAATCCGTTCTTTTCCATAATGCCGCAGAGCATGTTGATCTTCGCCATCATCATGGCAACGGGTGCGGCAATCGTGGCAAGTCAGGCACTTATCAGCGGCACCTTCTCTATATTGAGCGAAGCCATGAACCTGCACTTCTGGCCGCGAATGCGTATAAAGCATCCTACCCATGTAAAGGGACAGCTCTATATCCCGATGATCAACCTTGCCATGTACATCGGCGTGGTTCTCATCATCCTTCTCTTTCGCGACTCCTCACACATGGAGGCTGCGTACGGACTCGCCATCACTATCACCATGCTGATGACCACCCTGCTGCTCGGTTTCTACCTGCACAGCAAGGGCGTGGCACGAGTCCTCACGATATTGTTCATGGGCGCATACTGCACCATCGAAGCCATCTTTCTGGCAGCTAACCTGTCAAAGTTTCTCGCTGGAGGATGGTGTACGATGCTCATTGGCGGAATCCTGTTCCTGATGATGTATATATGGGTTCGGGCCATGAAGATACGACGCCATTATGTCTGCACCAAACCGCTGGATGACTATTATCAGATTATCTCCGACATCAAAGCCGACGAGAGCATCCCCAAGTACGCCTCCAATCTTGTCTATGTAAACCATGCCGACAAGGAAGGCGCCGTAGACGACAAACTGCTCTATTCCATCATCAACAAGCAGCCCAAGCGTGCCGATCATTACTGGTTTATAAATATGGAGTTTGTAGATACTCCAGACACGCTTGAGTACAGCTGCAAAACTCTGGTGCCAGACACTCTCTATAGTGTGACGATGCACATAGGTTTCCGCATAGAACCACGTGTGAGTCTTTATCTGCGACAAGTGGTGGAAGACCTTGTGGCAAGCAAGAAGGTAGATTTAAAAAGCACCTATCCTTCGCTTCGTAAGAACGGAATACCTGGCGATTTCCGGTTCATCATCATTCATCGTGTATATTATCCAGAGAGTTCCGCCAACCGTCAGCAGAACTTGTTGATGAGTTTCTACGCTCTTATCAGCAAGATAGGCATCGACGAGCCTAAGGCATTGGGGCTCGACACTTCTATGGTGGTCGTAGAACGTGTGCCGCTCATCATCAACCAACGTAACAGAAGCATCAGGCGCATCACGCAGATTGTGGACAAAAAGGAAGAACAGAAAGAAAAAGGATGTTTCTAATAAACCTTCGCGAACTATTTGCGTCTAATTGAATGTATCGTATTTATAAATCTTTAATTTGTAGCTTTATGAAAAGAATTATGAGAATTTTGATGATTGCCGTTTGTTGCATGATGTCATTCAGTTTCGTAGCAAATGCCGACAACGACAAACCCATCAACGTTAAAGAACTCCCTGCCAAGGCCCAGACCCTGCTCAGCAAACACTTCAAGGGTCAGAAGGTCATGCTCGCCACAATTGAGTCCGGCGTTCTCAGCAGAAGCTATGACGTCGTTCTGCGGAATGGCACGAAGCTGGAGTTCGACAAGAAGGGCAACCTTACTGAGATTGACTGCAAACAAGGCATCGTGCCCAGCCAGCTCATCCCGCAACCCATCAAGAACTACTTGAAGGAGAATTATAGAGGAGAAACTGTGAGAAAGATAGAGCTGAACACGAAGGAATACGAAGTGGAACTGACAAACGGAATTGACCTCACCTTCAACCGCCGCTTCCAACTCATTGATATCGACTGATCGGCAGGATAAATATGGGCATGGTCAACCATCACGGTTGTCCATGCCCATTAACGTCAATTATGATTTATTCAATAATTAATCACGTCTATTTTAGCTTCTTGTAACCGTAAACAGCGTTATCCCCCAACTGCTCCTCGATACGGATAAGTTGGTTGTACTTTGCCATACGGTCCGTACGGCTCATCGAACCAGTCTTTATCTGACCCGAGTTTGTTGCCACAGCAATATCAGCGATAGTAGTATCCTCAGTTTCACCAGACCTGTGCGATGTAACAGTTGTGTAGCCATGGCGATGAGCCATCTCTATAGCATCCAAAGTCTCAGTAAGCGAACCTATCTGGTTCACCTTGATAAGGATAGAGTTGGCAGCACCCATTTTGATGCCCTTCTCCAAGAACTTCACATTCGTAACAAAGAGGTCGTCACCAACCAGCTGGCAACGGTCGCCGATGGCAGCAGTAAGCTTCACCCAGTTGTCCCAATCATTCTCGTCAAGACCGTCCTCGATGGAATCAATAGGATATTTGGTGATCAGTTCTTCCAAGAACTTTATCTGCTCTGCAGCCGTGAGCTTCTTCCCGTTGGGATCCTTCTTCTTGCCGTCCTTCAGCTGGCGATAATCGTAATACCATTCACCGTTCTCCTGAACAGCAAACTCGCTGGCAGCGCAGTCCATTGCTATCTTCACATCCTTTCCCGGCTCATAACCAGCATCCTTGATTGCCTGACAGATGCTCTCAAGCGCATCCTCTATACCATTGAGTGCAGGAGCGAAACCACCCTCGTCGCCGACAGCAGTAGAAAGACCACGACTCTTCAGGAGCTTGGCCAAGGCATGGAACACCTCTGCACCCATACGGATGGCCTCTTTCTCATTAGCAGCACCCACAGGACGGATCATAAACTCCTGGAAAGCGATTGGCGCATCAGAGTGAGCACCGCCATTGATGATGTTCATCATAGGAACGGGAAGGCTATAAGTATTGCAACCGCCGATATAGCGATACAACGGGATGTGGAGATACTCGGCTGCAGCATGAGCCACCGCAAGCGATACGCCAAGAATAGCATTGGCTCCCAGGTTTGACTTGGTCTTGGTGCCGTCCAACTCCAACATCTTATAGTCGATAGCACGCTGCTCCAAGGCAGAGAAACCGACCAAAGCCGGTGCAATCACGTTATTCACATTCTCTACAGCCTTTAATACTCCCTTGCCACAATAGCGGCTCTTGTCGCCATCACGAAGTTCCAAAGCCTCATTCTCACCTGTTGAGGCACCAGACGGGACTGATGCGCGACCAACGATGCCAGACTTTAATGACACCTCAACCTCTACTGTAGGATTGCCACGAGAATCCAAGATTTCTCTTGCATGAACATTTTCGATAATCATAATACAATAATCTTTATAATTATAAAACTTTTATATAAACCGTATGAACACAACTATCGGTCGTGTAAATACGATTCTTTTCCGAATGCAAAAATAGTAATCATAAGAGAAACCACCAAATTCGGAGCGTCATCAAAAATAGGTATTTCACGAAAACACCCCAATGTAGGTATGGCATATTGTCTGTATTATGCCAACAATGGGAGTGATAGGGTAAAAGAAATATACTAACAAAACAGAAAATCCACGGCATTTAGTTAAAGAATACCAACATCCGACATCAAAGGAATAAAAATACCCACAAAATAAATATCTTTGTGCAGTAAATGATACATTTCATGGGCTTAATCATATTATATTTCTTAGGTGCTCTGTCACTATCCTTTTTATGTTCCGTCCTCGAGGCGGTACTCCTATCCACTCCTATGTCGTTCATCTCGATGAAGGAGAGTCAAGGCAACAAGACTGCCGCTTTGATGAAACAGTACAAGAACAATGTGGACCGTCCCGTAGGCGCAATCCTCTCGCTCAATACCATTGCCCACACCATCGGTTCGGCAGGTGTCGGCGCCGAGTCGATGAAGCTCTTCGGCGAAGAATACTTCGGACTGATATCAGCCATTCTCACGCTGTTGATCCTTGTGCTTTCCGAAATCATCCCCAAGACCATCGGAGCATCCTACTGGCGTTCGCTCGCCATGCCTTCCACCAAGACTATCCGCGTGCTCATCTTCATCACCTACCCGCTCGTTCTGCTCTCAGAGCTGATCACAAAGGTGTTCACCCCGAAGGCGCATCAAGCCTCCGTGAGCCGCGAAGAAGTGTCGGCGATGGTTGACGTAGGCACCACGGAGGGCATCTTCCGCGAGTCAGAAAGCAAGATTATCAAAAGCTGCATCCGTCTGGCTGCCGTTAAGGCACGCGAGGTGATGACACCATCCATTGTGGTAGAATCTGCCAACGTGAACCTTACCATCAAGGAGTTCTACGAGCAGCAGACATGGAATTTCTCACGCATACCCGTCTACGACAAGAGTAAGGAATATATCATCGGCTACGTGCTGAAAGACATGGTGCTGAAGAAGTTGTCGGACGACAAATTTGAAACAAAACTCTCCGACCTCATGCGCCCGATACTTTCCTTCAACGAAGACGATTCGGTATATCAAATATGGGAGAAGATGCTGGAGAAGCGCGAACACATTTCCATCATCCTCGACGAATACGGCTGCCTACGTGGCGTGGTCTCAATGGAAGACATCATAGAAACCATGACCGGCGTAGAGATTGTGGACGAGGATGACGTGGCTGTGGACATGCAGGCTTTCGCAAAAGAAAAGTCGCGTAAGATGTTGCAAAAAGGGAAATAGCAAGAATCCATGCCACCAGCAAACATCCAACATTAAGAGCGCAAAGAGTTTGCTCATCTCAGATTGAATACATATCTTTGCAACATAAAACAAAAACAAAAACAAAAATAAAAACAAAACAACCCAATTATGAACATAGGAGACAAAATACCCGAGATTCTTGGCATAGACCAAGACGGACGTGAAATCAAGGCAAGCGACTATCAAGGTCGCAAAATCGTACTTTACAGCTATCCCAAGGCAAACACCAGCGGATGCACAGCCGAGGCATGTTCCCTCCAGGCACACAAAGAAGAGTTGGCAGCTGCCGGCTACGACATAATAGGCGTCAGCAAGGACAAGCAGACCCTGCAGAAGAAGTTCGCCGACACTCAGGGACTGCAGTTCCCGCTCATCGCCGACACCGAGACAACACTCTTGCAGCAACTTGGTTGCTGGGGCGAAAAAGTAGCCTGCGGCAGAAAGACCATCGGTATTCTCCGCACAACATACCTCGTTGACGAAAATGGCATCATCCAGAAAATCTTCACACCCAAAGAGATAAAGACGAAGATTCACGCCGAACAGATACTGCAATACATCAATAAAGAATAAAACCCTCACAAAGTTCAGAGAAGTTTAAGGAGTTAAGGAGTTAAGCCAAATGCTTTTAATGCTGTAAATCAAGCAAAAACACTAATGGCTTAACTCTGTTGCTCCAGAATCTCGAACTTTTCAAGGTCTGTAAATCAAGCAAAAACACTAATGGCTTAACTCCTTAACTTCTTAACTCCTTAACTTCTTAACTCCTTCTTAACTCCTTCACCCCCTCCGCTTTGAAAGATTTGCCATCATCACCGCACTCAGACCCGCAGTCTCCGTACGCAAACGACTCCTGCCAAGCGATATCGACTCGTAGCCATGCTCCATAGCCAACCTCACCTCATCGATAGAGAAATCACCCTCCGGACCGACAAGCACCGTGACCGGTGTCTCCGCGTCCATCGCAGAAAGCTCGTCGAACAAATCCCTACGCGCCACCTCCTCATAACAATGAGCAATAAACTTACGACCCTCGCGCTCCCTCGCAACAAACTCCCTGAAGCCACACATCTCGTTCACCATAGGCTTACAAGCCTTGTGACTCTGCTTCATAGCCGAGACAACGATACGCTCCACCCTGTCCGTACGCAGTGTCTTGCGCTCAGAGAACTTACAATCCAAGAAGCTAATCTCGTCGAAGCCAACCTCAGTGGCCTTCTCCGCCATCCATTCTATACGATCCATCATCTTCGTAGGCGCAATGGCAAGACTTATACGTCCCCGCCACTCACGCTCATACGGCAGAGTCTCCAGAATGTTGTACAAGCAATGCTTGCCCGATGCCACACTAACCTCAGCATCAAACAATCCGCCTTCGCCGTCTACGAGCACCATACGGTCGCCACTTTGAAGGCGAAGCACCCTAACAGCATGCTTCGCTTCCTCCTCCGGCAGTTCACCAACGCTCGCAGCATTGGGAACATAGAAATATCTGATTTCCTTCATGCCCTAAGCCTTAACCTCCTTCTTCGTTCTGAACATCACAAGGAACAGCAATGCCACTACAAGCGCATAACCAGCAAAAATGAACCAACAAGTCTGCCAATCGCCCAGCAGATAACCACCCTCTGTCCAATGGCAATAATGATTAATCACCTGACCAGCAAGCAACGTACCGACCGTTGCGCCCAAACCGTTAGTCATCAACATGAACAAACCCTGCGCAGAAGCCTTCACATTCTCATCACACTCCGCGTTCACAAACAATCCGCCCGAAACATTGAAGAAGTCGAACGCCACACCATAAACCACGCATGACAACACGAAGAGCAGCACACCCGGCATCATCGGGTTACCCAAACCGAAGAAACCGAAGCGCAGCACCCAGGCGAACATCGCGATGAGCATAACCATCTTTATGCCATAACGACGCAGAAAGAACGGGATAAGAAGAATACACAAAGCCTCTGCCACCTGACTGATCGAAACGAGCAGCGTAGCATTGTTAGCAGCGAAAGAGTCTGCCATCTCTGGTATGCCCTTAAAACTTGTAATAAACGGTGTTGCATAACCATTCGTCACTTGCAGCGACATTCCGAGCAAACCAGAGAAAATGAAGAACAAAGCCATACGCTTAGTCTTGAACAGCTTGAACGCGTTCAAGCCGAACGCCTCCGCAAGCGACTGCGCCTTCTTTGCCTGAAGCTTACACTGCGGCAGCGTCATACAATAAACACAAAGCACAAAGCTCAACACACCCGAAACAAGAAACTGCAAATGAGTATATTGAAACTTATTAGCGTTATCAGCAAGTGTCAAACCAAACGAACCACCATCTACGACAGCACAATTCACAAACCACATCGTAGCGATGAAACCAACAGTACCAAACACACGTATCGGCGGAAAATCCTTAACCGTATCAAGACCATGGTTAGTAAGAATAGCAAAAGCAGCTGTGTTAGACAACGCAAGCGTAGGCATATAGAAAGCCACACTCAACGTGTACAACGACATAAAGAGCGTCTTGTCCGGAGTCGCACTATTCATGCCCATCATAAACAGACCAACCATAAACACACCAGCAAGCAAATGACAATAACCAAGCAAACGCTGAGGTTGTATAAGGCGGTCAGCCACAATACCCATTAAGGTAGGCATAAAAATCGAAACGATACCCTGTATCGCATAGAACCAAGAAATCTCGGCACCCATACCAGCATTTCCGAGATATTGACCCATACAAGTGAGGTAAGCACCCCAAACTGCGAACTCCAAGAAGTTCATTAATGCCAAACGCACTTTAATATTCATAATTGTAATAGTATTTGTTTTCTGATTATGAGGTTAACGACCCAATTCGTAGCCGTATATTTCGCAAAGGTACAATCTTTTTTAAAAATACAACAAGAATGAAGAACAAAATACACGCCACGCATAAGTTTTGCATATTTAGATTTGTGTGTATCGTCAAAAAATCGTACCTTTGCAGGGTTTTCGTAACCTTTGCGAAAACAGACATCAGTTTTATTACGCGTAAGAAAGTTTAGGTATATAAGATGAGACAACTTAAAATTCAAAAAAGTATTACAAACCGTTCCAGTGAAGCACTTGACAAATATCTTGTCGAAATTGGTCGTGCTCCGCTGATAACCATTGATGAAGAGATTGAGCTTGCGCAAAAAATCAAAAAAGGAGGTCCGGAGGGCGAACGCGCTAAGGACAAACTTGTAACAGCCAATCTGCGATTTGTGGTATCTGTTGCCAAACAATACCAGCACCAAGGACTTACCCTTACCGACCTTATCGACGAAGGCAATATAGGTCTGATAAAAGCTGCTCAGAAGTTTGACGAGACTCGCGGTTTCAAATTCATCTCATACGCCGTATGGTGGATTCGTCAGAGCATACTTCAAGCTATTGCAGAACAGAGTCGCATCGTACGTCTGCCACTCAACCAAGTTGGTTCATTGAATAAAATCAACCACGAGATTAACAAGTTTGAACAGGAAAACCAGCGACACCCATCTGTTTCAGAACTTTCTGAAGCTACAAACATAGACGAAGAGAAAATCGGTCAAAGCCTCATGGCCGACGGACACCACGTAAGTATCGACGCTCCTTTCCAAGATGGCGAAGACAACTGTATGCTCGACGTCATGCCGAGTGGCGAAGACAGCCGAACAGACCGTCAAGTCGACCACGAGTCAATGGCATTAGAACTCAACTCGGTGCTTAACAAAGTGCTCAAGGATCGCGAAATCACAATCATTCGCGAGTGCTTCGGCATCGGCTGCCACGAGAAAGGTCTTGAAGAGATTGGCGACCAGCTCGGTCTGACACGTGAACGTGTACGCCAAATTCGCGAGAAGAGCATTGCGAAACTCCGCGATAGCGGTAACGCAAAAATTTTGATGAAGTATTTAGGTTAGGCTAAATTTTAATTGTTCAGTAAGTGGCGAACAGTTAGCTTCCGAACTGATTGTCACTTATAAAAGTGCCCTCGAAAAAGCAACCGCTTTATTTCGGGGGCACTTGTCTATTCATTCCACGAGCGAAGCGAATTATCTTAGTGTGCAGAACGTGCAGACCCACCAAAAACAATTTAGGCGGCAAGTCTCTTTATTATCAGAGACTTACCGCCTAACTCGTTAGTTACGAGGGCTTATCTTATTATTCCTCTACAGCAGCCTGCGCCGCTGCGAGACGTGCGATAGGCACACGGAATGGAGAGCATGAAGCATAGTTCATACCGACCTTTGCGCAGAACTTAACTGATGAAGGCTCACCACCGTGCTCACCGCAAATACCAGTACGGAGGTTCGGACGAGTAGCGCGACCATTCTCAACAGCCATCTTGATAAGCTGACCAACACCTTCCTGATCAAGAACCTGGAACGGGTCAACCTTCAGAATCTTCTTCTCCATGTATGCAGGGAGGAATGAAGCAATATCGTCACGAGAATAACCGAAGGTCATCTGTGTCAAGTCGTTTGTACCGAATGAGAAGTACTGAGCCTCTTCTGCAATCTTACCTGCAGTAAGGGCAGCACGTGGAATCTCAATCATTGTACCAATCTCAAACTCTACCTCTACACCATACTCAACGAATACCTCCTTAGCAGTAGCAAGGATGATAGACTTCTGCTGCTTGAGCTCCTGAACTGTACCGATGAGTGGCACCATAATCTCAGGACGTGGATTGAAGCCTTCCTTCTTCAACTGGCAAGCTGCACCGAGGATAGCACGAGTCTGCATTGCTGTAATCTCAGGGAATGTGATACCAAGACGGCAACCACGGTGACCGAGCATTGGGTTGTTCTCAGCCAAAGAGTTTACGCGCTTCTTGATTTCCTCTACGCTTACGCCCATTTCCTTAGCCATTGTTTCCTGACCAGCCTTATCGTGCGGTACGAACTCATGGAGAGGTGGGTCAAGCAGACGAATATTTACGTGGCAGCCATCCATAGCCTTCAAAATGCCGTAGAAGTCAGCCTTCTGATATGGGAGAAGTTTAGCAAGAGCCTTCTCGCGACCCTCTACAGAGTCTGCCAAAATCATCTCACGCATAGCAACAATCTTCTGATCATCGAAGAACATGTGCTCTGTACGTGTTAAGCCGATACCCTTAGCACCGAATGTGCGAGCTACCTTTGCATCGTGTGGAGTATCTGCGTTGGTACGGATTTCCATCTTTGTGTACTTATCGCAGAGGTCCATGAGTTCCTTGAAGTCGCCTGAAAGTTCAGCTGCCTTGGTCTCAATCTGACCTGCATAAACCTGACCTGTTGTACCGTTCAAAGAGATGTAATCACCCTCCTTGTACACAACACCTTCAATCTCTACAGTCTTAGTCTTGTAATCAACATTGATAGAGCCGGCACCTGAAACGCAGCACTTGCCCATACCACGAGCAACAACAGCAGCGTGAGAAGTCATACCGCCACGAGCTGTCAGGATACCCTCTGCTGCAGACATACCTGCGAGGTCCTCAGGAGATGTCTCGATGCGAACCATGATAACCTTCTTGCCATCCTCATGCCATACCTCAGCATCGTCAGCGTGGAATACGATCTGACCACAAGCTGCACCTGGAGAAGCAGGAAGACCCTGTGTAATAACCTTAGCTCTTGAGAGTGCCAACTTATCGAATACTGGATGCAAGAGCTCGTCGAGCTTCTGCGGCTCACAACGCAAGAGGGCTGTCTTCTCGTCAATCATACCTTCGTGGAGAAGATCCATCGCAATCTTAACCATAGCAGTACCAGTACGCTTACCATTACGTGTCTGGAGGAACCAAAGCTTACCCTCCTGAACGGTGAATTCCATGTCCTGCATATCGCGATAGTGCTTTTCGAGCTTATCCTGGAGTGAATCGAGTTCCTTGTAGAGCTCTGGCATTGCTTCCTCCATTGAAGGATAATTTGCTACGCGCTCTTCCTCTGAGATACCAGCACGCTCAGCCCAACGCTGTGAGCCAATCTTTGTAATCTGCTGCGGAGTACGAATACCTGCAACAACGTCCTCGCCCTGAGCATTAATCAGGTACTCACCGTTGAAGAGGTTCTCGCCATTACCTGCGTCGCGGCTGAAGCATACACCTGTTGCAGATGTCTCGCCCATATTGCCGAACACCATAGCCATAACAGAAACTGCTGTACCCCACTCGTCAGGAATTCCTTCCATCTTACGATAGAGAATAGCACGCTCGTTCATCCAGCTGCGGAACACAGCGCAGATAGCACCCCAAAGCTGCTCCTTCGGATCAGTTGGGAAGTCGCTACCAGTCTGCTCCTTGATAGCCTTTTTGAAGAGCTCAACGAGCTTCTTCAGCGACTCTACAGAGAGGTCCTTGTCAAGAACAACGCCCTGCTCCTCCTTCACCTTTTCAATAATAGCCTCGAACGGATCAATATCCTCTTTATTCTCTGGCTTCATGCCAAGAACAACGTCACCATACATCTGAACAAAACGGCGGTAGCTATCATATACGAAGTGTGGGTTGCCAGTCTTCTCAACCATACCCTCAGCAACCTCGTCGTTCAAACCAAGGTTGAGGATGGTATCCATCATACCCGGCATAGAAGCACGAGCACCTGAACGTACAGAAACCAACAGAGGATTCTTCGGGTCACCGAACTTGCAATTCATCAGTTCTTCAGTGTGAGCCACAGCTGCGTCAACCTCAGCAGTAAGCAGCTCAACAATCTTATCCTGACCTACCTCATAATATTCGTTACAGGTATCTGTTGTGATTGTAAAACCAGGAGGCACTGGAACACCGATGTGGTTCATCTCGGCAAGGTTTGCACCCTTACCACCGAGTACCTCACGCATTGAAGCATCACCTTCGGCTTGTCCATTACCGAAAGTATAAACTCTTTTTTCGCTCATAAATAGTAATTATATGTCTAAAACGTTAATATTTTTTCTTGATATTACATCATATCTTTCTGCCAAAGCAAGCGTTTGCATATCGTTTTCAATACGATTGAGAACGTTTGCATTATCTAACTGCAAAGATAATCTGTATTTCGCAAAACGCCAAAGTTTTTCAACTAAATTTGCTAACTCTATGTTGCATTTCATATTGTTTACGCAAACACATCAGTAGCAATTTGCTTTTTTATGCACGCAAATAGCCGTTGTAGCCCATTGTCTATATTTAATTATTTACAAAATGATATTTAAGCAAGCCTTCAAGCGGACTTTTTAATATTTTTCCCAATCGATAACCCTGTCTGTTTGCAGCCTGTTCCAATTGTTTGTGATATAGGTAAGCCACGCTACCCACAGCATTTATCACTGGTTCTGCATACGCATAGTTTTTAACATTATTAATTATAAAACTTTCAAAGTTCCGAACGACAAGTGCTTCCAACTTTTCATTACTAATGCGTGGCAATATAAACTTAGAAAGCGATGCAAGAAAACGGTTAGGTAAAGCAGAATGATACACATTGTTTATAATATCAGCTTGGCTTGTATGATACTCTTCAAAGAACTCGTCACGCAACTCTTGTGGCAGGGTGCCTTTCAATATACCATTAATAAAAGTGCGTCCCAGAACTGCACCACTACCCTCGTCACCCAAGATATATCCTAACGCAGGTGTATGTTCTTTGATCTTATCACCATCAAAGTAGCACGAATTAGAGCCGGTTCCTAATATACATGCTATACCAGGATGCGTACCACAAAGCGCACGTGCTGCTGCCAACAAATCGCTCTCAACATAAACCGAAACACTTTCACCAAGAGCCGAGTGCAACGCCTCTTCCACAATATGGCTATGCTCAGGTGTACAACCTGCTCCGTAAAAGAACACATTCTCCAAAGATGCCACATCTATAAATTGCTGCTTAGCGCGAGTAAGCATTTGACCTTGCACAACAGACACGATTTCATCGAATGATTGCACAATGGGATTTATTCCGTCTGTCTGCACTAATACATATGTATCGGAAGATTGCGCAAAGCACCAGTCTGTCTTGGTACTTCCGCTGTCTACAATCAACTTCATCTGAGAGCTAAATGTTTTGGGGTTAAGCAATAAACTTGAAATACATGAATGCTATAGCAGCTAACACTACAAGTGCTATTACAACTTTTATCATACAACTTGTAATTTTCTTAACTACCAGAAAGCCGACCACTGCAGCCAATATACATAAAAGATAATAAAAGAAATGATTTTCCATTTTCTTATTTATTTGTTTTATTTGTTCCAAAATGCAAAGTTAGCAATTTTAATTTGTATTTGAACACAACACATCCATTAATCATTTTTAGGTATTTAAAAAAATGTACGACATGAAGTTATTTCTTTTTCAATTTTTATGTGTACTTTTGTGCCCTTATAAGACATCGTATATTAATAACATTCACTTTCAAGAGGGATAATATCATCGAACAAATATTGAAACAATATGAAATTATCTGAATTAAAGACCGGCGAACGCGGAGTAATTGTGAAGGTCATGGGACACGGAGGCTTTCGCAAACGTATCGTCGAGATGGGATTTATCAAAGGAAAAGTAGTTGACGTGCTATTAAATGCGCCACTGCAAGACCCCGTAAAATACAAGATTCTGGGCTACGAAGTTTCTCTTCGTCGCTCTGAAGCAGACATGATAGAAGTGATTTCGGTAGAAGAAGCAGCCGAGATAGAAAAGAATAGACCCAAGATTTCAGAACCACTTGAGAAAGAAAGCAATAGCTTGAGCGACACACAGCTACGCGATGCCGCGATGAAAAAGCGTCGCACCATTAACGTAGCATTGGTTGGCAACCCGAATTGCGGAAAGACATCGTTGTTCAACTTCGCCTCTGGAGCTCACGAGCGAGTTGGCAATTATTCAGGAGTTACTGTTGACGCAAAGACAGGGCACGCCTCTTTTGAGGGTTACGACTTCAATATAGTCGACTTGCCTGGAACATACTCGCTCTCAGCATATTCTCCAGAGGAGCTTTATGTGCGCAAAGAGATTATTGAGCACACGCCTGATGTTGTTATCAACGTGATTGATGCAAGCAACATTGAGCGCAATCTTTACCTCACAACCCAACTCATAGACATGCACTTACGCATGGTTTGTGCTCTAAATATGTTCGACGAAACAGAGAAGCGTGGCGACAATGTCGACTATGCGAAGCTCGGCGAACTCTTTGGTGTGCCTATGATTCCCACAACGTTCACCACTGGCAGAGGCGTAGAGTTGCTTTTCCACATTATTATTAATATGTACGAGGGCCTCGACTTCCTCGACGACAAAGGCAATCTCGACCCTGAAGTAGCTGAAGGCATACGACAGTGGCACGAGCAATACCGCAAATCGGAGAAGGAGGAAGCAGAGCACGAGGAGGACTTTGCAAACGGTGTAAAGCCTAAGCACAATGTGTTCCGTCATATCCACATCAACCACGGTCCATACGTAGAGGAAGGTATTGAGGCTATACAAGCCGTACTAAAACAGGAGAACGATTTGCGACATCGCTACTCCACTCGCTACCTCGCCATAAAACTCTTGGAGAAAGACAAGGAGACCGAGCATCTCATCGTTTCATCAACAAGCCGTGCAGAAGAGATATTCTCTGTACGCGACAAGGCTGTTGCTGATGTACAGAACTACACCCATGAAGACTGCGAAACGGTCATCATGGACGCGAAGTATGGCTTCATTCACGGTGCGTTGCAAGAGGCAGGCTACCAAACTGGCAACAAAAAGGACACCTACCAGCTGACACACCTCATAGATCAAATTATCACCAACAGATACGTTGGTTTCCCCATCTTCATCCTCATGATTTGGATAATGTTTGAAGCAACATTCTCCTTGGGTCAGTACCCTATGGGGTGGATTGAGAGTGGTGTTGAGTGGATTGGAACAACAATAGCCGGCACCATGCCAAGCGGTCCTCTAAAGGACATGCTTATCGACGGTGTCATCGGCGGTGTTGGCTCTGTGATTGTCTTCTTGCCACAAATCTTGATACTCTACTTCTTCATATCTTTCATGGAAGACAGTGGATACATGGCTCGTGCTGCTTTCATCATGGATAAACTGATGCACAAAATGGGACTTCATGGCAAGTCGTTCATACCGCTCATCATGGGCTTTGGCTGCAATGTGCCAGCCGTAATGGCTACACGCACCATTGAAAGTCGCCGCTCACGACTCATAACCATGATGATACTTCCACTTATGAGTTGTTCTGCACGCTTCCCTATATATATAATGATTATAGGAACGATGTTTGCGCAGCAATATCGCTCCAGTGTGATGATGTCTCTCTACGTCGTAGGCATAATCATGGCTATACTCATGAGTCGCCTCTTCAGCAAGACGTTGTTCAAAGGTGAAGACACTCCGTTCGTTATGGAGCTTCCGCCTTATCGCTTCCCAACAGCGAAAGCTATCGGCAGACACACTTGGCAGAAAGGCAAAGAATATCTGAAGAAGATGGGTGGTATCATCCTGGTTGCAAGCATCATAGTGTGGGCTCTTGGCTACTTTCCACACAACGAAGAACTTTCGCGCGTAGAGCAGCAGGAGCAGAGCTACATCGGACGCATCGGTCGCGCCATAGAACCCGTTTTCCGCCCACAAGGCTTCGACTGGAAGCTTGATGTAGGTCTTATTTCAGGCATAGGTGCGAAGGAGATTGTAGCCTCTTCCATGGGAATTCTCTACCACAACGACGATGTGGTAGAGGAAGGAAGCGAAGAGTCTTATTCTAATCTGCGCAAGCAGATGGTAGCCGACGGCATCACTCCGCTCTCATCATATTGCTTCTTGCTGTTTGTTCTGCTCTACTTCCCTTGCATCGCAACCATTGCTGCAATAAAAGGCGAAACTGGTTCTTGGAAGTGGGCATCATTCGCAGCTGTTTACACAACAGCATTAGCATGGATTGTCTCGGCTGTGGTCTATCAAATAGGAACTATGTTGGGGCTATAAAAAACAATGGAAATAACACTTCTAATATAAGATAAATATTGTAAAACGATATTAAAAGCACCATACAAAGTACGTCCGTTTACTTAAATTATATTATTTTCAATGTGTTATTTTAGAACAACACTTGTCTATATTATAAATTCAGACTATCTTTGCAACGTGTTTTTCATGGTATTAGATTATTAAGGTTAAGAAAGCATAGGTTGTCGTGAGACAATCTATGTTTTTTGTTTTATATCCAAATGAAATATTCTTGATAATACAACTCGAAAAATAGTGAAGCGGACTAAATCACTTTTTAATCCGCTTTATAAGTTTACCATTAAACTCTACAATAGATTCTACCATATAGCTTATTGATGTCTCTGGCATAGCAAGAACAGCGAAAAAATGTAAACCTTCCGCATCAATACGATCAAAATACAAATCGCTATAAACTGCTTGTTTTAGGAACTGTTCTGGCACCTCATTGACGAACGCCTCCTTGCGCATATCGGCAGAGAATAAGCGTTTATTTCCATTGAACACCGTTAGGTTAACAATATTGTCATAATACACATTGTCCACCTCTACTCCGTCATCATTAACCGATGGCTTCACCACCTTATATGTTGTTGGATTAATCTGTATGTAGCAATGATACTTCTCATCGTTGAAGAAGACAACACTATCGCGTTTCACCACTTTCTTTTGATTAATATTCTGCACCGCCTTTGGCACGAAAGCATCCATGTACGACGCGTCGTTAGTCTTGTAAAGCTTCACAGTCTCACCACTTTGGTTCTTAAACTCGAACACATTTGGTGTCTGCTTCATTATCTTATACTTAGTAGTCTTGCCTCCTATGAGAACAAACGAGTGGTTCTCGATGCGGAAATACGTAGGTACACTGGTCGAATCGGGGAAATAAACAGAGTCGCCCTTCACACGAAAAGCCACATCTTCCCCATCCTCATCAAGCCATATTCCTTGCAAATCATGCTTTGCTGTTAAATCTTCTGTCGGCTCTACCGCCTTATTCTGACGATTTCCACACGCACTTACCTTGAGGACAAGCAGCAGAACAAATAAAGTTTTTGCTATATTTTTATACATAATTATTACACGTTACTCAATGCTGATTTCACAGCCATAACACTTGCAAAGTTAGCATATTTCGCAAGAAAACCAAAACAATAAGCATATTTTAATCTTTTCCATTCACTTTTTATTCATTTATATCAAAGTTATAATTAAAAATTCGTATATTTGCAGATATGAGATATTTGGAGAAACATATAGCAAGGTTACTGTTGAACAATGATTGTGTCATTGTTCCGGGCTTTGGTGGATTTATGGCTCACAATATTCCTGCCAAATACGACGAAGAGAACTGCATTTTTATTCCTCCGATGCGCATTGTTGGCTTCAATCCGCAGCTGACTATGAACGACTCGCTCTTAGCCCAGGAATATGTCAACACATACGACATCAGTTTCCCTGAAGCACTTAAACAGATAGCAACAGACGTTGAAAGTCTCAAACGTCACATCGAAGAAGAGCGCATATACGAGCTATTAAGAATCGGTAAATTTGTCATCAACGGCTCCACATTAGAGTTCATCCCCGAAGAGACTGGCGTTATCCCTCCTGCGCTCTACGGACTTGACGCTATCAACATACGACCTGTGGCAAATACTGTTGAGGAAAAAGCCATAGCTACAGCAAAAGTAAGCGAAACTATCGAGCAGACCGAAACGGAAGAGGACGTGGCAGACGAAACACTATCTGTACACATTCCGTTGCGCTACATCAAACATGTGGCTGCAGCTTGCATTGCCATCATCTTCATGCTCACAATGCCTGCCAAGTTGGGCGATTCGAGCAAGCCCAACATCAACCAAAGTGCTATAAACGCAAACTGGTTCTACGAGATTATGCCAAAAGACATAACCAGTGGCACGCCCGATAAACTGAACGACATGACAGCAACCGAAGCGGCAGAAGAAGGTGCAACAAACACTGAAGCGAACGCAGCAAATAACGCTGAGAACAAAGAAGTTGCAACAATAATCAACAACACCGATGAGCAAATATCAGAGCGATACTTCAGCATTGTGCTTGCAAGCCGTGTAGCAAAAAAGAACGCAGAGGAGTATGTAAGCAAACTTCATCGTAAAGGCATGAAAGAAGCTCGTGTCTATATCGGTGCCAATGGCCACGTAAAGGTGATATATCGCAAGTTCAGCACTCGCGAAGAGGCAAACAAAGCAAAGAACATGCTGACAGACAACATCGAATTTGAAGGATCTTGGATAACAGAAATAAAATAAATGAAAAGAGTAAGATGCCCAAAATGTGATAACTTCATCACATTCGACGAGAAGAAATACACCGAAGGACAGTCGTTAGTATTCCAATGCCCCGACTGTGGCAAGCAATTCGGCATACGCATTGGTGTTTCAAAACTGCGCAACACGCAGAAAGAGGATATTCCTGAAGAAAATGCAGAAGGAAACGAGTGTGGCTACATCACCGTTATCGAAAACGTATTCCATTACAAGCAGGTCATTCCGCTACACATGGGTGTGAACGTCATCGGACGCTACATGAAGAATAGCGGTGTAAACTGCGCTATCGAGACAAACGACCCGAGCATCGACATCAACCATTGTTCTATCACAGTAAGCCGCGACAAAAAGGGCGACTTGAAGTATGTGCTTAAGGACGGACCGAGCTACACTGGTACCTTCGTCGACAACGTTATTCTTGGCGACCGCGAGCAACGCGTTATCGAGGACGGCACATTGTTCACAATTGGTGCTACGAGTGTCATTCTGCACACAGACAACATCAACGACACAACGCAAGAATAGACAACATTACATCCACAAAATTACGCTGTGAGTTTGCCACACTACGGCAACATTGTTGTCGCGCTACGGCAATAAAGTTTCGGTAGCACAACAACAACGTTGCCGTAGCGTAGCAAACTCGCAGCTATAATTTATTGACAATTTCCTTGCCCATTTGCATTACGTAGGTAAGGTTTATATCCTTGTCGTAGACAACGATATCGGCATCCTTACCCTCCTCTATTGAGCCTTTGCGGTCGAACACGCCCATGATCTTTGCAGGTGTTTCGCTTGCCATGCGGAACACATCTATCATCGGTATCTCAGCCTTTTGTATACATGTGCGGATGAGCACATCCATAGTGGCAATGGAGCCGGCAAGCACCGAGCGGTCGGCGAGTTTACACACACCGTCTTCCATAATCACACGAGCCTCCGGAGACACATCACCTTCGCTTGCTGCATAAGCCAAAGAGTCGGTGATGAGGGCTGTTCTTTCTACGCCTTTTATCTTATATACAATCTTAAGCATTACTGGTGGCACGTGTATACCATCGGCAATCACCTCTACCGTCATATCCTGCAGCGCATAAACACTCTCCACGGTGCCTGGCACCTTGAACTCGTGCTCCTTGTACACTACGGGCATTGCGTTGTAGAAGTGCGAGGCATGTGTCATTCCGGCATCATGCGCTTTCACCACATCCTCATAGGTAGCACGTGTGCAGGTGAGAGCAGAAAGCACGCCATGCTTGCGTAGCTCTTTGATAAATCTAACCGAGCCTGGCAGCTCTGGTGCCTCATCCCAACGTTTGATGCACTTATACTTTTTGAGCAGCGTCTCATATTCATATATAATAGGTGCCTTTATCAACACTGGGTTTTGTGCACCAGCTTGCTTTCTATTGATATACGAACCTTCGATATGCAATCCAAGCACTGGGCTATCTTTCTCCGCCATGAGCTTCTGACACACGTTGCAGGCAGCCTCAATGGTAGGTATTGTCGACGACGATAATGTTGGGTATATTGCGGTGGTGCCATGCTTCAGATGAGCATTGACACCTGCACGAAAAGCATCCTGCGTGGCTTCAATGAAGTCGCGACCGCCTCCGCCATGAGCGTGCATATCAATGCCGCCTGGGACGATATAGCCTCCTTGGGCATCGATGATTTCAGCTCCCACAACATGCAAGTCGATGTTTGAGACGGCTCTGATTTTGTTGCCGTCCGTCACTATGGAGCCGCCATCAAGCCATCCTTTAGGTGTTAGGATGCGACCATTGACAAATTGTTTCAACATATTATTTCTTTTTAGAGTTCGTTCGTTACCTCGTTACCCATCTGCATTACGTAGGTGAGTTTAAGGTCTTTGTCGAACATCATGATATCTGCGTCCTTACCGTCCTCGAGAGAACCCTTACGATCGAACACGCCCATAATCTTTGCAGGAGTCTCGCTCGCCATACGACATGCGTCCTCCATCGGTATGTTTGCCATCTGCACACACGTGCGGATGAGGCGGTCCATTGTGGCGATAGAACCAGCGAGGGCTGAGTGGTCGGCAAGCTTGCACACGCCGTCTTCAAGTATCACGCGCGGGTCGAACGCCACGCCCTCGTCGCTTGCGGCACATGCTAACGAGTCGGTGATGAGGGCGGTTTTCTCTACGCCCTTTATCTGATAAACCACGCGGAGCATCACAGGGGGCACATGTATGCCGTCGGCAATCACCTCTACGGTCATATCTGGAAGGGCGTACACGCTCTCCACGGTGCCCGGCACCTTGAACTCGTGTTCCTTATATACCACTGGCATTGCGTTGTAGAAGTGTGTAGCGTGCATCATGCCAGCCTTGTGTCCGGCTACAACATCTGCGTATGTGGCGCGTGTGTGACCGATAGATGCCACTACGCCGTGCTTACGACACGACTGTATGAACTCCACAGAACCTGGCAGCTCCGGAGCTTCGTCCCAACGCTTAATGCATGGATACTTGTCGAGCAATGGTTCGTACTCTTCCGCCACCGGTGGCTTTATCCATTCGGGTATCTGTGCGCCTGCCTGCTTCGGGTTGAAGTATGGACCTTCGAGGTGGAGTCCGAGTACGGGGCTATTCTCTTCTTCCATGAGTTTCTGACAGGTCTCGCAAGCTGCCTCAATCATTGGCACGGTAGAAGACGAGAGGGTTGGGAATATAGAGGTTGTGCCGTGCTTCATGTGTGCTTTTATGGCTACACGGAACGCCTCCTCTGTGCCCTCCATGAAGTCGCGTCCGCCTCCTCCATGCACGTGCAACTCTACTCCGCCTGGTACTACATAGCAGCCTTTGGCGTCGATAATCTGAGCGTTAACGATGTGCAAATCACTGTTCGATACGGCTAAAATCTTATTACCGTCAATGATTACAGAGCCGCCTTCAAGCCATCCTTGTGGAGTAAGAATGCGACCATTAATTATTTGTTTTAACATAACTGAATGATTAGTTTTGGGACTATTGAGCAGCACATCCTGCTTGTGCAGATTGTGTGTGCAAAGTTCCGTCGTCCATTAGTAGGTTTTTTCACAAGCAAAGGTACATATTATTTTTTATTGCAGCCAACAAAATAACAAAAAGAATTATTAACTTTGTAACAAAATCACAAAATACAACAAATGATAACAGGCGAGATAAAAAACAAAATCGACCAGATATGGGACACGTTCTTTGTGGCTGGCATCACTAACCCCATCACCGTTTTGGAGCAGATGACGTACATCTTTTTTATGAAGATGCTCGACGACAAGCAGTTGCAAGAGGAGGAGAACGCACGCGACTGGGACTGTGAGGTAGAGAACCCCACCTTCCTCAACGGACAGCTGTGGGTAAATCCGGAGGCTGTGAGCGACGAGGAGCGAGCAGGTGTACCCTACGAAAACCTGCGCTGGCATGTGTTCAAGAACTTCGGTGCCGACAATATGTTCAAGGTGGTTCGTCAGAGCGTGTTCGAGTTTATCAAGCACATCGGCACTGGCGAGGAGTCTGCCTATAGCCGCTACATGAAGTCGGCAATCTTCCTCATCCCCAACGCTCGCACCCTTGCTAAGGTGGTGGACGGTGTCGACTCGCTCGATATGAACAACCGCGATGCCATGGGCGATGTCTACGAGTACATCTTGGGCAAGATGGCAGCCAGCGGCACCAACGGACAGTTTCGCACACCTCGCCACATCATACGCATGATTGTGGAGCTGATGGAGCCTACGCCACAAGACTACATCTGCGACCCTGCGATGGGTTCGGCAGGCTTCCTCGTAGAGGCTGTGAAGTACATCAAGGAGAAGCACGCAACGGCGATGTACGTAAGCGAGGAGGTGCAGCACATGAAGACATCCATGATTAACGGCTACGATACCGACCAGACCATGCTTCGCATCGGTGCCATGAACCTCCTGCTGCACGACATAACCGCTCCCGAACTGGCTTGGCGCGACTCGCTTTCTGAGCAGAACGAGGACCAGAGCTGCTACACGCTCGTCATGGCGAACCCTCCCTTTGCAGGCAGTCTTGACAAAGGTAACGTGAACAAGCGCATCCTCAGCTACGCCAACACCAGCAAGACCGAGCTGCTGTTCCTTGCGCAGTTTGTGCGCTCGTTGGAGATAGGTGGCCGTTGCGCCAGCATCGTGCCCGACGGCGTGCTCTTCGGCACCAGCAAGGCTCACGTGGCTATACGCAAGGAGATTGTAGACAATCAGCAGTTGCGTGCCGTAATATCCATGCCGAGCGGAGTGTTCAAGCCCTACGCCGGCGTGTCGACAGCCGTACTCGTATTCACCAAGACCAACTGTGGCGGAACCGACCGCATATGGTTCTACGACATGCGAGCCGATGGCTTCTCGCTCGACGACAAGCGTGCAGCCATCAACGACAACGACATACCCGACATCATCGAACGCTTCCACAACCTTGCTGCCGAGGAACAGCGCACACGCAAGGAGCAGAGCTTCTTTGTGCCCGTCGACGAAATCCGCCAGAACGACTATGACCTCTCCATCAACAAATACAAGGAGATAGAGCGCGAGCGTGTGGAGTACGAACCGGTGAAGGACATACTCGCACGATTGGAGCAGAACGAAGCGGAATACGCCAAGGGGTATGAAGAGCTGAGAAGCATGTTGGAGGAGTAAGAAAGACGGTAATGGGAAAGTCAGGACAGTTATATTTTGATTTTGATACGTATTTGCGACAGGGCGAACCGTCGCAAAGAGAGAAAGCCATAGTATGGGGTACAGCCATCGGCCTGCAAAAGGTGGATGGCTTGGAGACTTCTGCCTATCTGCAACAGACGGCATTAAAAAATATTGAGGGCGAAATAACGATTGACGAGGCTAAAGAGCTTGTCAACGCCTATTACATTAGTCGCCAGGCACACAACGAGGACAACGAAGACAAGGAGGAGGCAGATCGTGTGGCAGCCAACATTGCAAAGCTGCTGAGTTCAAACACACTTGCCTTCAGCTTCTTTGGCTATACTCAGGTGCATCGCAACATATTTGAGGGCGTATTCAAGCACGCAGGACAGATACGCGATTACGACATCACCAAACGCGAATGGGTGCTAAGAGGCGACACCGTAAACTATATGTATGCCGCCGACCTTCAGCGTGCCGTAGAATACGACTTGGAACAGGAGCGCATGTTCGATTATGGCGGTCTGTCGTCTGACGAGATAATACGCCACATAAGCCGTTTCACAGCCAATCTGTGGCAGATACATGCGTTCTGCGAGGGCAACACACGCACCACAGCAGTATTCGTAATTCAGTATCTGCGCTCTATGGGTTTCTCTGTGAACAACGAAATATTTGCCCGCCATTCATGGTATTTCCGCAATGCCATGGTGCGCTACGTATACAAAAACAACGAGGGCGTTATGCCCGAACCTAAATACCTGGAACGTTTCTTCCGCAACATGCTTCTTGGCGAGCAATGGGACCTTCGCAACAGATATCTCGTTATAAATCCGCCTGCCGAATATGCGGAGCAACCGAGAGTCGATACCCCCACAAGTACGATAAACACCCCCACAAGTACCCCCACAAGTACGACAAACGCCCCCACAAGTTCGCAAGATACAGAACCAGTACCCCCACAAGTAAGTGGTGATATGTTCCATACGGACAATAAAATATACGCAAGATAGTTAACATCTTGGGACAAGAAAGTCTGTCCATAAAAGAGATGATGAATGCAGTTGGCTTAAAAGACCGTAAGAATTTTATTGAGTATTCTCTTACGCCAGCTATTTCTACGGGCTTTGTCCGTATGCTCTATCCTGAATCGCCACGCCACCCAAAGCAGAAATATCTGCTTACGGTTAAGGGTATTGGATTGTACAATCAATTAAACAATCATCCCGAACAAATCCCGAACAAATGACATAACAAAAATCGGGACGAAAAAAGAATTTAATAAGAAGGAAAACGAATGAAACAAGGATGGGAATATAAGAAATTAAGAGATATATGTAATGTTATTAATGGACTTTGGACCGGAAAGAAAGAACCATTTATTAATGTTGCAGTAATCCGTAACACAAACTTCTCAAAAGATTGTCAACTCAATCTTGAGAATGTCGCTTACATAGATGTCGAGGCAAAACAGTTTGCTTCGAGAAAACTACTATGTGGAGATATTATCATTGAAAAGTCAGGAGGGTCGGAAAAGCAACCTGTAGGGCGACCTATTCTATTTAATATATCAGATGGAGATTATTCTTTTAGCAACTTTACTTCAACTTTACGAATTAAAGAAAATGCCAAAGTTGACTCTTCTTTCTTACATAAATGTTTATATGCATTCTATCTCAAAGGTGAAACATTCAAATTACAATCCAAGACAACTGGATTACACAATTTGAATATGAAAGGGTATTTACGATCAACCATCCCCCTCCCTCCCAAGTCCACCCAACTTGCCATCGTCTCCGAACTTGACAAGATTAACGAATTAATTCGTCTAAAGAAGGAGCAACTGAAAGATTATGACAACCTCGCACAAAGCATCTTCTATGAGATGTTTGGAGACCCCGTGGAGAATGATAAGGGATTTGATACCAAACGTTTAGATGAAGTCTTTCCACTAATAACAGACGGAACACATCAAACACCAACATACACAGAAGACAGAGAGAACGGATATAAATTTCTTTCGGCAAAAGACGTTACAAGTGGAAGTATAAATTGGAACAATGTTAAATTTATTCCTGCATGGTTACATGACAACTTGTCGAAACGGCTAAAGCCGCAAAAAAATGATATTCTTCTTTGTAAAAATGGAACAACTGGTATATGTGCTTTAGTAGAAGATGATGACACATTTGACATATATGTTAGCCTTGCATTGCTACGGCCAAACAATTTGCATAATCCTAAATATCTTACATATGCAATAAATAGTCCTGCTACAAAAAGGCAATTTGATGATTCTCTAAAAGGTATTGGAGTTCCTAATCTCCACTTAAAAGAAATAAGAAGAACAATTATAATAATTCCTCCCCTCCCCCTCCAACAGCTCTTCGCCCAACGCATTGAGCAGATAGAGCATCAGAAGTCAGAGGTGACGAAAGCGATAACCGACCTTGAAACCCTCCTCGCCTCTCGCATGCAGTATTGGTTTGAGTAACGGAAACTTAGGAGGGTATAGCATCCCTGCCCTACCCACTCTGCCTTAATTTGCTGTTGATCGAGTGGGTATAGCAGGGATGCTATACCCTCCTATAGATAGCCAGCTGCTTGCACAAACTACAGCGAGGACGCCATAGCCTCCCACGCTTTGCATCAACCATCCATATTATAGACGACTCTAAAAACTTGAATATATGGCAAAGAAATTTGAAATACGAAATAGTACAGCCGAATTCCTTATCTTCATGGCAGAGGGCAAGGAGGACGGTATTGAAGTTATGTATGCCGATGAAAATATTTGGTGTACACAAGACGCTATTGCAAACCTTTTCGACAAAGGCAGATCAACTATAGCAGAACATCTGTCAAACATTTTCAAAGAAGGAGAATTGGACAAAGATTCAGTTTGTCGGAATTTCCGACGAACTGCCACCGATGGTAAATCTTACAACACTCAGTTCTATAATCTCGATGCAATCATAAGCGTAGGTTACAGAGCTAACTCTCGTCGCGCTACCCAGTTCCGTCAATGGTGTACCTTCGTACTTCGCCAATACGCCATCCGTGGCTACGTGATAGACAAGAAGCGTATGGAGAACGGCTCGTTCATTGGTGTTGACTACTTTGAGCAACTCTTGGAGGAGATTCGCGAGATTCGTCTATCCGAGCGCAACTTCTACCAGAAGCTTACCGACCTCTACGCCACAGCCATCGACTACAACCATGAAGCTCCTACCACAAGAGACTTCTTCAAGAAGGTGCAAAACAAAATGCACTATGCCGTACACGGTCATACTGCTGCCGAACTAATAGTAGAGCGTGCCGATGCAGACAAGGAACACATGGGACTAACAACATGGGCAAAAGCTCCAAGCGGAAAGATCCTACGATCGGACGTGAGTGTAGCAAAGAACTATCTTAAGGAGAACGAGCTGCAAGCCCTTGGACGATTGGTCAACGCCTATCTTGATATTGCAAAGGATATGGCTGAACGACATATACCAATGACCATGGAGGACTGGGCTAAGCGTATAGACAAATTTCTTGACGCAACAGACAGAGATATCCTACAAGGTGCAGGAAACATTACTGCAGAATACGCCAAGCAATATGCCGAAAGCGAATTTGAGAAATATAGAGTGATACAAGACAGATTGTTCCGTTCGGACTTTGATCTGCTTAACGAAAACCAGCCTACAATACCCTATGAAGAATTTTGACTTTATCAAGAAACTGGCGGAGATAATACCCGACTTCGCCCAGCTACACGAATACTGCGACAAGGCGGAAATATTTCAAAGCACATTCCCAGAGGAGAGTGCGAGCAATGCGCGTAAGGCATTGGAATGGTTGGTGAAGAACCACCTTTCGATGGCAAACGTAACCTTAGATCCTTACGAAACGCTCAGCCAGATGATAAAACGCCCACAGATAGACACGTTCATCAACGACGACTGGAACTTTGAGCAACACATGCGCACGGTGAAGAAGATTGGCAACTACGCCTCGCACATTGGTTCGCAGCCGGTGAGGAAGAACGATGCCTTCGTCTGTCTGCGTGCCTTGTACTATGTAGTGAGCGGTTTCCTCTTCCGCTGGCAAGCCATAAAAGAAATTACAGCCTTCGATGCTACGCTTGTGCCTACTGGCTTCAGTGGGATGCACGTGGCTGAGCAGTCGGAGCCTACCGTGTCGTTGCAGGTGGTAGACAGCGTGCCGGCTGAGGCGATAGAGCACCCGAAAGCACCTGAGCAGGAGCCGAAGGAGTCGCTCGCGAGCGAGGCAATCACACGCAAGTGTCTCATCGACTATATGCTGAACGAAGCCAAATGGGAAATCCTTAATGTGAAGGGCGACATACAGGGTGGCAAGGCTGCCATCGAGGTGAAGATTGACGGCATGGACAAGGCTACGTATCCATCGGGCGTTGGCTACGCCGACTATGTGTTGTACAGCAAAGGCGGCAAGCCATTGGCGGTGATTGAGGCGAAGAGCACCATACAGAACGCAGACAAAGGACGCAAGCAAGCTATGGAGTATGCCGACGGACTGGAGAAGAAGCATGGTGTGCGACCGGTGATATACTATACCAATGGCTACGAGACCAAGGTGATTGACGGCTTGGGCTATCGGGATCGTGAGGTTATCTCGTTCCACAGCGAGGACGACCTTGAGCGCATGATACAGAAACGTGGACGTGCCGACATCACCGACCTCACCATCGACGACGAGATAACCAACCGTCCGTATCAGAAGACAGCTATCAAGAGTTTGGTGGAATGGCTCAACAAGAAGCATCGCCGTGGACTGCTCGTGCTTGCTACCGGCACGGGCAAGACACGCGTGAGCATATCGCTCTGCAAACTGCTCTCAAACAACAACTGGATAAAGAAGGTGCTTTTCCTTGCCGACCGCACCGAACTGGTAAATCAGGCACATGGAAAGTTTGAGGAGTTTCTGCCCAGCGAGTCGATGAGCTGTCTGTCGGAGGACACAGACCCCGACTTAGATGCACGCTTCATCTTCTCTACCTATCAGACGATGATCAACTACATCAACGCGGTGTCAGTGGAGTTCTCCGTGGGACACTTCGACCTCATCATCATCGATGAGGCTCACCGAAGCGTGTTCGGCAAGTATGGAGCTATTTTCCAATATTTCGACTCGCTCCTCATCGGATTGACAGCAACGCCACGCGCAGAGATTGACAAGAACACATTCAAGCTGCTTGAGCTTGAGAATGCGCCCAACTACGAATACACCTACGACGAGGCTATCGGCGACGGCTATCTCTGCCCCTACCGTCTGAAGAACTGCACATCGAAGATGATAAACCGCGGCATTAAGTATGACGAGCTGAGCAAGGAGGAGCGCGACGAACTGGAAAAGGTGTGGGAATACGAGAAGGCTCTGAAGGGCATACCGAATGTTCAGGAGTATCACCGCGACATACAGGGCAACGAACTGTTCCGCTACCTCATCAACGACGACACCATCGACAACGTGCTCTCGGAGCTGATGACCAACGGCTTGAAGATTAATTGTGGCGAGGATGTGGGCAAGACAATCATCTTTGCATACAACCACAAGCACGCAGAGCGCATAGTGGAGCGTTTTCGTGCGCTTTACCCAGAGCGCGGTGCCGACTACTGTCAGCTGATAGACAATCAGGTGAAGCATCATTCGGCTATCATAGCCGACTTCAGGGAGGCTGAAAAGATGCCACAGATAGCGGTGTCGGTGGATATGCTCGACACCGGCATCGACGTGCCGGAGATTCTTAACCTCGTGTTCTTCAAGATAGTGAAGTCGAAGATCAAGTTCGACCAGATGATTGGTCGCGGCACACGTCTGTGCCAGGACATCTTCGGTCCAGACCAAAACAAGAAGGAGTTCTACATCTTCGACTGGTGTGGCAACTTCACCTACTTCTCGAAGAATGGCGACGACATAGCACCGACAAACATAAAGACACTAACCCAGCGACTCTTCGAGCTGCGCGTAGACATTGCGAAAGAACTGCAGAGTGCCGAACATCAGGAAAAGCCGTTCGACAAGCAACTGCACGACGATTTGAAAACACTGCTGCACAAGCAGGTGGCTTCCATCGGCAAGGAGCGCAAGGAGACGCGACCGTTCCTGGGCATCATTGAGCCGTTCCGTGAGAAGGACAATTGGACATATATCTCGGAGGTGGGTGCCCTGCAACTAAAGAAGATTAGCCACCTTGTACCTGTAGAAAAGGACGAAGAGGAGACAAAGAGGTTTGACGTGGTGATGCTCCACATAATGCTGGCACACATCAACACAACGGTAAGTGTGGGACAATTCCGTCAAGTGGTGGTGAACGTGGCTGCAATATTGGAGAAGAAGGCTACTGTGCCGGCTGTAATGGCACACATCAACACCATACGAATGGTGCAGACACCACAGTTCTGGGAGAACGAGTCGCTTGACGCGTTGGAGAGTGTGCGCAGAGAACTGCGCGAAATAGTGCACTTGCTGAAGGAGCAACGCCAAAACAAGAAGTTCGTCATCGACATAGAGGACGAATACACCACCTCCAAAGCCCCCGTCAACGTAGTTATACAGACTACGTACAAGCAGCGAGTGATCGATTACTTGGCAGAGAATAGCAACAACGAAACACTGCGAAAGATACAGAACTTTGAGCAGCTCACCGCTACCGATATACAGGAGTTGGAGCGCATCTTCTTCGAGGAGTTGGGCACCAAGGACGAGTACAACGCACTCACCGAGGGACATCCGTACAAGAATAATGTAGCTGCCTTCATACGTGTCATCAACGGCATCGACCACAATAAAGCGTTACAGATATATCAGCAGTTTGTAGATGGCTATAATCTCACGTCGGAGCAGGAGCAGTATCTGAAGAATATCCTTGACTACGTAAGTATGAATGGCGATATTGAAACAAAAAGCTTTATGGAGTATCCGCTAAAACAATACAACTGGCGTGCTATCTTCGGCGACCATTTTGTAAATCTAAAGGATTTCATCAAGCAGATTCATGGGGTCATCTCTGCATAAACAGAAAACAAGTTAAGTGTTTTTTGAAAGAAGATGGTTGTAGATTTTCTTCACGGCAATGTGGTAGCTTGCTTTTAAGGAGCCTTCTGAGGTGTTGAGCAGGCTACTCATTTCCGAATACTTCATTTCTTCGTAATAGCGAAGATTGAAGACAACGCGCTGCACATCGGGCAGTGTTGCAATAGCTTCTTGCAAAGCTGCTTGCGTGGCATCGCCGTCAAAATATTCGTCGGCAACAAGGTGCGAACCAACTCCATCAGTAAGATCAGAGTCGTAAGCTACGAAGTCGCGCTTACGGCGTAGAAAGTCGAGCGACTCGTTGATGGCTATACGATACAGCCAGGTGGATGGTTTCGAACGCTCTTCAAATTGATCAAGGTTGTTCCATGCTTTTACAAAGACATTCTGCATTACATCGTTGGCATCGTCGTGATTGAGCACAATACGACGTATCGTCCAATATAGTTTTTCGCTATATTGGGCAACCAATTCAGTAAACAGTTTATTCTTTTCTGTATCTTTCATTTTGCCTTGAACATCTTGGTTAAAGATACTTTTGTATGTTGTCGTAGATTATACTGTCATAGCCATATATGTCGTCATAGCGAACAAGATTGCCATTGCTATCAGGATAGAGCGTATAATAGGTGATGTATATCGGTACTAATGGTTCTACCTTCAAACTACGCACCATCTTTGAACGATTAGGACGTTCTGCTTCTGGCACATCTTCGCGTGGCCGTTCGCTAAAATCGGCAGCCATAGAGTACTTCATCTTTTCCATCAGCTTCTCGTTTTTATCGTTCAACATGAAAACAGCCAACTCGTATGGTTTCTCTACACGTATGCAACCATGCGACACCATGCGGTTGTTACGGGCGAAGACTCTGGGCGAGGATGTGTCGTGCAGGTATATGCTATAATTGTTGTCGAAACGGAAAATAACTCTTCCAAGCGCATTGCCACGCCCACCCCACTGCACAACGGAATAGTTGGCACTAAGGAGCATGTCGCGTGTAATGTTCTCAGGTGCTACAATCTTACCCGTGTTGCGGTCGCGCACAAAGTAATTGTTATTATCGAAATAGGTGTGATTGCCGACATGGTGTATTACGCTTGTCTTCACGATGCTTTTCGGTATTATCCACTGCGGATTGAAGTCCATACGTTTTATCTTGCTGCTTAATAGCGGAGTCTTCGTCTCAAGACTACCTACAGCCACCTTCATAACCAGACGTTCGTCACCATCATGGGCAAACAGAGACAGTGAGGGCACGTTCACAACCACATACTTCTTGTGCAGCTGCGGGTAGTCGCCATCGTTTTCCCAACGACAGCGCTCTATATTGCAAAGCAAACGACGGCGATAGTCCTTGTCCCTGGTCTTGTTCAAAGCAGAAATGTATTTGGCGTATAATGGATTGTGGGGCTTCGACTTCGCGAGAAAGTCTGCAAACTTATCCATATCACCCTTTATCACAGCACAAGCGGTTGCAAGATAGGTGTTATTGGGCAGACTTGTATGCCAACCATAAAGTGAACGATATGTGATGTGTAGGGTGTCGTCTTTACGCTGATCGAGTCGGTTGAACGCTTTGTAAGGGTTCATAAAGCCAAAACGCTGCCCCTCTGTGTAGCGCAAGAAGGCTTTTGTAAGATAATACTCTAAGCGTGCGAACACTTTAACAGCCGAATTGTCGGCTGTTTTAATAGAATCGAAATCAAGGGCACGCACACGTTGTAAATCTTCTTTCAGTAAGGAATAATAGAATTTGTCACGAGAGAAGCCCAATGAGTCAACGTGTGAAATATAGCTAAGTAAGGTATCTGCTTTTGAAGAAACATCACCACGCGTTATCCACAGCATCTCCATACAGGTGTTGTAGTGCTTGCGAGCGTGTATGTCAGCTGGACTGTTAGACTTGTCGGACAGAATGAGTGTGCGGATATTAGAGAATACTCTATCCGCAGAAATATCGTAACGGGATGTTCGCAATGTAGCAAAATCGTCTAACGATACATACATACGTTCTTCTTTCTTATGACATGAGCATAAAACAAAAGCCATAAGAAAGAAGAGAAACAATGAGAACTTGCTAATATTCAAATTGGATATTGACAAAACTTGTTACTTAATCACAATTTTACGTGCTATCTTACCAACTTTAACAATGTAAATACCCTTTGGCAAGTTCAAATCAAATCGTTTGTCCTGACTATCAATCTTTACAGACATAACAGGAGCACCTCCTGCCAAATTGTAGATGCTCATTGTCATTCCAAAAGCATCTGTGACACGCACAACGTTATCCTCTATGGATATGACGGGCTTCTGCACATTATCAATGAGCTCAATTTCTGGCATACACTCAGCCATTGCTGATTTTGGAGCACCTACCATAAAGATAGCAAGTAATATAACGAGTATATATTTTGTCATAAGCTTACGTTTTAATGTAATGATTTGTTTTTGCAAAGATACAAAAACTTTTAATACGACAATAATAATAGTGTAAAAAAACTGAGTTGTTCAGTTTTTTTACACTATTTATCGAGATTATTGCATTACAAATGTCAATGTTCCACCTTTCAGAATATCTTCATGCGAAAAGTTCGTGGTACGAAGTCGCTTACCATTGAGCAGTACTTCCTTTACAAGATACTTCTCTGGCGAATAGCCTTCTGCCTCGACCTTAAACGTATTACCATTCTCCAAGTGGATTGTTGCGTTGCGGAAGAGCGGTGAACCAATCTCGTACTCGCAACTAACAGGATTTAATGGATAGAAGCCTAACGCACTGAAAACATACCAAGCAGACATCTGTCCGCAGTCTTCGTTTCCACAGAGTCCGGCAGGTGTGTCGTTGTAGAGTTCTGTCAGTATTTGGCGAACATACTTCTGCGTCTTGTGGGGCTGACCTATCTTGTTGAAGATATATGCAGCATGGTGACTGGGTTCGTTTCCGTGTGCATATTGTCCTATCATACCCGTACTAAACAATGGCAGTTCGGCATTGGCAGTTGGCGTATAAGTGAAGAAGCTATCAAGTTTTTCAGCAAAACGTTTCTTGCCTACAAGTTTCTCAAGTCCCTTTATATCATGCTGCACCGACCACATATAGTGCCATCCATTGCTCTCACAAATGTGCGATGTGTACTCATCGGGCGAATAGGCCGGCTGGAAACTGCCATCAGAATGACGTGGTTGCATAAACGTATTGCCCTTACAATATACATTGCGATAGTTTTGCGCACGCTTACTGAACTCCTTGTAAAGGTCTGTTTTATTCACCGACTTTGCAAGAGCTGCTATGCAAGCGTCGTCGTAAGCATATTCGAGCGTTCGAGAGAGCGACCAGTCATCACCAAGCGTAGGCTCCTTCACATCATAGGGTACATAGCCCAACTTCTTATAAAGTCCGATACCTCTATAGTCGTCTAAGTTGGCTGTCTTCACGCACTCTGCTAAAGCCTCTTCCTTGTTGATATTAGGCACACCTTTCAGAATAGCTTCAGCAATAACAGAAGCGGCATGATATCCAATCATCATATCCGTCTCCGACGACCACATATTCCAAATTGGCAAACGTCCGTTCTCCTTACTAAACGCAATGAGCGAATTGACCATATCGCTGGCACGTGTAGGCATTAGGATATCATAAAGCGGATGGGCAGCACGATAGGTATCCCACAACGAGCAAGTCTCATAGTTGAACCACCCATTCGCCTTATGCAGCTGACGATCAGCACCAAGATAGTTGCCGTCAACATCGCAGAGCAACGTAGGCGCAGACATGGCGTGGTAGAGTGATGTATAGAAAACTGTTTCTTGCGACTGCGAACCTCCCTCTATCTCTATCCTACCCAATTCCTTGTTCCAGAGGCTTTCAGCCTGTCTTATCACTGCGTCGAAGTCGTCAGACACTGCTTCTGCCTGCAGGTTCTTTTGTGCTCCTGCAAGGCTTGTTGGCGAAAGAGCTGTTGTTACCACGAGTTTGTCAAAACCCTCTGAAGCAAACTTAAAGCGAGCAATGCAGCCTACTCCATCCCTATTATTCTTCAACGCTTTACTATCAATCTCTACAGATTTGATAGGTTGTGAAAAACGTGTTCTGAACCAAACGCGCTGATTGCGAGCCCAACCATCCGAATAACGATAGCCTTCAATGGTGAAAGAGTCAACAACGCTTATCTTGCTGTCAACCGTTGCGTCCCAGTTCATCGCCTTGTTCAAATCTAAGATGACCATGCGTTCCTTGCCATCATTAGGGAATGTATAGCGCTGAACTCCACACCGGGGCGTTGCGGTTAGCTCTACGTTAATGTCATAGTCGGTTAGACGCACTTGGTAATATCCTGCATGTGCCGTTTCGTCCTTGTGAGAGAAACGCGAGTGTATGCCCAACGGCTCTTCAGCCTCGTTGTACGGCAACGTTACGGGCATAAACGAGATATCATACAAATCGCCAGCACCCGTTCCTAACAAGTGAGTATGACTAAAACCGGCTATCGTACTATCTGGATAGAAATAACCAGCAATACGATCCCATCCGGGTAAACCGTTGTCTGGACTTAGCTGCACCATTCCGAAAGGCACCTGTGCTCCAGGATAAGTATTACCTGTATAGTCGGTACCTATAAGCGTATTCACTTTTGAAGCATAATCCTTGGCATACGTAGTGGTATGTAAGGTACAAGCAGCCAAAAAAATAATAGAAATTAATGTCTTTCTCATCATTATAAAATATGAAGATTTGAATTGAAAAGATGAAAGATAAAAATAAAGTCCACTTAAGGAATGTCCAATTTGGCCATATCTTTAAGTGGACTTATCTATTATTATATATTCAAATTGCAACTTCCGAGGAAGCAGTGTTTTAATTAGTCAAGATGAAGCGACTTCTTGATTGCCTCAATCTTCTCGTCGGCAGCCTTGCTGCAACGCTCGTAGCAACCAGCACACTTGAACGACGGATCCTTAACCTCAAGATAGAACTTAATCTTAGGCTCTGTACCCGATGGGCGAACGCTAACCTTAGTGTTGTCGTCGCAGAACCACTGGAGCACGTTGCTTGTTGTAGGCATATCGAGCTTCTCTACAGTGCCGTCGGCCTTTGTAGATGTGAGAGCCTGATAGTCCTTCCAGAGAACCACCTTGCTACCACCCAACTCCTGAGGAGGATTGGCACGGAAGTCAGCCATCATCTGCTTGATTTCGTCAGCGCCAGTCTTGCCCGGGCGAACTACGTTCACTGTGAACTCCTTGCTAAAGCCATACTCCTGATAAATCTGCATCAAGAGATCGTAGAGAGTCTTGCCTTGGTCCTTAGCCCAAGCAGCGATCTCGCAGATAAGGCAGATTGAAGCTGGAGCGTCCTTATCGCGAACCTTGTCGTAAGGCAGGAAGCCGAAGCTCTCCTCGCCACCACCGATGTAGTCCTGCTTGCCCTCAGAGATAGCAATTTCACGTGCAATCCATTTGAAGCCAGTGTAGCAGTCGCGAAGTTCCACGTTGTTCTTCTTAGCGATTTCAGCAATCACCTCTGTTGTAACGATAGTCTTAACAAGGAAGTCTGTCGGCTTCAGCTTACCAAGCTTCTTCTTATTCTCAATGATGTAATAGCAGAACATCATGCAAGTCTGGTTACCATTGATAATCATCCATTCGCCCTTATCATCACGGCAAACGATAGCAAGACGGTCTGCATCGGGGTCAGTAGCAACAACCAAGTCGGCATTGAGCTTTGTACCAAGCTTCATACCTAATGTCATTGCTTCTGCATTCTCTGGGTTTGGAGAAACGACAGTTGGGAAGTTACCGTCAACAACCATCTGCTCCGGAACAACATTTATGTTCTGGAAGCCCCAAGAGCGCAAGCAGAGAGGAACAATTACGCGACCTGTGCCGTGCATTGCAGAATAAACGATATTGAGATCCTTCTGGCGGTTGATAACATCCTGGTCAATCATTGCAGAATGAACAGCTGTCATATAGTCGTAGTCCATCTCGCCACCAATAATCTGAATCTTATCCCAGTTAGCTTCGAACTTTACGTCGTTAATAGTCACCTTGTTAACCTCGTCGATAATACCCTTATCGTGCGGAGCCAATACCTGAGCACCGTCGCTCCAGTATGCCTTATAGCCGTTGTATTCCTTCGGGTTGTGAGAAGCTGTAACGTTCACACCTGCTTTCGCACCGAGCTGGCGGATAGCAAATGAAATCTCTGGTGTAGGACGGAGTCCCTCGAACAAATAAGCCTTAATGCCATTTGCAGAGAAGATAGCAGCAACAGTCTCAGCAAAAAGACGAGAATTGTTACGGCAGTCGTGACCTACAACAACAGAAAGGTTCTCCTCGCCTGGGAACGCCTTTAATATATAGTTAGCAAAGCCCTGTGTTGCCATGCCAACGATGTACTTGTTCATACGGTTTGTACCAGCACCCATAACGCCACGCAGACCACCGGTACCAAACTCGAGGTTCTGATAGAAAGCATCGATAAGTGCAGACTTGTCCTCTGCCTCAAGCATTGCCTTCACCTCGTTACGTGTTTCCTCGTCGAAAGCAGGAGTAAGCCACTGCTGTGCTCTTTCCTCACACTGCTTTATGAGTTCTCTATTGTCTCCCATAATATAAATGTATGTTAACGTTGTTAATAATTTAAGTTTCTAATTAATATTACAAAGTTAGTTATAATAAATGAAACAATAATCTTTCGCCACTTATTTTTCACTTAAATTATTCTAAAATCTTTGTCATATTCAGCTCCGTAATTCTGCCATCAGGATTAACCTTGGCATTAAAACGAAATCTTGTCTCGCTTGAACTGTTGTCTGTATGTTCCACTTTCTGCAACCCAGAGAAGACAACAGTGTACTCATATTGCTGATCGCCTACTTCCTTTTTCGTTATGGCGTAATCCTCAAGCGACATCCAATTCATCGAAGCCACGTCACTCTTGTAGATTTTGTGCATAAACGTAACTACGTCGCTGCGTGTAGCGTTTGCCTTTCCAAGAAACTTTGCAATCAGCGGACTGAATGAATTCATCAATCCATTTTCATCTCGGTTGTTTAGACTTTGGAACAATCCATCAAACACTGTTCCTACGAGTATTTTATCCTCTGGGGTCACCGTGTTTGCATTGAGCATTTTCATCTTATCTGTAGCTTCATCGAAGTGCTCACCATCAGGATGCTGCTCCAAATAGAGTTGTACAGCCTCAAGGGTGTTCGCCGCATCAGCCCTCGACCAATCAATAGAGTCAATCTTGTGTTGCGCAACTTGGCAGAACGGAGAGTTTGGATGTTGCTCGATGTATCGTTGGAAGTCGCTTTTTGAACCACTAACAACAACATTAGTCCAATCGCGGTCAAGCTGTGCAAAATATTCCAAATGTGCAGAAATAGAATCGCGATGAGCTTCAGGCGCATCTGTGTATGTATTCAGATAGTTTTGCAACACTTGGGGGTCGTTGCTCGAAAGGGCGAACTCATACGCAGACTCCTCCTTATCGCTTTGAGCATTTCTATAGAAAGCGTATAAAACAGCACCCAGAACCACTACAACCAATGACACAACTGCTATTACAATACGATTATTGCGTAAGCCCGAAGCCTTTTGATTGACTTTACAATCACTCTCGTCTCCACACATTGTAGTATTATCAACTGTAGTTTTATGATGACATTGTGGACATTCCGCATTGCTATTAAAATACGTAAACCCACATTGCGAGCAAGTTGTAACATGTCCTGCAATAGGTACTCCACATGAAGGACAGACTGGGGCTTTGTCACTAATTTCCTGATTACACTCAGGACATTTAATTATTGCCATGATTTTAAATTAATTATATTATTCTATTAAACACTTTCATCTACTGATGCAGCTGTCATTTATATACTTTTCACTCTCAACGTCTTTGGTATTTAAGTTCGCGCAAACTATGTCTCCCCATAAAGCGACTTTTATCTACATAGCCCTTAATGCCATCGATGTATCCCTTACCAGTATACTGCCATAACATATAGTCTTTATCATCTGCCAATATTGGTTCGTTTGCAGAGTATTGCGCAATCATCAGCTTATAGTCATCTAACACTCCTACAAGATATTTGTTATAGAAATTGGTACCTGTGTACACAAGAGGTTTCTGATGATAAGCCTTTTCTACCATAACAAGAAACTTCGCAACAGAATCGCGGAATGCCTCTGTGCTCATCCCTTGCTTTACTTCGATATCTATCATCGGTATTAAATCTTGTTGACTGGGACGGCACTGGGTCTTAAAGTTTGCTAACTGCTTTGAGAGGTCGGTCTTTGGTCTGAAAAAATGATACGACCCTACCTTCAAGCCATACTTATGTGCTAAATCAATATTCTGCTCGTACATGTGATCTATACGATCGCCACCTTCAGTAGCCTTTAGATAGACATAAGCCATTTTTGTATTATTGCCTATTACTTCCCAAAACACCTCGCCTTGATAATGACTCAAATCGATACCATGCACATGTGCACAGGTGTCTTCGCATTGCACAAGATTGTCTTGAGAAAATACGGGGCAAGAATAAAACAGTCCTAATATTATATATATATGTATGTAAAAAATCCTCTTCATAAATGCAAAGTTACTGTAAAATAGACAAAGAGGCAAAAAATCATTACATTTTTAAATTGTATTAATACAACGCAAAAAAGACCGTCCTTGTACAAAAGTGTACAAAAACGGTCTTTGCTATAAAATAATAATCGATTATTCTTCTTCCTCTGCCTCTGCTGCGTGCTCCTCAATAAGCTTCTGCTGCAAATCGTTCGGAACAAGCTCATAGCTTGCGAACTTCGTTGTGAACGAAGCACGACCACCTGTCAAACTACTCAACGAGATTGAATAGTTGCTGAGCTCTTTCAATGGTATTTTAGCCTGAAGTTTCTGATAGCCAGCCTCACTATCCATACCCATAATGAGCGCACGACGACCCTGAAGATCAGACATCACGTCACCCATATAGTCGCTCGGTACGTAAACCTCGAGATCGTAAATAGGCTCCAAAATCTTCGGACCAGCCTCCTTAAACGCTGCCGAGAATGCATTGCGTGCTGCCAACATAAACGAAAGCTCATTAGAGTCAACTGGGTGCATCTTTCCATCATAAACGATAACACGCACATCACGTGCATAGCTACCAGTCAATGGTCCGTGCTCCATGCGCTCCATAATACCCTTTAGGATAGCAGGCATGAAGCGTGCGTCGATGGCACCACCGACAACAGAGTTGATGAATACGAGTTTGCCGCCCCATTCCAAGTTAATCTCTTCGCGACCCTTGATATTAATCTTAAACTCCTGTCCGTTAATCTTGTATGATGTAGGATCAGGCATTCCTTCTGCATACGGTTCAACAATGAGGTGTACCTCACCAAACTGACCTGCACCACCCGACTGCTTCTTATGACGATACTCAGCGCGTGACATCTTTGTGATAGTCTCACGATAAGGTATGCGTGTCGGCTCAAACTTGATAGCGAGCTTCTCATTGTTCTCAAGACGCCACTTCAATGTGCGGAGATGGAATTCGCCCTGACCACGTACGATAGTCTGACGCAACTCCTTGCTCTGCTCGACGAGCCATGTCGGATCCTCCTGATGCATACGCAGCAATGCCGACATAAGTTTTTCTGTTTCTGCTGTATTGACAGCCTTGATTGCACGTGAGAACTTAGGGTTAGGATATTTGATAAAGTCAAAGCGCCATTCGCAATCTTTACCATTGAGGGTGTTTCCTGTCTTTACATCTTTCAACTTAACTGTGCAACCGATATCGCCGGCAACGAGTTCGTCCACTGGTATTCTGTTCGCACCAGCACAAGCGAATATCTGACCGATACGCTCCTTTGAGCCACGATCAGCGTTTGTCAAGTCATCACCCGACTTAATCTTGCCGCTCATAACCTTGAAGTAGCTTACCTCACCAATATGCGGTTCCAAACCTGTCTTGAAGAAGTAAACAGACTCCGGTCCGTTTGTATCAGCAACAATTTCCTCACCACGTGTATTGTGAAGCTTCGGCATTTCGCTTACGAAAGGTACTACATTGCCCAAGAACTCCATCAAACGACGAACGCCCATATCTTTGCCTGCACAAACGCAGAACACGGGGAATATAGAACGTGTAACGAGTCCCTTGCGGATGCCTTCGCGCAATTCGTCCTCAGAAAGAGCTCCTTCCTCAAAGAACTTCTCCATCAATGTCTCATCGTTCTCGGCTGCTGCCTCAACAAGAAGCTTATGGAGTTCCATTGCCTTATCCATCTCTTCTGCAGGGATGTCAACGATTGTAGGCATACCACCTTCTGGTCCCCATGTGTACATCTTCATCAAGAGCACATCAACGATAGCATTAAAGCCTGCACCTGTGCTTACCGGATACTGAATCTGAACACACTTAGAGCCGTAGATAGCATTCATGTTTACCATAACATTGTCGAAGTCGCACTTATCAGAGTCCAACTGGTTGATAAGGAAAATGACTGGCTTATGAAGTTTCTCGGTATAACGGAAGTTGTTCTGTGTACCAACCTCAGGACCATACTGACCATTAATAAGGATAACAGCCTGATCGGTTACGTTGAGAGCTGTGATTGCACCACCGATAAAGTCGTCAGAACCTGGGCAATCGATAATGTTGAGTTTCTTGTTGTTCCACTCTACATGGAACACTGTGGGGAACACCGAGTAGCCATACTCATGTTCTACCGGGAAGTAGTCGCTTACCGTGTTCTTTGCTTCCACCGTACCACGGCGCTTGATAATACCACTACCATAAATCATAGACTCGGCAAGGGTGGTCTTGCCGCTACCCGCACTGCCTAAAAGGGCAATGTTCTTAATCTCATTTGTTTGATAGACCCTCATATTCTTCAGGTTTTAAATGGTTAATAATAAATTCAGGCGGATTGACTTTGGGGCGGGTGTCTATCCGTCTACTAAATTATATATTTATATGGTATTTCCAAAAGAATTACACAAAAACTAATCAAAATTTTAAACTTATTAGTAAATTTGTAGCCATAAAACATAGTGTGACACTATGTACACCTTATTATATAGTGAATGAAAGCAGGAATATACGTACATATACCATTTTGCGAGAGCCGTTGCATCTACTGCGGCTTTTATAGTACAACGGCAAAAGACTGGTGTACTCGCTACGTAGACGCACTTTTGAAGGAGATGCGTATGCGCAGCGATGAGTTACGCAGCCTTTATCCTGACAACGAATGTACGATTGATACTGTTTACATTGGCGGCGGAACACCTTCTACACTCTCCACTGAAGACATCGCACGCATCATAAACACTATAAAAGAGGTTTATCCTTGCACTACACGCGAGATAACGATGGAGATGAATCCAGACGATGTTACGCCCGAACTCATCACCTCGGTACGTACGCTTGGCGTGAACCGCATCAGTCTTGGCGTGCAGACCTTCAGCGACGAACGCCTGCGCTTCATCCGTCGTCGCCACAACGCTGCGCAAGCCGTAAAAGCTGTTGAGACAATCCGGCGTGCAGGCATCGATAACATTAGCATCGACCTTATGTTCGGCTTCCCAAACGAAACATTAGATGATTGGCAGAACGACTTGAACACAGCCTTGAAGCTACGCCCAAATCACATATCAGCATATAGTCTGATGTACGAAGAGGGCACTCCACTCTATCTGCTGCTTCAAAACGGCAAGATCAAACAGACCGACGATGATACCTGCCTTGCTATGTACACCATGCTTATGGACACGCTTTCAGCCAATGGTTACGAACATTACGAGATAAGCAATTTCTGCTTACCTGGCTATCGCGCCATACACAACAGTAGTTATTGGAACGATACGCCATACTTAGGTTTTGGAGCAGCTGCCCACTCGTATAACTTACTGACACGCAGCTGGAACGTTGCAGACATTAAAGAATATATTAACACCGTCGGAAGTAGCAAACTGCCATCTGATAGCGAGCGCATTGACGACGACACTCACTACGACGACATCATTACGACTGCCATGCGAACCCACGAAGGCGTAGACTTGAAACGTCTGAAACCTGAGTATCGCGACTATGCTCTGCGTTCTGCAAAGAGCGATATCGACGGCGGACTTCTCGAACTCACCAACGACCATCTGCGACTCACACGTAAAGGACTTTTCGTTAGCGATATGGTGATGAGCAACCTTATGAAAGTCTGATAAAAGTAAAAGGTAAAAAAGTAAAAAAGTAAAAGGATATATAAATCACACATTAATTATAATCAACAAATAAGAACATGGAAAAGAAACTTCGCACCGCTTCACTTTGTGTGCAGGGCGGTTACAAGCCAAAGAATGGCGAACCTATTGAGGTACCAATCATACAGAGTACTACATTCAAGTACGACAATTCAGAGGAAATGGCTATGCTCTTCGACCTCAAGAAGGAGGGCTATTTCTACTCACGATTGCAAAACCCTACAAACGACGCTGTAGCCAATAAGATTGCGCAACTTGAAGGTGGCGTAGGCGCAGTGCTCACCAGCTCTGGTCAGGCAGCCAACTTCTACGCTGTATTCAACATCTGCGAGGCTGGCGACCACATTGTAACATCTAACGAAATCTACGGCGGAACATACAATCTATTCGGCGTAACATTGAAGAAGCTCGGCATAGAGTGCACTTTCGTTAATTCGAACGCATCTGAGGAAGAAATACAGAAGGCATTCCGCCCGAACACAAAGGTTGTATTCGGTGAGACAATCAGCAACCCTGGTTGTGCTGTGCTCGACATCGAGAAGTTCGCACGCATCGCTCACAAGAATGGTGTACCTCTCATTGTTGACAACACCTTCGCTACACCTATCAACTGTCGCCCATTTGAATGGGGCGCAGACATCGTAACTCACAGTACAACAAAGTACATGGACGGCACGGCGAGCCAGGTCGGCGGCGTAGTTGTAGACAGTGGCAACTTCGACTGGATGGCTAATGCCGAGAAGTTCCCAGGTCTTTGCACTCCCGACGAAAGCTACCACGGACTCACTTACGTGAAGGCGTTCGGCAAGATGGGCTACATCACAAAGCTCGTGGCTCAGCTCATGCGCGATCTTGGCTCTATCCCAGCTCCGATGAACTCGTTCATCCTCAACCTCGGCTTGCAATCGCTCCACCTGCGCATGAAGCAACACTGCGAGAACGCACAGCGTGTTGCCGAGTTCCTAAAGGCTGACGAGCGTGTGGCATGGGTACACTACTGCGGTCTGCAGGGTGACGAGTACCATGAACTTGCACAGAAATATCTGCCCAACGGTTCTTGTGGCGTAATAGCGTTCGGACTGAAGGGCGACCGCGAGACTGCTATCCACTTCATGGACTCGCTCGACATGATTAACATCGTGACCCACGTGGCTGACGCTCGCACATGTGTGCTCCACCCAGCAAGCCACACCCACCGTCAGCTCTCCGAAGAGCAGCTGCGCGAGGCAGGCATTGCGCCCGACCTTATCCGTCTCTCTGTAGGCATTGAGGACCCTGAGGACATCCTCGACGATATCAAGCAGGCTCTCAACAAGATGTAAACCGACATGAGCATGACAAACAACGAAGACAAGGAGCAGCTTTTCCGCGATGACCTCCATCAGTTTCTACTCTCTGTAGACATGATTGATGAGCGTCTGCCGGAAGCTCCCGACCTCGAAGAGTTGTGGCAGCCAATAGCTCAGAGCTACATGCCCGATGCCATACGCGAGTTCAACGGCGAATATCCGCGTGTGGCGTTCGGTTGGATAATGTACGTGGGCATGGCACTCGCAAAGTATTGGGACGTGGAATGGTCTACCTACTCGAAGGTGACCGACCTCTATGCCTATCTGCGCGACCGCATCGACTTCGACCACATGGACGACTATATCTGCGAGAAGGTGCTGTGCCTCGATGCTAAAGAGCACGAAGTGGTGAACAACGTGGTTGGCGAATGCGCTGCACGCACCTACACCAAGCTCTGCCGTATGCGCCTTGAGGCAGGATCAAAAGAGGCGTTCCGCACCTTTGTAGCAGCACTTCACCAGATGTATCTGATGGGCATTGCCGTAGAATTGCGCAGCCTTGGCTATCACATGACTAAAGTATAACAGCATGACTGACAAGGAATTTGATACTTATTGGAAAGAAAATCGCATGACGATACTCGAGAAAAATGACGAGTATCGCCATGCGAAAGAGAATTTCAAGATACACTCCGGTGCCGACCTTATTCTGTTTGGCATACCCGTGGTAGCAGGCATAGTGTCGATAAACAACGTGCCGCTGCAGAACGAGCTACTCAAATGGATTGTGAGTGCGGTTATCACCATTGTATGCTTCACCCTCAGCGTGTGGGTGAAAAGCCTGATAACCGGCACGGTGTCGCCCGACGAAGTGGAACAACGCCTGAAAGAGACTAAGAGACGCGAGATGGTGGAATAGGTTTACTTTCCACCACCTTCCGTGCTTTTAACGTCGTCGTTAGAGATAGATCGCGCCACCTTCTTTACACCCGACGACAATTCGCCGATGCGCCAACTTACGTTTATGCCGACGCGACACGGATTGTACGACGAGTCGCCGTGCTGCGCGAAGTTCTCGCCGGTCTTTGTCCACTTATAGTGGCGCTTCGCTTCAAGGAAATTATTTGCGTACAGATTGAAGTTGAGTCTATCCCTGAGGAACGACTTCTGCACATTCAGGCTATAGTTGTACATGCCCTCTGTCTTCGATTGAAGACCAGGATTACTTGTACAGCCATATAAACCTAAATTCACTCTCCAATTCTTAGGCAGCGTCTGCTGCACGCCTACATACGCCGAACCGTAATAGCCATAGTTGTGCAGCTGCTGACGGTCGTTGTAGTCGGAATAGTCGCCCCACAGATTCATGGTCAGGCGTGTGTTCTTGAAGATGTTCCAATTGACGTAGCTCGACAACGACGCGGTCTGTGTGCGTCCGATGTTGCGGTACGTGGTGTAGCTGACGAGCTTGCCCATAGGATTCTTCACGCTCTCGATAGTGTTATCCTCCACAAGCGACGTAACGCTTGAAATATTGTTGTTCGTGAAGCTGTAGCGCATGGTGCAACTAACGGAGAACTTAGCAGCAAAGTAGCTGTAGGTCAATTGCACGTTGTGATTCTTCTCGCTCACCAGATTAGGGTTGCCCTGCTGTAGCGCTTCGGGATTAGTCTGGTTGAGATACGGATTGAGCGACCAGATGCCCGGTCGGTATATGCGCATATTGTAGCCGAATCGCAGATTGTTCTCGTCGTTTATGCGGTAGCCCACGCTTGCCGACGGCACCACATCATCGAACCCCGTAGAGAAGTTCTCGCCCTCGCCCAACTCATACTTTATCTTCTGGAACGTATGTTCATAGCGTGCGCCGAGTCGTCCCGACAGATTGCCTAATCTTAAGCCATAGCCCAAGTAAGCGGCGAGGATGTCGTTCTCGTGACGATAGTGCGACGAATACTGTTCATCGAACGTGTATTCGCCGTCGGTTCCGTTCTGACGCACATAGCGGTCGTCGTCCGAACGGTTGTCGCGCAATATGTATTTTGCACCCACCTCCACGTTGTGCGCCTTGCCGATAGGCGTGGTATAGTCTACCTGCAACGTGTGCTCCATGCTTCGTCCGTTGCTTTCGATATGCTCGTCAGACAAGCGCTTCACGAACGGTAGCCACTCGTCGGTAGCTTCAGCCACATCATAAGACGAATAGTTGTCGCCGCCATTGGTGCCCCCGTTTATCTTGTAGGAGAAGGTGAGCATACGACCTTTCAGCTTGAACAGGCGCTGATAGTCGAGGTTGCCATAGAGATACATATTGTCAGAGACGCTGCGCCCGCCGTTGGCATACGAATAGAGCGTTGCGCCAGACAGGGGCGATATGGCGTTGCTTCTTGACAGACTGTGCGCGTTCGACTTGTTCGTCCAGATGCCGAACGAGGCAGTCACGAGTCGCAGCGTGTCCACATCGTAGCTCGCCTCGAAGTTGCCCGAATGCGAGTGGTTATACGAACGGCTGTCGCTCGTAGCATAGCGGTCAAACGCAGAAGGCGTGGCAGGGTCGCCCGTGAACAGACTGCTAAAGTCGCTATGCATATTACGCATATCGTAGTAGTTGTACGAGTAGGTTCCACTGACAGTGAACTTTCCCTGCTTCACCGTAGCATATACACCGGCATCAGTATCAGTGTTCGACACACCGGCGTTCGTCGTAACGGTATAGCCCTCGATGCCCTTGCCAACGGTCACGATGTTGAGGATGCCGCCCACGCCCTCCGCGTCGTACTTCGGACCGGGGTTGGTTATCACCTCTATCTTCTTTATCGAAGATGCCGGCATACTCTTCAGCACCTCCTTCGGGTTCTTCGACATCATGTTGTTGGGTCGTCCGTTGACGTACACCTTAAAACCCGAGCTGCCGTTCACCTTGATATTGCTGTCGCCGTCTACCGTCACCATCGGCACCTTGCGCAACATCTCCAGTATGTTGTTGGTCTTCGAGTCGGGATCCTCCTCTATGTCGTACGTAATTTTGTCGATGTCGGCTTTCACGAGCGGCTTCTGCGCCACGATCTCCACAGCGCCCAGCACGTGCGAAGCCTCCTTTATATACAATGTGTCGAGCGCGGCTACGGGTTCGCTATCAGACACAACAAAGTTGCGCACAATGGGCTGCTTGCCCATTGCGTTCACGTAGAGGCGATAGCTGCCCGCCTTCTTCAGAGTCATGCTGAAAGAGCCATCAGCCTCCGACACAGCAAGTGCGGCGGTGGATGCAGAATCGGTTTGCGATGTGATTTTCATGGTGGCGTACTGCTCGCCTTCCTTAGTAGCGGCATCAGCCACTACACCCTTCACCACGAAACGCTTTGCGGTCTGGGCTGTTGTCTCGGTCGCTGCAAACAATAATGGAGTTACGACAGTGGCAGTCAGAAGAAACTGACCTTTGAAACAAGTCATATATTACAAGATTATTGGTTCATACTTACATTAAAACGCAGAGGACTTACGCCACTCTGCGCCATTAAGAATTCAAAGTTAATTATTATGTATAAACCAAGAGTTGTTTCGTGTGTTCTTTTAACAATTCTTACAAAAACCGCACCTCATATTGCGGAGGTGGAACAGCTCTGCAACACTTGATTGTCACTGATGCCACTAACGGCGACTTCCGAACGGATGCTTCTCATACCGGTCGTCCTTATCGTATTTACGATGCTTGTCGTGCTTATGGTGTTTGTCGTGCTTATGGTGTTTGTCGTGCTTATGGTGTTTGTCATGCTTATGTTGTTTGTCATGCTTGTCATACTTATGATGCTTGCATGGCTTGCACGACTTGTAGTGCTTATGGTGCTTACAGGGTTTCGACTCGTGTACGACAACCACTCTGTTCGGATATTTTGCATATATATTGTGTACGTAAGCGTTGCTGCGCCAGTCGATAGGCTGATAGAAGTAATAAGACTCCTTGTAGCGTTTCCATTGGCGGTCGCTCATCATTCTGCGCAACTCCTTGTTGCGGTGCTTCCATGCCTTGCCGTTTATGTCGCGATAGCTGTTAATGGCATCGAGATAGCTGAGGTTGAGCTGCAGGATGTTGTTGCGCTGCACATTTGAGAGTCCCAGTTCGAGAACCATCTTGTCGGTTATAAAACGTGCCTCCACCTGAATATTGGCGAGTCGCTGTGCGCTTGCTGAGAGTGCCGTTACGAGAGCTACGGCGAGTGTCAATACTAATCTTTTCATAATCGTAAGCTGTTAAGTTATTAACTATTGTTTTTCGATGTTGCAAAGTTACATCAAACCAAACATAAAAGCAAGGGATTTTTCATATAAGAGCGTAGGATTTACCCTACAAGTGCTTAGTATTTTCCCCATAAAACATCAAGACAAGCAGACGGACAGCGGACGCAATCTGATCGGACGGCGGACGCAATCTAATCGGACAGCGGACGCAATCTGATCGGGCGGCGGACGCAATCTGATCGGGCGGCGGACGGAGCACGATGCAAGAAACCGAAGAAACGACAAATAAACTTAATTATTTTACACAACAAAACAACAATGTATAAAAAACTTGCACGCATGAATTATTCTGTATAATTTCGCAGCGAGTTTCCCGAAGCCTTGGCGCAAACGCTCCAAAAGAGCTGTAACCGGAGACCGATAATACACACATTATTATATATATGTATATGAGAAAACTGATTATAACACTTATACTGGGTATTGCAATCGCACACAACACCACCGCACAGACACGCTCCGATCTGCGCGACAGTCTTTCGGCAGCGGTGCAGGTGTTGGCGTTCCACCCCGACTCGCTCGAGCTACGCATGAAGAAGGCGGCTTGGAACATCGAACTCGAACAATGGCGATACGCTCAGGAGGAGTACGACTTTGTGTTGAAATGCGACGAGCGCAACATTGCCGCCCTATTCTACCGCGCATACGTGAACGAACGCCAGGGCAGATACAAGTTTGCACGCCTCGACTACGAGAACCTGCTGCGCATCGTGCCCGGACATTTTGAGGCTATGCTTGGGCTTGCGCTGCTCAACCAGAAGGACAACCGACCGACAGAAGCACTCAACCAGATAAACATGCTGGTGGCGCAGCACCCGAACAACGCCGTGGCATACGCTGCACGCGGCGGAATAGAGTTGGAACGCAAGATGTACACACCGGCAGAATATGATTTTTCGCGCGCCATAGAGCTACAGCCGACAAACACCGACTACCGCCTGAACCGCGCAAACATACGCCTTCTGACCAACCGAAAGAAGGAGGCACGTGAGGATTTGGATGCTATGGTGCGCCTCGGAATACCACGCGCAAACCTTAACGAATGGTATAAAAAGTGCAGATAAAGCGGTGTTCGTTTTGCCATTTACACAAAATGTTGTAATTTTGCCCGATATTTGAAATACAACAACATTTAGAAATGGCAGAATATTTAAGCTCAAGTAAGAAGAAAGTAACTGCACCCCTGTTTTTTGAAATGAAGAAATGTGGTGAGAAAATCTCATGGCTCACAGCCTACGATTACACCACTGCATCCCTCCTCGACCAAGCAGGTATCGACACCATACTTGTAGGCGACTCTGCATCGAACGTGATGCACGGCAACGCTACAACACTCCCTATCACCGTTGACGAGATGATTTTCCACGCTCGCGCCGTGGCTCGCGCCGCAGAACACGCCTTCGTAGTGTGCGACATGCCCTTCGGCAGCTACCAGATTTCAGAAGAAGACGGCATACGCAACGCCGTGCGCATCATGAAAGAGGCAGGCGTAGACGGTGTAAAGCTCGAAGGCGGAGCAGAGATAGCCCCTATGGTCAGCAAGATTGTGGCTGCAGGCATCCCCGTATGCGGACACCTCGGACTAACACCGCAGAGCGTTCACCAGTTTGGCGGCTATGGTTTGCGCGCAAAGGAAGAAGCAGAAGCCGAGAAACTCATCGCTGACGCAAAGGCACTTGAGGCAGCAGGATGCTTCAGCATTGTACTTGAAAAGATACCTGCAAACCTTGCAGAGAAAGTAAGCGCAATCATAAAATGCCCGATTATTGGCATCGGAGCAGGCAATAAGTGCGATGGACAAGTGCTTGTATATGCCGATATGCTCGGCATGAACAAAGGTTTCAAGCCGAAGTTCTTGCGCCAGTACGCTGACCTTCACTCTATCATAACCGACGCCGTAGGCAAATATGTAGCAGACGTAAAGTCGTCGGACTTCCCTAACGAGAACGAGTCATACTAAAACATGGACACTCAATACACACCCACGTACAACCGACTGTGGAACCGCGAATTCACGCTGCTCACAATAGCCGAGCTATTGTTGTGCATATCGTGCTACATGACAATACCGCTACTACCGCTCCGTCTCACAACAGAGGAGCACGCAAGCAGCGGTTTGGCAAGTTTTACAATCGTGACTTTTATCATAGGAGTCTGTATATCAGGCTTTTTCGGCAGTTGGTTAATACAAAACTACCGACGCAACAAGGTGTTCCTCGTATCGGCAATATGTCTCGGTGCTACAATTCTCGGACTCTCTGCGTTTGAATTTCAAGAGCAACCGATAATGCGCGAGATAGAAGAATACACACTATTAGCTATCTGCTTCGCAAGCGGAGCTGTTTTCGGCACAGCCAAGCGTGTGCTCTCGTGTACGCTCCTGATAGACAAAACAGAATCGTGTCATCGCACCGATGCCAACTACACGGCTATATGGATAGCACGCCTAACGGTGATAATAGGTCCGATACTCGCCTTACTATTGCGCGAAGAGTTACGTGGCTCACTGTTCTACATCGTTGGAGCAGCCATGTCGCTCGCTTCAGCCGTGCTCGTGATGTGCGTAAAGTTCCCATTCCGTGCACCAGAAGAAGGTGTGCATTTAGTTTCTATCGACCGTTTCTTCTTGCCACGTGGCGCAACAATAGCACTTGTGATAGCACTTATCACCGCCTCGCTCGGCATAGTGATGACCACACGCCTAACGATAGAGTTCTGCACATCGGTGATGGTAGGCTTCTTCTTGGCAGCATGTGCGCTACACATACCAGCCATCAGGAACGCACGCTTCGCTTCTGCCGTAGGAAACGCATTGGCGATAATAGCTATTCTCACAATGTTCGCACACGACGACATTCTGGACAGCACCCTAAAGCCCATGCTCTTCGGCTTCGGCATAGCACTCAGCTCGTCAGAGCAACTCTACAAACTGCTCGGTAGCTGCGACCACTGCCAACGCTCTACAGCCGAAAGTACCTACTTCCTCTCAAGCGACGGAGGATTGTTCCTCGGCATTGCAGCCGGATGGCAGCTAACAACAGCCGTGAAATCAGCCGAAGAAATAGCATTGGGACTACTCGTCGTAGCAACGATAATATGCTCGCTAAACGTGCTCATAAAGAAAAAGCAAGCAAAACATCATGCATAATAATTCTAAAAAAGGAGGTACAATATGATTATCGATTTTGAAAAAACAGAAGAAAAGGTAGTCGAGAACTTCAAAGGTGGCAACGGCACACTTATCATGCGCGCTGCCGACGATGGTAAAGTGAAGATAATGCGTAACACACTGACAGCTGGTAGCTCGATTGGTATGCACACACACGAAGGCAACTGCGAGGTGATGTATATAATAAAAGGTGAAATCACCTTCGTATGCGACGGAACAGAAGAGACCGTGCACGCCGGAGAGGTTCACTACTGCCCATGCGGACACACCCACAGCGCAGAAAACCGCACAGCTGAAGATGCCGAATTCTTCGCCATTGTGCCCGAAACGAAGTTGTAGTTTTCGACAATTAGCCCTACCCCACCCACCATCCGATGCTTAACAACGTGAAAATTAATGAGTTCGGAGGGCAAATATTATGATATAACACAAAAAAGTTACTAAGAAATTTTCGTATAACACGAAAAACTTGTATCTTTGCACGTCCTTAGGAAAAGGTAATAACAAAAGAAATAATAATATAATACATTCAAATGACTAAAGCAGATATCATCAACAAGATTGCAGAAAGCACCGGATTACAGAAAAAAGACGTATCAGTAGTCGTAGAAAGCTTCATGGAAAATATCAAAAACAGTTTGTTGACAGAGAAAGAGAATGTGTACCTGCGTGGATTTGGAAGTTTCATCGTTAAGCATCGCGCCGCTAAGACAGCGAGAAACATACTCAAGAAGACAACAATGAAAATCGGCGCACACGACCAGCCAAGCTTCAAACCGGCGAAGTGCTTCATTGAGGAGATGAAGAACGCCACAATGGAGAAGTAAGGATTGACCAACATTCATTTGAACAAAAAGAGAATACATCATTAATATTAATATTAAACAATAAAAATTTAAAGCTATGCCAAACGGAAAGAAAAAAAAGGGACACAAGATGGCTACTCACAAGCGTAAAAAGAGATTACGCAAGAACAGACATAAGAGCAAGTAAGAAAGCCTGCCCATAAGGGTCAGTTCCGATATGGGGGCGCGTCAAAAACCCATTGCATCAGCAATAATTTTGATGCGCCCCCATGCTTTTATATCATTATTTAAAGAAAGTTCCTAAATTAGAAAAACAAAAGAGAAATGACCAGCGAAGTTGTAATCGATGTACAACAGAATGAAATCTCCATCGCGTTGCTTGAAGACAAGCGACTCGTGGAATATCAGACTGAGCCAAGGTCTGTTTCATTCTCTGTTGGAAACATCTATGTTGCAAAAGTAAAGAAGCTCATGCCTGGACTGAACGCAAGTTTTGTTGACGTGGGCTACGAACGTGATGCCTTTCTCCATTATCTTGATTTAGGCAACCAATTCAATTCTTACGAGAAGTACCTCAGACAGGTACAAAGTGACAGAAAGAAACTTTATCCTTTTGCCAAGGCTACAAAGCAGCCCGACCTCAGAAAGGACGGAAGCGTACAGAGCACGCTAACAGTAGGACAAGAGGTATTGGTTCAAATCGTGAAAGAACCGATATCAACAAAGGGTCCACGACTCACGGGCGAACTTAGCTTCGCAGGACGCTACTTAGTACTCATGCCTTTCGGCGATAAAGTTTCGGTATCGACAAAAATCAAAAGCGGAGAAGAGCGCGCACGACTAAAGCAACTCATCAATAGCATCAAGCCAAAGAATTGCGGTGTTATTGTGAGAACGGTAGCTGAGGGTAAACGCGTAGCAGAGCTGGATGCAGAACTCAAAGTTCTGACAAAAAGATGGGAGGACGCACTCATAAAGGTGCAGAAAACCCAAAAACGTCCACAGTTGATCTTCGAAGAGACAGGTAGAGCTGTAGCCCTATTAAGAGATTTGTTCAATCCAACCTACGAAAACATATACGTCAACGACGAAAATGTTTTCCATGAAGTAAAAAACTATGTTTCACTCATCGCCCCAGAGAAAGCAAACATCGTTAAGTTGTACACAGGAACAGTTCCCATCTTCGACAACTTCAACGTCACAAAGCAAATTAAATCCAGCTTCGGCAAAACCGTCAACTACAAACATGGTGCTTACCTGATTATTGAACACACAGAAGCACTGCACGTTGTAGACGTGAATAGCGGCAACCGCTCACATTCGGACAACGGTCAAGAAGCAAATGCTCTCGACGTAAACCTAGGAGCAGCCGATGAGTTGGCACGCCAACTGCGCCTGCGCGATATGGGAGGCATTATCGTGGTCGACTTTATTGACATGAACCTCGCCGAAGACCGCCAACTGCTCTACGAGCGTATGTGCAAAAACATGCAGAAAGACCGCGCTCGCCACAATATTCTACCCCTAAGTAAGTTCGGACTAATGCAGATTACGCGCCAACGTGTCCGTCCTGCTATGGATGTGAATGTGGAAGAGATATGCCCCACCTGCTTCGGAAAGGGAAAGATTAAGTCGAGCATTATTTTCACCGACCAACTGGAAAGTAAGATTGACAGGCTTGTCAACAAGATTGGAATAAAGACATTCTATCTTCACGTACACCCATACGTGGCTGCCTACATCAACAAGGGACTCGTCTCGTTGAAGAGAAAGTGGCAGATGAAATACGGATTGGGCGTACATATCGTTCCATCACAGAAACTTGCGTTCCTGCAGTACGAATTCTACGACAACAAACGCCAGTTTATCGATATGAAAGAAGAGATAGAAACAAAGTAGAAAAGAACGAAAAGTAACACCATAAGAAGAAAGGATATGTAGCATTTCGCACAAAAAGCGAGACTATGTATCCTTTTTTCTTATAAAAGAGGCTATTATCTGCTGTTTAGAACGAAAATAAGCAGAAAAACATTTCGACATTCAAAATAAACTTAGTACCTTTGCAGTCGCTATTACGAGATAGTAGCATAATTCAAACCACAAATTAAAATTAAATTTTAAACAATGGCAACAAAGATCAGACTTCAGCGCGGCGGTCGTAAGAGCTACGCTTTTTATCGTATCGTAATCGCTGACGCAAGAGCACCACGTGATGGTAGATTTACTGAGAAGATTGGTACTTACAACCCTAACACCAATCCTGCTACTGTAGATTTGGATTTCGACCGTGCACTCTATTGGGTAGAAACAGGCGCACAGCCAACAGCAACAGCTCACAACATCCTCAAGGGCGAGGGCGTTTATCTTATGAAGCACCTCCGCGGTGGCGTTAAGAAGGGCGCATTCGATGAGGCTACAGCACAGAAGAAGTTCGACGCATGGAAGGCAGACAAGCAGAAGGGCTTAGACACCGTACGCGAGAACGAGGCTAAGGCTAAGGCAGAGGCTGCTGCTAAGGAGCTCGAGGCAGAGAAGAAACTCAACGAGGCTATCGCTCAGAAGGTAGCTGAGAAGAAGGCTGCTGAGGCTGCCGCAAAGGCAGAAGCAGAGGCTGCTGCTAACGCAGAGGCTACAGAGGAAGTTCCAGCTGAGGCTTAATCAACGAAAATTCCGTCACAAGACACATATAAATCCCAAGAGCACCAGTTCTTGGGATTTATTGTTTTATAATCATACTACTTCAACCACAACAACCACCCCACTCACATTCTTCCTAAAAACACAACTTATTGTGCAATAAATTCTTAATAAGAAAGAATTACATTAAAAAACAAGCTCATAAATGGGGTAAAGCAAAGAAAACAAGCGTTTTCTGAGTTTTTTTTTGTAACTTTGCACTTGTGCTTATGCGTACACTTTGACGAACAAAACCATAAGTAACGCAAACTACGCACATATTAAATATCAAAGCATGGCAAAGAAAGTACTTTTTATCAATCAGGAGATTGCTCCGTATGTTCCCGAAACAGCACTCTCAATCATGGGAAGAGACCTTCCAACCAAAATGCAGGAAGAAGGTTTTGAAATTCGCACGTTCATGCCCAAATGGGGAAATATCAACGAGCGCAGAGGACAACTTCATGAGGTAATCCGCCTTTCAGGAATGAACCTTGTCATCGACGACACCGATCATCCGCTGATAATCAAGGTTGCGTCTATCCCACAAACACGCCTTCAGGTGTATTTCATCGATAACGACGACTACTTTATGAAGCGTAAGATGGCTCTTGACGAGAATGGTGAGGAATACGACGACAACGGCGAGAGAGCTATTTTCTTCGCACGTGGCGTACTGGAAACTGTAAAGAAGCTCAGATGGTCGTCAGAAATAATACATTGTCAGGGCTGGATGTCATATATCGTACCACTTTTCGTCAAAGCTGCATACAACGACGAACCGACCTTCACCGACACCAAAATTGTTACATCAATATTCAAGGATGGTTTGTCTAAGAACATCGGAGACAACTTCAAAAATTGCCTTGAGTTCAAAAACATCACTGTTGACAGTCTTGGTGCCTACAAGGACGACTTCGATTTTATGGAGTTCTGCAAATTGGCGATAGATAATAGCGATGCCGTAATTGAAGCAGAAGAAAACGCCAATCCAGAATTGATGGCATATGCTGAGAGCAAGGGTCTGCCAATATTAAAATATCCAGGAGAAAACTATACTGAAGCCTACAGAGATTTATACGAGAAGCTGTAGAGTGGAGAATTCAAATTAATCAATTTTGAATATGAAGCTAAAATATTTGGCAAGTCTCATGCTTGCCACCTTAATATTCGCATCGTGTGACGATACCACTGGCGACATCGGCAGTGGTACGCTCATTGATGGTAGCGACAACTTGAATATAGTTACTGATACCTTTGAAGTAAAAACACGCTCAATTGTTGCAGACTCGGTTTTGGCAAGAACATACACCAGCTATATTGGTAAGGTGCGTGATCCGGAAACAGGTGCATACCTTAGTAGCGACTTTATGACACAGTTCTACATGCCCGAAGGATTTGAATTTCCGAACAAGGATAGCGTAAAGATAGCCAACAAAGGACAAATCAAAGCAGACTCTTGCGACATACGCCTTTACTATAAGGAATTCTATGGCGACTCATTAGCACCTATGAAATTGACAGCTTACGAATTGTCTGCGCCCATCCCCGAAAAGGTCTACTATTCGAACTTTGACCCAAAGAAGGAGGGATTTGTGGACGAAAGCACTGCTGTCAATAAGGTTTACACGCTTACAGACCTAAATGTAGACGCATCTGTACGTAATGGTTCAGACTACATCAAGTCAATATGTATTCCGCTTAACGATTCGTTCGGTACAGAGCTTATCAATCAGTTCTATGACCACAAAGAGGACTTTAAGGATGCCTACACCTTTATAAATAAGGTTACACCTGGCTTCTACTTTAAGACTCAAAGCGGACTTGGAGCTATGGCGCACATATATCTGAGCCAGTTGAATGTCTACTTCAGACACAAGACAACCACAACAAACTCAGACGGCACAAAACGAGATACAGTCATTATCTCTTCGGCTTCATTCCCCGGCACAGAGGAAGTGTTGCAAACAACGAATATCATCAACGACAAAGCCGCTATTAAGCGACTCGCCGAAGAGGACACATGCACATACATCAAATCGCCTGCAGGCATATTCACCGAAATGACAGTCCCTGTAGACGACATATTGCGAGGACATGAAAACGATACAATCAACACCGCAAAGGTCAGTTTGACACGTATCAATCCAATCGCAAATGGCGATTATGCGCTGAATGCACCTACTACGTTGCTGATGATTCCGAAGGCAGAGATGTACAGCTTCTTCGAGAACAAGCAGGTGGCAAACTATAAAACATCGTTCCTTGCTACATATAGCAGCACAACGAACCAGTACACCTTCAACAATATAGGTAGCTTAGTACGCTATATGGGCGAAAATCGCTCAAAAGAAGATTGGAATAAGGTGGTGATAATACCTGTTACTGTTACAAAAAACACATCGGGTGAGCTAACAAACATAACCCACGATATGTCAATTGCAAGTACAAAACTGGTCGGCGGTAGTAACAATCGCAATGAAGCTATAAACATCACTGTCATCTATAGCAAATTCAAATAAACACGCCAATGGCAGACAATTTTCTTGAACGCCAACGACGCGACTACGAAGAGCGTAAGCAACAATGGCAAAAATCGACTAAGAAGGTTGCAAGCGTGTCTGAGATTTTAAGAAAGGCGCGTGAGAAATTCAATAACGACTAATTCGAACACTTATAAAAGCCGTTCCATCATATATGGGGCGGCTTTTTGTATTAAAAACTTTCGAAAAGTTTTGGTAGAGAATTTATTTTGCTTAACTTTGCGAAATAACTAATAACTTAATAAATTAACCTAACCGACAAAAAACTTTATGGCAACAGAAAAGAGAAATCTCCTTAAAGGAGACTTTAGCAAGAAAAACGCCCTACTCTTTGCTTTAGCTGTTCTTGTAACAATTGTGTTATGGAATCTGCCGACAAGCAGTTTCGGAATCGAAGGTCTCACCGTTATCCAGCAACGCATTATTGCCGTGTTCGCATTGGCAACAATACTGTGGGTGACAGAAGCCATTTCGCCTTGGGCAACATCCGTGTCGCTCATCGGCTTACTGCTTTTCACAACATCAGACAATGCGTTCCACTTCTTCCGATCAGGCATTGAAAAAGAAGAACTGCTTGACCACAGCGCACTAATGGCTACATTCGCAGACCCTATCATCATCCTCTTCCTCGGTGGCTTCATACTTGCTATCGCAGCAACGAAGTCAGGACTTGATGTGCTCTTAGCACGTACATTGCTCAAACCTTTCGGCAATAAGAGCGAGAACGTACTACTCGGCTTCATCCTCATCACTGGTGTATTCTCTATGTTCGTCAGCAACACCGCTACAGCAGCGATGATGCTCACTTTCCTTGCCCCCGTATTCAAGGCTCTTCCCCCAGAAGGTAAAGGACGAGTTGCTTTGACACTCTCTATCCCCGTGGCTGCCAACATCGGTGGTATGGGTACTCCTATCGGCACACCTCCTAACGCTATCGCACTGAAATATTTGAACTCACCAACAGGCCTGAACCTTGGTATTGGTTTCGGCGAATGGATGATGTATATGCTTCCACTCACCGTGATATTGCTTCTTATTGGTTGGTTCTTACTGAAGAAGTTCTTCCCGTTCAAGAAGAAGACCATCGAACTTGAGATTGAAGGCGAAGTGCAGCACAACTGGCGCACAATGGTAGTTGCCGGAACATTCATCGTTACTGTATTGTTGTGGATCTGCGACCGCTGGACCGGTGTTGGATCTAACACAGTTGCTATGTTGCCAATCGTTGTGTTCGCATTCACTGGCGTAATCAAGGCACGCGACTTGGAGGAAATCAACTGGAGCGTTATCTGGATGGTAGCCGGTGGTTTCGCACTCGGACTTGCACTCAACGAGTCGGGTCTTGCAGAAAATGTTATCAAGAGCATTCCGTTCGGTTCGTGGTCTCCGGTAGCCATTCTGCTTGCTTCTGGCCTTATCTGCTACATACTTTCAAACTTTATATCGAACACTGCGACAGCAGCACTCCTTGTGCCTATCCTCGCTGTTGTATGTAAGGGTATGGGTAACTCACTCGAGAGCATCGGTGGTACACCGACTGTACTCATCGGTATAGCTGTAGCAGCATCGGTAGCGATGACACTGCCTATATCTACACCTCCAAATGCCATTGCTCACTCAACAGGCTTAGTAAAACAGAACGAGATGATGAAGATTGGTTTGACAATGGGTATCATAGGTTTGGTGCTCGGTTACTCACTACTCTTCTTCCTCGGCGAGATGCACGCATGGCAATAGTACATGCATGATTATATATTGCGTGCAATAATATCATAAACCATATTATTGCACGCATAATAATATAAGGATATAAAAATGTCTTTTTCACAGGAAACTCTCTACGCTATAGCGTTGACCCGCATTAGCTATTTCAACATTGCCACATGCTTACAATTATATCGCAAACTTGGTTCGGCAACAGCTATCATGGAGAATCGCAATAACATTAAGGATGTTATCAGCGATGCTTCTCCAAGATTAGTTCATGCACTAAGCGATGTTTCCGAAGCCTTGCATCGTGCAGAGGCAGAATTAGAATTTGATAACGCACATGCCATTCGTCCATTGACGATGGCATGTGACGATTATCCAGAACGTCTACGCGACTGCGATGATGCACCTATTGTGCTTTTCTATCGCGGCAACGCTGACCTCAACCAACGTCGCATTGTGTCTATTGTAGGTACACGTCATTGCACAGCATACGGCCAAGACATACTTACAAAATTTTGCCAAGACCTAAAAGAGTTGTGTCCTGATGTGCTCATCGTAAGCGGATTAGCCTATGGGGTTGATATCTGCGCTCACCGAAACGCTCTGAGAAATAGTTTTGACACTATTGGCGTTTTGGCTCACGGTCTGGATATGTTATACCCCTCTGCCCACAGAGACACAGCTAAAGATATGCTCTCGCATGGCGGACTACTAACGGAGTTTCTTACAAACACGAACCCCGACAAGATGAATTTCGTAAGGCGAAACCGCATCGTGGCAGGCATAGCAGATGCTACCATTGTAGTGGAGAGTGCAGCACGTGGCGGAAGCCTCATCACTGCAGACATTGCACAAAGCTATGCTCGCGACGTATTCACCTTTCCGGGCAATGTAAACTCGACATATAGCGAAGGCTGCAACAACCTGATTAGAGACAATAAAGCAGCACTCATCACCTGCGCAGAGGACTTTGTTAAAGCAATGGGTTGGGAACAAGACAAACAAGTGAAGGAAGCACGAGCAAAAGGTATCGAACGCCAACTGTTCCCCGAACTGACCGCAGAAGAGACACGTATTGTCGAACTTCTTCAACGTAACAACGATTTGCAGCTGAATATCATCGCTGTACAAACAGGATTGCCGATTGGCAACATCTCTGCACTATTATTCAGCCTCGAATTGAAAGGTGTTATCAAGCTATATGCAGGAGGAGTTTACCATTTGCTGGGTTAATATTGGAATTTTTAGGTTAAAAATTTTGCACTTACTCCTATTTGTCGTAACTTTGCATTAAGCAGTAAGAAAAAGTATAACATAAAATAAACGCAAATGCCAGAAATTTCAACACGAGGACTTGAAATGCCCGAATCGCCGATTCGCAAATTAGCGCCTTTGGCAGTAGATGCCAAAAAACGTGGTGTGAAAGTCTATCACCTCAATATCGGACAGCCCGACCTTCCTACTCCAGAAGTAGGACTTGACGCATTGAAACACATTGACCGCAGTGTGCTCGAATACTCTCCGTCGCAAGGTTATTATTCATATCGCGAGAGACTGACCGGATATTATAAGCGTTTTAATATTAATGTATCGCCTGATGACATCATCATTACAGCAGGTGGTTCAGAGGCAGTACTCTTTGCATTCATGTCGTGTCTAAATCCGGGCGATGAAATTATTATTCCGGAACCAGCCTACGCCAACTATATGGCTTTTGCAATCTCGGCTGGCGCAAAGATTAGAACTATCGCAACAACAATAGAAGAAGGCTTCTCGTTGCCTAAGGTGGAGAAGTTTGAGGAACTCATCAACGAGCGCACACGTGCCATCTTGATTTGTAACCCAAACAACCCTACGGGCTATCTCTATACACGTCGCGAGATGAATCAGATTCGCGACTTGGTGAAGAAATACGACCTCTATCTGTTCTCAGATGAAGTCTATCGCGAATACATCTATACTGGTTCACCTTACATCTCTGCCTGCCACTTGGAAGGTATCGAAGATAATGTGATACTCATCGACTCTGTGTCGAAGCGTTATAGCGAGTGCGGTATCCGCATCGGAGCCTTGATTACAAAGAATTCGCAGGTGCGTGCAGCCGTAATGAAGTTGTGTCAAGCACGTCTTTCTCCTCCACTCTTGGGTCAGATTGTAGCCGACGCATCGCTTGATGCGCCCGAAGACTACTACCGCGATGTTTACGAAGAGTACGTGGAGCGCCGTAAGTGTCTCATCGACGGACTAAACCGCATACCAGGTGTCTACTCACCAATTCCTATGGGAGCCTTCTACACAGTTGCAAAGTTGCCAGTAGACGATAGCGAGAAGTTCTGCCGTTGGTGCCTTGAAGAGTTCCAGTACGAGGGTGAGACCATTATGATGGCTCCTGCTGCTGGTTTCTATACCACACCTGGTGCTGGTATCAATCAAGTTCGCATCGCTTACGTACTGAAGAAAGACGACCTTGAACGAGCACTCATCGTGCTACGTAAAGCACTGGAAGCATACCCGGGCAGAGTAGATAGCAACGATTAAAACTATCAAATACTTTTAGGATATAGAGATTGAGGAGCTAAGAAGTTAAGCCAATGGTTTTACAGCAGATGCTACAAGCTATAACAACGGCTCAACTTCTTAGCTCCTTCTTTATTAACTACCAAACAAAAGATAATGAACTTTCCTCTTTTTGTAGCTCGACGCATATATTCAAACCAAATAAGCGACCGCCAAAAGGTATCGAAGCCTGCTATCCGCATAGCCACAATGGGCGTAGCAATCGGATTGGCGGTGATGATTATCAGCGTGTGTGTGGTGCTTGGCTTTAAACATACTATACGCGACAAGGTCGTTGGCTTTGGCAGTCACATACAGGTTGCGAACTTTTATGCGCTACAATCGTCAGCCACAGACCAACCGATTATTATCAACGACTCATTAGTAAAAGTGCTTAAAGGCATTAACGGTGTGAGTCATGTGCAACGCTTCGCTCTGAAGCAAGGCATCTTGAAGACCGATAACGACTTCTTGGGGGTTGCATTCAAAGGCGTAGACGAAGCCTTCGACACCACCTTTATCCATAACAACATGGTCGAAGGCTACATACCACAGTTCTCAAGCGAGAAGAGCAGCAACAAGATACTCGTATCGAAGACGATGGCTGACAAGCTACAGACAAAGTGTGGCGACCGCATCTTCGCCTACTTCATCGACCAAAACGGAGTGAGGGTACGTCGGTTCACCATCACTGGAGTTTATCAGACTAATCTCAGCCAATACGATAAGACAATCTGTTTCTGCGATTTATACACAGCCGTTAGACTGAACAATTTCAGTGAAGGACAAGTTTCGGGTGCCGAACTCACTGTGGCTGATTTCAGCAAGCTCAATGAGACGGAGGACATAATTGTGCGCAAAGTGAACCGCACAATGGATAGCAATGGTGCCACCTACTCATCAAAGACAATACGCGAACTATCGCCTCAGATATTCTCGTGGCTCGACTTGCTCGACCTTAACGTTTGGATAATTCTCGCAATTATGACCGCCGTGGCAGTGGTAACAATGATTTCAGGACTTCTCATAATCATTCTTGAACGCACAACCATGATTGGTATACTCAAAGCACTCGGAGCCCGCAACAGAACTGTGCGCCATACCTTCCTTTGGTTTGCAGCATTCATCATAGGTAAAGGATTGCTTTGGGGCAATTTATTGGGTTTGGGACTTGTAATACTACAACACTTCACAGGTTTTGTTAAGCTCGACCCTGCTACCTATTACGTTGATACCGTTCCCGTAGAAATCAACTGGCTCTTCATTGTCGCCCTTAACGTTGCAACTATGTTCATAGCCATCGTTGTACTCATAGCTCCAAGTTTCCTCATTTCGCACATTCACCCTGCGCGCTCTATGCGCTACGAATAATAAAAACACTCATAAACAAAAGAAACATTTACAATATGGATATAAAGAAATCTGAATTTACGATATCGTCTGCAACCGTAAGCCAGTGTCCGAAAGACACAAAGCCAGAGTTTGCATTCATCGGACGCTCGAACGTAGGCAAATCGAGTCTCATCAATATGCTGTGCAACCATAAGGGGCTCGCAAAAACATCAGCTACACCAGGCAAGACCCTACTCATCAACCACTTCATCATCAACAACGACTGGTACTTGGTTGACCTTCCGGGCTATGGCTTCGCTAAGCGCTCCAAGACCGTGCAGAAAAAACTCGACCAGATGATTACATCATATATACTGCAGCGCCAACAACTGGTAAACACCTTCGTACTCATCGACATCCGCCACGATCCGATGAAGATTGACACCGATTTTATCAACTGGCTCGGCGAGAGTTCTGTACCTTTCTCCATTATATTCACCAAGGCCGACAAGCTCGGACCTGTGCGTGCGAAGCAGAATGCAGCGAAGTGGATGAACTCGCTGAAGGAACAGTGGGAGGAACTGCCCCCCTACTTCATCACAAGTTCGGAGAAAAAATTGGGACGTGACGAGGTGCTCGACTACGTTGGAAACATATTGAACGAAATTAAAGCAACTGAATAAATGACTCCATTACTTGACGTTCAAAACATATCAAAGGCGTTCGGTGCACATGTTCTGTTCGAGAATATCTCGTTCTCAATTGCCGAAGGACAACACGTCGGACTGATTGCAAAGAATGGCACAGGCAAGTCTACTCTACTCTCTCTACTCTCAGGCAAGGAGAGTGTCGACTCCGGAAGTATCATCTTCCGCCGTGACATAAAGGTTGGCTTTCTCGAACAACAGCCTAAGTTCGACCCAGAGGAGTCAGTGCTCGACGCTTGCTTTAACCATCAGGGCGACCCCGACCGCATATTGAAAGCGAAGCAGATTCTGACACAGCTGCACATCACCGACCTCACACAGCCTATGGGTCAGCTGAGTGGCGGACAACAGAAGCGCATCGCACTCGCCAACGTGCTCATCACCGAACCCGACCTGCTCATTCTCGACGAGCCTACAAACCACCTCGACCTCGAGATGATAGAATGGCTTGAGGGGTATTTGCAACGTGGCAACAAGACTCTGCTCATGGTGACACACGACCGCTACTTCCTCGACCGCGTATGCAACCTCATACTCGAACTCGATAACCACACTGTTTATTCATATCGTGGCAACTTTCAGTACTACATGGAGAAGCGTCAGGAGCGCATAGATGCCACACGCGCCGAGATAGAGCGCGCCAACAACCTTTACCGCCGCGAGCTGGAGTGGATGCGTCGTCAGCCTCAAGCACGCGGACACAAGGCGCGCTACCGTGAAGAGGCATTCTACGACCTTGAGAGCAAGGCGAAACAGCGTATTGAGGAACGACAGATGCGTCTGAAATCGAAGAATGTGTACATTGGTTCTAAGATATTCGAGTGTCAGTACGTATCGAAGGCGTTCGACGAGAAAGTGATACTAAAGGACTTCTACTACAACTTTCAGCGCTTCGAGAAGATGGGCATCGTGGGCAACAACGGCACGGGCAAGTCTACCTTCATCAAGATGCTGCTCGGTGAAGTAGCTCCCGACAATGGTCGCTTTGACGTGGGCGACACTGTGCGCTTCGGTTACTTCTCACAGGACGGCATGAAGTTCCGCGACGACCAACGTGTCATAGATGTGATAGCCGACATCGCCGACTATATCGACTACGGCGGCGGCAAACACATCACCGCGACGCAACTCTTGCAGCACTTCCTCTTCACGCCCGAACAGCAATACGATTATGTTTACAAGCTATCTGGTGGCGAACGACGCAAACTGTATCTGTGCACCGTATTGATGCGCAATCCCAACTTCCTCGTGCTCGACGAACCCACCAACGACCTCGACATACAAACGCTTGAGGTGCTTGAGGAATATCTACAGGACTTTCCTGGCTGCGTGATAATCGTGTCGCACGACCGCTTCTTCATGGATAAGATTGTAGACCACTTGCTCGTGTTCCGTGGCGAGGGCGAGATAAAGGACTTCCCTGGCAACTATACCCAGTTCCGCGAGTGGGAGTCGCTGAAACCGAAGGAACTTACCGACAATAAGAACAACACTTCAGACACAGAAAAGAAAGAGAAACGCGAGTTTGTTGGCGAACAACGCCGCAAGAAGACATATAAAGAGAAGTGCGAGTTCGAGCGTTTAGAGAAAGAAATCGCTGCACTTGAAGAGGAACAGAAAAGCATCGAAGAAGCGCTATGCAGCGGTACGCTCCCTATCGAAGAACTAACCGAAAAGAGCAAACGCCTCCCCGTCATCAAGGATGAACTTGAAGAAAAAGAGATGCGCTGGCTTGAACTTTCAGAAATAAACGGATAGAAAAATGAATATCTTTAAGAAACTATTTGGTAGTCAGACTACTTCCAAGGAAACGAAGCAAGAGGAGAATAAAAACTTCGATGTGTTGAAATATGACGGAGTACGCGCCCTTCGTATGCAGCAGTTTGAGTATGCTGCAAAATGCTTTGTACACGCCATCGAACTGAACGCTGACGATCTCGAATGTCGCGATTATCTTTCACAGGCATACATCTCCCTTGGCGATTTGGAACATGCTTACGAACAGCTACAAGAAATTTCAGAGAAGCAATCTGACAACATCGCCGTGTTGTTACGTATGGCAGAGGTGGCATATATGATGGAAAACTACTCCACAATGGCAGATGTATGCGAAAAAGCCCTGCTACTTGACGACAAAAACGTAATGGCATATTATCTCTATGCCAAAGCTTATCACGGACAGGGCGACCTTAACAATGCAACATCAATGCTGACAAAAGCAATCGAGTTACGCGCAGACTTCGATGTGGCTCGCTTACTACGTGGCAACGTGTTGTTGGAGAATAAAGCTATCGAAGAGGCTGCACTTGATGCCAACTATCTATACGAACGCACAGAAAGCAACGAAGATGTATTGTTGCTTAAAGCCCGTGTGGAGAAAGCCAAGGCGAACCTCAACGAAGCTGAAAAAATCTATAGCGAAGTAATTGATTTCGACCCATTCTCAATAGAAGCTTACAAAGAACGTAGCGAGGTACGTAAAAGCCTCGGTGATATCGTTGGGGCGACTGAGGATGAGGAGAGAGCTAACGAAATGGAGACAGAGGCACCCCAATCCTCAGAAGGAATTGAGCAGAAGATCAAAAAGAAAATGCAACAAATGGATCCTTACAAGGTTTTTCATAACTTCTAATAGCTACACCTTCTACCACCCCATCATCCTTTTACTAAACAGCAGTAGTTTTTATAGCTATCCCCACCATCCGCGTCGACCGACGCAGATGCTCGTAACGACCGACGCGGATGCTCGTATCGACCGACGCGGATGCTCGTATCGACCGACGCGGATGATAGACTTCCACCATTAGCAATGATAGCATTTCGGATATTGAAGACAATTATGAGAGCGAAGGCGGTTGCAAGGGGATTATTCATCTCGGACTACATAGAACCGACGGCACCGATGCCTTCGATACGCTCTATATCAGCTGCGAAAAGTTTCCACAGCACGATTTATATCCGATTGCGATTGGTGATGTGAGATAAGTAAAACTTTGTTAATTTTATTAGTAATGTTCGTTTTTACATTTATGTTTTACTATTTTTGTAATGTAACTTTAAACCTATATTCTATGATTAGATTAATAAAAAAAACGCTTCCAATTATCTTGTGCGCAATCTGCTCTGTTTGTTTCGCCCAACGTTCATTAAAATTTAATCCAAGTACTTTGGATTTAGATTCTGTCTATACAGATATTAAGTATGTGAAGAATGTTATAGTTACTAACAATACAACTTCTACATTGTCTATTACTAAAGTAATATGCACTTCTCATTTTATCAAAACAGAATACCCAACTTCACCAATAGGATCTGGAGAATCAGTAAATATAAAAATAACATGCTCGTTTCCTGATTATAATTTACCTGGTAGATATGATTATATAATACATTTTAGAACTTCTGATAGAGAGCTTTCAAAATTGTATGTAAAATATTTTAAGGTGGACTAAGTTTAGAACCTGCTTCCAAAGTGGCTCACCCAACAAAGTCCGTGACTGGGTGAACCTAAAATCCATAATAGTAAAAATCCTTTCTTGAAATAGTATCTCAGAAAGTGAAAAACTGCCTAAGCGCCTTTTCAGCCTTTGTCTTGCGCCCAACGCAGGATGAAGGCTTTTCTTTTTTCAGCGGTATGCTCCGCTTTCAGCACCTCCTTCGCTTCGCCATTCGGGCTCACTTGATAAACAGTGAAATCTCAGATGCCGACAACGCCACGAACAACATTAGGTTCAAGTATAACAGTTACCGCTTCACAATCACTACCCTCCGCAAATTCCTATCCAACCCGAACCCATCGACATCCGTCTATGGACTCGCAGCGGTGAAATCCAATCCTGGCACCGCTGCATCTCCCTCAAATATGACTTCTACAAAGGCACAAGGCGAATGAAGTTGCTGGACTCCAACGAGATCCGGCAGCTTCGAGATGTGTGTATATTTGAGGTGAATGAGATTGAGGTGTATATGTAGACCCTCCTTTATTTTATTTTCCTAAATCGTTCTTGTAATTCTTTCATACGGTCTATAAGTTCTGCAAACGATAGTTTAGTACCGTATATGAAGTAGTCGCACATTTCTGCATAGTCTGACTTCCAATCTGGAATAAGTCCTTCATGAGAGTACTCAAATCTAATTATATGCAGAAATGTATTAATACTAAATTAACTTATTTTAAGTAGAAAACATCGCAAAAGTTTTCTACACTACTGTAAGGATTAAATATGTAAAGATAATATAAATCTATTATCTCTACATAGAATTATGGTATTATATCAAGAATTTCTTTTATTCTTCAACTTCCTTCAATATATCCTTGCGAAACTGCTCCTTCAAATAATTCGTTTCCATAATCTTAGTTTTTAGTCATGATTGATAACTCTCGACAAGTTGCCACGCTTGAACATCTGTTCTTCGCCGTAGTACAGCACTACATCATCGAAGCAAGGGCGGTCGATATTATATACTTTCAGTCGCTCGTTTTTGTCAAACCATAAGTTTATCAAACATACAGATTCACTCGGCAGACATACTTTCTTCCTCTTATTCTCGGTCAATTCCTTTCCGTATGCTTGGATAAGCAACGTTTCCACCAACTCAATCTTGCTTTCTTTTTGGTTCTTTGCATCAGCGAAACTGCCTATCCAAATGCGGATGTCCTTGCAGTCCATAAACTCCCGAAAGTGTTCATGCCTTGCGTTCAATCGATAATTGATGCCGTCGTTTTCCTTATGTATTCCTACATAACGTCGCCAGCGACACCGTGCATCCTTTCGAGCTTCAAAGTAATAGAAGTTGAAATAACTTGGTGCTATAGTGTCAGTCCCCTTAACATACTCCTTGTATTCGTCGTATGTAAGAGGACCGACCCATTGTATCGTATATGTGTGCTTTATATCTTATCTTCCATTTACTCTGCCATTATTTCAACAACTGGCACCGTTTTGTACATTTCATTACGTGCCATATAGCTGTAAGTTCCTACTTGCTTTACAACTTTTCCTTCTGGCACATTTATCTTTTGATTGTCATAATAAGAAGTACTTTCATCACCTACAAAGAGAACTATTGTTCCTAAATTACCACTTTCAATATCGTCAACTGTAGCTAATGCGCTTCCATCAGGCAGCACCTGCATAACCTCGAAGACCTTGCCCGGTACAATGCCACGAGGCTTCTCAAACATTACTACATCATCATTTGATGCAGACGTTGCTTGTGATTTTGCCATAAAAAAGCCTACCACAAACAATAACACAATTCCTGTAACTATTCCAGCTACATAGGTCAAGATAAATTTTGCTTTAATATTCATTGTCTTTAGTATTTAAGTTAAAGATGGCACTTTACATGACGCAAAGATACATAAATTTTCTTTTATGTAAATAATTATATTTTTATAGTCATATTCCAAATAAAAACAAAAGTTTTACAATCAGCATATCTTTTCTTCAATTAAATATGAATCAACAGAGAAGCTCCACTTGCCTTCCACGAATACTTCTTGATAAGGGTCTTGAATCATAGTTGGTACATAATCTTCTTCAGTAATTTTATTGTAGTCTACCAAGTAAATGTAGTAATCGCGTTTTCTCAGTTTAGCTGAGTTTATTTCATTCTTTGACCAATGGAAATGGTTATTGCCCTCAAATGTTTTTACTTCAATGTACCGGCGTTGAGTCGAGGTTTCACGATGAAATGATATAATATCATAACCTGCAGAAACATCGATTTCTGAAATCTGTTTAATTTTTTTCTTCTGTTGTTCGGTATATGGGCAACGTTTCCTTTCAAAATCCAATACAAACAGTTCGCCCTCTTCACCCATTAGTCTTTCATGTTCGAGCTTTTTCATAAGCTGACTCAGGGCCATGGTACGTTTGTGTTTTATCGCCTTTTTGAAAATCTGTTCGTATTCATTGCTAATAATGAATTTCAACCCATCTGTTTTTACAGCTCCAAAACTTATGAGAAGATTTCTAAACACAGCAGATTCTAATCTAAATGCTCTCCGAGGTATATAATATAAATCTTCTTGTTCGTCATACGTAACTTGTTCGTCATCGAATAGTCCATTTTTACTAAGCGCATTAAAGCAATGAGAACAAAGTTCCCTAATAAATGCATCTTCATGGATTTCGTTATAAATTAGAGACTTGGTTACGCATAAATCACCATCTACATTTAATAAGTCAAGTTCTTGTAACGCTAAAATTCCACATGGGAAAACAAGGTCTATGCCTTCAACAAAAGAACATGCAGCCTTTACTGACGACAAACTCACATTATTTCCCGTCAGTAATTTTCTACAAAGGAATAGAATTCCATTTTTGTCCCCGATGGAACTATATCTTTTTAGCTCTTGCCTCATAGTCGCGTAGAATAGCTTTTACATCATCTATACCTCCAGATTCTAAGATATTATCAAAAAGAGGTATCGGCATACTCTCCATTATATCGTTTAGTCGTTGCTCTTTCTCTGCAAGTCTTGTGTTAATGGTTTCGTCAATCGTATCTTTAGATATAAGATAATAATACTTTGTTTTAACGTCAGGCTTCAAGCCATAGCGATGTATTCTATCTTTAGATTGTATAAAGTGAGCTGCATTAAACGACCTTTCAATATATATCGCATTATGACATTTCTTGTGCAGAGATATTGATTCTGCAACGGCAAATGGATTTGCAAGAATAACTTTGAATGATGAATCATCGCGATTAAACTCACGGACAATAGCCTCACGTGTCAGACTATTCATTTCATCTGACCCATCGCTTGCTTCCACAGGAGTAGCACCATAAAGCATTCGAGAAGCTATACCTCGTTCTTTGAGGTATTCACTCATTCTTTCAATATTGCGAATAAAAGAAGCCCAAATGACAACCTTACCTCCAGCTTTAACTATTTCTTCTGTAATGTCGGCTGCTTTGATGAATTTGTTCGGAATCTCTGAAGATACAAAATGCTTAATGCCTGCAATAAAATCGCTATCTTCTTCTGATTCAGCAATATCCTCACCAATATCTTCAATATCAGTCAATTTAGAATTTAGCAATTCTGGGTTAGTAGCGACTTGCATCAAGCGAATAAATTTCGCTTTTCTAACCTTTTTAAGAAAAGGCGACATATCTTCATCAATCTCTGCCATGAACTTATTCTCTATTGCGTAATAGATTGATTTCTGAGATTCTGACATTTCAACTTCAATTTCCTCATAAGAAGCAGGTGGTATACTCAGATCACTTTTGCGCACACGAATAAAGAATGGTGCAATTTTATTTATTAAATCTTCCACTCGTTCATCTTCAGATGACTGACTCATATTTACGAGTTGTGGAACATTGTATGTTAACACATCTCTATCTGGCCAAATGAAATGAAAAAGATTATACAAATCTTCATATCCATTTGGTGCCGGAGTTCCTGTTAGCACAACACGTGAAACGGCTTTTGAAGCCAATACCATTGTAGATGCAGCCATAATGCCACCGTGGGTGTTTTTGATTTTATGTGCTTCATCTAATACGACCATTGCTTTGTGTTGAGATAGGAAAAATAGCAAATCATCCTTGATTGAGATGATTGATTGGTATGACGTAAGTGTGATGTCTGCATGGGTCATTCCATGAAGATACAATGATTTCTCTTTCGTAGTCATACCACCAATAAGACGCATTGAAGTTGGTTCTGTACCAAAGCACTCTTTATATTCAATTTCCCATGGACCGAATGAACTTAAAGGACCAATGATAACGATACAATCTACGTGTTTAGGGTCATCTTCAGGGAGATTATGAAGATAGGCATAGGCTCCATAAACTACACTTGTTTTTCCTGCACCAGGCACAGAAAAATTACAAGCGTTTTGAGCGAATGCCATGTGGTATGCCGACAACATTTGCAATTTATATAGCTGTCGATTCGGCATGTTTTTTATAAGAGACTCTTCAAAACGCTTGAACTCATCAATCTGCGGATGATTATCTCTGATGTTTCGTGCTTGTTGGGAGAACTCTTCAAACAGAGACTCTTGTGTTCGGAAATTTTGCATTTCACGGTTGATACCTTCACCGAACGAAATTTCACAGTTAATGTATTTAGCAAGAACCTTGATATGGTTCATGGTTACATTGACATTCTCTGTAATTTCAACTTGTATGTGGTCTCCACAATCTGAGAATTTCAGATTTGAACGCATATAGAGCTTTGCCATTCGATTGCGTCTAATTTTATCTGCGCCATCACGAATGACAATGCTGTTGCCTTGAGACTCTATTTGAAGAACTCCTGTATTATTCATCTATTCTGCTTCTAAGTTCGTCTGCTTGTTGAATGAGATTTTGTAATCCATCCAAAATTTCAACCTGATACTTTTTAATACTGCTTGCCTGAGGGTCAATGGATCCCAAAGAAGCGATGGCACCTAAAGCCTTTTTTACAAGAAGCATAGGTTCTTTGGCACGAAGTTGACTATCAATGTCGTCTTGTGCTGCATTGAAGTTATCTTCCATTGGCTGTTTAACATGCTTGCGCCACTCTTGGTCACGAGCTTGCATACATGGGATAATGTCATCGCCTGTTGCGTTCTGTATGTATTCATCAACGCTTTTCTCTTCATAACTTGCAACAGCTTCGTTATGCTTGTCAAGGAAATTTTCCCATCGTGTCTTTGCACCAAAAACACTCGAAGTTGCTTGACCAGGTTTGCGGAATAAATCGCGAATATCATTTTGAGCCAACCCCAATCTTATATAGTCGAAAGAAACCGCTTTAAGGTTGTTGACATCTTCTGGTGTGAAGCTCCACATATTAGCGACACCTGCACTATACTGCTTAAGGGCAATGTTCAGTTTTTGGAAAGAGTCCTCGTGTCCTTCTGCCATTGTATAAATGCCGTCATACTCATAGAAGCCAAGATACTCATCCATTAAGGAAAGAATTTCGAGGTTTGTATCAACGTCTTTCTTCTTTATCCCCATGAAATTTGCAATTTCATCTCTTGTAAAACCAGCATCCTCTAAGTCTTTACATTTGAGGTATTTTTCAATAGGGTTATAATCTACTTTCTCGTCTTCTCCCATTTGGAAGGATGTTTCGAGTTGTAGAATATCTTTCTTTGTTGCATTCTCTGGCAGAATTACAGCTCTAAAGAATTTGCATCTATTCTTTTCCTCTTGCGTAGCTCTCGTATCTCTAAGGATTCTGTTCATCAGAGATGCTCTTCGATTACCATCGACGATGACACCATCCGAAGTTACAATACCGAATTTTAGTTGACCTACTTGTCGAAGGCTTCCCATCGTCTTTTCATTCTTGTCAGCTTTAGATTGCCACAAGAATTTTTCGATGAGTGCAGCATCGTCAGCAAGCTCTGGATCAAGTTTGTGGTTCTGTTTCTCATAAGATTTGACCACACTACCGATACGACCATTATACTGATTGTAGATGAGACATTCCATTGGAATCTCCCATACATCAAAAGATTTTCGCTCTCCTCGATAGAGAAGAGGATATCCTTGTGCGAATGGCGTTTTCTCTTGAATTTGCTTCAGCAATTCAATTCTTTGACTACGTTCCATATGTTATATAATTATATCATTCAGTTGATTTAGTGAATTAAGATTGAGACAATAGTCTGTATAGTCCCAGATATCTTTTAAGTCAGATTGACGACCAATCCATCCAGCTCCATCAACAATAACAATTTGTTTGGTATTCTGATAGGTTGAGCGAATATAGTCACGCAAGTCTTTTACACTGCGCTTAAAATCTGACTGACCACGGGAAGTGGTTATGTTAAAGCTATATTTTACATAGCAGACAATTTCGTCAGTAGCCTCGTTTTGAATAGCGTAATTAACCTGAATCTCTCTGGTGCCATTACCGACAGGATCGACCTTTGGGCTACGAACCAGTCTGTAACATTTTTGATTGCAGATTTTTTCAAGAAGATTTTCAACTTGCTTAATATTAGTCAAAGAGACATCACTATTATATTGGGTGTCAAAGTCTTTGCTTATAAGGAAGTCCAAAAAATCATCATTCTGCAAGCGTTTCATAACTGTATCGGAAATGACGAAATTACGAAGTCTGTATGAGGGGATGTTTGTGGATAACTCACTATTACATGGCCCCTCAACAAACAAAGTACACACTTTGTCCATCATTTTCTCATCAGAAAGCATGAACGCACGAGTGTGTTTAACATCCCATTCTGTTTTGAAATCCATCTGCCGCTGGATTCTAAACATAGAAATAACTCGTTTGAATAATTCTGTACTAATACCAAGAATTACAAGAAGATTACTTAAGGAATCCTCATTGTTTCTTATATACGCTTTAAGACCTTCTAATGTGTTAATATTTTGCATCTGCTGTCTGAGAGCGGATAGTTTTTCCGCTCTTTTTTCCAGATACTTTCTGTCAACATCATCATTTATAAAGAACATTGTAATACTCTTTATAAATTCTTTATATGGAATCTTACTCATTTCTGTTTCTTTTTTATAGCTGAAATTAAACGCTCTGCTAATACTTGTATCACAGGGACGCATACTGAATTGCCAAGCAAATCAAAAGCTATGGCTCTCCCTTTTTTCTTATTATTCAAGTAGGACAAATCATAGTCTTCATAACCGAATAATCTTAGTCCTTCATCTATTGTTAGGTGTCGCACACCATCTTCTTCAACGACACCTATTCGTTCCATATCCATAGCTACCATAGTAGGTGCAATAGAATTGGAATCAAGGAATTGGCTAAACTCAAAACTTAGTTTACCTGTAACAATATTGTAGCCTTTTGGCTTTGTTGTATCAGGCTCTCTTCTTGAAGCAGTATTCCCATTTCTTGAAATGATAATCTTTTTCTTTGGATGTTCGAACACCAGATATCCTTTTTCTGTTAATGAAGCAAGCATCGAAGTCAAGTTTTTCTCTTTATAAAATGAGGCAATCTGTTCTTGGGTTAGAGGCATTCCGTCCATCCAATCTATGCCAATAAGCTCTGCCCATTTTTTTTTGCGACGCTCTTTTAGTAGCAAATTAAGAAATTCTTTCTCCTGTTTTGTAGCTTTGCCTTTTAATGATATGTCCCAGCTATGAATGTTGTGTTCACCACCGCGCTTATCTTTTATGTACTTGCCTTCAAGTTGATTAGGCGTATAAGCGGCTAACAGCTTTTTAGTAAAAGCTGAATGCTCAACGGGCAATCCATATTCTCTCACGTTTGCAATAGTTGTGTGAGAGGTAGGCAAGTTATCAAAATTTATTTTACCAATTTTTTTATCAACACCTACAATGTAAACTCTTTTTCTGGCTTGTGGAACACCAAAATCTGAAGCGTCAAGAACTTTTACATATACATTGTAACCTGCAAGCTTCAGCTTCTTTACAATAGTAGTCAATGTGCGACCGTAAGTTGCACCGTCTTCAACACCACCATGTTTAACAAGCCCTTCAACATTCTCTAATATGAATCCCTTGGGTTTGTGCCCCAAAGCCGTAGATTCGTGTATGATTCTCTCTATCTCGAAAAACAATGTTCCTCTCGTGTCAAGAAAACCCAATCCGTTGCCAGCTGCACTGAATGGCTGACAAGGAAATCCTCCGAGGACAATGTCCAAGGAGTCATTAAACATTTGAGCCTTTACGTCATAAATGTTATAATCTACTTTCTCGTCAGGGTATCTATGTTTTAGTGCTTCTATTGCTGCGGGTTTAATCTCCGCAGTAAGTAAACATTTTGTCTGAACACCAAGTTCTCTTGCGGCATTTTCAAAACCAATTCTAATGCCGCTCAAACCTGCAAATAAATCTATGAAGTTTAGCATATGTTATACTGCTTTTCTGTTATATACCGTATCCATGTGCCATTCGAGGAAGGTGGGATTTGGCTTGACTACAGCATCGTTTATCAATAGTTTCTTACTCTCAAACATTCTTGGGAATAAAGAAGAATACCCAATGTCAAACTTATGAGACTCCAAATATGAAGAAATGTGGAGTTTATAATCTTTGTCTATACCTATCAATCCTTCAATATACGCTTTTGCATATACAAGATTTAGCAGAAGTCCGTTTTCTGCTCTCATGGATTCTTCTTCATTCTGTGCTGATGGAATTATATGGCAAGCGACAAGTAATTCTGGTATTTTAATTCCAGATATTACGCAGTGTCCGTTATAATTTTTATTAACCTAAAATCCGCAACTATCATTCAATACACGATTAAGGGTAGATTTATGAATCGTTAGTAGCAGCTTTCAGTAAAAAGCAACAGCACAACATCAATATGTAGCCAC
>OGNN01000003.1_pt1 | contig 186087 bp, 135 predicted proteins | sample 1573461 | NCBI WGS metagenome assembly OGNN01 (sample SAMEA2581998, study PRJEB24529) | metagenome | biome: Human gut stool | place: China | collected 2011
GAAAGATAAATTTCACCCAAATGGGGAGGTATGGCTCGCATGTTGAGCAAACCTATCGCAACGCATTCGGCTTGAAAAAGTCGAAGTGCATTAATTGGCTCAAACTTAATGTCTCACTTGCCAAGCGCTTCTTCGGTAAACAGGGAAGATGGGCTATTGCCATTGATCCCAGCTACATCAGCAAAGCTGACAAGAAAACTCCACATATCGGTCGTTTTGGGTCGGGATGTGCACAGTCTGTTAAACATGGTCTCGAAATCATGGGTATTGGACTCATTGATAGTCTTATGGACTGCCAGGCTCGCGATAAGTGGAAACTCGATTTTGCTTTCAATGCTTCGTTCACATCACTAAATGTTGCCAAGGTAACTATGAAGGAGATGGGAATGGAATATTCTATGTCTTCATTCAAGTCACTGATGACCAACATTTATCTGGTGAAACGAATTTTTAAAGCAAGCGGGTACACCCCGAACCGAACTTTAATTAGCAAGATTTTCAAAGATCTCTCGTGCTTACAGCGTATAGCTGCTTAGCACATTATTGAATTATTAACGAACTATTGAAATAAAGAATCATATCAATAAAAGCATAAAAACGCTAGAGTTTCACAATCGTAAACTATAGCGTTTTTTATTGATGATATGAAAAATATCTTAATATTCTTTTACTTCTGCTCTTTCAATTTCTTATCCCATTTCAGCAGATTCTGATATTCCTTCTTGGTAATTCGCATAAAACTACCATGCTGAGGACCTGTTACACCCTTGATATCCACAGGGTCAGAGAAATTGCGGAGATACTTATCAGCCTTACAGATGCGATAGTGCTTAGGGTTGTCGCTATACTGGATATAAGCCACTCGCCAGGTATCATCACCCATCAACTGGAAGGCAGAGCTGCCCTCGCAATTCTTGCGGCCCTCGAAGCTGACATAATCATTCTCTACAGGCTCACCCCAACCATGATTCAAATACTTGCTTGTAGCGGTATAAATACCCGGCTTTCCTCCCTCTTTCTTGATAAGCATGTGGAAGAGGCCATCGCTCTTGAGATAGTTGATATCAGCATCGATGGTAGCATATCCCCAGTCGAAGAGCAACTTTGGAGTGGTAATCTTGGTGAAAGTCTTATCAGCATAGCTGTAGTACATGCGGTCGTACTTTTCCTCTGCACGGTTGAGCATAGAATAGTAAATCATGTATCCACCCTTCTCACCATTTTCCCAGCGATAATCAGGATCCCAAAAGATCTGAGGTGCCCAGACACGGTTGATAGTACTCCAGTCCTTATAAGGAGACTGAGCAGTGGCAGCATCGCAGAAGTTCTGCATACCCTTGCGATAATCGAAGGTAACGCTGGTCCAATGAATCAGGTCCTTACTCTTCAGGAGGTCAATGCCATAATTGTCCCATTTGTGGCTTTTACGAACGCACATATCAGTAGTAACCATAATATAGCCTTTGCCGTCATGGGTACGGGTGATGTAAGCATCGCGGGTACCGCCTTCGATACGGGCATGTTCCTCTGGGTCGAAGATTGGTTTACCCTCGTTGATATCCTGATAGTTGTAGCCATCACGAGAAACAGCATAGGCTGTCCATTCACCCTTATCACTCATGTGACAGTAGAGATAGCCATAATCTCCCTTTACAAGATTCTGTGCGGTCATTGGCATGAAGGCAGCCAACGCCAAGAGAACGGTTGATAATTTCTTCTTCATTTCTTGATCTTCTTAGTTTAATTATTATTAGTCGAATTATTGGGTGCAAAATTACACTTTTTATTTGAGACTACCAAATCAAGAAGGCTATAGAGCTATAGTTTTATCGGAAAATACTCCTTTTTGAACGATTTATGCCCGGGGGACAGACGATGGAATCGCCTGGAACGGGGGCGAAAGGGGGGAAGGGAGGACGAGGAAAGGAGGACGAGGAAAGGAGGACGAGGAAAGGGAAACGAGGGAAAGGGAGGACGAGAAAAAGGGAGGCAAACCTCATCACAAGGTCCGTCTCCCCTACTTATAGTTATAAATAACCGATTTATTTGATTCATCTCAATGCAAGTACTTACGATGGTCATTGCAAGTACTTGCGTTTGGCATTGCAAGTACTTGCGTTTGCCAATGAAGCTTACTTCGTGAATATCCGGAAATTACTTGTTTAAGAACTTGTCAACCTGGGCAGCAATCTTTCTGCCGCTTGCCATAGCACGAACTACCAGAGAAGCTCCGCTTGCTGCATCACCTGCCACGAAGACATTCTCAGCAAACTCTGGCTGCTGTGGTTTCAGGAAGCCCATTGCCAGGAATACAGCCTCTGCCTTGATGATTTCAGGCTCGCCTGCCTCTACCATCAGTGGGCGACCACCTTCTGGGTTTGGCTTCCAGTCGATTGGCTGAACCTTCACACCTGTCAGCTTGCCATTCTTTCCCAGGAACTCCAGAGAGTTGATGTTCCAGCGGCGGGTACAACCTTCCTCATGACTGGAGGTGGTCTTCAGGGTGCGAGGCCAGTTTGGCCAAGGATTCTTAGGATCCTCAGGACCCTCTACCGGCTTAGGCATAATCTCAATCTGAGTTACGCTCTTGCAGCCCTGGCGATGAGCGGTACCGATACAGTCGGAACCCGTATCACCACCACCGATGACCAAGACATCCTTGCCCTTGCAGTTGACCAGTTCATCCTTAGAGAACTCCATGCCTGCAAGGACTCGGTTCTGCTGAGAGAGGAGTTCGAGGGCGAAATAAACACCCTTCAATTCTCGTCCAGGAATCTTCAGGTCGCGGGCTGTAGGAGTACCCGTAGATACCACGTAGGCATCAAAGCCCTCTGGCAACTTAGTGACATCTATCTGCTGATTGTATTTGAACTCGATGCCTTCCTCTTCGAGAAGACGGAGGCGGCGGTCGATGATACTCTTGTTGAGTTTGAAGTTTGGAATACCATAGCGCAACAAGCCACCGGCATTCTCACGTGCCTCAAAGACTGTTACCTTATATCCCTTGTGGTTCAACTGGTTGGCAGCTACCAGTCCCGCAGGACCGGCACCGATGACAGCCACCGTCTTGCCATTACGCTCAGGAATCTCAACATGTACATAATCCTCAGAGAAGGCGTGCTCCACGATGGCGCACTCATCCTCACGGTTGGTGGTTGGTTCATGATCCATGAGATTCAATACACACGCCTTCTCGCAGAGTGCAGGACAGATGCGTCCTGTGAACTCCGGGAAGTCGTTGGTGGAATTGAGGAGACGGTAAGCCAACTCCCAATCGCCCTTGTAGAGGGCATCATTCCACTCCGGTGCCTTATTGCCCAGCGGACAAGCCCAGTGGCAGAAAGGCACGCCACAATCCATGCAACGTGAAGCCTGCTGTCGGCGGTCGTTGCTATTCAATGTCTGTTCTACCTCGCTGAAGTCGAGGATTCTATCGTGAATTGGTCTATAACCTGCTTCCTTGCGAGGTATAGTCAAAAATGCTTTTGGATTTCCCATCTTGATACTTTGAACTTTGTTCCCTTTGAACTTTGAGCTTTGAACTTTGAACTTTATGATTAGTATCGAGAGCTATAACTCCATGAAGCATATCATAAAGTTCAAAGTTTCAAGTTCAATGTTAAATGTTAATAATCTCGCTGCATATCCGCAATCTTCTGCTGCAACTTCTTTACCTGTTCCTCCTGGAGAACTCGCTTGTACTCGATTGGCACTACCTGGATGAAATCCTCTACGTAGTGGTTCCAGTCATCGAGCATGGTACGGGCGAGCTTACTGCCGGTATAGAGATAATGCTGACGGATCAGCTCATGCAACTCCTTGCGATAGGTGCTGTCCTCCACGAGGTTGATCTCCACCATATCCATGTTACAGAAGTAATCGAAGTTGTGGTTCTTATCCCATACATAGGCAACACCACCACTCATACCAGCGGCGAAGTTACGGCCGGTTTCACCGAGCACTACTACTCTACCGCCCGTCATATACTCGCAGCAGTGGTCACCAGCACCCTCAATCACGGCGATGGCACCAGAGTTACGAACACCAAAGCGCTCGCCTACCTTACCATTGATATACAACTCACCACTTGTGGCACCATAGAGACCGGTGTTACCGGCGATGATGTTATCCTCGGCAGAGAAGTTGCTGCGGATAGGAGGAAGGATGGAAATACGACCTCCTGAAAGTCCCTTGGCGAAATAGTCATTGGTCTCACCCTCGAGTTTGAAATCCACTCCCTTGACCAGGAAGGCACCGAAACTCTGACCTGCAGAACCCTTGAACTTCACGTTTACGGTCTTGTCTGGAAGACCAGCCTCACCATATTTGGCAGCGATTGCACCGCTCAGCATGGCACCTGCGGCACGGTCGGTATTCTTGATGGCGAAGTCGAGGTTCACCTCTTCCTGGTTCTCGATGGCACGCTGGGCGCCACGGATAATCTGCTGGTCGAGTACATTGTCGAGATCATGAATCTGCTCGGTAGTATGATAGAGCGAGCAATGGCCTGTCTCACGATGCAGCAAACGAGAGAAGTCGAGCAAGTCTGCCTTCTCCTCGATACTCTTAGCCACCTCAGGCTCTAAGGCATCAGCACCCTCGGTAGGAACAATCTCCTCATCCTTCTTGCGGACGATGAGCTCGGTATGACCGATGATATCGTTCAATGAGGTGTAACCCATCTCAGCCAGATACTCACGAACCTCCTCGGCAAGGAAGCGGAAGTAGTTGATGAGGTACTTGTAGCTGCCACGGAAGTGCGCACGGAGCTTAGGATCCTGTGTAGCAACACCCATAGGACAGGTATTCAGGTTACACTTACGCATCATAACACAACCTAATACGATGAGGGCAGCGGTACCGAAACTGAATTCCTCTGCACCGAGCAAAGCCATCAGGATGATGTCGCGACCGCTCTTCAACTGACCATCCACCTGCAGGCGAACCTGACCACGAAGACCGTTCTTTACCAAAGTCTGCTGGGTTTCAGAAAGTCCGATTTCAGGAGAGATACCTGCAAAACGCATGCTGGATGCAGGGCTGGCACCTGTACCACCCTCGGCACCGGAGATAACGATAAGGTCTGCCTTCGCCTTAGCCACACCGGCAGCGATGGTACCCACACCACTCTCAGCTACCAGTTTTACAGAGATAGCCGCCTTAGGGTTCACATTCTTGAGGTCAAAGATGAGCTGAGCCAAATCCTCGATACTGTAGATATCGTGATGAGGTGGAGGAGAAATCAGGCTGATGCCAGGGATAGAGTGACGGGTCTTGGCGATGACCTCGTTGACCTTGAAGCCAGGCAACTGACCACCCTCACCCGGCTTAGCACCCTGTGCCACCTTGATCTGGATTTCCTCTGCATTTACCAAATATTCTGTTGTCACACCGAATCGACCGGAAGCCACCTGCTTAGTCTTGCTTGAGAGGCTGATGCCATCCTGAGTAGAATGGAATCGCTCGTTATCCTCACCACCTTCACCGGTATTGCTTCGAGCACCCAGGGCGTTCATGGCGAGTGCCATTGCCTCGTGAGCCTCCTTGGAGAGGGCACCGAAACTCATCGCACCGGTAACGAAGTGCTTCACGATTTCCTCTACCGGCTCCACCTTATCTATAGAGATAGGATTCTTGCGGAAACCGAAGAAGTCGCGGATGAAGATAGGCTCCTGCTTATCGTCAACGAGATGTGTATATTTCTTGAAGAGATCGTAATCGCCCTTGCGTGTTGCGAGCTGCAGGGTGGCGATGGTCTCTGGGTTCCAAGCGTGCTTGATACCGTCCTTGCGGTAGTGGAACTGTCCCATGCTAGGCAGGAAGTCGAGTTTCTTGGTCTCGAAAGCCTTGTCGTGCAGGCGGATGGCATCACGGGCGATGGTCTCGAGTCCGATACCGCCGATGGTGCTCACTTCTGTTCCGAAGTAGCTCTTCAGGAGGCTTTCGCTCAAACCGATGCTCTCGAAGATCTTGGCACCACGATAGCTTCGGATGGTAGAAATACCCATCTTAGCCATAATCTTGAACAAGCCCTTCTTCACAGCCTTGATGTAGTTCTGCTCGGCTGTATGGTAATCCTCCTGAATCTTTCCCTTCTTTACCAGGTCGTCGAGGATGGCGTATGTCAGGTATGGACAGAGGGCTGATGCACCGTAACCCAGCAACAATGCTGCATGCATCACCTCACGAATTTCACCGCTCTCTACGATGAGGGCTGTCTGCACACGCTTGCCGGCATCAATCAGATAATGATGTACGGCACTTACGGCGAGCAATGATGGGATGGCGGCATGGGTCTCATCCACACCACGGTCGCTCAAGATGATGTAGTTGTAACCATCATCCACGCTCTGTGCCGCCTGCTTGCAGAGCTCATCCAAAGCCTCATGCAATCCTTCTTCGCCCTTGGCGGTTTCGAAGAGCATGTGGAGTTTTACTGTATTGAAGCCCTTGTAGCGGATATTCTGAAGGATATCCAACTGGGTATTGGTCAGGATAGGATGTGGCAGACGAACCATCTTGCAGTTGCTTTCGTCTGGGTTCAGGATGCCGGAACCTACTCTACCGATATACTCGGTAAGACTCATCACAAGGTTCTCACGGATAGAGTCGATGGCAGGGTTGGTAACCTGTGCAAACTGCTGACGGAAGTAGTTGAAGAAAATCTGTGGCTGGTCTGAGAGCACGGCAAGTGGGGTATCATTACCCATAGATGCAGTAGGCTCCTGACCCTTGGTAGCCATCGGAATGATGGTACCATCGATATCTTCCTCGCCAAAACCGAATTCCAATTCCTTGCGAGTGAGGTTTTCTACAGCGTTTTCCACCTTACGTCCGCTGCGCAGCTTTTCCAGTTCAATACGGTTGGTGTTCAGCCACTGGCGATATGGATGCTGTGCAGCCAGACGCTCCTTGATTTCACCATCGTAGTAGATCTTACCTTCCTGTGTATCGATGAGGAGAATCTTACCAGGCTGCAAGCGTCCCTTCTCGGCAATCTCAGTAGGATCGAAATCCATCACACCTACCTCAGATGCGACTACCATCATATCGTTCTTGGTGATGGTGTAGCGGGCAGGACGCAAACCATTTCTATCGAGCATACCACCGGCATAACGGCCATCGCTGAAGAGCAGGGCGGCAGGACCATCCCATGGCTCCATCAGGATAGAGTGGTACTCATAGAATGCCTTCAGATCCTCAGAGATAGGGTTCTTGTCGTTGAAGCTCTCTGGCACCATCACAGCCATGGCATGAGGCAATGACAGACCGCTCATCACGAAGAACTCGAATACATTGTCGAGACTTGCCGAGTCACTCATATCAGGCTGAACGATAGGAGAAATCTCACGGATATCGCCCAAAGCCTCGCTGCTCAACACACTCTTACGAGCCTTCATCCAGGCACGGTTACCACGGATGGTGTTAATCTCACCATTGTGGGCAAGGAGACGGAATGGCTGAGCCAGACTCCATGTCGGGAAGGTGTTGGTAGAGAAGCGGGAGTGAACCAGAGCCAGACCGCTTGTGAAATAATTATTGGTCAAGTCAGGATAATATTGGCGCAACTGGAGGCTGCTCAACATACCCTTATATACGATGTTCGAATTAGACAACGAACAAATATAGAAATCAGGATCGCTGACACGTTTCTCTATACGTTTACGGATAAGATAGAGGATGCGCTCAAAGACAGGCACCTTATCATCTGTAACACCTGTGATAAACACCTGTTTGATAGCTGGTTCGTTACTCAAAGCAGCCTCACCCAGACAATCAGGGTTAGTAGGCACATTGCGGAGATGCATCAGCTGCAATCCCTCGCGCTCAATTTCCTCAATCATGATAGAGAGGATATCCTGCTGTTTCTTCTCGTCCTTAGGCAAGAAGACGAGACCCGTTCCGTATTTTCCCTTCTCAGGCACAGGGATACCCTGAAGAAGAATAAACTCATGTGGAATCTGGAGCATGATACCGGCACCATCACCCGTCTTGTTATCGGCACCCTCAGCACCACGATGGCGCATGTTTTCGAGTACCTTCAAGGCGTTATCGACCAGCTCATGACTCTTGTTACCGTGGATATTCACCACCATACCTACGCCACACGCATCGTGCTCATAGGCTGAACTGTACAATCCTTTTTCCATTTCTTGTTCGTTTTATATCGGTTATTTATAACTATCTATATATCATCATTTTATGTTGACTATTTATACGCCTGTTCATGAACTCCCGCCACGGCTCTACCGCTAGGGTCGTTCTGGTTCTTGAAAGAGGCATCCCAGGCAAGGGCTTCGGCTGTAGAGCATGCCACGCTAGGAACGCTAGGCACACTGCGGGCAGCACTGTCGCTTGGGAAATGCTCGGCGAATATAGAGCGATAATAGTACTCCTCCTTGTTCTGTGGAGGATTGATAGGGAATCGCTCGGCAGCATGCGCCATCTGCTCATCGCTTACGGCAGAAGCGGTAATCTGCTTCAGGGTGTCAATCCATGAATAGCCCACTCCATCGGAGAACTGCTCCTTCTGTCGCCATGCCACTTCTTCAGGAAGCAAATCGGCGAATGCCTCACGAACCACCTTCTTCTCGATGGTCTTGTCCGGACACATCTTCAACACAGGATTCATGCCCATCGCTACATCCAGGAACTCCTTGTCCAGGAAAGGCACACGGCCTTCAATGCCCCATGCAGCCAGACTCTTATTGGCTCTCAAGCAATCATAAAGATAGAGTTTGCCGAGCTTGCGTACGGTTTCCTCATGGAAAGCCTTGGCGTCAGGTGCCTTGTGGAAGTAGAGATAGCCTCCGAACACCTCGTCGGCACCCTCGCCCGAAAGCACCATCTTGATACCCATGCTGCGAATGACTCTCGCCAGCAGATACATCGGGGTAGAGGCACGCACGGTGGTTACATCGTAGGTCTCGATGAAGCAGATGACATCACGGATGGCATCCAATCCTTCCTGGATGGTGTAGTTGATTTCGTGATGCACGGTTCCGATGTGCTCGGCTACCAGTCGTGCCTTTGCCAAATCAGGCGCACCCTTCAAACCTACGGCGAAGGAGTGCAGACGTGGCCAGTAGGCCTTGGTCTCGCCACCGTTCTCCACACGGGTAGAAGAGAATTTTTCGGCTACGGCAGAGATGACGGAAGAATCGAGACCACCACTCAGCAATACGCCGTAAGGAACATCGCTCATCAGCTGGCGCTTTACAGAAGCTTCCAGGGCATCGTGAATCTCCTTCACCGCAGCCTTCTCCTGAGGTTCAGCACCCTTCAACTGCTCTTCAGCTTTCTTGGCATCATCAATCTGATATTTTTTCTGCATGGCAGCATACTCAAACCAATCGCGGGTATAGTAACGCTTCATGCCAGGATTCTTGCTATAATAATAATGACCTGGGAGGAATGGCTCATAGTGGTCGCACTGACCTTCCAATGCCTTCAACTCACTTGCCACCAGCACCTTTCCATCTTTATCATAACCGATATAAAGAGGAATCACACCGATTGGGTCGCGGGCAATGAGGAACTCATCACGCTCTGCATCGTAAAGAGCGAAAGCAAAGATGCCGTTCAGCTCTTCAAGCATCTTGGAGATACGGGCGTGGAGCGCATCCTCACCTTTATATATTAAGGTATCAAAGTTGGAATCTGCTCGCATCTCACGATAGAGAGAAAGAATCACCTCGCAGTCGGAACCGGTCTGATACTGGTATTTGCCGGCAAAACGGGCACGGATATTCTGATGATTATAAATCTCACCGTTTACGGCAAGCACCTGTTTCTTATCTGGTGCAAACAAAGGTTGGCGACCACTTTCCGGGTCAACGATGCTCAGACGCTCATGTGCCAGGATAGCGGAACCACCACAATAGATGCCGCTCCAGTCGGGTCCGCGATGGCGGATCTTCTGGCTCATACGAAGTGCTTGCTGTCGCAATTCAGGAGTTTGCTCCTGAATATTGAAGATAGATACGATTCCACACATAATATCTTTTCCTTTCTTTTACGGTTATTTATAATTCTAATTCTTATCAGAAACTCGCTTTCAATATCATTTTGCTATGTTTCGGGTGCAAAATTACTACTTTTTGACAATATACAAAAGATTTTCATTACCTTTTGTCTTAAGAAAAGAGGCGCAGTTACATTTTCACACATAATCACCTATTTAACCTTTCATTTTAGAAGCATAAATCACATCAATCATTACAGAATAACACAAAGAGAGAAAAATAAGATAAAAGCATTAATTCCACAGAAATCCCTACGCTCTGAAAGGGCAGGGCGTAGGGACAAACATCATACTGCAATCCACATCAATACGATGAAAGTTTAGTTAAAAAATATATAGGATTGTGCCGTTTTTCCCATTTTTTTCGTATCTTTGCAGTATTATTAGTTTTATTACAAATAACCTAATTTATTCAATTATTCCGTAGAAGTTACTATAACAATATGAGAAAGAAACTTATAAACCTATTCATGATGACTTGCGTGATAGCTGGTGGCTTCACACAGGCATCCTTTGCCCAACAGGCAAAATCAAGCAATCTCACACAGTTTGTCAACCCTAGAATCGGAACGGGTGGTCACGGTCACGTATTCCTCGGAGCTAATGTTCCGTTCGGATATGTACAGCTGGGTCCTACCGAACCATCCCGTGGCTGGGACTGGTGTTCCGGTTATCATCACTCAGACTCCGTACTCATCGGTTTCGGTCATCAACACCTCAGCGGTACCGGTATCGGTGACCTGGGCGACGTGGCATTCCTGCCTGTAACCGATGCCAACCAGAAGGAAATCCTCTTCAGTCATGCCAACGAGAATGTGCGCCCGGGCTATTATGCCGTAAAACTGCAGCAGCCTAACGTATGGGTAGAGCTCACTGCCACCCAGCGTGCCGGATTCCAGCGCTATACCTTCGGTGCAGATGCACAGCAGGCACAGCTGGTGCTCGACCTGAAGCAGGGCATCGGATGGGACGCTGCCAAGGATTACAACGTAGACAAGATTACATCTACCACAATGGCAGGTCATCGCTTCTCCAAGGGTTGGGCAAACGACCAGAAGGCTTTCTTCTTCGCTGAATTCTCACAGCCTGTCACCGTGAAGCCATTGGGAACCGGAAGATGGTTGATTACTGCAGCAGATGTTACCAAACCATTGTTGGTAAAGACGGGTATGTCAGCGGTCAGTGCAGAGAACGCCCAACTGAATTTGCAGAAGGAGATTCCAGGCTGGGATTTCCGACAGGTGGTGGCTGACGCTGACGAAGCATGGAACAAGGAATTGGCTAAGGTGAACATCGAAACTAACGACTCCGTATCCCGCCGCATCTTCTACACAGCGATGTATCACAGCATGACCGCTCCATCCGTGTTCTCAGATGTCAACGGACAGTATCGTGGTGCCGACGGCAAGGTGCACGATGGCAACTTTACCAACTACACCACCCTCTCGCTCTGGGATACCTATCGTGCGGCTCATCCGCTGATGACGATGATTCACACCGATATGCTGCCTGATATGGCAAGCACCTTCATCAACATCTATCGCCAGCAGGGCCAGTTGCCGGTATGGCATCTCATGGGTAACGAAACCAACTGCATGGTGGGCAACCCAGGCATTCCAGTGCTTGCCGACATGGTTCTGAAGGGTTATGTAAAGGACAAGGAAGGCGCTTACGAGGCACTGAAGCAATCGGCTCTGCGCGAAGACCGCGGCTTGGGTCTGCTCAAGAAATACGGTTATCTGCCTTACGACAAGGAAAAGACCAAGGAAACCGTGGCAAAGGGTCTGGAATATGCTCTGGCTGATGCCTGCGTGGCAAAGGTGGCTCGCATGTTAGGCAAGAAGGAAGATGCCAAATATTTCGAGAAAAGATCTAAATCTTACAGCAAATACTTCGACAAGGAAACCGGATTCATGCGCGGCATCGGTTCCGACGGCAAGTTCCGTACTCCATTCGACCCATTCTCTGCCGAACATCGTGACGATGACTACACCGAAGGAAATGCATGGCAATACACCTGGCTGGTGCCACACGATGTTCACGGACTCGTGAAGCTCTTCGGCAACGAGCAGAAGTTTGTAACCAAGCTCGATTCGCTCTTCATCGTCACCGGAAACATGGGCGATAATGCATCTCCTGATATCTCAGGTCTCATCGGTCAGTATGCTCACGGCAACGAGCCTAGCCATCAGGTGCTCTACATGTACAACTATGTAGGTCAGCCTTGGAAGGGAGCCCGCCTGCTGCGCCAGACCATGGACGAGATGTATAAGGACGATTTCGACGGATTGAGCGGCAATGAAGACGTAGGTCAGATGTCGGCATGGTACATTCTTTCTTCCGTAGGTCTCTATCAGGTAGAGCCAGCCGGCGGCAAGTATATCATCGGCAGTCCTATCTTCGACAAGGCATCGCTGAACGTAGGCAAGGGCAAGACCTTCAGCATCATCTGCAGGGACAACAGCAAGGAGAACATGTATATCCAGCATGCCAAGCTCAACGGCAAGCCATACACCAAGTCGTACATCATGTATAACGACATCATGAAGGGCGGCACCCTGGAACTCCAGATGGGCAGCCAGCCATCCAAGTGGGGAACACGTCCTGCCGACCGACCATAATATGAACTAACTAACAAAAGATAAGAAAATGAGAAAGACTATTTTAGCAATGGCTCTTCTTGCCTCCATGACAGCGATGGCTCAGGAGAACGCCAAGGTGGATGTCCACGCACGCTATACCAAGGTGGTGACACCGGTGGATGGCAAGTACGAATCTAAGCGTCCGCCAGTAGAGGACCGTCTCTTCACCTCTACCGCCGTAGAGAAGAAGATCAAGGAAGTGCAGAAACTCCTGAAGAAGAACCCAAAGTTGGCTTGGATGTTTGCCAACTGCTATCCTAACACCCTGGAGAGCACCGTTCACTACCGTGTGCTCGAGAATGGTGACGACGATACATTTGTATATACAGGCGATATCCCAGCCATGTGGCTCCGCGACTCAGGTGCGCAAGTTTGGCCTTACGTAGCCCTTGCCAACAAGGACGAGAAGCTGAAGAAGATGCTGAGGGGCGTAATTCTGCGCCAGCTGAAGTGCATCAACATCGACCGCTATGCCAATGCCTTCAACGATGGTCCTACGGGTGCCGGATGGGTGAAAGACCGCACCAAGATGCAGCCGGATGTATTCGAGCGCAAGTATGAGATTGACTCCTTCTGCTACCCTATCCGCCTGGCTTACGAGTACTGGAAGGTGACAGGCGATGACTCCATCTTCGGCGATGTATGGATGAAGGCTGTGGAGAATATCCTGAAGACTTTCCATGAGCAGCAGCGCAAGGTAACCGCCAAGGCATATCACTTTACCCGTGTTTCCGACCGTGCCTTCGATACCATCGGCTGGGACGGTTTCGGTGCTCCGGTGAAACCAGTAGGTCTGATTGCTTCTATGTTCCGTCCATCAGATGATGCCACGATTCTTCCATTCCTCATTCCTTCCAATTTCATGGCAGTATCATCTATGAACAAGGCTGCCGAGATTCTGAAGCATGTGGCTGAGAAGGATGCGGCAAAGAAGGATGCGGCTCTGAAGATTGCCAAGGATTGCAGCAGTCTTGCCGATGAGGTGCAGGGAGCCTTGCAGAAGTATGCCATCTACAACCATCCTAAGTACGGCAAGATTTACGCCTACGAGGTAGATGGTTTCGGCAACCAGCTTCTGATGGACGATTCCAACGTGCCATCTCTCCTGGGTATGGGCTATATGGGCGATGTTCCGATGAACGACCCTATCTATCAGAACACCCGCCGTTTTGTATGGAGCGAGGACAATCCTTGTTTCTTCCGTGGCAAGGCTGGCGAGGGTATCGGTGGTCCTCACATCGGATACGACATGCCATGGCCTATGTCTATCATGATGAAGTGTTTCACTGCCCAGAGCGATGACGAGATTCGTTTCTGCATGAAGATGCTGCTGAACACGGATGCAGGCATGGGCTTCATCCACGAGTCATTCCACAAGGATGATGCATCAAAGTTTACCCGTCCTTGGTTTGCATGGCAGAACACGCTGTTTGGAGAATTAGTGATTAAGCTGATCAACGATGGCAAGGCAGACTTGCTGAACAACTTATAATACACCTTATTATATATAGAGAGAGGATGTGTCATGAGTCCATGGCACATCCTCTTTTTCGTTTCATTAATCGTCCCACAGTTTTCACAGATAACGCAGATTTAGGATTTTAGAATTTGTAAAGAATTACGAGTAAAGGATACCCTCTGAAAAACTGAAGGTTGTGAAGGAAGGGTCACAAAAAAAAACTGAAATCTGAAATTAAAAATTCATTTTTATATGCAGCGTAGAGTAAAAGAGAGGTAATTATCTGATTATTAGAATAATAACCGATATTTATACCAAGTGTTAAAATGCAGTTTTTGACATGAAATTATTATTTTGAAAAAGTGCCTTCAGTCCTTCAGCCAACATTTTTGTCCATTTTCCTTACTTTTTAACCCTATTTTAACACTCCAAAAAACTTTGCCTTCAGTGCCTTCAGTTTTCGTGTCTTATTTTTTTGATTTTCCTCATTTCCCAAAGAATCAAGTTTTTTCAATACGCTATTATTTTATCTCACGGAGATATAGTTTTATCTCTCAGAGATATTTTATTATTTCTCAGAGATATTTTATTATTTCTCAGAGATATTTTCCCTGTCTAATAGCTTCTTTAGAACACCCCCTAAGGAAAAACAAAGAAATTCCGGGAAAAGCTTGCGGGTTTAAAAATAAAGTCGTAACTTTGCGCAAAAGTTCATTTAAAAGACAGATAAGGAATTATGGTAGAGACAAACGATAGAAGATTGCCTGTAGGCATCCAGTCTTTTGAAGAAATCAGAGTGCAAGGATGTCTGTATGTTGACAAGACAGATATTATCTGGCAACTTGCCAACAGAGGAAAGAAGTATAATTACCTGAGCCGCCCTCGCCGCTTCGGTAAATCCGTTCTTGTCGATACGCTCGAATCCTACTTCCTGGGAAAGAAGGAACTCTTTGAGGGATTGAAGATCATGCAGCTGGAGACGGAATGGGTGAAGCGCCCTGTCATCAGACTGGATATGAGTCAAGCTGGTGCTGAGCCGGAAAGTGTACGAAGCTATCTGGACGATGTTTTTCATACCCTTGAAACGGTGTACGGAATTACTGTACGCCCAGACAGTTCTCTAGCCGTAAGATTCAAGAACATCATTGAGTCAGCTTTCAACCAAACCGGACAGCAAGTTGCCATTCTCATCGATGAATACGACTCCCCTTTGCAGCATTCGTGGAAAACTCCGCAGCATGAAGCATGTACCGATATCTATAGAGAAGTATTTGCAGTCTTGAAAGCACAGGATAAATACGAAAAATTTGTCTTCATCACCGGTATCACCAAGTTTACGCAGATTTCTCTTTTCTCAGTGCTCAACAATTTGAGCAACATCAGCTTTGAGCCGGAATACGCTGCTATCTGCGGTATTACGAAGGAAGAAGTTTTACGTGATTTCAAGCCGGAAATCAGTAAATTGGCAGAATACGAAGACTGGACTTACGACGAAGCAGTTGCCAATCTGACGGCATATTATGACGGCTATCATTTCAGTCGCCGCAATATGGTGGATGTCTTCAATCCGTTCAGTCTCATCAATGCCTTGGCAGATTCTGATTTGAAGAACTACTGGGCTTCATCGGGTGCAACCTCGCTGCTGCCTAAGTTTGTGGATGACATGGAAATCAAATTGGGTAATTTTGATAGTTGCGCCATCCTCCGTCAAACCATAGAGACATCGGATGTGACAGGTGGTGGAGCTGAATTGTTTCTCTATCAGTCGGGCTATCTTACGATTAAGGGTTACATAAACGGAACTTATCTTCTTGGCATTCCTAACTTCGAGGTAAGGCAAGCCTTGAATGAAATCGTGTTGCCAACGTTGACCATGCGCAAGAACAATGACCTTCAATCTACCCAGGCATTTCTGAATGCTCACCTCAGCGTAGGCAATCTTCCCGAAGCCATGAAATGCCTGAAGGCGCTCATTGCGGACGTTCCCTACAGCAACAAGAAACTTGCCAGCATGGATATGGAGGAGCGCTATCGTCTGATATTGAGCACAATCTTCAATGCCATCGGTTGCCGGGTGGAAGTAGAGAAGATGATTGCTACGGGCAGGATTGATATGGTGGTGGAAGTCACCAACTTCATCTATGTGCTGGAGTTGAAGCTGAGCAACAACGGTGGCGTGGATGCTGCCACGGAGCAGATAAAAGCCAAGCAGTATGCCGAGCCATTCCAGGCTGATAAGCGAAAAGTAATTGCCCTTGCCATAGAACTGGATGATAAGGGAAAGGGACTGGTTGACTGGAAGGAAGTATAAGATAACAAAAGAAGGGTCTATACGCCACCCGATCATCGTGGCATATAGACCCTTTTCTATTGTTTCTCCCATATACTTCAAAAAACAGCACCGCACCCAAAATGCATCTGTGGAATCCGTGAAATCCGTGGGACAAAGAATTCTGATAATTTACCAAATTCTCGCTCGTTTCTCAGGCTTCAGATAATTCATGTCGCCCCACTTCACGTCAAACAACTCATACCAACGATCACAGTTCATGGTACAACCATTGACACGAGCGAAACTAGGTGCATGAACGTCACCTCCATACATATTCATCAGATAATCATCCGACAATTTAGCTCTCCAAATATTAGCATAAGCCTGGAAGAACCTCTTCTCTTGCTTTACTAACTCCTCACCATAAAACCCTTGTTCCTTCAGTTTCTCCTCGTATACCTGTAAAGACATTTCCAACCCACCGAGATCGGCAATGTTTTCTCCCAGCGTTTGCTCACCATTTACATGATACCCATCAGAATCAACAAAGAGAGGAAGATGATTATAACAATCAACCAACAGATCTGTTTTTTCCTTGAAGGCCATCTGGTCTGATACTGTCCACCAATTTTTAAAGCGACCTACAGCATCAAACAGAGCCCCCTCGTCATCGAAGCCATGGGTTATCTCATGCCCAAATACCGCAACCAAGGCATAAAGCATTGCATCGGATTGACTCTCATCATAGAATGGAGGCAAAATAATATTTGGCAGGACAAAAACAGAATTGCAATACGGATAGTAAAAAGCATTGACTGCTGAAACAGAAAAACCATCCAAATAACAAAAATTACCGATCTCGTCTTTAGGCAATTTGCTGAGTAAAACATGTCTTAAATCATTTTGGCTTTTTCTTACCAAAGCCATATCTTCATACAAGGACTTGCCTGCCAACTGTGGAATTCCTTCTTCATGCCAAGAATCGGATTTGCCTACCAGGAATGTCATTTTTTTTAACTTTTCCAAAGCACTGTTCTTGGTTGTCTGGCTCATCCAGTCAAGTTTTTCAATTCTTCCTCTGAATGTACGACGGAGATTTTCCATCAAGTCTAGTATTTTCTGCCGATATGAATCCTTCAAGTACGTATCACAAAAAGTCTTGGCTGTCGGATAACTCAGTTTATCGTCAATCAAGCCTTTCAACACAGTCTCATCAGTCTTGCCCAAAAGTTTCTGGCAAGCTGTTCGTGAAGCCAAAGCCAAGTCGACCGCCAAACAGCATTCCAAGAGACTAACCACCTTACTGCCTTCACTATCAGATAGTAAAATGTCATCAAAGAAATAACTGGTAGCTCTATCCACATTCAATTTATCCGGTTCAACCCCCAATCCTTCCAAGAGAGCATAAATAATTTGTTCTTCATCACCAGCAGCTCTCGTAAGAAGTTGTTTTACCGAAATTAAATTCTCATGATATTCAGGACTACAGAGTCTCCTCATCCTGCTATTAGCATCTTCCTGTTCTTTAGAAGGCTGCAAAGAGAGTGCTTCCTCAACACGCATAGGAGCCATCTCTTTATCCACTCCCAACTGTATCAACGCCCATTCCAGCCAACTCGCCAATTTGGTATCATCATCGGCAAATTTCGACAAGAGGTCTGACAGTTGATTTTGTGATTCTATAGTATACAAGAATTCTCCATCCAAGACAGTTAGCACCCCTTTCAAAAAAGGCGTATTCCCAGCCTTCAAGCTCTCACCCAAAGCAAACGCCTTCTCTTCCTGAGTATTCATACTTTCCAATGACTGTATCTTTTGCTTCAACTGATTGATAGCATCTGCATCCTCTCCCAACCGTTCGAAATCATCTCTCAGCATTTGGTGTTGTGGGATTTCAAACTTCATTCTTTGCTCAACAGCAGCCTCAGCCTCAGAATACAACAGTCCAACATAATTTTCTCCAGAAATCAGAGGGGTCTTCTCATACCATTTGCCCCAACAATACAGGGCAAAGTTGTCACCAGGCTTTATCTGGGTATTCATGTTTTCATCCAATGTCCAAGGTTTGGCATCTACGGACGAAGGAGCCAAAGATTCATCCTCCTTATCACTGCACGATGCGAAAAAAGACAAGCCTATAGCCAACAAGCCTCCGAATAATAAAAGTTTTTTCTTCATGTTACAATTGATTTTAGAATTTCAAAAAGATAATTACGTAAAAAACAAGAAATTGATAAGATAGACTATTCCTATCCCCAATAGCGCCAACGCAACCAACAACAGGAACAAATAAAGCACCACCCAACAGGCTGTGAATGCCATATATCGAATGGTACGCAACCATGTCATTCCGTAAATGCCACGATAAGTCCAAACCAGATAGTACACCATAGCCCACACGGGCAACGGCAACAACGCAAAAAGCGTATAAAGATAGACAAGAGCCATGTAATGAGCACCTGCCCTCAGAGGATATGAACCGAAATTCACTTTACGAAAGGCACGTCGAGCAGCAAGACCATACATAGGGAAAATGGCAAAAAGAAAGAGTGTCGTATCACTCTCCAGTTTTCCTCTCAAAACTCGCCACAGAGCAGCCATCTTTCCATTATCCATTCGCCCATCATCCTTGCTAGTGATGGTTACTCCCCATTTCTGATATATATATTTTTCTTCCTTACCAGAAGAATCCTTTTTGGAAACAACTTCTTTCTTTTCAGGTTCCACGGTATTGGTCAATTCTTCATAGGTATGCGTGACCAAAGTCAATAAGGAAAATGAAACCAACAAGGTTGTCAATGGTCCCAAATAGCTGACTTGATGCCCACGGAAATAATCACGAATCATATACCCTGGGCGAAAAAGCAACTCAAAGATGGTGCGCATATAGGCATTCGACATGATGGGAGAGGCCTCACGGAAAGTCTTCACCATTCTCCATTTTCCGAATATTCCCGCCGTATGAAACTGTCCGCATCTTGGGCAATAATTGCCACGATACTCCGTGCCACAATGCTTGCATCTTGTGACTGCTTTCGTGTTGGCAGGTATCGGTTTACCCCTTTCGAGATAAACCTGATACCTACGTATCAAGAGAGAGATCTTATTCTTAAGCATTTTCTTACTCCATACATTTCGCGATGAATGACTTTGTTATCTACTTACCAAAAGTCACAAAACTTCCATCGGAATCTTTCTTTTTATCAATAGTATAAGAATAAGAGATTATAACAGGATGCCTATCTACGACATAGTGCTCTACCTTATCCTTGCCTATCGAAATATTTGCACTACTACCATGATTATGGCCTGCAGGTTTAGCACCACTTGCATAATTTGCATAAAAAACGCTTTGTTCAGTATACCCGAACTTGTAATGATCTTTTGCCAACTCTACATTTGCCTTCAAAGAACGCTTTATTGCTATTGTTCCATTAGCTGGCAAACTAGCAAATTTTATCTGCTTTTTCCACTCTCCAGTAATAGTTTCTGTTTGGAGCTTACCTGAAGCATCGGTATACTCAACGGTTACATCACATAAGAGCAGATCACCTTCAGACGGCGTAAAGTAAAACATGGCTGTTCCTGAAGTTGGCACCTCGGTATCCTCCGTAGGAGTTTCTCTTTTAGGAGAATCGTCATCATCACTACTGCAACTAATCAGACTACCAGCAAACAACATAACCAACAAACAGAGCATCATGGCTCTAAATTTCATCATTGTAAAATTCATAATCGATAATTTTTATTGTTAATAAAATAAAGTAGTATTTTGGTCTAAAAACAGAGAGATGCTACTTGAATACTGGGCGCACAGTATAGCCGAAATACCGCCCAGCATCTCCCATATTGATAGTATCGTTGTTGAAACCCATACAGACAAAGGTATTCTCCATACTTGTACCAACAGAGGCTCCGAGGTAGAAGCCGATGGAATCTTGTTCTAATTTGCCTTCTTTCATGTAGCCCAAAGCCATGAGACGGATGGTCTGACCGTTTCTCTTGCTCTTGACGAGCCAACTGACATGCCCATTCAACGGTGAGAACACCCAAGTGGTGTTATGGATGGTGTCCTCCAGCTCTTCCATCTCCTCCTTGGTAGGTAGGCGCCATTTTCCTTCCCATCTCACATGAGCCACGTCGTGCTTGTCTTGAAGAACGCCATATTCTTCCGGATAGCCAGACATCCACTGATAGTTGTTCTTTGAGTAAGAACGCTTAACTTCCAACTCACCCCACGAATAGAATTCTGAAGCCAGTTCGTCTTCTTCGCCTCCCAGATTGGCTGTAGCCCACTTCGTACCGGATGGAAGCTGCAAGTCCACATATTTATGCCCCATATAGGCGGATGTGTTCGTGCCCACATGATGATCGCACCCCACGACTACTGCAAGCAAAGATGCCATGCTGCCAACATTCAGCATTACAACCCAAAAGAGCATCATGGCTCTACAATTTTTCTTTGTAAAATCCATAATTGACAAATTTAAATGATTAGTAATATAATGTATGAAAATCTTTTGTTTTGCAAATTTAAGACAAATCCACGAAACGGCATCGAAATTGAGTTTTCACTTGTTCACAGTTCGCTCCCAATTATTCGTTTCGTTCCCAAAACTTCATTATTTTGCCCAAAAATTACCAAATAGCACAAAATCAGCACTTATTTCACCCTATTTCGGATAAAATCCGTAACTTTGCATTACTTTTAAGAAATAAATAATGATGGATAGACTTTTACACATGAAAAAGACAAAATGGCTACTAGTTTTCATTTTGGGATGGTGGACAATCGCTCTGTTCGCCACGGGGACCGTATTGCCCGATAGTATGGTGACCGAGGATAAAGTATATGAATATACGTTTTCCGACACCCCACTGGCAGAGCGGATTATGGCAGAGTTGCGCAAGCAAGGCAAACAAGTTTCCTATGAACTGGACATGACGGAAGGCGACCTATATTATAATACGGGACGATTCATCATGGCCACCCGCTTCTACAAGAGCGCCCTCTCAGCAAGAGCCGTCAAGCAAGATGCCACCAAGAAGATGAAACTACTGCATCGTCTGATTTCTTGCTACGACGGACTATACGACGAAGAAGAGAAATCAAAAACCATTAGACAATTAATTCACGAAGCGAAACTTGCCAATGACATGGGCATGGAGTCTATTGCCTTGTTTTATCTGGGCAAGAGCCTGCATGAGCAAGATTCGAAGGAACGAGGATACGCCTACATGTTGCAAGCCCTTAGGATAATGGAAAAGTCGCATTACGACCACAAGTACGACAATCTGCGGGCAGATTACAACGACCTACTTATCTGCTATGAGCGTGATAAGAAACACAAGGAGGCATTCAAGATATTGAACAAACTGGAGAAATACCTAGATGCAAAAAATCCTGGCGAGACTGACATGGAAGGACTCTATGAACAGGAAAGATGCAAATGGCTTGCTCACCGTGCCGTGGTATGCTCAAAACTGGGAATGACCAAGGAAGCCGCAGAAGCTTATCACGAGTTCAACAAGATGGGAAGCATCAACCGCCGATACGCCTATCTGATAGTACCCTATCTACTTGGCCAGCACAAATACCACGAGGTCTTGGAGTTGTGCAAACAACGTGAACAAGAAATGCAAGACAGGAAGGACACCGTCAATCTCTACATGTCATCCACACTCAAATTCTACGGCATGGCCTACAGAGGACTGAGACTGTACGACAAGGCAGCAAACTATTTCGAGCGGTTGTCCGTATTGAGAGACAGTCTGCGCATCAGGGAATTGCAAAGTTCCTCGCAAGAGTTGGCTTTCATATATGACGTAAAGGATAAAGAGGCGCAAATCGCCAACCAGCGCTGGGCACTCATCATCACCATCGGTTTCGGTGTGGCTTTAATCATTGTCGGAGGAATACTGGGCTACAACTACCACACCATCAAGAAAAAGAACATCACACTGGTGACAAACGTGAAGGAAGCCATGAAATACAAGGAGGAACTGGAACGACAGAACCTCAACACCCTATCCTCTACCATGACACAACATACAGAAGAAGAGGACATGGACAAACGGCTGTTTGAAGAGATTAGGAGCAAGATTATCGGAGAGAAATTCTTCTTAGACAATACCTTCTCCCGCAAGACATTGATGAACGAATTCAACATTCCAGCCAACAAGTTCGCAGGTCTGTTCCGTCAGTTCACGGGCAAGACATTCAGCGAATACATCAACGACCTGAGAATCGAGTATGTGGCAGAACTTCTTCTCACCGGCAAATACAAGAATGTAGAAGAATTGCTGAAAGACTGCTCGTTCATATCCTCTACATCGCTATACCGCTTGTTCACTAAGAGATATGGTATGACTCCACAGAAATTCCTGCAGAACGCAAGATTTGTAAAATAGAAAAAATGCCGATAGTTCCAAATTCCAGAATTATCGGCATTTATCATTTATAAAACCAAAAAACTATATATTATGGTTGCAAGGTGAAACCTACTACCAGGTAGGCTTTCTCGGTACTAGGGTTAGCAGCCACCTGAGCGAAGACCGGAACAGAGAAAGAATCTGTAATCTTCAAATCCTTGGTTGCTTTCACACCTACATGAGTAACAGCGAAACCATTGGCATCACCATAGAAGGATGTAGCAAACGGAACAGCACCTACACTTGCCTCCCAATCACAGCCACCTAACTTGAATGGAGCTGTAGCCTCAACGTATGAAGAATAGGCACGATCACCATCCTTATTTACTCCATCATTGCCTGCAAAGTTGGTGTACCAGTTCAAGGCAAGCGGACCGAAATCATAACCTACATTTGCCTCGAATACATGAGAAGTCTCATGAGCAGAATAAGCAAAATACTTCTCATTAGGAGAATTGAACCAGTAATCAGTTACACCGATATGGAAACCGCCAGTCTCGTATGCCAGGGTAAGATCGAACTCCTTGGTATCTTCTGGCTGAGAAATACCAACACTTCCCCATGCAGTAAGAGACAAACCTTTATATCCAATGCCAAGAGTAGGCTGCAAAGAAATTGCTCCCAAATCCTGACCACGCCAGTAGTACTGGCTCACGATATCAGCACCCATAGATGTTTCCACCTTGTCCTGTGCCATAGCAGCAGGAGCAAATGCCATCAAACCGAGTGCCAACGCACCCATCTTCTTCATATCTAAATGCTTCATATTCTCTCTTTTTATGTGATACATTTGTTTTTTAAAAGTTTCGGCTGCAAAATTAATAATAATAATTTTGCTCACCAAAACTTTTGTCTATTATCTCTCTCTTACGTCTATATGAAAGTACCATTAGTTGTAGCAGCTTTCACCATGCTCGTAGATATCCAGACCTTCTTCCTCGATTCGCTTATCAACACGGAGACCAGCAATCTTCTTGATACCCCAGAAGAGGATGATACCTGTAGCAGCTGCCCAAAGGTCGATGCAGAGGATACCGAAGCACTGTGCGCCGAAGAAACCGAAACCGCCACCATAGAAGGCACCACCATCAAGGGCGAAGAGACCTGTCATCAAGGTACCGAAGATACCACATACCCATGAACTGAACTTGCACCAACAGGGTCATCAATATGAAGCTTGGTATCGATGAACTCAATAGAGAATACCAGAATGATACCTGCCAAGAGACCGATGATGGCAGAACCCAATGGACTAACCAAGTCGCAACCAGCAGTAATGGCTACCAAACCAGCCAAAATACCGTTCAATGTCAATGAGAATGAAGGTTTGCCATACTTGATCCAAGAGGTGAACATAGTACCAAGACCACCACAAACTGCAGCCAGGTTGGTTGTCAGGAATACGTGGCTGATAGCAACACGGTTAACCTCACCAGAAGCAGCAAGCTGAGAACCAGGGTTGAATCCGAACCATCCGAACCAGAGGATAAATACACCCAGGGCAGCAGCCATCAGGTTGTGACCAGGGATAGCAGTACTCTTGCCATTGCGATACTTACCCAAACGAGGGCCTAAGCAGATAGCACCAACCAAAGCAAGTACACCACCAACACTATGTACGATAGCAGAACCTGCGAAATCATGGAAGACTGCACCGAAGGTATCCATCATGAATGAACCGGCATCAGCGTTGCAGAGCCAACCGCCACCCCATGTCCAGTGCCCCTCTACAGGGTAGATAATCAATGAGATGAAGAATGAATAGATGCAATACATGGAGAACTTGGTACGTTCTGCCATAGCACCAGAAACGATGGTAGCACTAGTAGCGCAGAAAACTGTCTCAAACATCAGGAAGCCTTCTGTAGGAAGACCGGCTGCATTCGTATAGAAAGACAAATCGCCGAAGTTAGGCATACCGATGAAACCGGCACCATCGCTACCAAACATAAATCCGAAACCAACGAACCAGAAAAGAACGGAACCGACCATGAAATCGACAAAGTTCTTAAACAAGATGTTCGCGGTGTTTTTACTACGGGTAAAGCCCGCCTCGCAGAGGGCAAATCCCGGCTGCATGAAAAAGACCAACATGGCTGCCAAGAGCATCCATACGGTATCTACTGAAATTCCTAAATCCTGTACACTCATAATCTCTTTACTTTAAACTTTGAACTTTGAACTTTTTTTCCTTTGAACTTTGAACTTTGAGCTTTGAACTTTGAACTTTGAACTTTATGATATGCTTCATGGAGTTATAGCTCTCGATACTAATCATAAAGTTCAAAGTTCAATGTTCAATGTTCAAAGTATCATGTTCCAAGTTCAAAGTATCACTTCTCCTGCTCCGCATTATAAAGTGCGATGTCGCCTCTTTCACCTGTACGGATTCTCACGGTATCCTCTACAGGAATTACAAAGATTCGACCATCACCAATCTCGCCGGTACGGGCAGCCTCCTGGATGGCATTAATCGTTTTCTCTACATTCTTGTCGCGCACGACAACATTCAGCAACACTCGCTCAATACTACTGGTATCATACATGACACCACGGTAGATACGAGCCTGTCTCATCTTACCCTCTCCTCTTACATCGTAGTAAGAGAACCACTCGATGTCGGCGGCAAGCAATGCTTCCTTTACATCCTCAAACTTAGTCTTACGGATGATAGCTTCGATCTTTTTCATGTTAATCTCTCCTATTCTTTAAATTACATTTTGTTTATTTACGAGTGCAAAGGTACGACATTTTGCTTAAATAAACTTCATACTACTTACTTTTTGTTTTATTTATTTTCAATTGCTTACTATTTGACAAAACAAATCAAAAATTAAAATACAAAATGAAAGCAAATCACACATCTTCACTTTCATTTTGCCATCACAAACACAAAACAAAAAAAGACCTGTATGGTCAGAAGCCTCAACAGGCGCTGAAACCATACAGGTCGAATCATTATTAACGTAAATCTACCTTCACAATACCAGGTGAACGAAGTCCAGGCTTCAATTCACCACCTATATAATATAAGGTATGTCCTCGCAAAGCAACTTGGGCACCCGCTCGAGCCAAAAGAGCGTTTTCAGGGGATGGGATTTCCCATTGTTCTGTCTTCAAGTTATAAATCAAGAGACTATTATTGAACTTATACCATGAAATATCCTTTTTCAGATAATCCGTCTTGGCTACCATCGAATAGGTACCGCTGATAGCATCCCAGAAGATTTCTCTGTTCACACCACCGGCACAGACAATCTGAGCATTTCCTTTGGCTGAAACCTCCAACATGGCTGTGGCTCCAGTAAGCGTGAGTTCCTTACCCTGCAAGTTGACAGGTGCAGGAAGCGAAGTCCAGCTCTTACTCATCAGCTGATAGCGCAATCCGGATGTAGCCACGATACTGGATTTGCCATTCTCATAGAATCCGCCCCAAACAAAGAGTTCGCCGTTGTAGGCTGCACATATCGGCTGAACTCGAGGTTCTCCAATCAACACTGTTTCCGGAATCCACTTTTCATCCTTTCCGATTTCCATTGTCAGGACGGAAGCAGATGGTCGCCCGTCCTGATTACCACCCCCCACGAAGAGACGAGTATCCAAGAGGCATACTCCCATGTTATCCACCGTACAAGGCAGGTCTGGCAAAGACTTCAATATAGGTTTGCCGTTTTCCTGGTCCAGATGGATGCTCAAAACGGTTCGCAAACTATGCTCCGTATTACATCCACCAACCAGAATCAAGCTATCACCAGAGGCAACCACACCACCATAGGCAGCAGGCTCAGGCAGATTGCCTATCATCTCCCACTGCAAAGTTTCCTCATTACCAGTAACCTTCGCTGCATAGATGCTGGAATAATACTTTTTCTTTCCTGGCTCCGGGAAATTACATCCACCTGCCACTACCAGGTAGTCGCCGATGAAACCTGCATAACAAGCAGAAACACCGAGTTCATATCCAGCCTCCCCAGAAGGGAAGCCAGACATTGAACTGATATTTGTAAATTGTGTCTTTAAATTTGATTTCATTGTACTACAACTATTTATTATAATAATGATAGATAATGCTAAAAGCGAATTAATACATTTCATATCTTGATGCTATTAACAGTTATTATTGAGTTGGCTATTTTACTTCTCCCCGGAAAGTAGATGCCGGCAATCCTTCCTTATTGACCAGATTGGCACGGGTGAAAGGTTGCCATGCATATCTTACATATCTTGGAGCCTTGACCTCCGGAGAACTCACTCTTACCTTGCTGCCTTCTATCTTTACCTGAGCAGGATAGAACAAACCATCCTCCTCAGCTATCTCGAAACAGGAAGGAGACTTGCTGTCCGATGTGCGGAGTCCATCGCCATAAGTAAAGGACACTACCAGATGATTCCCCTCTTTTACCACATTATTATATATAGGCCCCGAAGGAGTAACTGCATGTCCGTAAGTCTGGTTCAATGCCCAGCGGCCCAGACGTTCGCCAACAGGCTGCTTATGGGTAGGATGCACATCAAGAGAATCACCCTGATCAGAAGAAACAGCCATTCCGGTATTTGGGATAGACTTCATCAATCTGAGCTGACTGTCTCGGAACCAGGTCCATGAAGGACGGTTCAGACTCGACAACTGCACAAAATAGAATGGCATCTCAGGGTTCTTCCAGTTGCTACGCCAACTATCTACCAAGAGTCGGAAGAGTTGTTCATGAGCATCCATATTATGTGCATTCGATTCACCCTGATACCAGATAACACCCTTGATAGGATATTGCTGCAAAGGCAAGATACCACTTTCATAAAGATAACATGGCTCATAAGGATGACGGCCCAGACGGGTGGCATCATTGGAGAGGTTCTTGGCTGCTCTGCCACGCACCCAATCCTGGATAAAGTCGTTCTGCTGCCAGTTGCGCAGGATTGCCGGGAACTGGGTCTCCAGAGTGTTTCTATCTACCCAAGCCTCAGTAGGAGCACCTCCGATGGCATTGCAAATCAATCCCACAGGCACCTTCAGACTGTCGCGCAGCATCTTGCCATAGTAATAAGCCACGGCAGAGAACTGGGCTGCCGTCTCCGGAGTAGCCCCCTGCCAGGTGGTATTCCTGTAATACTGCAGATGGTTCAGCGAATCCAGGCAGGATGCCGGCCATGCCACATCGTAAGTTTCCCATCTTCCCTTCATGTCGAAGAGTCGCAGGTCGGGGTCATTAGCCTGGGCGATATCACGCTTGCCAGTGGCAGCCTGGTTGAGTCGGAACGCCATATTCGACTGACCTGAGCACAGCCACACCTCTCCCACAGCCACATGACGGAATTCTTTCTTCTGTTTGCCCGCTTGGATGGTGAGCGTATAATCCGTACCTACCGCCAATGGCTGCAAGATAACACTCCATTCACCACGGTTATTGGCAATGGCTGAAACCTTCTGACCGGCAATGCTCACCACTACCTGTTCACCAGTATTGGCTGTTCCATGAATATCAAGAGGAGTATTGCGCTGCAACACCATGTGGTCTGTATAGAGATTAGACAGTTTCAAACCGCCATAGTTTCCGGTGATTCCACCATAAACGGTCTTAGCCAGAATACCAGCACCTTCTGCATTCGGATGGATGGCATCCGGCAACAGGTTAGGATATGGATAGAGAGGCGCATGGAAATCGATGAGTTCCGCTCCGCTTACTCTTGCCACCACCTTGATGGCTTCCTGTATTTCATCATGCCATTGTTTGGTTCCTGAAATAAAACGGGGATGGCGATGGGCTATCGGCGTCATGCAAGCCAGTATAAAGCGTACCTTGGGATTGGCAGAACGCAGAGAGTCCATCAACGAAAGATAATCTTTCACGAACTCGTCACGATAGTTAGGCCAGTTTCTGGGGTCAGTATCGTTGATGCCCAGGTGGATGACTGCGATATCGCCCTTGAAGGCCATCGCCTGCCTATACTCCTCCTGCTTCATATACGGACGGTGCCCGTGGTTCAGCAGGGTGGCGCCCGGCTTTCCGAAGTTGCCCACCAGGTATTTGTCACCCAACATATTCTGAAGCTGTACGGGATAAGAGAAATGTTCTCTGTCCTGGATTCCTGTACCATAAGTGATACTGTTGCCTACGCAAGCCACCTTGATTTTCTGTACAGGTTTCTTTCGGGCTGCCGATACAGAGAGGAAGCCCATTGAGAGCATCGACAGCAAAATGACTGTCAATGCTCTTTTTGGAAAAATTAATTTATCATACAACATAACCTATCTTTTTATTTATTCATCTACAAATGCTGCTGTGAACATCCATTTCACGAGACGGGTCTCCTTAGAGGAGAACTTACCCACAGGAAGTTTCAACATCAGCTTGTTCCAACCCTTCTTGAGGGTAACATCTACCGCTGGACGAGACACGTAATTCTCATTCTTCAATGTAATCTCGTTGGAACGTTCTGTATTTGTATTCTCCCAAACAGGAGGCATAATTTCCTTTCCATTGAGCCAAGCACGACTGCACTTGTAATCCCAGGTACCCTGACGGGGAGCCAAATCGCTTTCCGAACGACTGTAGTTTTGGAATTCCAGCATCAGCTGAGTCTTTCTTTCCTTTGGAGAATAAATCCACCGGGTAGCGTAAGCGGTATGGTTTTCCTGCGGATTGGCATAGAAACCAGGAACCAATGTACCCCAGACATGACGGAGATAGATGCCGTTGCCGATGATCTTGCGGCTGTGATAGGTGTTACCCTCATACTGATATACGGAATCTTCCTGTTGCTCAGGTGGGAATACCTTGTTCAAATCTCCTCCGTTAGGAAAGGCATCGGTAATCTGCCACTCGCTCTGGGTCTGGCAAACGTATGGGAAGGGAACCTCTTTCAACCAGGTCTTCTTCTGCCAAAGCAGGCGGTGTTCAAACTCCTTGAACGCAGCCAACTGCTCTGGCTCGTCTTCCCACAGCAGGGTGCCCTTGCCATCAAAATAGCTGTTGCCGCCTCCACGCCAGGCACGTTCTGCCAGGGTGAGCATATAAGGATAGAAATTATTCTCAGCCAACAGCTGAGGTGTATTGTCTATGAAGCGGTCGTTCCAGAAGGCTACGATGCAGCCAGCCAGGTCGTCGCTTCCCTCAGTCTGGTTGTAGATGCGGCTGTTGAACATCGCCACCAGGTCGGCGTATGTATCGAAGTGGTTGGCATAGTGGAATCGGCAGTCGATGGCAGGGATGCCCTTCTGCGCCTTTCCGCGGTAGCTCCAGAGCTGCATCATGTCGATTTCGCCCGGTTTATAGTTCCAGCCAGGGTTATAGGAGATAACCTTCTTGCCCTTGTCGCGGATGTATTTCACCATCATCGGAACGAAATCCGGATTGGTAAACTGAACCTCGTCGGTTCCTATATGGAGATAAGGTACGTCGAAAGTAGCACATACCTCATCGATGATGTCTTTCAGAATCTGAGTGCCCTTCTCGCTCTGCATACCAGTCTTGAAGGTACGCTCAAAGGCAGCACTATGTCCCGGCATATCGATTTCCGGAATCAGGAGCACCTGGTGCTGCCTGCAGAATTCCACCAGTTGGCGAGCCTCATCCAGGGTATAGAACTTACCCTTCTCACGTTCCATGTTTTCAGGCGCATTGAGCTGCGGATATTTCTTGCATTCCAGTCGCCAAGCCTGGTTTTCTGTGAGATGCCAGTGGAAGACATTGATCTTGTATCTGCTGAGCAGACTGATTTCACGCTTCAGTTCCTCTACAGGAATATAGCTTCTGCCCACATCGTGCATGAAGCCGCGGATGCAGAAGGCAGGCCAGTCGGTGATGTCACATTGTGGCAAATATGTCTTTTTATTTTTAGTGTACTTTAGTTGTTCCAGTGTCTGTTTTCCCCAATACATACCCTTAGGGGTGGTTGCCTCCAGGATAATTCTCTTGCCAGTAACCGTAAGATGGTAAGCCTCTTCCTGAAACTTAGCTCCTTCAATCTGGCTCACATATTTTTCTTCCACCGTCAACTCGCCGCTGTTTTTTTTGCCGTTGAACTGATACTTCTGAGGCAGAGGCAACAAAGAAGATGGATGATTGGCACAGATGCCAGCCATGCACCAAAAAACAGATAACAAAAATAGTAAGAAACGATTCATAATTAGGTTGAATTAAATAGATGAAATCATATCAATGATAGAGAGAAGAGCTGCATACCGAAAAAGGTATAAGGCAGAGGGGATTTGACTCCCCTCTACTTTATATATAATCAAACAAGATGGAATGCTGGCGAAGCGCCCATGCATCCCAAAGATACTGCCATGACTAATTGTTTCAAATCTGAGTTCATGTTTATAAGTTGATAATTAGTTATTGTTATTTATATCTATTATTTGTTATCTGCTCAATGCTCAGGTTATAGAATCGGATATCGTAGTAATCATCCGTCTGTGTCTTCGGATTCTTAAAGGCATTCTCCTCCAGGAGGAAGTAGATGCTTCCATTCTTGCCCTGAACCATGGTTGAGTAAGCCGATGTTGTGTTGCTCAACTGATAGCAGCCTTCCCAGTTCTTGGCAATCGCCTCTGGAGTGGCATAATCAGCAGGAGTCTCCAATGCCTTGTAGTAGATACCTACGTTGTTACGGCCTGGACCTACCGGAACACTCTGGAGCAATAACTTCACCTTTTTGCCGTTCTTCTTGGCATCCACCATGAGAACCTCACCATTGCAAGAGTTCTTATGGGCAGCAACACCCATATTCTTGGCATCAGAAGCTATTACCTTGCCCCAAGAGCCTGTGGCAGTCTTCTTATCCTCATAAGTATAGATGTTGATGTGGCGTCCACCCATCGCACGGCTGCTGAGCAACACATTGCCGTCTGGCAACTCTTCAACCTTAGCCTCATCTCCGTGAGGAGCAGCCTCGGCTACATTCTTGCCCAATACATTCCAGGTCTGACCGAAGTCATCGCTATAGATGATGCGGTTACCGCTGCGGGTACACAACACGGTATAGATACGATAGTACTTGCCTACCTTAATCTGCTTACTCTGACAGATTCTGCCACTGGTAAAGAAAGCTGATTCCACTTCTGGCATAAGGTCGTAAATCTGCTTGGTCACTTCCTCGCCATACCATGTCTTACCCTCGTCGTCGCTGTAGTATCTACCCATCATCAGGAGATTGCCACGCTTAGACTCCCAGTAGCCGATACCGCCCGATGCACACATCAGGAGGATTCTGCCACTCTTCTTGTCTACCACGACAGCCGCATCGCCATGGGCGCAGTCGAAACTGGTAGCAATACCGTTTCCGCCCTTTGCCACCATCTGCTCAGGAGAGCTCCAGGTAGCGCCCTTGTCCGTACTGGTCTTCATCACGATGTCGAGATGACGGCCGCCACCAATATCCTTATTGTGATAACGATGATCGGTAAACGCGATCAACTTACCCGACTTACACTCAACGATGGCAGGAATACGATACTGCGCGTCCTTGTTAGAGAAGACGGTGATGCCGCCCTGAGCGTTCACAGCCTGAGCCTCAACTGCCATAACAGGAGTTGCTGCCTTCATCTGTGCAGGCATCATCAGGGAAATACCCATAGTAGCGAGACACAATGCCTTGCCTATGTTTGCTGAAAAAATCATATTTCTCATTTTTTGTTCATTTATACTTCCTTGTTCAAAATCTCCTGGCACAAAGAGTATGCCTTAATCATCATTCTCGGAATGTGGAACGGTCCCTTGAAGAGATTACCCTTGGCAGGCTGTGCCACGGTACCGTCTCTGTGAAGATAACCATACCACTCGCCGAACTCTGCATCTGGGAAGTGGGCGTAGGTCCACTCGCTGATGCGCTGATGCTTGTAGATATACTCCTCGTCGCCCGTTGCCAGGTAAGCGTAGAGCGAAGCGATGATGGTTTCGGTCTGTGGCCACCAGAACTTCATATCCTGTGAATAATCCTGTGGAGGAAGATTCTTGCAATCCTTGAAGTTGATGATACCGCCATACTGTTTGTCCCATCCCCAGTCCCAAGACCAGTCGAAGATCTGCAGCGCCATATCGGTTATCTCCTTGTCCCAGCCTCTCTGCTTTGCCTCTTCCATGATGAACCATGAAGTCTCGATGCAATGGCCTGGGTTGATGGTGCGGCCCATACAGGTATCCTCAAACTCACCGTTCATGCCAACCGTCTCCAACAGACACTTGAACTCTGGGTGGATGAAGTACTTCTTCAGCTTGGCGATTGACTCATCAATCTGCTCGGTGAGCTTAGGGTCGTTGATAACCTTGCGGATGCAGGAACCTACGTTGATGAGAATCATGCTGATGCTGTGGCTCTGCAACTGCACTGATTCCTCGAACTTAGGAGCCAGGATGCCCGGAGTGGTGAGGAAGCGCTGGGTGTCCTTGAAAATCTGCAAGGCACGCTCGGCATACTTCTGGTCGCCTGTAGCCAGGGCATACTCTGACATCGCAATGGCTGCGAAGGTTTCAGAGAATACGTAGCGGCGCATGCGCAATGGCTTGCCTTCGGCTGTGACAGAGAAGTACATTCTGCCATTCTCGTCGAAACAATGCTTCTCGATGAAGTCGAGGGTGCTCTTCGCAGCCTCCAGCCACATCGGGTTCTTTTCTACATTATTATATGCATAGGAGCATATAAAGGCGAATCGCCCCTGGAACCATACCGACTTGGTGGAGTCTATCAGACTTCCGTCTCTATCCACACAAGTATAGACACCACCGTTCACCTTATCCCATCCATGCTCCATCCAAAAAGGCATGATGTTCTGAGTTAAGTCGTTCTTGTAGGATTCAGCCCACTGCTTGATATATTCTTTAATATTCATTCTTATTGATTTTGTGGAGATGATTGAAATTAAAACTTATTGCAACGCTCGAAGAAGTGGATTGCCTCCAACTCTTTCTTCATAGCCTGCTCCTCCTCATCGGTCATGTTGCGGAATGGGGTGCGGTTAGGACCCAAGTCGAAGCCCATCAGTTTCATGATACGCTTACCGCCCACGATATTACCACGGTAGTGGCAGATAACGTTGATGACCTCCTGAGCGAAGTTCTGCTTCTCGCGTGCTGTCTCGATATCACCGTTCTTCCAAGCCTCAATGATACCCACCAGTTCCTTACCGTTGTAGTTGGTTGTTCCGCCGATGCCACCCTGTGCACCGCCCTGAGCCAAGCTAGGAAGGATGGTCTCATCCTGACCGTGGAGCATATCGTACTTGCCATCCTTGTAGAGACGGCACTGGTTGTACTCGTAGAGACTCTCGAAGGTATATTTGATACCAGCGAAGTTAGGAATGCGTCCATCTACAGCCTTCAGCAAGTCGAGCATTGGCAGGTAAGCACCGTTGAATGCAGGAATGTGGTAGTAGTAGAAAGGAAGCTCTGGTGCTGCAGAAGCAATCTCCTCGCAATACTTCACCAGTTCCTCGATGCGACCGATATGTGGGAATGGAGGAGCCATTGAACCGATACCCCAAACACCCAACTTCTGAGCATGCTCTGCAAGTCGACGGCTCTCTCGGAGACAGCAGCTACCTACATGAACAATAATCTTGAAGTCCTTTGGAGCAACAGCTACCCATCTCTCGGCAAGGAGCATTCTCTCCTCGGTGGTCAACATGTAGCCCTCACCAGAAGAGCCATTGATGAACACGCCCTTCAGACCGTTTTTCTGAAGCATCTTGGCATAAGCCTCGATAGGTTCCAAGTTCACATCACCGTTGGCATAAAAAGGAGTGAACGGTGCATCAATGAGTCCAATGATTTTTTCCATAATCAAAAATATTTTATACGTTAATTATATGATTCTTAATTCTTTATTCTAAATGATCTGTCGTTGGCAGATGCTTTCGACTTATTCCAGATTATCTGTCTTTGGTTTCAGGCAGACAAGCTGGAGTGTCAGTGCAGCTATCACCACGATGCCGAGTACGGCAAAGGCAAAGCCCAGGTTGCCGCCATCAGAGCACTTACCCATCACCTGTGTAACCATGGCTCCGGCAAATACGCCCACCATATTCATGATACCGTATGCTGTGGCTCTGTACTTTGCCGAGATAATCTGGCAGAGGATTGGCATATTGTTGGCATCAAACATACCGTAACCGATACCGAAGAGCAAGCCTGCTCCTACGATGGCTACCAGACTGTGACCGAAGCCGAGGAGGAAGAGCGCAGGAATGGTCATACCCAAACCGATGGCACTGGTATAGACACGACCACGGATGTTCTTCTGTACCCACTTGTCAGAAAGCACACCTCCGAAAAGTACACCATGCAATGAAGATACGGCGATGGTGATGGTTGACATCGGCCCCGCCTGCGACATTGGGATGCCCAAATTCTCAGCAAACAAGGTAGGGAGCCAGTTCTTGGTTGCCCAACCCGGGAGAGAAGGTACTGCGAAATAGAAAAGGATAACCCAGAAAGCCCAGGTAGAAAGTACTACCGACAAGCCTTGGAACAGTCCACCCTTGGCAGGTTTTGCCTGTTGCACCGGAGCCGCATTCACCGCATCCTTGTCCTTATCATGCAACAACAGGAGCAACACTACAGAATAAGCGATTCCGAGGATACCGAACCAGTGGAAAGTAGTATGCCAAGAGAAGGCTGCAGCCACTGTGGCACCGAATCCGCCGATGGCCTGACCCACATACAAACCGGTCATGTGGACACCGATGGCGAGAGAACGGGATTTGCCTTCATGCCAATCGGCAATGAGCGAGAGAGCAGAAGGGATGTAGAGTGCCTCACTGATACCCATCAAAGCTCTGAGCATGTAGAGCTGGTTGAAACTGGAAGCATCCCCCATGAGGTAAGTAACCAGCGACCAGACGAAGAGGCTGCTTACTACTAATTTCTTTCGGCTGATTCTGTCTGCCACGATTCCGGCGAATGGGCTCACGATTCCATACACCCAAAGGAAGACAGCCATCAAAGCTCCGAAGGCCTCAGCCTGCTGCAATTCCACGATGTCAACCTTCATTTCTGCCTGCATGGTTGAAAGCATCTGGCGATCCATATAGTTGAGAAGAGCCACCACCCAAAGGAGGGCTACAACCAACCAAGGATAAAACTTTTTATTTTTCATTACTCGATTGTTAGTTTTGTTATTCGGGTGCAAATATACAACATAATTAATCATCTGCCAAATTTTAATAAACTTATTTTCATTATTATCATTAAATAAATTAGTTTAATTATTTATTATATCCTTTTTCTACATAATATCTTATTATATATCTAAAAGAGAGCTTGTATGATTCAAAAACTATTTAAAGGCAGGAAATCAGTCCAAAGTAGCTCGGAAACAAGGTAAAAACAGCAAGAAAAAGACTAAAAGATCATTTTCTCTAAAATATTTAGATTAATTAACTTAGAAATATTAATAAAATGAATTTATTTATTTAACTTTGCAACATAAAATAATTAATTAAGAGATCTCTATATGTTAAAAGACATCATCAATCATAAAAAATGGTCTGCGTCAATGTCTGCCCTCGTCAACCAATTCATTGAACACGGTGGGCAAACTATTGCTGAGCTCTCCAAGAATTTGGGGGTCAGCGTTCCATATACCACCAAGACACTGAACGAACTCATCGAAATCGGGTTGGTGCAAACGACAGGCAAAAGAGACAACTATTCCAAGAGAGCGCCTAAGATATACGACCTTATCGCTACCTCAGGATATTTTCTCGGAATAGATACCGGAAAAGATAATCTCACCTTCGGCATCTGCGACTTCTGCGGCAATATGATTGCAGACCCGGTAAAGATTGACTTTGACTATAAAGATAGCTTGGAATGCTTCGAAACCTTCATTAAATCCATCAACAGCTTTGTTGAAAAATCGGGCATTGACAAAAGCCAGATCAAGAATGCCTGCATGAGCATTGGAGGACGAGTGAATCCGGAAATAGGCTGTGCCTATAATTACTTCTCCTGCCTAGGAAAACCTTTGGCTGAGGTAATGTCTGAAAAACTCGGACTTCCTTTCTGTATTGACAATGACACCCGATGCATGACATACGGAGAAAGTCTCAAGGGAGTTTGCAAGGGAATCAAGAACGTAATCTTCGTCAATGTGAGCTGGGGCATCGGAATCGGAATCATCATCGACGGCAAACTGTACCAGGGCAAGTCGGGCTTCTCGGGAGAAATCGGTCACATGCACATATATAATAATGACATCATCTGCCATTGCGGAAAAACAGGATGCATGGAAACTGAAACATCAGGCTCTGCACTGCTCCGAAAGATGAACCAGAAGCTGCAGGAAGGAGGAACCTCCGTGCTCACCGACAAGGTGATGAAACAGCACCAGGAACTCACCCTCCAGGACATACTGGATGCCATCCAGAAGGAAGACGTGCTCAGCATCGAATCACTGCAGAGAATGGCTGTGGAGCTGGGAACAAATCTCGCAGGAATCATCAACACCTTCAATCCGGAAATGCTCGTCATCGGAGGCGACCTCTCGGTTACCGGTGACTATCTTACCCAGCCTATCTGCATGGGTATCAAGAAATTCTCACTCAATATGGTTAGTGAAGACTCGCAAATCGTGACATCTGCCTTAAAAGACCATGCAGGACTGATAGGAGCCTGCCTCATGGCAAGAAGCAAAATATTACAAGGACATTCTTAAGAAAGAAAGAAATAAATAACTATTCAACTATTCATTACACAATTTAAACATGATGAAACAAAACGAGAAACCGTTTGTTATCGCCCTCGACCTGGGTGGAACGAATTCTGTGTTCGGCATCGTTGACAGTAGCGGAGAAATCAAAGCATCTACCTCTATCAAGACACAAGCCTATACAACAGTAGAAGAGTATGTCGCTGCTTCATGCCAGGCAGTGATGACTATCGTAGAAGAAACAGGTGGCATGGAGAACATCAAGGCAATGGGAATCGGAGCTCCTAGCGCCAACTACTACCGAGGAACGATTGAGAATGCAGCCAACCTGGTTTGGGGCAAGGGAATCGTACCACTGGCTAAGCTCTTCGAAGATAAGCTCGGTGTTCCGGTAGCTCTCACCAACGATGCCAACGCTGCTGCACTCGGCGAGAAATGGTATGGTGTGGCACAGGGCATGAACAACTTCGTAGAAATCACCCTGGGTACAGGTGTAGGCTCCGGCATTGTTGTCAACGGTCAGTTGCTCTACGGATGCGATGGCTTCGCAGGAGAATTGGGTCACATGATTGTGACACCGGTAAACGGACGTCCTTGCGGATGTGGAAGAAGTGGATGTCTGGAGACATACTGCTCTGCAACAGGAGTGGTAAGAACAGCCAAGGAAATGCTTGCCAACAATCCTGACACAACTTCCAGCCTCAAGAACATTCCTCTTGACAAGCTTACCTCTCTGGATATCTACAATGAGGCTATGAAGCAGGACGAGCTCGCTCTGCAGATTTTCAAGCAGACTGGTGAAATGATCGGTGAGGCGTGTGCCAATGTTGCTACCGTACTCAGCCCTGAAGCATTCATCTTCTTCGGAGGTCTGGCTAATGCAGGCGACCTGCTGATGAATCCTATCAAGGAAGCTTACGAAAAGCACGTACTGAGTCTGTATCAGGGTAAGGCTAAGTTCCTTATCAGCGGACTGAAGGGTGCATCAGCTGCCGTCTTGGGAGCATCAGCCATGGCTTTGGAAATATAATCAACATTTAAATAAAAACAACCAAAAAACATTTTGCAATTATGCGCGTAATTATCGAAAAGAATTATGATGAGTTGTCACGTTGGGCAGCTCGTCACGTTGTGGAGACTATCAAGGCTTTCCACCCAACAGCAGAGAAACCATTCGTATTGGGTTTGCCTACTGGTTCATCACCAATGGGTATGTATGCTGAAATCGTCAAGGCTGTCAAGGCTGGCGAAGTTTCTTTCAAACATGTACTCACCTTCAACATGGACGAATACGTAGGTCTTCCTGAGTCTCACCCAGAGAGCTACCATTCATTTATGGCTCGCAACCTCTTCGACCACATCGACTGCCCTAAGGAGAACATCCATATCCTGAACGGCAACGCAGAGAACCTGGAGGAAGAGTGTGCACACTATGAGCAGATGATTGCTGAGGCTGGCGGCATCGACCTTTTCATCGGAGGTATCGGTCCTGATGGCCACATCGCTTTCAACGAGCCTTTCTCTTCACTCAACTCTCTTACCCGTGTGAAGACTTTGACAACTGATACCCGTATCGCTAACTCCCGTTTCTTCGACGGCGATATGAACAAGGTTCCTAGCACAGCGCTCACCGTAGGTGTTGGCACAGTTATGGCTGCAAAGGAAGTGATGATTCTCTGCAACGGCCACAGCAAGGCACGTGCTCTCCAGGCTGCTATCGAGGGTCCAGTTACCCAGGCTTGGACTATCAGTGCTTTGCAGACTCACAAGCACGGCATCATCGTTTGCGATGAGAGCGCTACCGACGAATTGAAGGTTAGCACTTACAAGTACTTCAAGGATATCGAGAAAGACAATCTGTAAAAAAACAGATAGTATCTGAATTCATACATTGTACAAGGAAAAAAGGTTGGCGTCCTTCTGCTGAGAGGCAGGAGGGCGTTTTTTGTTGAGAAGAGCTTTTTCTTTGAGATGTTTTTTATTGAGATAGGCTTTTTATTGAGCAAAAGCTTGGAAAATAGTAAGAAAAGCCGTACCTTTGCAAACAAAAAGCAAAACTACGGATATGAAAAGAATCAAAATGCCACTATTGGCAAGAATCATCATTGCCATCCTGCTGGGCGTAGTCTTCGGCAAGTTCTTCAATGAAGCAGCCGTCAGAGCGTTTCTCACCTTCAACGGAATCTTCAGCCAGTTTCTTGGCTTCATGATACCGCTCATCATCATCGGTCTCGTAACACCAGCCATTGCCGATATCGGACATGGAGCCGGAAAACTCCTCCTTGCCACTGTGGGCATCGCCTTTGCCGATACCATCCTGGCAGGTCTGCTTGCCTATGGTACAGGTTCGGCTCTCTTTCCACACATGATAGCCAACTCAGCCCATGTGGCAGTAGATAAGGCTGAAGAACTCAAACCGTTCTTCGAAATCAAGATACCTGCTATGGTAGATGTGATGAGTGCCCTCGTGTTCTCGTTCATCGCCGGACTGGGCATTGCCCATAAAGGCAGCCGCACGATGCAGAAGATTTTTCAGGAATTCAAGGAAATCGTTTCCGGTGTCATCGCCAAAGTCATCATCCCTCTCCTGCCCCTTTATATCTTCGGCATTTTCCTGGGCATGACTTTCTCGGGCGAAGCATACCATATCCTGCTGGTCTTTGCACAGATTATCCTCGTGATTCTCGTGCTCCATATCGTGATATTACTTTACGAATATCTGTTGGCAGGCGGCTTGTCCCACAAGAATCCTTTTAAGCTGCTGCTCAATATGCTGCCAGCCTACTTCACAGCACTGGGCACCTCCTCATCGGCAGCCACTATCCCGGTAACATTGAAGCAGACCTTGAAAAACGGTGTCACCGATGGCATTGCCGGCTTCACCATTCCGCTCTGTGCCACCATCCATCTCTCGGGATCAATGATGAAGATTACCTGCTGTGCGCTAACCATCTGTCTTATCAATGGTTTGCCTTGCAATCTGCCACTCTTCCTCAACTTCATCTTCGTGCTCGCCATCTGTATGGTAGCAGCTCCGGGAGTTCCGGGAGGAGCCGTCATGGCAGCGCTAGGTCCGCTAGCCTCAGTTTTAGGTTTCAATGCCGATATGCAAGCACTCATGATAGCCCTCTATATTGCGATGGACAGTTTCGGAACCGCCTGCAATGTAACGGGCGATGGTGCCATTGCCGTAGTTGTGGATAAGATATTCAGAAAGGATCAATAAAAAATAAAAAGGTGTGTCATTAGTCCATGACACACCTTTTTTATATATAAAACCAATATTTAGAACTTAATCCAGGTTAGTTTCTTCCATATTCCCTCGAAAGGACCGTGGGAGTGATACTTGAGCCAGAGGTTAGAGAAGAGACATTGTACTACCACCATGGCGATGCCCACAAAGAAGGCATAGGTGATGCCAAGCTTTGTCTGGAGATTGAAACCATAATAGGCAAACAGTCCGCAACCGATGATAGACTGGAGAAAGTAGTTGGTCAGACTCATCTTACCAAACTGGCGCAGGAACGACAATCCCTTTCTGAACCATTCCTTACCATACCACAACAGTACGAAGCCTGAAACTACGAACGAGAGGATAAAGAAGTTGTAGATAGGATAAAGCCAATTGTTCCATGTTTCCATGTGGCGTACATCTACGATGCCACCCACAATCAATACCAGGATGGAAACCGCCAGCACCTTTTTCCACAAAGCCAGGTTGTTGTTCTCATTGTAGAACCAACGCTTCCTGCCCACCAGCATTCCGAGTATGAAGAGGCAGATGGTCTGCGTATGTCTTCCCTTCATCATGCACCAGTAATAGGTAGCCACCTGTCCGTATCGCAGGTTTCCATAGGCATTCTCCAGGAAACTGCCGTGCTGATGACCATGATACATATTTCCATACACCTCTCCCAATGCCGATGCATCTACCTGCCATCCGGTAATGAGGGAATAGATTTCTATCGGTTGGATAAAGAGGAAGGCAACCACCCACCAGAGCCATTTGGTAGGAAGATAGCTCAGAGGGATGAGAACCAGTCCATAGATGGCATAGGAGAAGAGGATGTCGCCATCAAAGAAGGCGGTGTTCACGATACCGAGCATTGCCAGAAGGAACATTCGCCAGGCAAATCTTCCGGAAAAGCAATTTCCCCGCTGCTGCTGGTTGTCGTTCATGATAAAGAAACTCAATCCGAAGAGCAGGGCAAAGATGCCATACATCTTTCCCGACAGCAGCAAAGCCAGCACATCTGCCATCCAATCATCACAACCCAGCGTATAAGCATGCTCTATGCTTCCATCGTACATATTGAAATGCTCCACGGAATGATAGAGAATAATACCTGCCACAGCCAATCCTCGTAAGGCATCAGCCACGTCAATACGACTATTTTTCAGTCCTAATGTCTTATAAAAATTCATTTTGATATTTTATGTTAGTTATTATGAGTCCACAAAGGTATAACATTTTATTGGAAAAAGCGAATAAACCTCAATGTATAACAAATATTAAGTTTTAATAGAAAAAGAGAAAAAGTCTGCCTTTTCCTTGGTTATTCGTTAGAAAAAGTGTGGAGAACTGTCGATTATTCGTTAGAAAAAGTGTGAAGTTCTTGCTATTATTCATCAGAAAAAATGCAAATTATTCCGAAATTATATAACAAAAAGCTTCGATTCTGACATATCCGTCAGAATCGAAGTTCAAGCCAATCATCAAACTTCACGTTCTGGAAGGTATGGATGCCCAGTTTCTCGGCAGCCTCACAGTTTTCCTTCAGATCATCGATGAAAAGGGTTTCATCGGGATGGATGTTCGCCTGCCTGATTACCTCTTCATAGATACGGGCATCAGGCTTAGCCAGATGCAATCGCTGAGAGAGGAAACACTGCTCGAAATAATCCTCTACCCCATAGTTCTGATAAGGGAAGAGATGCTCCACGCAATAATCCCAGTGCACATCAATGGTATTACTCAAGAGGAAGAGGCGATAGCCAGCCTTCTTCAACTGCAGGAGTCGCTCCTTTTTCTCATCAGGAATCTCCACCAGCATCTTGTTGGCAGCATCGATGATTTCTTCATTCGTCACATCAGTCCCTGTCAACTCGCGGGCCGCATCGCAAAACGCTTCGGTGGTAATCATTCCCACACCCAGTTTGCCCATCAGCTTCATCCCCTCACTCTGAGGATTCGGATTAGCCAGTTCCCCCATTCCTATCGCCTTGAAAGCCCCGATGCATCCTTCCGGATTGAGTTTCACCAAGACATTTCCCAAATCAAATATGATATTCTTGTATTGCATAATCTATACCTTAATTATATATCGTATTTATAATCTTTAATCAGTTACTTACTGCAAAAGTACTGTAAATTTCAAACTTAACAAACGTTTTTGGGAAGTAATTCCAGGAATATAACATTTATTAGTAAAAAAAGAAAGCCAAAATACAGAAACTTTTTAAAAATATAATGCCACCATTGCCACGCAATTAGATAACCATTTGGTATTTAATCATTTAAGCGTGGCAATAAGGGCATTTTTTATTGCCACCTATTGCCACCTAATGCCACGCAAGGGCGAAAAGCAGGGGGAATCGCTGCGGAAAACACAGAAATATCGAAGAAAAGAATATTTTTTCTACAAAAAACATTAAAATAAGTGGAAAAAAGACTTGCACTTGCCAACATTTTTTGTATCTTTGCACCCAGTAGGAAAAGTTCCGGCCGATTCCACCTAGAAGCTTATGACTCCTGTGAAACCACTTTTTTATACTTAGAAAACCATAAACTAATGACACAAGCAGATTTAGTAAGGCTCTACTTTGCCAAAGGAGATGTTTACAACTCATGGAGCTATTGCTTTAACCAGCAATGCCCCCTGGCACAGGAATGTGCACACTATCTATCCGTGACCTACAAGAATCCGGAGCAGACCAATGGTTACGCCATCTATCCCGATGCCTATCACGACAAGAAATGCAAACACTTCCTGCAGCTCCGTCTGACAAAAATGGCATACGGATTTGAGAAGATTCTTGACGAACTGAAACGCAAAGATGAAGGCAGTTTCAGAATACGCATGACTTCCTACTTCGGTAGTAACACTTCATATTATCGCTATAAATTAGGACAAACAGGACTCGTGCCTGAACAGCAGCAGTACATCCTGCAATGGTGCCAGGAACATGGTTACACCAATATGAGATTCGACCGATATACAGAAGAGGTCAACTACTGATAGCCAATGACCATGAGGACTTGTAACCACGTACATGAGGACTCATACCCGAGACTATGAGGACTTATACCCGACACCGCCGGGGAAAAGTACCCAACGCCTTGGGCAAAACTGGGCAAAGCCTCGGGTTAATATCCCCGATACTTGGGAACAGACTTCAGGACGTCAGTTGCACCCAGAAAGCAACGCCACCAATAATCACAAGTAACATCATATCAATAATTTAGCTGAAGTATGAAGTTTACCATTACAAGAATCAACAGAAAAAAGAAGTTGATGGTCAGCACGAAAACCATCGACAGTTTTCTGGAGCGCATCGCCAAGGACGATGCTAAGCAAAGTGTCGCCAAATTCAGAATGAGCGTGCCGCTGATGGAAGGCGATTACCAGTATTATAAAGGCATCGGAGAATGGCAACACGTTTATCCTGCCGCAGAATTCTGCAAGGACGAAAGTGGCAATCTCATCTTTCTGAAATCTAACGGTCTCGTGATGCTCCACTTCATCAATCTCATGACGAAGCAGGAAAAAGATGCCGCCAAGACAGCCGCCAGTCTGCTGCCGATGACCTTCGCTGCCATCGAAGGAGCCGACGGCAGAAGTCTCATCGTACTTGTAAGCATCAGCAACGAAGAAGGAAAAATCCCAACAAAAGAGGCTGATGCAGAATTACTATACCAATCAGCCTACGAACAGGTAAAGACGCTCTATCAGTCGCAGGTTCATGCTACCATCAAGCCAGAAAAACCGTCTCTGGAATCAAACTTCATGCTTACGCTGGATGCTTCACCTTATTATAACAACAAGGCGGTGGCGATGCGCATTGCCTCAAACCAGTTTGCGGTTGCCACAGCGCCCAAAAGCATCGACGACCTGAAAGTCTACGATGATTATGAGTTTCTCTATCGCAAGGCATCAGAAGAGACGATGACGGAAATGAATAAAGCCAACATCTCATGGAAGAACGACAACGACCGATTCTTAGCCAGCCTCTCAGCCATCGCCAGCAAGCTCTGCGTCATGGGACTCAGCGAAGAAGAAACCTTTGTCCACATCCGCCGCAACAACTGGAGCAAGGTGGCAGAAGAGCAACTCCGTCAGATTGTGGGCACTGCTTACGATTCCCATTCCAAAGACAAGAGGATGGAGAAATCAGCCTCAGCCAGAAAAGGACGTGCCGACATCCTGCAGATGATCAACTATCTGGAAAGCCGTTACCAGTTCCGATACAATACCGTGATGAAATACACCGAATACCGTCCCAACAATTCATGGATAGGCGATTTCAAGCCGGTAGATGCGCGCGTGCAGAAGAGCATGACGCTGGCTGTTCAGATAGCAGACATCCACGTGAGCATCAAGGATGTAAGGAATTTTCTAGAGTCAAACCGCATCAGAAACTACAGTCCGATAGAGTTCTATCTCTATGACTGTCTGGGAAAATGGGACGGCAAGGACCGCATACGTGCCCTGGCTCGGACCGTACCCACCAACAATCCACACTGGGAAGACTGGTTTTACACCTGGTTCCTGGGAATGGTAGACCAGTGGCGCGGCGTATATCGCAAGCAATATGGCAACAGCACCATGCCACTTCTCATCTCCAAGCAGGGTTACAACAAGAGCACCTTCTGCCGCCGTCTGATACCGAGCGAACTGTCGTGGGGCTTTACCGACAATATGATTCTGTCAGAAAAACGTCAGGTATTGCAGGCGATGTCACAGTTTCTGCTTATCAATCTCGATGAGTTCAATCAGATTTCGCCACAGGTTCAACAGGGTTTTCTGAAGAATCTGCTGCAGTTGCCAACGGTGAAAATCAAGCCGCCATACGGCAGCCATGTTGAGGAGTTTCCTCGTCTCGCCTCCTTCATTGCCACAAGCAACATGACGGACATTCTTTCCGACCCATCCGGCAACCGCCGTTTTCTGGGCGTGGAACTTACCGGTCCTATCGACGTAAGCGTGCGTCTGAACTATGAGCAGCTGTACGCCCAGGCGATGGCGGCACTGGACAACGGTGAAAAATCATACTTCGATGCCGAGCAGACCGCCCTCATCATGCAGAGCAACCAGCAGTTTCAGCAATCTTCCATCACCAAGCAGTGCTTTATGGAGCTTTTTGAGCCAACAATGGATGAAAAACGTGGTGAATACATGACCGCCACCGCCATTTTCGACGTTTTGAAGCAAAAATTCGGCTCTTCGCTCAAGATTACGACGCTTCAGAAATTCGGCAGAGAGCTCATGAATATCGATGGTATCAACAAGAAAAGAACGAGATACGGCACTGAGTATCTGGTAATTAGAAGAGACAACACATCTAATTAAAAACATTTTCAGGATGTGACAAGTGTGGCATGTTGTTGCAAGTTAGAAAAGCAACATATCACACTTTTTATATCTGATACTCAAAGGCTTATAAGATTGTGTTGCATGATGGCAATACAAATGCACTTTTTCACATAAAAAAAGCATCATTAGAAGCTGAGAAGAGCCTCATCTGCGGTCGAGAAGTACCTCTTTCCAAGCCGGGAAGAGCCTCTTTCCGACCGCAAACAAGCCACTTCCAAGCTCGGAATAAGCCTCATTCCAAACGACTTTTTTTTGTTAGTTATACTTATAGCTTTTTGCAAAAACACCATATTTATTTTGTATACTTAATAAATTCAAGAGAAACATCAGTTTATTAGGCATAATTAATAAAAATCACTCACGATTTATTGATATAAATCATAAATAAATTTGGCAGACTCATTTTTTTTAATTATATTTGCAAAATAATTAAAGCTACAACGTAGTATCTTTACAACTAAATTTTTGCAACATGGCATATTATTCAAAAGCTATACAAGAAGAGGAACTTAAAAACAAAGTTCGAGAAGATTGGTTCTCCGGTTATGACAATACAGAAATTCCTGGCAAGGTGGATTTCTACATTGGCAGTGGAGATACCTCATTTTTGTGGGCAGAAGCAAAGCGTGGTATTAAAAAAGATATCTATGAGCAGTTTGTACAACTAATATTGACAATAGGCAAAGATCGTAGATTTAATGAGTTGGATGCTCCAGACTATCTTGGAGCTTTTGATGCAGAAAAAATAGGTTTTGTCCATTATGATAGCATATGCGACGTTTTCGATGAGAATGATTTTAATTGGCAAGTTACGCCATCCGACCACAAAACTAAAGAATTCAAATATTTATATGAATTAGTTCATGACAAATTGAAAAAAAATGTTTTTGTTTTTGACTTTGAGCGTCAAGGCGACAGCTTAAAATTCTTTATACGCAATCATTTTTCTATAAATGGTCGTAAGGCTGCTCGTACGAATATAAACAAAAATAATTTTACACATATATATCGAAAATGGTACAAAGAAGTAAAATCGACACTGGCAGTAAAATGGGACGACTTTAAGGATTTGGGAATTTTCGATTGCGATTTCTTCTTAGCTGATTTAATGTCCGAGAACAATCGCACTATCAAAGAAAAGTTGACAGTATTGTTGCAAGACGATAGATATCAGGTCAATACTACGCAGTTAAAAGGAGGTACGCCCTTATATTCACAAGTAGACTTTAATGATGGACAGATGGCCCATCATTTGTTTTGGCAGCGCTACCACCGTCCGCCTAAGGAAGAATATAGGGATTATATTCTAGAAAGGCGTGACCGTTTAAGAACACCAGATGTACGTAAGACTCATGGAGCATTTTTTACCCCAATCCAATGGGTAGAGAAATCACAAGAATATTTAGCTAGTGAATTGGGAGAAGACTGGCAAGATGAGTATTATGTATGGGATTGCGCCGCTGGTACTGGTAACCTGCTAGATGGCTTGACTAATAAGAGAAATATATGGGCATCTACATTAGAAAAGTCTGATGTAGACACAATGGTAGAACTTGTTCATAGCGGAGCAAATATGTTCGAAAATCATATATTTCAATTTGATTTCTTGAATGACAATTTATTTGATTATACCACAAAAGAAGGTGAGTTCAAGCCCTCTAAAGTGCCGCATACTTTACAAGAAATACTCAGTGATCCAGAAAAACGTGAGAAATTGATTATATATATTAATCCTCCTTACAAGGAAGCTGCTGACAAAACCACAGTAATAGGAAAAGGAGAGAATATGTCTGGAGTAGCTGTTAACTCTTGGGTATACAAACAATTTGCCTCAAAGTGGGGAATTGCTTGTAGGGAGCTTTTTGTCCAATTTCTTGTACGTATTTATGAGCAAATTCCAGGTTGCAAAATTGCAGAATTCTCAAAGTTAAAGATTCTACAAGCTCCTAATTTTGAAGAGTTTCGCAAGAACTTCCTTGCAGGTTTGAATCGTGGTTTTATAGTGCCCGCTAGTACATTTGATAATGTAAAGGGCAAATTTCCAATAGGATTTTTCATTTGGCACACAAATGACCACAGACCTTTCTCTGAATTATATGCCGAGGTTTATGATGCCAAAGGGGAACCTATGCCAAAGAAAAGACTATTTGTTGAATTGGAAGCCGAAAGCATTAACGACTGGATTATTGAAACTAGAAAGCGTCCCGCAAATATGGATATAGGTTATATGTATGCGGCAGGTTGTGATTTTCAACATAGTAATTACAATTATATTGTAAATGATAAATCACAACTGCCTCATCCCCGTGGGACTCAAATTACGGATGCCAACATTCGTGAGATTGCTGTATATATAGCAGTTAGACACTGCATTGATGCAAATTGGCTAAATGACAGAGATCAATTCAGAAAGCCTTTGCCAACCTGGCTAGATGACACAGAGTTCCAGTCAGATAGTCTGATATATATGCTATTTAGTTTAACCAACAATACAAAATGCGAATTAGGCAAAAACTATTTTATTCCTTTTTCAGAAGAGGAAATTGGCTTAAAGAGCGAAATGGATAGTGACTTTATGTATAAATACATCAAAGGAAACTATACGCAGAAGCATCAACAGACCGAATTGTATTCTGCTGGATATTGGCCGACTACTCCCATTCAGTTTTCAGCAGAAGCAAAGGAAGTACTTGATGCTGCAAAAGCACTTTGGACTTACTATCATCAACAGCCAAATAGCCAAATTAATGCTACATATTATGATATTCGTGAACACTTTCAAGGTAGAAAAAGCAATGGAAAGATGAATTCAACTAGTTGCGACGAAGAGTATAATTTGCTAAATAAGAAATTAAGAAAAGCTCATCATATATTGGCAAACAAATTGATACCGAAAGTGTATGAGCATGGATTTTTATTAAAATAATTTTAGGAGGGGAATTGATGTCTGACTTTGATATTTTTACAAGTGCACTATCAAAATATATAAATGACAGCCAAAATTGTGACAGCATAAGCCGCCACAAATTGTATTTATTATTTGCAAGACAAATATTAAATTTGTCTTGCAATGATTTTAGGCTGTACTATCATAAGGCATATTTTTATAATCAGCAAAATAACATTCTGGAGGCAAAAAATAATATAGATAAAGCGATTGCATTAATTCCGTATATAAAAGATAACGGAATTAATTACGTAGAAAATGGTCAAAACTTATATGGAAGAAATGAGAATGGATTGCTCTATTGCATATGTTTAAACTTGAATTCTCAATTAGCTGATTTGTACTTATGCGCAGGAGAGGTTTATGCCAAAAATCGCTTTGATAAAGAGTCATTGTCTTTTTATCAAAAGGCCCAATACTATCTATCTTTTTTAAAAGCAGATTTTGAGGGAGAAGCTGTATATGTTTATTCCTTTAGAAGGATCAATGAACATTCACTTGAAGACTTAGAAAAAAATCAAATCACTGTAAGCCCATCAAATTTGATGAACGACCCATTTGATAGCGTTATTAATCTCTGGGCAGAAGAAGAGCATTTAAAAAACACATGTAAGGATGAAAAGCATGCAAAAACTTATGCTCAATCTTTTAAGTACTATAGGATAAGGAGCTTTGCATACGGAGAAGAAGAGTCAATATTAAACAACACTTTGATGTGGGCTCATTACGGTGATGAGCATAAAGGATTTTGCATCAAGTACAAATTGTCAAACAATTTCATTAAACAACTTCCAAATGATAAATTCGAGCATATGTATCTAAAGAAAATAGAATACAAGGATTCTGTTATAGACATTGATGTTCCTACTATTGATTCGAACTTGGCATTTGCAACAAAGAGTAAAAAGTGGTCTTACGAGAACGAGGTACGACTAATTGCTTTCAATCCAAACAAGTCCCAGCCCTTTTATGGCATAATGCTTGATTGTGGCTCATATATAGATTCTATATATTTCGGATATAGATGTAATGATAAAGACAAAAATAAAATAAGAAAGGCTTTAGGGCACAATGTTAGTGCTCCTACATTTTGGGAAATGAAATTAAATAAGCATGATATTTACAATATGGATATCATAAAGTGTTAAATTAGTGTATAGAATAAGATATGAACGAGATATTTGAAAATATAAAGCACAAGGATGATGCCAACCATGAGTATTGGATGGCAAGAGAGTTGTGTTCTGCAATTGGCTATGCAGATTATCGCAATTTCCGCAAAGTCATTGAAAAAGCGAAAGTCTTATGTGTTCAAAACAACGAAAACATAACAGACCATTTCGTTGAAGTCACCGAAATGGTCAATATTGGTAGTGGGGCTGTAAGAAAACAAAAATCTTTTCGCCTCACACGCTATGCCTGTCTGCTCATATCGATGTCTCAAAGTTCGAAGAAAGAAAATGCATTACCTGCTTTAGAATATTTTTCAGGCAAACAGAAGAATCTGCAATCCACTGATACTTATACCCATACAGATATTGTATTTTTCTCCGATCCAGACGGAAAGTTGCGAATAGAATTGCTTTTTGACGGTGACACTGTATGGACTACTCAAAAGAGAATTGCTGAAATTTTCCAGGTAGATATTCGTACTGTAAGCTACCATATCAAAGAAATATTCGAAAGCGGAGAGTTAAACAAATATTCAGTTATCCAAAAAAATTGGATAACTGCCGATGATGGCAAGAAGTACGAGACAAATGTCTACAACCTAGACATGATAATAGCAGTAGGCTATCGTGTTAACAGCTATAAAGCTACTCGTTTCCGCCAGTGGGCAACTAACACTCTTAGTGAATACATCCGTAACGGAGCAGTCTTGGACGACGAACGATTCAAACAAGGCGGAAAGCTTATACAGGCAAAGTTCGACCAATTGCTTGAACGCATTCAGGAGATTCGTGCTTCCGAGCGTATGGCTTACCAAAAGATTACGGACATTTACGCTACGGCCTGCGATTACCAAAAGGATGCTTCCGTCACACAAGATTTCTACGCAAAAGTGCAGAACAAATTACACTGGGCAATTACTGGCAAAACTGCTGCGGAGATAATTTATGCGTCAGCAGATGCCACAAAATCTCACATGGGGCTTACTTCATGGGCACAAGCTCCAGATGGCAAGGTCCTACGATCGGATGTAGCTGTGGCAAAAAACTATTTACACAAAGACCAAATGAAAGAACTAAATGGAATAGTTTCAGCCTATCTTGACTTAGCAGCCAATCGCGCAAGAAGACATATTCCAACAACTATGGAACAATGGGCTGAGTTTTTAGATGGCTTTCTATCCTTGTCTTCTTATCCGATTCTATTGGACAAAGGAAAAATATCAGCTCTAGAAGCTAGAATTAAAGCTTATGAGGAATATGACAAGTTTAGAGTGATACAAGATCGTGAGTTTCTTTCCGATTTCGACAAAGAAATCCTGAGGCTGAAGAAAGAAATGGACTTGTTTAAAGACTAGCAATAGCCCACGCTGGTATCAGCAATAACATATGCTCCTATCAGCGTGGGGCTTTACTCATATCACCATGAGACTTCGCTCATATCAGCGTTAAGCATTGCTCATATCAGCAGCAAGCGGAGCAAGTATGAGCATCCCTGTCGTTAAACATTACTAAAAGCCTACAGAACTATCAGCATTCACTTGCAGATATCCCCAGAAATGTGTATCTTTGCACCAATAAATATAAACCGCCATTTATATAAACGAGGATTTACATTATGAAATTTTACGACAGAGAAAAAGAGCTCAACATCTTGCAATAGAATGAGCAACAGTCATTTGAGAGCGCAGTTTTTACGGTTATGATGGGACGAAGGAGAATCGGAAAAACATCGCTCATCACCAAGTCTTTAGAAGGTAAGGAGTATGCATACCTATTCGTATCCAAGGACTCGGAGGCTCTGTTGTGCCAAAATTTCCAGCGAGACTTGGAGCAGCAGATAGGTCTCCAAATCTACGGAGAGATCACCCGATTTAAAGACCTCTTTGAGATTATCATGAAAGAATCGCAGCGCAGACACCTCACCATCGTCATAGACGAATTTCAGACTCTCTACAAAATCAACCCAAGCATCTTTAGCGATATGCAGAATGTCTGGGACAGATACAAGTGCGATGCCAAAATCAACCTGATTGTGCTGGGCAGCATCCAGACGCTCATGAAGCGAATCTTCGAGGATGAGTCGGAGCCACTCTATGGTCGCCCTACCTCCAAGTTTGTACTGCGCCCTTTCACCATCCGTGTGATGAAAGAAATCATGCAGGACGCTCACCCTGGCTACACCCCAGAAGACTTGCTCTGCCTCTATACATTGACGGGTGGCGTGGCAAAATACATAGAACTGCTCATTGATGCCAAATGCTACACCAAGGAAAAGATGCTCAACTATGTATGTCGCCAAGACTCATACTTCTTGGCAGAAGGCAAGAACCTTCTCATTCAGGAGTTTAGCGGTGAGTTTACCACCTATTTCTCCATCCTGCAAGTGATAGCTGCTGGCAAAACCAAGCGCAGCGAAATAGATAGCATCCTACACAAGGATATGGGTACATACCTGCAAAATCTGGAAAGCAAATACGAGCTGATTTGCAGGATGAAGCCTCTGCTAGCCAAGCAGAATGGAAAGGTTACCGCCTATGAGATACGTGACAACTTCCTGCGTTTCTGGTTTCGCTTCATCTATCCATACCAATCGCTCATAGAGCGCAACCTATTCTCGCTCCTGCGCAGCAACATCACCCAAAATTATGAGGGATTTACGGGCAGAACCTTGGAACGATATTTCCAAGACAAGCTGATGGAGACTGAGCAATTTACTCAAATAGGCAACTGGTGGGACCGCAAGGGGCAGAACGAAATAGACCTCATCGCCATCAATGAGTTCGACCACACAGGCGTAGTAGCCGAGATCAAGCACAATCCTCACAAGCTCAGCCTTCAGAAACTAGAAGAGAAAATCGCCGTCCTGCCCAAAAAGGATTTTGGTGAATATCAGCTGCAAGCATTGGGACTCTCAGTGAAAGATATATAGAAGCAATATAAACCGCCATTTATATAAACAGCGGTTTATATTACTCTTTTTCCCCTTTCACAGGCACTACTTTTTCACATCTTTGCCACGACAAAATCATCAAAACGTGATTTTCAAGGGGTCAGAAAATCATCAAAACATGATTTTCTGCCCCCCTTCCAGTTATCAAAACGTGATATCAAGTACGTGACAGTATCGGCGAATCGGTACCACTATAGCGCATGAATCGGTACCATCATAGCACTGCATTCGGTACCATCGTATCACTTGAATCGGTACCATCATAGCGCACCAATCGGTACCAAAAAGATGTTAAGTTCTGCTCATGTATAATAACAACCGCTTATCTTTGCAGTAGAGTTTTAAAATTTGTATAGATATGGCACAAAGTAATGTAAACATGAGCAAATTAAAACGTTTATTTCAAATGCTAGCGGCAAAAAAAACGCAACGCACCATTTGCGAGCAACTACACATGGGACGTGGCGTACTGAACCGCTACAAGCCAGCGTTCAATGATGCAGCCGTGGAATGGGTCGCCTACTACGATACATCCCTCCAAACCTGCAGGATTCGCACTCCCAGGGACAAAGGTCCAGTCGAGGGTCTCGTTCAAAAGGCATACAATGCCGCCTACGCTCTGTTACATGACGAGGTGTTTTACAATCTACTGAACAACTATAGCGTGCCATACCAGTATGTCGGGCAAAAGTATGCTCCAAATCCTAGAAGAGAGATACGAGAGAAAGTCCGTCATTATCATGCAACATAACAGACTATTTGATCAGATTTCCCCTATCAAGCAATGTTTTCTGCAGGTTTTCGAGCCTGCAAATACCCCGAAAAAGGGCGAATATCTGATGGCAGCCGCCATTTTCGACATTTTGAAGCAGAAATGCGGATCCTCCCTCCAGGTTTCGAGTATACAGAAATTGGGGAGAGAACTTCAGAATATTGAGGGATTGAAGAACAGAAGAACAAGGTTTGGTACTGAGTATCTGGTAGTTAATAAATAACCCACTCATTTCCTTATAAAAAAGAGCGTGGCAATGCGTGGCATTAAGTGGCAATAAAAATTTCACTTATTGCCACGCATTATTCACTTATAATCAGAGAGTTAAATGCATTGGTGATAGATATGGCAATAAAAACAGAAAAACATTTCTACCCGTTATGACGTACAACCAACTGTTCATAGTGGTTGACTGCGCCACAAGGCATGGCGACTTTTGTCTTATGGGACCACTTTTTGCTTTACCATTTGCATATATTGGCAATTGTGCAGAAATCATGAACTTCATTATGCGAACTCATCTACTTCATTTCACGACTTCATCTACTTCATTGAGTTAACACATACGCCTGAGTTGGCAGAATGAGACGGCTGCATTAGCTGAAGGAGTCGAATGCGATAGCTGAAGGAGACACATTCTGAACACATATAACTAGAGTTTGCTGTATAATACTAAACTAAGTCCACTTAAAAAAGTCCCGAATCATATTTTTCGTCTTTGTAACTTATAGACAATCAATGGCACGTTTTCGTAAAAATGACTCTTTCAAGTGGGCTCAGAAAATAAAATCTGTTTCAATCCAGATAGCACCTTGACCGTACTAAACATACAGTCAAGGTGCTACAGTACAGATAATCTTCCTCCTCTAATTATCCAGTGTTTTGCTATTGCTTATTCCTTAGCTCTTCTATCAAGTCATTCACAATATATGTATCACTCATCAGATGCAAGCCAAGTTCCTTATCATGTAACATACGGCAAACATCAGAGTCATAGAATATCTGTAATGCTCTGTCGGTTGATATATGTAACGTATCGGCTAGTTGCTTTATGATACGAGCGATTTTATTCCATAATAAGAAATCCAACATAATTATATCCTTTCATATGATTTGAATTGCAAATACTTATCAACTATCTCCTGGCTTAAAATGCAAATCTGATAGTTGGGCTTGTGATAAACCAACTGGCGAAGAGTATGCTCAACATCTGCATAGCCATTGATATAGGCTTCTACTGCATCAATTACACGATCGTCAGCCACTCCTCCTTCAATGATGCCATACCCACTCCAAGGCTGCTTTCCTTTTCTGCTGTCAACAATGAAGTCGAGCCATTCCTTATCGTAAGCATCAAATCGTTTTACCTTGCAGTCTTGTGGCAGAGCGAACTCATAGGTGTTCACTATAGCTTGCTTGGCTCGTCTGATGGTCTTGATACGGACAGCCCATTTGGAAGCTTGTTCAAACAAAGGCGTAAGATAGAAGCCTGGACCGAAATCCAAGTCCTTTCTTCCAATGCTTACTAAAGGATGCTCAACAATGACATTTGAACCATGATATAATATTTGCTTTTCCATTATTCTTTTCTTTCCCAATTTTTAAGAGCTTCGACCACATCACTTGCCACAGCTTCTCGGCTCTCGGTATGTAGAGTGTCATAGCAATCTTGAATGAGACTCTTGATTAGCCCCACCTTATCCAATCGCTTTCTCATTTCAGACGGCGATATGCCCATTTTTTGTGCCGAAGCCTCGATTGCCAACACCGTAAAGGCGAGGCGTTCGAACTCTGGGCCACTTTTCAGCAACAGTTCTCTATCTTCCATTCTTTACAAAATATTGTATTTAAATGCAAATATAAAGATTTTCTCTGATATTCCACTCAATTTCGGAGTTAAATAAAGAAAAATAGCCCGATTTTGCCAAAATCTTTGCTGGTGATGGAAGAAGAATCACAAAAGTAGGAGTGAACTTCTCTCTAGGGGCAGAAGAATCTTGGTGAGTTGGAAGGTAGAATAAGCCGTTCCCCTTCTCCTAAGTTTTTACTCTCTAAAACATAGCAAAAGTGGTTGTTCGAAATTTCCGAGCAGTCACTTTTTTCTTTACCCCATCTTCAACAAGATGTAACTTCTGCCTTCAGGCAATAAACCAAATCGCACCTTTATGGAATTATCTACAATAGTAGAAATTGTGGAAGTATACTAGCCTTGCCATTTTTCTATCCAATCCAATCCCTATCTACAATAGTAGAAATTATTGAAGCATACTAGCCAATTAAAAAGCGCACACGGCACGAACAATCTACAATAGTAGAAATTATTGAAGCATACTAGCCGCATCAGAGACCCCCTTTATATACTGGGATCTACAATAGTAGAAATTATTAAAGCATACTAGCCCGCTGTCTTCTACCCCTTGTTCATTTATAGATCTACAATAGTAGAAATTATTAAAGCATACTAGCCCAGCAGCAGAAATAGGTCAAATGCCTTCAATCTACAATAGTAGAAATTATTAAAGCATACTAGCCCATCGCCGTAGCACTGACTTCCGGCATCAATCTACAATAGTAGAAATTATTAAAGCATACTAGCCATACGTCACTTTTCTTGATTGATATAGTATCTACAATAGTAGAAATTATTAAAGCATACTAGCCCCTATATTGTAATAACATTACAAACATTGCTGATCTACAATAGTAGAAATTATTAAAGCATACTAGCCACGATTTCAGTAATTGAGGGTCCTAGCGTATCTACAATAGTAGAAATTATTAAAGCATACTAGCCATTGAAGTCCTTTATATCAAGCGTTGCCGATCTACAATAGTAGAAATTATTAAAGCATACTAGCCTATGAAGATTTTCAGTTTAATTTGTTTGGTATCTACAATAGTAGAAATTATTAAAGCATACTAGCCAAGAAAGGCTATCAAGGTAGCCAAAGCAATCTACAATAGTAGAAATTATTAAAGCATACTAGCCATGAGTATACAAGGGAGTTGACTATCCTATCTACAATAGTAGAAATTATTAAAGCATACTAGCCTCTTATCGATTGCAAAGATACAAAAAATCCTTTAAATAAAGGCATCTTCTGCATATCTTTTTAAAGAGAATTACCACCCCTTCCCATAATATTGGGTACAATATTTCAAAGAACGACTTGTAAATAAGCAAGTTACACGCTTTATTACAAAAATATAAAGACTAAGGTTTGCTAAGTCAGAAATAGACTATAGCTTGGTCCCTATGAATTGCATTACCATACTTAGTAAGCTTATCAGAATCAACATCAAAGAGAATTACGCTATCATCTGCTGTGAACTGTTTAGCATAAGCCTCTATCTTAGCCACAAGATTATCCACAATTCTCTTTGTATTCCTTACCTCATACACAGAAAACTGAAGACGAATGGCACCATTACTTTTCAGCATTTTAGAAAAGTTGGTACGCATCTTGTCATCCGATATGTCATAACTAACAATTATCATTTAAAACTCAAATATTGGATACTCTTTTACAGACTTACAACCCATAAAACAACGATAGTATTGCTGAACGAACTTGAATATGTCCATTTTACGAGCAATCAATTCATCATAAAACACTCTATAATAGTCAGCACACTTCTCATATTTCAAATGATATTCCTGCTTTATAAGAGTGAAATCTTTCTCTGAAAACTGCTTTCTGTTAAACGCCAATAATGCAGCATGGTCAATGATACACCTGAAAGGTTCCATCAAGTCACATACCAATGATTTGCGCTTGAACCATAATCGATGGTACACACCAACATACAGATCAAATCCGAACATACGAATGAAACTTTCCATAAAGTTGAATAGGATAGAGTAACCAATATCCAGTGGTACATTCAGCACATCACTTTTCATTCTTGGATGTCTTCCTCTCCAGTTTTGATTCTGGTAATATGCAGAAAAATATGTCTTGGCAACAGTTCCTTCAAGTCCCATCAACTGATTGTAGTCATCTACGTCTGGCAAAATAACTAATGCAGCATCACATTGCTTGATGGCATCCACTGTATAGCTATCCTTCTTTCGAGTCTTTGCCAATGCAGCTTTCTGATTCAACACCTTATTATATACAATGCATTTAGCGATACTTAAATCTTCTGTACTGTATTCAAATTGCCTTTTTCGAAGCAAATAATTTGCTTCAGCAGAGTTTGCCCAAAAGAAAACGGGACGAAGATTTGGCTTCATAACCACCAAAGCTACTCCATACTTTTTGCATTTATCAATCAAAGGAGTTGTCACAGTGATGTGACCGATGATAAAAAGCGCCAACAACTTCTGAAAGGGAAACTTAGTCAAGGTTCTTTTCTTATCACCTTCAATTTCCTCTAGCATCAGTTCTCCGCTATTTACCCGAAGACTACGGTCATGCTCTATGCAATTAACCACGAAAATGGTCCGCATCTCTATGTCTTTATGTGTAAACATTATCAGTATTCGTTTTATCGCAAAGATTGCTATAGATGCAATGGATGCACTTGTTTGGATTTACCTGTATCGTAGTAGAAGCAGGATTATAACGTTTAAACTGTTCTATGAATCCTATCAATTCCTGTTTACCAAGCTCTCCCGGCAAGTCAACCGGAATCATTTTATTGGTAGATATTTCATAGAAAGCAAGTTGTTCAACTTCATATCCCATTTCTTTCAAGCAGAAGTATTGTCCCCAAAGTTGATAAATCTGGCCACGAAAGATGCGTTTGAGATTGTTCTTACGTTCTATCAACAAACGCTTATCCTGTTTATAGACATCAATCTTGCCAGATATGCCTAACTCATCGCAATAAACCGGGAGCGCCATAATATCACTCTTTCGAGTACTCCCTTTCTTTTCATCCACGCCTTGGTGCGCTAGAGTACCTTTGGTCTGTGGAGCGGCTTTATATAAATCTCCGTCCGACTCCATATACACACAATGCAAGTATATGGAGTACGGACAGAAGATAAAGTCATTCAACGTTGAAAGCTGAATATAATCATCCATTCTTATATGGCTTTTGTTGTGCAAAATTGAGCCAAGACTTGTTGGAAATATCAAACTTCAAGTTATCCAAATCCTTAGCTTCTTTTATCTGCTCAATCATCATCAGTCCCTTGCGGGCGATGTTATAAGCACCATTAGCATCCGCATTCTCAGGAAGCTCATCACCACAAGAACGACTATCATAGAATATTCCATTCTCATCGGCAACAGGAGATACCAGATAATCAGTTTCTGTTCCTGTGATACTATTACGCATCTGCAAGGTCAACTTCAAAATGTGTAGCAATCCCATAAAGAAGGCCTTGTCTGTTTGCGCACTGATAGCATCCTTGAGATTACCATGAATGTCAATATAATAATGCTCCAATAAAGATTTCATCTCAGCAGTCAAGTCAACTTCCTGGTTGTCCCATTGTGAGTTTTTTTCTTTATTTCTGAAAGTATCAATACGCATTCCTCGAGTACATAAAGTCCACTTAGTCCTTGTACCCTCTGCTTTTTTACCAAACTTGTCATAGTCGAGATTAAACTCAAACCAGTCCTTATCCTTATTATAGCGGATAGCATCAAACTTAGAGAAAAATACCTTTGCTTTTTCCACATTCTGATATCGAGTATCCAACAAGTTGACAAATCCTGTAACTGGGTCTATCTTAGATGTATTCCATGCAGGAATATAGAACAGGAATCCGCTCTGTTTTCCAAGCTTTTGAAAACTATCAAACTTGCTAGTCAACTGATATGCATTCAACAAACCTCCAGATACAGAAGCATCGGCCTTCTTGTCAACTAAATAGTTTAGCTTTTCTATCAACATTTTCTCAAATTTCTGATATACTTGCTTTTCTACCTTTTGTCGACCACGCATAAATCCCATGTTCAAATCCTCCAATACAACTATGGCATGATATTTAACCATGAGCTGTGTAATCTTGTGGATAACCTGAGACAAATAGCCCTCTTTCAGCTCTTTGATATTCTCTATGGTCTGCCAACTTTGACGAGCTTTGAGTCGTTCGTCTTCACGAACATCCAACAAATCGTGATAATTGGTATGATAGGTATTACCATTATAATCATTCACAATTTCATTAAGCGAGAACTGCTCCTTGATATTTCCTTGCAAATCAATTACAACCAAATAAAGCAAATGGCGTTCGCCACGATCAATACCAATAATATGCATATCATCTGCGTGACGCAAATACGCCTTCACATCTTGATTGATGTTCTCTGAACCAGAACTTTTAAAGTTCATTGTGATTGGCACATGGAACATAAATTTATCAACAGTATAGCGACGATCTTTTATAAGATCATATTCAAACAAGCTTTCTTTTTTCTTATTATCCTTATTCTTATTAAGAATAGGATGATTAGCAGGATGAGTTGGATGAGTATTTTCTATACTTTTCTTACGATAGAACATCTCAGCCTGTCCATTAAGCTTGTAAACTACATCTGCCAGATTACGTTCATCAAACAATGCTTTCCAATAAAGAGTATGCATATTTGGAGTGCCCTTGCTATACTCAGAGAAATCCTTATTGTAGATTTGGAACAGATACATCTTTCCCTCACTTACCAATTGCTCAATAAACGAGACTGAAACATAAGTAAAAGATATTGCATAAAGGTCACCATTAAGCTGCTTATACAATTCATCTACTGAGTTATATCGTTTTTTATAATGAATATCATAAGCTTCTACTTTTTTATACGAAGAAAGAAATTCTTTTGTAAATTTTATCCAATCATTTTTAGCTTGATTATAACCTTTTTTGTCAGATGTAAGTTCTAAATACTTTTTGTGGAATTTCTTTGGCCGAGTTTCATTATCTTTCTTTCTGAGAACCCAATCTTCCCTTTTTTTATCCCATACAAAATTATTTAGTTCCCAAAGTTTTCTGGTTACATTTAATGGCTTATTCCAATTATTGAAATCAGACAACAAACAACTTCTCTTTGCATCCTCAACTAATGCTTTTCTGACATGTTTTAATTCTGTTGTACATTTAGGAAGTTGTTTAGAAATATCAAATTGTTTATACACCATTTTCTCATAACATTCTCCATCAGAAGGCATAGCTTTTCCTAATAAGTTTTTGGAGTCTTTGTCCATAATAGCAAGATAATACAACCCATTACGACGTAAGATAATGGTAGCATAGTCTTTCTCCTTATTAGCATCCCAACCACCAAGTAATTGAGGATTTTCAAAGTTTAGCTTAATCTTCTTTTGAGAATATGGCTTACGAGTCATATAATTACGAATCATATTATACAGCGGTGTCACTGTATCAAGTTCTGCCCACAACGAAGCTAGTTCACCATAGAAACGTTCATCTTTATCACTTTCATCACCCTTGCCCAACAGAGGCTTCACGAAATGCTGCAAAGACTTTATTGCATCCAACAGTGCTTTGATTTTAGAAACATTAGCCTTGTCTTGTGCCAGATGCTTTACTGTAGGATAATCAGAATGAAGTAATGCAGCAACTTCTGTATACGCATTTTGAACAAGCGCAAACAGATTCTCACGCTGCATTGTTGGAGTATTTACCGCTCCAAATGTTGCAAAATAGTTCTCTACAAAGTAGGCATTATTAGGATCTGCTTCGTTCAAACAATCATTTATATAACTGATACTAAAGCTATCTGCCTTTTTGAATATACCAGCAATTCTTTTTTCGTAATCTTCCTCAGACTCCTTATGCTTTCTGGCAGGAGCGACACGCTTTATATTCTGCATGATAGCATTCTGAATCACGCCCCAATTTCCAAACATTTTCTGAGAAATATCAGTCAACTGTAAGTCATTACGGATAAATATCCCATCAAGAGAATAATCTGCCAAAGAACCAAGCAAAGACTTGAGAACCTTATCACCCAAAACATTTTCAGCCAATCGCTCATAGCAATCCTTGATTGCATTCAAGACTTCCTGATCACTATTGAACTCTTCTGGCAACCAAGATATTGCATTTCTATCACTAAGAATCTGCTTAAACAAAGCCTTAAGCTTTGGTAACTTGTCATCTTTATGCTGCTGATTGTAGAGATTGATATACTCATTGATACCTTTAATCTTAACATCGTGCTCATCATCGGTTTTTCCACCAATAATAGCATTATAGACATCAATCTGCTTTTGAGTAAGGAGCATATTATAATAGTCAAGCTGGAACATCTCCTGAATACTTTCTACATTTAAGTATTCAGAAAAATTAGAGTATAACTCATCCATGTTAGCTTGTATCTCAGGTCTGGTTATGGCTGTATTAAATGCCTCCATATTATCAATGAACTTTGGGAGATTTTCATTGATTAGACGATAAGCAATACCTGTTGACTTCTCTTCTGACGTATACATATTTTTACGATTATCAAAGAAACCATAAAAATAAGTAATAAAGCCCCAGAATTCTTTTACGAGTTCTTTGACCTCATCTTGTGACATTGAATCAAGTTGGGTTGATTCTGCGGTATTGATGAATTTAATTAAATCAGAATCAATTATCTTTGTCTTATCCTCTTTATCCTTATATGACTCAATGAGATTTTTGCCAAACAAATTAGCATAAGCCTTGTCCTCTGTCAACTTCTTCGCTATAATAGAACGAAGATTTTGCTGATTTTCCTCAAACGCTTTTTTAGCATCTTCGTTTTGTGACTTAGATACATAGCTATCATAATATTCTGTCAAAGAATTATTATGACCTTCATTTTTCAAAGGCAAACATCCATTATCCAACACTCTATCAATAAATACCTTGTGGTATTCATCAATCAATTTTTTCACCTTCACATAGCTTGCAGCTCTGTGTTCATCTTCATCCAACAAACCACTTTTGACTATATTATCCAAAGTGGCACCAATAGGCTTCGCTTCAAAGCGCAAAGTCTTTGAAAGAGGATAAAGTCTTTTAAAGTCTTCAAAATTCTTAGCCATATTATTTATTTAAAATTGTTATTGTTTATTTTCTCCTGCAAGTTCATCCTTACCTTATCAGCAATCTTTTTCGCCTCCTGATAGCACCCATCAATTTCTTCATAGGTATATGCATTCCGAGCCTCAGCGATGCTTTCGGTTGCAACCTCTTCGAACATATCGAAGACTATTTGCTCATTATTTTTTTCCTTCATATCTAACACTATTAAGAATTAGTATGTCCTATTTTAAATATCATCAAATGCTGACATTTACACCGACATTCAACATTCACGAATCTACTATTGAATTGACTCTCTTCTCCTTTCCCAATGTCTCGGGAAATGCATAGTGGCCATTACCTATTTCTCGAGGATTAGGCTCTATATGCTCGGCATACCATGCCCGTTTATACTCGGTGGTGATAATGCCGTAATCTCTGGCGGCAATGATGGAAGCGGCGAGAGATGCGCCATATAGCTCCTTGATGTCTATCATCTCTTCCAGCGTTATCTTCTCACGCTTTTTGGAACCCAACTCTTCGATAAGCGATAACTTGGGAAGGAGGAAGAAACTGGCAAAGAGATCGCAACGCTTCTCCAGTTTCAACGAACTATCTTCCGGGAAGAGGAGAAGCAGATGGGCTAACTCATGAGCTGCCGTGAAGCGAAGTCTCTCCACACTACTCTTTTCCGGATTGAAATCGAGAATCATCAGCGGATGCTTCTTATCTGCCCAGGTACTTAATCCGAAGACTTTCTCCGGAAGGTCGGCTGCAAGAATCTTGATACCTTTTCTTTCCAAGAGTCTCAGGATGCTGGCGATGGGACCATCACCACAATGCCATTTCTCACGTAGAAGGTCGGCAGCATGAATGGCATCTTCCAGCGTTGATACCCTGGTGCCTTTTATCGGATTCTTGAACTGGGTAGGAAAACCCGCTTCTTTCTCCTTGGCAAGATACTGCTCCGCCCAAAAAGAGAGTTTTGCTTCCAGGGCTTGCAACTCGTCTTCGGATACATTCCCATTAGAGGTGGTGCGAAGCATCGGAACATCTATATTGAGATTAGTTCCTTCGAAATATGCCTCGCTGATATTGAGGGCTTTGGCTATGGCTTGCAGGGCATCACGCTTAGGGCGCATGATGCCTTTCTCATAACGGGAGATGCTCTGCTTGGTGATGGCTCCGTTGGTCCGCTCTACGAGTTTATCCATACTGAGCCCCATCATCAGGCGCGCTTCTCGCAATCTTATAGAAAATGAGTCATTAGTCATAATTGTTAGCTCTTTAATTTGTTGACAAATATAATAAGAACATCAGATATTGTCACCAAGCAACATAAAGATTTAACATAAAAAAGCACTTGAATACAGGAAGAACAAGAAGATTTAAAAAGAAAGGGGAAATACACATTATTATATATAGGCCTCTTCGATGGCTCAATTCTTCCTAAGTCATAGGGCGTTTTGTACGTTTTCTCCATCGCACCATATAGCTCAAGCCAATCTGCTGCAAAATTACGCATATTTGCTTTATGATACAAGTCTATGGGGGCAAAAGGTGGATTTTCTGCCAAGCAGAAAGCAGCATATTCACTGACTATCAATACATTTAGCCTTACCATCCAAATACAGAAAGTAGAATAAGATGAAGAGAGACAAAGAGAGAATTACCAAATAAAGTGAGAACACTGAGCGATAATTAGCACTCCAAGGTTTCCACTTTTTACAGCATACTATTTATAGATAGCAACCTCATATTCAACCAATTAGAAACAACTTAAAGCTATACAATCCACCTTTCCATCACATAGGCTATGAGAAACGAAAAATAATCTATATCTTTGTGACAAGAAATCAAAACAATAACATTATCAACTTCTAAACGAATAACAACAACATGAAAAGAAGAAACTATCTCATGGCACTATTCATGCTGACCATCGGGACGGCAAATGCCAGCAACTTCGTAACCATCAAGGGCGAGAACCTGATGGATGCCAACGGCAAGAAGCTATACATCGTGGGCACCAATCTGGGCAACTGGCTTAACCCTGAAGGCTACATGTTTGACTTCAAGAAGACCAACTGCGAGTGGATGATCAACGACATGGTCTGCGAGTTGGCAGGTTCTGACTTTGCCCGTGAGTTTTGGCAGGCATTCAAGGACAATTACATCACCGAAGCCGACATCGCTTACATCAAGCAGACGGGAGCCAACACCATCCGATTGCCATTCAATTACAAGCTCTTTACCCGTGAGGATTACATGGGCAAGAATGATGAGACTGAAGGATTCAAGCAGATGGACAAGGTGATAGATTGGTGCCGCAAATACGACCTACACCTCATTCTGGATATGCACGATTGCCCTGGCGGTCAAACGGGCGACAACATCGACAATGGTCATGGATACCCATGGCTCTTCGAGAGCGAGGCCAGTCAGCAGCTATTCTGCCAGATATGGCAAAAGATAGCCAGCCGATACAAGGACGAGCCCGTCATCTTGGGCTACGAACTGATGAACGAACCTATCGCCACCATGTTTAGCGACTCCCTGCGAGCAGCCCTCAATGCCAAGTTGGAGCCCCTCTATAAGCGAGCTACCAAGGCTATCAGAGAGGTAGACCTGAACCACATCATCTTGCTGGGCGGTGCACAATGGAACGGCAACTTCGAGCCTTTCAGCGACTGGAAGTTTGACAATAAGATTATGTACACCTGCCATCGCTATGGAGGCGAACCTACCAAGGCAGCCATACAGAGCATCATCGACTTCCGCGACAAAACCAAGTTACCGATGTATATGGGCGAGATAGGTCATAATACCGACCAGTGGCAAGCCGACTTCTGTGCCACCATGAAGAAAGCCAACATCGGCTACACCTTCTGGCCTTACAAGAAGATAGATGGCAGCTGCATGATGGGCATCAAGAAACCAGCCGACTGGGACAGCACCATCGTCAAGTTTGCCGAGGCAGACCGCAGCAGCTTTGATGCCATCCGCAAGGCTCGCCCAGACCAAGAAAAGGGCAAGAAACTACTGATGGAATTTGTTGAGAATGCGAAACAGAAGAACTGTGTTCCTCAGAGGGGATATATCCTGTCGATGGGACTGAAAGCAGAATAAAAAGAAAAAGGTCTTAGGAGTAAGTGCAGGTACGACTTATCCTAAGACCTTATTATTTATCTAGTTAAAAAAATCAAGCCTTATTTTTTCTGGAATACTCTCACGTAATCCACTTCCATCAGAACAGGGAGGGCGCTTTCGTCAACACCCTTCATACCGCCCCAATCACCGCCCCAAGCCAGGTTGAGGATAACATAGAATGGTTTATTAAAAGGCCATGAACCCACATCATTTTTACCATCATTGTCGAATTTGAGCAGTTCCTTACCATCCACATAGGTCTTGATATAATCAGGAGTCCACTCCAGGCGATAAACGTGGAAACCGTCTTCAGCACCCGCAGTCAGGCGCTCCTTGGTAATCTGGGTTTTCATCACGTGATTAAACTTCTCTGTATGGAGCGACGAAGAAGTATAGTTAGGATTAACGCCTACCTCTTCCATAATATCAATCTCGCCACATTTAGGCCAAGGATTTGCTCCGAAATCATTGTTGCAAGGCATCATCCAGAAAGCAGGCCATGTGCCTTTACCTTTAGGCAATTTGATGCGAGCTTCAAAGATACCGTAAAGCCAGCCCTGGGTTTCGTGAGCATATACACGACCCGAATATATCTTGCCGTCGCTGCCCTTGAAACAGTTGATGTAAAGCCGGTTATCAGCAATTTCTGTTACGCGTTTGCCATCAGCAGAGCCATTCACATAATTCTGAAGTTCATTGTTCACCCAGCCCGACTTCTGCACCTCATGGCGCCAATCTTTGGAATTCAATTCAGAACCATCATTGAACTCATCATTCCAAACAAGTTTGTAGCCTTCAGGAATCACCATTTCGCCACCCTCAATAGGAGTAACAGTCTTGCCTGCCTGAGTCACATTAATGCTCACCTGCTTGCTGCCAGACTTCACGTTGATGCCACCATTGCGAGCCTCCTTGCCTGTGTTTTCGTCCACGGTTATGGAAATGATGCCCGTAGCCTTGTCGGTGTTCGAGGCATTCACTTTCACCCAGCTGTTACTGTTTTCGTCGGCAGTTGCTGTCCATCCCCCAGTCGAAGACGCCACTGCTACCGTGTACGTGCCGCCAGTGGCAGGTGCCTCGATGCTCGTTTGAGAGCAAGAGAGCGTCATGTCATCTGTACGACCTCCATCATCCGATGAACTATTGCTGCATGAGAGCAGGCAAAGAGACATCAAGAGGGCAAACAATTTAAATTTTCCCATATCAATAATTTAATTTTAATAACTGAGCCAACTTGAAAAAGTGGCTTGAAAATTTTAATTACAGTCCGTAAGCAAAAGAACAAAGCTCTTCAATTTTGAACTTTAAAAAGTGTACAAGTAGGCAAATAACGTATGGGGTTCATTTGCTTATCACCTATCTAAGTTTCAATTTGATAGTGCTCTGACTTTTTCAAGTGGACTCATTATTATAGAAAGTTCAAGATGATATAAATGTGAGTCTACTACTAATAATAGACTCACAAATATAAACTTTCAATATTACTTCTTTACCTTCTCAAGGTAAATCTTACCAACAGAAACTTCAGTATTGGCAGCATTACCTCCGAAGTCGAATACCAAACTCAAAGCGTGGGCATCGTTCTTTGGTAAGACTACACCTTCCTTCTTGAAGACATAATCTTCGCCTGCTGTTAGTTTCACACGATCAGCGAAGAAGAAGTTATCGTCGTGCTTTTTGATAGTTTTTCCGGCCTCATCCTTTTCATCAGTCTCTGTCAACTTAACGGTTACACCAGGATGATCCTCACTAGAGTTGAGCACACAATAGAAATTGTAAGTATCACTCAAAGATGCTGTCAAATCTGTCTCGAAAGCCATCTGAGATTGCCACTGATCAGATGTTGCAGCAGGCAACTCTACAGTATAGAGTCCATCCTTATAAGTAAACTTAGGATTGTCAATCTGTGCCCAACCCGGAGCATAGAAAAATGATGCAGGCTCTATGCCCATGAATGGCTTCCATAAATTGTTTTCAGAATTATAATCCCAGTCAACTATAGCCCCTGGAGCATCAGGATCGTCTGGCTTGTCTTCTGTACTTGTAAGAATGAAATGCCAAGCTATAGCCCCAGGAACATCGAAAACCAATTCCAGTTTGGTGGCAGTGATACTCTCGATGCGATACTTACCATTATTATACTGCGAGTCGTCAGAAATATAAGGGAAGTTAGATTGTGCTCCCAAAACGATGTAGTTGGCCTGTACCTCTTCATTTGCACCTTCTGGTGTGTAGAAATCAGACTCTAAAGAGAATGATGTTTCATTTTTCTGAACATCAGTATCGAAGTCTTCAGCAGCACCTGTTCCCCAAATGGTTGTACCCTTGTTTACATACATTTTGCCATCTTCGCCTGGATTATAGCTATAACGACCTCCTGTCTCGCCACCCATAGTAAAGATGATTCGGTCGTCATAGACTCCGAAATCTTTCTTGTCGTTAGCTGCAGCCGACCACCATGCAGTACCGGCAGAACCTGAAGGACCACAACCTAGGTGTCCAGCAGCCTTACGGTCGATACGCCATACCTTAGGTTTTTCAGCTGTACCACAGAGTTTAGAAGTTACAGCACTCCAATCTACCTGTGACTTAGTGAAAGTAACAGTCTTGCTCACCTCATCAGAACTGAAACCATTTCGATTGCCAAGACGCAAAGAGATGGTATAGGTACCTGCGCCGACAAACTGCTTGCTCAATGTAGGCAATGTGGAATAAATTGACTGCTTCTCGCCCTTGGCATTATTCCAATAGATATACCACAAAGGGTAAGCACCTTTCAGATCTTGTACGGAAGCTGTAACAGTATTCGTTTCCTCGTCCACCTGCCAATCTACATTCACTCCTTCCATGGTAGGAATTTGACTCTTGTCTGCTCCCGAAAACTCCTCGGCAGAACAAGCACCTAGCATGAGCACAGCCATGAGGGCGAGCGCCATATTTAAAAATATCTTTTTCATATTGTTGGATTCTTAACGTTAATAATTATTTTGTACCAATGCTGGGTCTGAGTCAAGCTCTGCCTGAGCGATTGGGATATACTTCTTAGATTCTGTCCAAGAATTGGTACGATAGCCATACTCATCTGGTACCAATACGCTGGCAGCCTTGCCTGTACGAACCAAGTCGAAGTAACGCTTGCCCTCACCTACGAACTCCAAATGGCGCTCATTGATGACATCGTCCACGGTCACAGACGTAAGCTGATTGATGCCGGCACGGCGACGAATAACATTCACATAATCCTTAGCCAAATTAGCATCGCCACCTGTCTCAAGCAACAACTCTGCTGCATTGAGGTAAGCCTCAGCTACACGATACACACGGAGATTATTGTTGTAGTTCAAGTCCTTATCACCAGAAGTAGCATTATTCTCTGTATATGGACGATACTTACCAAGCCAGAAGCCTGTGTCTTGATAACGCTTGGTATATTCTACATCACGGCAGTCCCAAACAGTAGCATCACGACGCTTGTCATTGGATGCAAACATATTGTAAGTTTCTGGCCTAACAGGCATGAATCCCCAGCCGTTAGCACCTGCGTCCCATCCATCGCCACCAGGCCATGAGTTAGGAGAAATCAATGTAGGAAGCACGGTACCACCAATGCCTTGTGGATTGTTCCAAGAACGCTCGCTGAAACCGATTTCATAGTTTACTTCCCAGATGCTCTCCTTGCACCATTCGCCACTGTTTTTCCAGATAGAAGCGAAGTCGTCCATGATACCATACTCATTCTTGTCGTTGATGATTTCCTGCATATACTGCAATGCCGTGGCATAACGGGAAGTATCTTTCTGATACATCACCATCTCGGCATACATCATATAGCACATCGCCTGTGACATTCTGCCACAATTGACATCATCCCAACGCATTGGCAATACATTAGATTTGATGACTGACTCCAACTCAGTAATCAAGTTATTGTATACCTCATCAGCGCTCAACTGAGGAGCGGTATATGGAGATGAGAGGTTTTCCAAATAGAAAGGAATGTTTCCGAAGTAGTGCCACAAGTTATTGTAGTAATACACACGGAGGGCTCTGCCCTGCATTTCGTAAGATGCCTTGTTAGGAGCGGTGAGGTTAGCCTCTGCCCAACCCAAGTACTTCAAGAGGTCATTGCAACGCTTGATGCCTGAATAGTCCACTGTCCAAAGTGAGCTAAGGGTATTGCTGGAATTTGCCTCATAGTTGGAAAGCATGTGCCAGTTCTGCATATCGGTTTTGTTAGAACCGCCTACCCAGAAGTCATCACCCATAATCTCGGCATCAATATTGAGGGCATTATACTGTCCCAAAGCCCAGTCTGGCCAATGGGTAGGATCGTAAGCCGCATTCAGAGCCTCATTGATGTGGGCATCTGTGGTATAATATTCTTCGAGGTTTTCACCTGATGGGTTCTCCACCTCTAGGAAGCTATCGCTGCAGGATGTGGTTGCCAATGTGATGCTGGCTGCCAACATACCAAAAGCTATATATCTCTTTGTTTTCATAATTGTCAATGTTTTAAGAGGTTATTGATGTTAGAATGAAAGATTGAAACCGACGGTATAGGTGCGAGCCTGTGGATATACACCATAGTCTACACCGAGAGAGGTACCACCTGATGAAATCTCTGGGTCGAAGCCCCAATACTTGGTCCATGTGATGAGGTTTTCTGCCATCACGTAGAAGCGCAAGCGGCTGATAGAGAGTTTCTGGGTCAACTGCTTTGGCAAGGTGTAACCCAAAGAGATGTTCTTCAATCTCAAGTAAGAGCCATCGCAAAGATAGAGGTCAGAAACCTGCCAGTTGGTAGCATCGCCATTCTTCAGGATAGGATACTTATTGGAGGTACCCTCGCCAGTCCATCGATCGAGCATCCAAGTAGGGAAGTTGCCAGAGAATACATCTGTACGATAGGTTGCATCAAATACCTTATTACCCGTTACACCCTGCAAGAAGAGGTTGAGGTCGAAGCCCTTCCACTCTGCATTGAAGTTGAAACCGAAGGTCCATGAAGGTGTACCATTACCGATGTTGGTGCGGTCGTCTGGATTGATTTTACCATCACCATTGACATCAACAAAGCGTACATCACCTGGCTTGGCATCTGGCATAATCAAATTTCCATCTGCATTGGTATAAGCATTAACCTCTGCCATATTCTGGAACACACCAGCTGTCTTATAACCATAGAAGTATGGGAAAGGCTGACCGTTAGATCCACGAGTGCCACCACCAGAGATACCCTGGAAGCTATCAAGGTCGATGTAACCAGTATCATTACCCAGGTTGGTCAACTCATTGTGCAGATAGGTAACATTAGCCTTGGCATTAAAGCGAGCATCAGAGATGTGCCACTTATAACCGAGCTCAAACTCAAGACCAGAGTTCTTCATATCACCCACGTTGCCGATTGGCTTGGTCTCACCTACGTAGCTTGGGATAGGCATCGTAATCAACATACCGTTGGTCTTCTTTACATAATAGTCAGCAGAGAAGGTCAGCGCACTGCCGAAGAAACCGAAGTCGAGACCGATATCAGTCTGCTCGCTCTCCTCCCACTTCAAGTCTTCATTGGCTGTGGCATTCGCCTTAGAACCATTAAATTTGACTGCGTTCTTTCCGAAGAGCACGTTGTTGCCCATAGCGGTCAATACGGTATAGCGGAAGTCACCGATGTTATCATTACCATTCTTACCCCAGCTGGCACGGAACTTCAAGTTGTTCAACCAGTCGCGAGTACTTTCCATGAATTTCTCGTTCATAATATTCCATCCGATAGAGGCAGATGGGAAGGTACCATACTTATGAGTTGGTCCGAAGCGGCTAGAACCATCTCGACGGATAGTAGCCTGAAGCATGTACTTCTCATCATAGTTATAGCTCAATCGACCGAAGAGAGAAGATATTGCATGCACTACATTATTGCCACCTGATACACCATGCTCAATGGTTGGAGCACCTACGGAGATGATATTGCCAGCTTCATCCTTTGTGATTGTCTGTGTATAGTTTCCTGTTGCATAGTCGATAGAAGGCTTGTTTACATTCACAAGATTCCAACGGCTGCCGTTCAGATAATCACTCTTATTCTTCATTGCACTCTGACCCAAGACAACAGCAAAACTGTGCTTGCCGATAGTCTTATCGTAAGTCAAAGTATTCTCTACCTGCCAGTTGATACCCTTGTCAGAGCTCTTGTAAGCTGAGGTATGGGTAGAATAGTTATTACCTGAGAGGTAATACTTGGATGCAGTATAGCTATCTGTACCCCAGAAGCTGAGGTCGGCACTATAAGTGAAATGATACTTCAAGTTGTCCCAGAGCTGGAGGTCGATAGAGAACTTAGGCACAAACTTGTGTGACCAGTTCTTACCTGCTGGGCGCGCCATCATGGCAAGAGGATTGTTCATCTCCTGATAGGTACCACCCATACCTGGGATAGTATAATAGTTGCCATTGGCATCACGGAGAAGCTCGTAAGTATCACGAGTACCGTTCACTTTACCATTAGCATCGTATGTGTTAGGATCCTCGTAGGCATCATAATACTTCTTCGCCACATTGCTATTGGTTACCGTAGGAGCCAATGTTGGAGCAAGATAGAGGGCACTACCCAATACTGAGCCATAGATACTATTAGCATCGATACCTGTACTCTTTACACGGGTGTAAGCCATGTTGACGGTTACATCGAGCTTATTGAGGAAGTTGCGGTCCTTGCTAGCATCCAATACATTATAAATGTTGTTGCTACGCATAGAGAGACGCTCATAGTTGCTCTGTCCGTAGTTACCACCTACGATACCTTCCTGCTTGTAGTAGCCAAGAGAGAGGTAGTAGTTGATCTTGTCAGAAGCACCACTGATGCTTACCTCATGGTTCTGAACAGGGGCATTGTCGTTGAATACCAAGTCCTGCCAATCAGTACCAAAACCATTGATGGCATTACCATTGGAGTCGGTCAGTTTGTATGGATCAGCATAGATAGGAGCCTGACCACCATTCACTGCACGCTCGTTCTGAAGGATGGCATAGTCAGTAGCGCTGGTTACATCACGCTTCTTCCATGCGCTCTGCCAACCGTATGAGAAGTTATAGTTGATCTGTGCTTTTCCAATCTTACCCTTCTTGGTGGTTACGAGAATTACACCGTTGGCAGCACGGGCACCATAGATGGCACCAGAAGCAGCATCCTTCAACACCTCGATGCTCTCGATATCGCTTGGATTCAAATAGTCCAAACCACCCTCAATAGGCATACCATCCACGATGTAGAGAGGGTCGCTATTATTGATGGTACCAGTACCACGGATGCGCACCTTAGGTGATGCACCTGGCTGACCAGATGATGAGGTAACATTGACACCGGCTGCCAAACCCTTCAGGGCGTTGTCTACACGCACAGGGCTTTTGCCTGCCAAATCCTCAGAGCCAACCTTGGCAATGGCTGCTGTTACGACGCTCTTCTTCTGAACGCCATAACCCACTACAACCACCTCGTCGAGGGTCTTGTCGTCTTGTTTCAGGGTAATGCGCATGTTGGCAGAAGGCTTTACCTCGGTTTCCTTAAAACCGATATAGGTGATGACGAGGGTAGACTTAGCATCGGTATCGATGATAAAGTTACCGTCCATGTCAGTGATGGCACCAGCGCCCTTCTGACCCTTCACCTGAATAGTTGCTCCGATCACAGGTTCTCCCTGATCGTCCAACACAACACCCTTGAAGGTGTTCTTTTGCGCGAACGCTGACGCTGACATTAATAATGCAGACGCCAGCAAGATACTTTTTGTTTTCATATCTTCGGATGTTAGTTTAGAAATTATTATATTCTATTGTTTATTCTTTCCAGTTTTTGTTGTTTATTCCTTATAGGCTCTCCCCATCCTATATATAATAATGTATAGAGCCTGTGCAGCTGTGCATCATTAAAATGCGTTAAGCTTTGTTTTCGGTTGCAAATATAATATGATTTTTCGATATTTACAAGACGTTTCACGAGATAAGTGGATATTTTTTGCCCACAAAAGGAATATTACTGTTGATTATCAGCACTTTATATAATTACATATTAGACATGAAAGTGGACGGGATAAAGATATCCATAAAGAGTTTCACACCATGGTTTCCTTGGGATAATTGGGAATCAGACACTTTTTCAAGATTCATTTTCATCCACTTTTCAATCTATCTTCAAATTACTTATAAGCCTATTCTTCAAGCACTTGCATCAAGTACCACTTTTACACTCATCCACTTTCGCCGCACATAGGGTTGTTTCTTCACCTATTATTTATTACTTTTGCAAGAGAAAATGTCAAAATAGGATTTCCTAACACAAATTTAACAATCAACTAACATAGAGTATGAAACATTTGATTATGACGTGTGTGCTTTGTGCATCAGCAATGACCACCACAATGGCACAGCAATCACAGCAGCAATTGCCTCTCTATCTCGATCAGAGCAAGCCCATGGAGCAACGCATCGATGATGCTATCGCCCGCATGACCTTGCAGGAGAAGATTCGCATCATCCATGCCCAGAGCAAGTTCTCATCAGCTGGAGTTCCTCGTTTGGGATTCCCTGACTTCTGGACCGACGATGGACCTCACGGTGTACGTCCCGACGTACTCTGGGATGAGTGGGAACAGGCAGGACAGACCAATGACTCCTGCGTAGCCTTCCCTGCCCTCACCTGCCTAGCCGCATCTTGGAATCCACAAATGAGCCGCATCTATGGTGAGGCGCTTGGCGAGGAAGCTCTGTATCGTGGCAAGGACATGATACTGGGGCCGGGCGTGAATATCTATCGTACTCCGCTCAATGGCCGCAACTTCGAGTACATGGGCGAAGATCCTTATCTTGCCAGCATCATGGTGGTACCTTATATACAGGGACTACAGAGCAAGGGCGTATCAGCCTGCGTCAAGCATTACTGCCTGAACAACGATGAGGAATATCGTCACTTGGTAAATGTGAAGGTGACCGACCGCGCCCTGCACGAGATTTATCTACCAGCCTTCAAGGCCGCCGTAGAGAAGGGCAAGACATGGGCCATCATGGGTGCTTACAACATGTACAAGGACGAGCACAACTGCCACAACCAGTGGACACTCAACAAGATACTGAAGGGCGACTGGAAGTTTGACGGCGTAGTGGTGAGCGACTGGGGTGGAGCCCACAATACCGACCAATCCGTAAAGAATGGGCTGGACATGGAGTTTGGTTCCTGGACCAACGGACTCTCTTGGGGAGCCAGCAATGCCTACGACAATTACTATCTCGCCACACCTTATATAAAAGGTATACAAGAGGGCAAATATTCTACCAAGGAGCTGGATGAGAAAGTGCGCCGCGTATTGCGCCTCTTCTATCGTACCACAATGAATCCTAACAAGCCTCACGGATTCCTCTGCTCCGACCAGCATTATGCCACAGCCAAGCAGATAGCCGAAGAGGGCATCGTACTCTTGCAAAACAAGAAGAACGTACTGCCTATCGACATGAAGAAGGCTAAGAAGGTGCTCGTGGTGGGCGAGAATGCCATCAAGATGATGACCGTGGGCGGCGGTAGTTCTTCGCTCAAGGTGCAGAAGGAGATTTCTCCTCTCGATGGCTTAAAGGCTCGACTCAGCAAGGAGGGCATCAGCGTGGACTATGCCCGTGGATATGTGGGAGATGTAACAGGCGACTACAATGGTGTGACCACCGGACAGAACCTGAAGGATGAGCGCCCAGAGGCAGAGCTAATAGCCGAGGCAGTGAAAAAAGCCAAGGATGCCGACTATGTGGTGATGTTTGGCGGACTGAACAAGAGCGACTACCAGGACTGCGAGGGTCACGACCGCAAACAGTATGAATTGCCTTATGCCCAAAACAAGCTCATTGAGGCTTTGGCAAAAGCTAACAAGAATTTCATCTACGTCAATATCTCAGGCAATGCCGTGGCTATGCCTTGGAAGGCGCAGGTTCCTGCCATCGTTCAGGGCTGGTTTATCGGCTCGGAGAGTGGCGAGGCATTGGCAAGCATCCTCAGTGGAGATGCCAATCCTAGCGGCAAGATGCCATTCACCTGGTATGAATCACTGAAGCAGGTGGGTGCCCATGCCCTAGACACTTATCCTGGCACATGGCGCAAGGAAGGTGGCGACAAGACCAAGGGCAACATCATCGATGAAGAATACAAAGAGGGTATCTACGTGGGGTATCGCTGGATCGAAAAGCAGCAACAGAAGCCTTCCTTCAGCTTTGGTCATGGACTGAGCTACACCCAGTTCCAACTGAGCAATCTGCGCAGCGACAAGGCTCAGATGAATGCAGATGGCAGCATCACATTCACCGTCAATGTGAAGAATGTGGGCAAGCGAGCTGGTGCCGAGGTGGTACAGCTCTACATCCACGACGTGAAGTCATCCATTGACCGTCCTTACAAGGAGCTGAAGGGATTCCAAAAGGTATACTTGCAGCCTGGCGAGAGCAAGGATGTGAACATCACCATCCAGAAGGATGCTCTGAGCTACTATGACGAAGCCACTGCATCTTGGAAGGCGGAGGCAGGACAATTTGAGGTGCTCGTAGGTAATGCCGCAGATAACCTGAAGCTCAAGAAAACATTTGAATTAAAATAAGACAAGAAGTCCCGATGCAGAATTTCCTACATCGGGACTTTTCATATCATGATACTACGAAAAACATTATTTCATTCCTATCATCTTCACTTTGCTCTCAAATTCCTCCCTATCGCAGAGGGCACCATTCTTTACCTTGGCTCTATAATTATAGATGGTATTCACTGAATAGTGCAAGAACTCGGCTATCTTGGAGCTATCCTCTATGCCCAGACGGATGAGGGCGAAGATGCGAATGGTGGTAGAGAGCTTGCGGTCATCCTCTAGCACGATGCGCTCCTCTGGCTTCAGGAGGGCATTGAATTCCTCCACAAAGTTAGGGAAGAGCTTGAGGAAGGCTGAGTCGAAATGGTCGTATAGCTCGCCCACGTACTCATGGTCGGTCTGCATCATGGTGAGCAACTTGGTGAGCTCACGTGCCTTCACCTGTTTGATGACTCGCTTGCGCATGGTCTCTATCTTATCCACGTATACGGCGCAGAGACGCAGGAATCTGCCTATATACACCTCCTTCATCTTATTGCTCTCGTTCAGATCTCCGTTCACCTGGTTCAAGCTCTCATTGACTGCATTGAGCTGCTGCACAGCCCTCTCCAGTCTCTCGTTGGCATTCTGGAGTTCTCGGTTGGTGAGTTTCTGCTTGTGGAGGGCAGCGGCTATGCGCTGGCGCTGCTTGTTCACATAGAAGAGCAAGCCCAGTACCAAGAGCACCAGCAGGACGATCCAACAGATGGCTATCTTCAGATTGCGATTGGTGGTGGCAAGCTGCTTCTGAAAATTCTCCTCTATGGTGGTGAGCACAGGCATAATCTGACGGCTGCGGATAGGCGTACCAAAGATGGTGGCAGACTGCCAGGCAAACTTGATGTACTCGTAAGAGCGAGCCAACTGCTGCTCATTAGCCTTAGCAGCCACACCCAGCAGATTGGCTAGTTCCCAGAGCGAACCTTGGTCCATCACAGCCAACTTCACATCGCTGATAGCTGAAAGGAGGAGATAATGACAGGCATCTTCTGTCCGATTGTTCACCTTATAGATAATGGCACGATAAAAAGTAACGATGGCATACTCGTGAGACCCTGGTACAGCGAGTGCCAATCGCTTATCGTTAATTTTCAGAGCTTCCTTCATATTGCCACTGTCACGCAGTCTAGTTTCCTGGAGTTGCAGATAGCGGTCGTCTGTGGGCTGTAGCAGGCTTTCTGCCATCTGGATATAGCCCTCATATTTCTCACGATAATACTTTCTAAGGAAATCTACGTTGGCATAATAGGTCATCTCGCCATAGAGATGCTGATAAGCCCAGTAGTAATTGCGCAGTCCGGCGGAGTCCAGCTGCTGAGGGTCTATGGTCTTGAGTACGTTGTAAGATTCGGCATAATCACCTGTGGTGGATTCCTGAAAGGCGAGCAGAGCCTTGGCATTGCCCTCCTGCTGCAGGTTGTTATTCTTATGGGCTAGGTCGATGCATCGATTGATATACTTCATGGCTAGGTCGTTCTTATAGGAGCGATATTCCTCAAAGAGAGCATAAGCCAGGTCATACTGAGTCTTAGGGGAGCGAGCCTTCATCAGCTTACCCTCCAGCTGGGCTATGCGCACCTCTCTCTGCTTCACATACTGAGCTGTCTGGGCAATGGCATTGTCCAGACTATCGTAGAGAGCCTCGGTCTCCTTGTATTCGCCTGCCCTGAGGGCATTTTCGCTAGCCAGCAGTGCAGGTGCCAAGAGCAGCATGAACATGAGGCATATCATTTTCATTGTTTTAATCATAGAATATTATCTTGGTTTTCAAATGTTCTTAATTGTTTATCGGATGCAAAAGTAATAAATAATATCGAAATCGCCAAACTTCCGTGGATAGAAATCAAGAAAATCTTTCATTTTGATTCCACTTTTTCTAGAGATGCATTTTTCCTTAAATATCTAGCTAGCAGAAGCATCGCCTTTTCTCCCCTCCACTTTTCTCCACATTTTAACACTTCACATCACCAACTTATCGAAAATATTAGTATCTTTGCAAAGAATTAGGAATAAACAATAACAGATATAAGGTATGAAGAAAAAGACAATCTTAGCAACACTCGTGGTAGCTATGCTGACGATAAGTCCGGCTATGGCTACGAAAATCAAGCCAATGAAGGAATTCGTGGACGAACTGATGGCGAAGATGACCCTGCAGGAGAAGATAGGACAGCTGAACCTGATGGTGGCTGGCGACATCACTACCGGCGGAGCACTCAACACCCAAGTGGGCGGCGACATAGCAGCAGGCAATATGGGTGGTGTGTTCAACATCAAGGGCATCGACAAGATCAAGGCATTGCAAGACATCGCCATCAAGAAGAGTCGACTGGGCATACCATTGCTCGTGGGTATGGACGTGATTCATGGTTATGAGACCATGTTCCCTATCCCTCTCGCCCTCTCCTGCTCTTGGGATACCGAGGCGATGAAGAAGGTAGGCGCCGTATCTGCCAAGGAAGCTACCGCCGATGGTATCAACTGGACTTTCTCACCTATGGTAGACGTGGCTCTCGATGCCCGTTGGGGACGCATCTCCGAAGGCAATGGCGAGGATCCATACCTAAGTGGCATCCTGGGAGCAGCCATGACCCAGGGATACCAGGGCGAAACCGCCTCCAAGATGTGGGCAGAGGGCACTGGATACATCGCCGAGAGCAATAAGATGATGGCTTGCCTCAAGCACTTCGCACTATATGGAGCCGTGGAGAGCGGCAAGGAATATAACACCACCGACATGAGTCGCGTGCGCATGTTCAATCAGTATCTGCCTCCATATGAAGCTGTGGTGAAGGCAGGCGTAGGCAGCGTGATGTCATCTTTCAATCTCATCGACTACGTGCCAGCCACCGCCAACCGATGGATGATGACCGATGTATTGAGAAATCGATGGGGATTTCAGGGACTCTTGGTAACCGATTACGCCAGCATAGCCGAAATATTGCAGCATGGTACCGCCCAAAACCTGAAACAAGCTGGCGAAGAGGCTCTGCATGCAGGCACCGACATGGATATGTGCTCCAAGGCATATGTACAACATCTAGCCCAAAGCGTGAAGGAGGGCAAGGTGAGCGAGGAGGAAATCAATCAGGCTTGCCGCCGAGTACTGGAGGCAAAATACCGATTGGGACTCTTCAAGGATCCTTACCGCTACTGCGACACCAAGCGCAGCAAGAAGGAAATATATATCGCCGAAAATCGCAAAGCGGCTAGAGACGTGGCTGCCGAGACCTTCGTATTGCTGAAGAACGAGGCAAATATCCTGCCACTGAAGAAGGAAGGAAAGGTGGCACTGATAGGTCCGCTTGCCGATACCCGCAACAACATAGCCGGCACCTGGAGCGTGGCGCAGGCACCAGAAAAGTACATCACCCTCAAGGAGGCGATGCAGCAAGCCCTGAAGGGCAAGGCTCAACTGCTCTATGCTCAGGGCAGCAACGTATGGAGAGATGCCGAGCTACAGAAGGCTGGCGAATTTGGAAAGACCATCCAGCGTGGCGATGACGCACAGCTGAAGCAGGAGGCATTGAGCGTAGCCAAGGATGCAGACGTCATCGTATGCGCCATGGGCGAAACTGCCGACATGAGCGGTGAATGCGGTACTCGTACCAATCTGGAGATGCCTGATGTGCAGCACGAACTCCTAGCCGAACTCGTGAAGTTGGGCAAGCCTGTAGTACTGCTCAACTTTGCCGGTCGTCCTACCGTATTGACCTGGGAGAAACAGCACGTAGGAGCCATCCTCAACGTATGGTTTGGCGGCTCAGAGACGGGAGATGCCATCTGCGACGTGCTCTTTGGCGACAAGGTGCCTACGGGCAAGCTCACCACCTCCATGCCTAAGACCACAGGTCAGGAGCCTCTCTACTATAACCATCAGAATACCGGACGTCCTGTACCAGATGACAACCCTCAGTTTGCCAAGTATGCTAGCAACTGCTTGGACGTGAGCAATGGTCCACTCTACCCATTCGGTTATGGTCTGAGCTATACCACTTTCGCTTACAGCGATTTGCGCTTGAGTCAAAGCCAAGCATCTATCGCTACGAATGAGGCTGATACTTGGAAGAATGATGAGAAGATTACAGCCACCATCACGGTACAAAACACAGGCAACAAGGATGCCGACGAGGTGGTACAGCTCTACATCCGCGATATGGTATGCTCCATCTCTCGCCCTATCAAAGAGCTAAAGGGCTTCCAGCGCATCCACCTGGCAGCAGGTGAGAGCCGAGAAGTAAGTTTCGACATCACCCCAGAGATGCTCAAGTTCTATAATGCCGACTTGAAGCACATCCTGGAGCCTGGCGATTTCGAGATCATGGTGGGCACCAACAGCAAGGATGTGAAGATGCAACCATTAACGATTGGCATGTAAAAAAACATCAAGAAAAGTATCTATAAAAGACTTTGCCCCGACGATATCAAGTCGAGCCAAAGTCTTTTTTTAATAGCAGCCCCTTCGAATACAACTTTTTATCTCACTAGGAAATAAAACTACTTTCCAATCTTCTTCATTCTATCAACCTGTGTCTTAATTACATCAAGCGTTGACTTATCTGAAGAGAAGACGGAATTCAGACCTTGGGCTTCCTGGGCCGGATCGCCAGTGTAATCATCTCCCACCTGCCACTGCTCGTGCTTAGGATTGGCAAATCCACCCCAGCCCCAAAAGTTGCAGCCGGCAAAATAACCGCCAGAGGCGGCATTGTCGCCAACAAGACTGAAGACATACTTATAATAACCATCACGACCTTCTGTAGTAGAAGAAGGAGAGAAGGAGAAACCGTCACGAGGATAACCGAACTCTTCCATCACCAACGGCTTACGGATGCGACCGCAAACAGCAAGATGTTCATCAATATACTCCTTTGTATTTTTGCAAGATACGCCTAAATCTTCCAGCAAATGGTCTTTTCTTGCCCAACTCCAGTTGTAAGGCCACAAATGGATATTGCAATAATCTACATTCAGGTCGGCACAAATGCGTTCCCAGCAATCCAACTCGCCTTCACAGCCCCACTTGCCTTCACTTCCGATGGAGATAAGATGGTTCTTATCGAGTGAACGGATCAGCTTGCTTGTCTCTCCCAGCCATTTCTCGAATGCAGGCAACTGCTCCTTGCTGAAGGCACGAGGCTCATTGCCTATCTGCCATGACATGATGGCTGGATCGTCCTTATATTTTTTCTTTGTATATCTATTGGTTCTAGTAAGAATGAAACGCACGTAATCATAGAAGAGTTGGTGAGCCTTATCACAGGAAGCATACTGAGCCACGAAATTCATGAATGCCGGATAGCCATCCTCATCAGGACGTGGCGCCTTACCCAAACCTGCCTGCTCCAGATAATAGCCGTAACCGCCGCTCCATTCCCAGGAATTGTTGAGATAGAGCACAGCCACCATCTTGCGTTTGCCCATCTCCATCAGGAGATAATCGAGACCGGCAAGTATGGTATCATTATAAACGCCCGGTGCTTCCTGCAAGGTAGGTTCCACCTTGGTCTTCACTCCACGCTTGCCATCGGAACCCACCAGGATGCGCAGGTTGTCGATGCCCATCTCCTTCATCTTGTCAAGTTCACGGCAGAGTCGTTCCCGGTTGCCGCCCTGTCCCTCTGAGCCCAGGATAGCGCCATACCAGAAGTTGGTGCCTACATAATAATAAGGTTTACCGTCGCGAACGAAATGTCCGTCCTTTACCTGTACGAAGTCTGACTTTGCAAAGAGATTGCATGTAGCCAATGCCATCGCCAATAAAACAAATAATTTCTTCATCTATGATTCTGTTTATGATTAAGTTTGAAGTTTATGTAAATATCGGGTGCAAAGATAATAAATATGGGCAAGAAAATATGATACTTTCTTGCCCATTCTACATACAAATCCTTATAAATGTCTTTTAGTTGCTATAAGCACTCTCACCATGCTCGTAGATGTCGAGACCTTCCTCCTCTACTCGCTTGTCAACACGTACACCAACCGTCTTATCAACTACCTTGAAGATGATGAAGGTAACTACGATGCTGTAGATGATGCTCACCACAGTGGCTACCACCTGAATCCAAAGCTGATGCCAGTCGCCATAGAGAGCACCTTCAACGCCTTCGGCACCGGTTACATATCTTGTGGCAAATACACCGGTGAGGATAGAACCCAGGATACCGCCCATACCATGCACGCCGAAAGCATCGAGAGCATCATCATACTTGAACTTCTCCTTTACTACCGCTACCATGAAGAAGCAGACTATGGTGGAAATGATTCCAATGCAAAAGGCACCTAAGATATCCGTACTACCTGCTGCCGGAGTGATGGCAACCAAACCGGCTACAGCACCTGTACAAGCACCTACCGTAGTTGGCTTCTTGTTCACAATCCAGTCGATGAGCATCCAGGTGGTGGCTGCTGCAGCTGTTGCGATATGGGTTACGAGGAAGGCATTGGCAGCCAGACCATCAGCAGCCAAACCGCTACCGGCATTGAATCCGAACCATCCCAACCAGAGGAACGACATTCCCATGAACACGAAGGTGATGTTGTGAGGAGTGATAGGATGACCAGCACGATAATCATCACGCTTGCCTACACAGAGTGCCATGACCAGAGCGGCTACACCGGCATTGATATGAACCACGGTACCACCCGCAAAGTCGATGGCTCCCATCTCCTGCAGGAAACCGCCGCCCCATACCCAGTGGGCCATTGGAAGATAGGCGATGATAACCCAGAGAATGGTGAAAAGTACATAACCGCTGAACTTGACACGCTCGGCGAATGCACCGAGAATCAAGGCTGGAGTAATGAGGGCAAACATGCACTGGAACATCACGAAAGTGAGCTCAGGAATGCCCGTTGGCATGAAGGCATCCAAACCGATGCCGTGGAGGAAGCACTTATCGAAACCTCCGATGATGCAAGCCAAAGGGTTGCCGCTATCCGCATATTCTGTAGAGAAAGCCCAGGAATATCCGAAGGCTACCCATATTAAACTGACTACTGCCACGATGAATACCGTCTGCATCAGGATGCTGAGGATATTCTTCTGGCGCACCAAACCGCCGTAAAAAAGTGCAATACCTGGGATTGACATCAAGAGCACCAAGATGGTTGCCATGATCATCCACGCTGTGTTACCCGTATCGAGTGTTGTCAATAATAAACTGCTCATAAATATCTTATAGTTAAATTTGAATACAATATTATAACAATGTCTTTCTATCAAAAACTTCTATAATAATCATAAAGTTCTATGTTCAAACCTCAAAGTTCAAAGAATCCTTATTCCTCTTTCTCTGCATTATAGAGAGCAATGTCGCCTCGCTCGCCAGTTCTGATTCGAACGGTATCCAATACAGGAATCACGAAGATTCGACCATCTCCAACTTCACCGGTCTGTGCTGCACCCTGGATGGCTGCGATGGTTGGTTCCACATTCTTGTCCCGAACCACGATGTTCAGGAGCACACGCTCGATGCTGCTGGTATCGTACATCACACCACGGTAAATGCGAGCCTGGCGCATTTTTCCCTCTCCTCTTACATTATAATAAGAGAACCACTCGATGTCGGCTGCTAAAAGCGCCTTCTTGACATCTTCGAATCTAGACTTACGGATAATTGCCTCAATCTTCTTCATAATCCTTTAATAATTAATAATATGTTAATACCTTTATTGATTGTCTCTACTGAAAACTGATTTTCATTGGTTGTTATTACTTTTCATCTATTTCTTAACACAATGTTCGTTTTCGACTGCAAAATTAATGCATTTTGTTAGTATTTTAAAGTAATTCAATACATTTAGTTTCTACTTCTCTCCCGAAATTTTAAATTTATCCAACCTAACTGTTTTCTTCTTACATATTGTAATCTGTAAACGGTTATTGCATTACAAATTGTAAGAGAGCAAAAAATATCCACTATTTATTGTATGCTTTTTCTTGCATATCTCAACAAATCGTCGTACCTTTGCAACCGAAATCAAACAAATAGTCATCGAAAGTATCGATTGATTAGCAAAAAGTCAAATCTCAACAAGAGACAAGACGTGAGAGATAAAAGAAGAAATTCAAACTTAAAGGACAACGCAATATGAAAGAAACAGTTCATTTCACCAAGATGCAGGGAGCGGGTAACGACTACATTTATGTAGACACCGAGCAGTATAACATCCCTGACCCAGAGAAGGCAGCCATTGCCTGGAGTGCTTATCACACGGGCATAGGAAGCGATGGACTGGTTCTCATCGGTAAACCGCATGACGCCAGACGAGCCGACTACTCCATGCGTATCTTCAATGCCGATGGTTCAGAAGCGATGATGTGCGGCAATGCAAGCCGATGCATCGGAAAATATCTCTACGAAAAGGGATTGACGAGAAAAGACACCATCCGACTGGAAACCCTTTCGGGTGTCAAGATATTGAGATTGCACATTCAGGAAAACACGAAAACCGTGGAATCGGTGACTGTGGACATGCTGAAACCGATATTGGAAAATCCTGAGCAATTCATCGGTCCTTCAACGCTGGAAGCTGACGGAAGGACATTTGAAGGAACTTACGTATGTATGGGAAATCCACATTTTGTAACCTTTGTGGAGGACATCGACACCATCGACATCGCCCATTACGGTAAGATTCTGGAAAGAGACAAGGCTTTTCCTCAGCGCTGCAACATCGAATTCGCACAAGTGACAGATACAGACGTCATAAGAACTAGAGTTTGGGAAAGGGGAAGCGGAATAACAATGGCTTGCGGAACAGGAGCCTGTGCTACTGCCGTAGCCGCAGCCCTGACCAAGCGTGCTTCAAGAAAGAGCAGTATCGTGATGGATGGCGGAACTCTCCAGATAGAACACAGTGAGGCTGACGACCATGTCTACATGACGGGACCTGCAGCCTTCTCATTCGAAGGAGAAATTGAGGCACTTTGAACTTGAAACGAAGCACTTTGAACTTGAAACATTGAACTTGGAACTGTATGATATGTCTTACGAAAAAATGACAGATAAAAAGTTCTATCTCAATAGTAATCATAAAGTTCAATGTTCAAATCTCAAAGTTCAATGTAAATAAGAGCAAACTTAAATAATAATAAGGTCGATAAAAAGACCGCAATAAAAGGAGAAACGAAATATGGCATTAGTTAATGAACATTTCCTGAAGTTGGCAAGCAATTACCTGTTCGCCGACATCGCAAAGAAGGTAACAGCCTATAAGATTGCACATCCAAAGCAGCGTGTAATCAGTCTGGGCATCGGTGATGTAACCCAGCCTCTCTGCCCTGCCGTCATCAAGGCAATGCACAAGGCTGTAGACGAGATGGCTGTGCAGGCTTCCTTCCGAGGCTACGGTCCGGAGCGAGGCTACGACTTCCTCCGCGAGGCTATCATCAAGAACGACTTCCTGCCCCGTGGCATTCATCTCGATGCCAACGAGGTCTTCGTGAACGATGGAGCCAAGAGCGATACGGGAAATATCCAGGAGATTTTGAGATGGGATAACAACATCGGCGTTACCGACCCGATTTATCCGGTTTATATAGATTCTAACGTGATGATAGGTAGAGCCGGAGTCTTTGAGAATGGCAAGTGGAGTAACGTAACCTACATGCCTTGCGATGAGAGCGATGACTTCATCCCTCAGATTCCAGACCACCGTGTGGATATGATTTACCTCTGCTATCCAAACAACCCTACGGGTACGGTCATCTCGAAGGAGGAACTCAGAAAATGGGTAAACTATGCTATCAAGAACGAGAGCATCATCCTCTATGATGCAGCCTACGAGGCATATATCACCGACCCGGAAATTCCTCATTCTATCTACGAAATCCGTGGAGCCAGAAAGGTGGCAATAGAATTCCACAGCTATTCGAAGACTGCCGGTTTCACTGGCGTGCGCTGCGGTTACACCATCGTTCCAAAGGAACTGAAGGCAAAGACACTGGCCGGCGAGGAAGTGGCATTGAATCCTATCTGGGACCGCCGCCAGTGCACCAAGTTCAATGGTACCAGCTATATCAGCCAGCGTGCTGCCGAAGCCATCTACACCCCTGAGGGTAAGGAACAGGTGAAGGCAACCATCAACTACTATATGGAGAATGCCCACTTCATGAGAGCAGAACTCCAGAAACTCGGCTTGAGAGTATATGGCGGTGAGAATGCACCTTATCTCTGGGTGAAGACGCCAAACAATACACCTAGCTGGAAATTCTTCGAAGAGATGCTTTATGGTGCCAGCGTAGTCTGCACCCCTGGTGTCGGCTTCGGTCCATCGGGCGAAGGCTACATCCGTCTTACCGCCTTCGGAGAGCATGAGGACTGCAAGGAAGCCATGGAGAGAATTGCCAAATGGCTGGGAAAATAGATTAAGTGAAAAACGAAGAGTGAAGAGTGATGAATTCTATAGCTTTCTTGCTTGAATCTCTCGTGACTCACATAAAACATAAAGATAAGAACAATATGTAAAACGAAGAAAAGAACAAGAGAGAGGCAAATGAATTCATCACTCTTCGTTCTTCACTCTTCACTAAAAATAATATAAGGTATGAGCAACTTAAGATTTGAAGCTGTTTCTGAGGCTTCCAAGAGAAAGCCTGTTGAGGTAACCGCTCCTAGCGAGCGACCAAGTGAATTCTTCGGAAAGAAGGTATTCAACCGACAGAAGATGTACAAGTATCTCCCTGCAGACGTCTATGAGAAACTGGTAGACGTCATTGACAACGGAGCACGTCTCGACCGTAACATCGCCAACGCCGTAGCCAAAGGCATCAAGCAGTGGGCTGACGAGAATGGCGTAACACACTACACCCACTGGTTCCAGCCACTGACAGAAGGTACTGCCGAGAAGCACGATGCCTTCATCGAGCATGATGGCAAGGGTGGTATGATCGAGGAATTTTCAGGTAAGTTGCTCGTTCAGCAGGAGCCTGATGCTTCTTCTTTCCCATCTGGCGGTATCCGCTCTACCTTCGAGGCACGCGGTTATTCTGCATGGGATCCAACATCGCCTGTATTCATCATCGATGATACACTCTGTATCCCTACTGTCTTCATCTCTTACACAGGTGAGGCACTCGACTACAAGGCACCATTGCTCCGTGCATTGCACGCTGTAAACGTAGCTGCTACAGATGTTTGCCACTACTTCAACCCTGATGTCAAGAAGGTTGTTTCCAACCTCGGTTGGGAGCAGGAGTACTTCCTGGTAGATGAGAGCTTGTATGCTGCACGTCCTGACCTGATGCTGACAGGCCGCACCCTGATGGGTCACGATTCTGCCAAGAACCAGCAGATGGACGACCACTACTTCGGTGCCATTCCTGAGCGTGTTCAGGCATTCATGAAGGATTTGGAAATCCAGGCTCTTGAGCTCGGTATTCCTTGCAAGACCCGTCACAACGAGGTAGCACCAAACCAGTTTGAGTTGGCACCTATCTTCGAGGAGACCAACCTTGCCGTTGACCATAACATGCTTCTGATGAGCTTGATGAAGAAGGTGGCTCGTCATCACGGTTTCCGTGTACTTCTCCATGAGAAGCCATTCGCAGGCATCAACGGTTCCGGTAAGCACAACAACTGGAGTCTCGCTACAGATACCGGCATCCTGCTTCATGGTCCTGGCAAGACACCAGAGGATAACCTTCGCTTCGTAGTCTTCATCACAGAGACTTTGATGGGTGTATACAAGCACAATGGCTTGCTCAAGGCTTCCATCATGAGTGCTACCAATGCTCATCGTCTGGGCGCCAACGAGGCACCTCCAGCAATCATCTCTTCATTCCTCGGCAAGCAGTTGACCGACCTTCTCGAGCACATTGAGAAAGCCGACAAGAAGGATCTCTTCACCGTGGCTGGCAAGCAGGGCATGAAGTTGGATATCCCTGAGATTCCAGAGTTGATGATTGATAACACCGACCGTAACCGTACATCACCATTCGCCTTCACCGGTAACCGTTTCGAGTTCCGTGCCGTAGGTTCTGAGGCTAACTGTGCATCAGCGATGATCGTATTGAACACAGCTGTAGCTGAGGCTTTGACCGACTTCAAGAAGCGTGTGGATGAGTTGATTGCCAAGGGTGAGGATAAGACATCTGCCATCATCGATATCGTTCGTCAGGATTTGAAGACCTGCAAGCCAATCCGTTTCGACGGCAATGGTTACTCAGATGAGTGGGTAGAGGAAGCTGCCAAGCGCGGTCTGGACTGCGAGAAGAGCTGTCCAAAGATTTTCGAGCGTTATCTCGACCCTGCATCTATCAAGATGTTCGAGGATATGGGTGTCATGAAGAAGAATGAGTTGGAAGCTCGTAACGAGGTGAAATGGGAGACCTACACCAAGAAGATTCAGATTGAGGCTCGTGTAATGGGCGATTTGAGCATGAACCACATCATCCCTGTGGCTACTCACTATCAGAGTCAGTTGGCCAAGAATGTGGAGAACATGATTGACATCTTCGGTGACGAGGAAGGCAAGAAGTTGACTGCCCGCAACATCAATATCATCAAGAAGATTGCTGAGCGCACTCAGATCATCGAGACCGGTGTTGAGGAATTGGTAAATGCCCGCAAGGTAGCCAACAAGATTGAGAACGAGCACGATAAGGCGATAGCTTATCATGACACGGTAGCTCCAAAGATGGAGGAAATCCGTTATCAGATTGACAAGTTGGAGTTGACAGTAGCCGATGAGCTCTGGACCTTGCCTAAGTATCGTGAGCTTCTCTTCATCAGATAACAAGCAATTTTCTGGTTTAATTATAAGGTATAGTTTTCGTTTAAGAAAAAGAAAACGCAAAAGCTCTAAAAGAGCTACTCTTCATCAGATATAACAAAGAACGATCAATCTATTTCTTTTATTGGTTGTTTAAGTTTGCGCGGAGTGTGGTTGTGAAATCACGCTCCGCTTTTTTGTATTCTAATTTACATACTCTTTTGGTCAAACCAGACTGCCAAGAATAAGATGACGGGTAGAATAAATATTTGCATTTATGCTTGGCTAATTCAGATTTTCTTCGTACCTTAGCAGCGCAAAACGTAAAGAGCGTAAGAATATGGCAAAAATAGTAAATAAATATCCTGTAGGAATTCAGACCTTTGAAGAAATCCGCGAGAAAAATTATCTCTATGTAGATAAGACCAAATACATCGTGGATTTTAGAGAAAAAGGAATGAAATATGTCTTTCTGAGTCGTCCAAGACGATTCGGCAAATCGCTTTTTGCCTCTACCCTCCAAGCCTATTTCGAGGGAAGAAAGGAACTTTTCGAGGGATTAGCCATTGCAGATTATGAAAAGGATTGGGTGAAGCATCCTGTATTTCATTTCGACTTGAGCGGTGCCAAACACATGAGCATAGAGCAACTGGAAAGATACCTGGCTGATATGCTTGAAGAGCAGGAGACCATCTGGGGCTACAAGACTCATCAGGTGGATGCAAACCTCCGCCTAAAAGACCTAGTGAAGAAAGCTTACGAGAAGACAGGCGAAAAGGCTGTAGTCATCATCGATGAATACGATGCCCCTTTGCTGGACGTAGTGCATGAAAAAGAAAATCTGCAACCGCTCCGCCGCATCATGCAGAACTTCTACAGTCCGCTGAAGATGCTCGACCCATACCTGGAGTTCACTTTCATCACGGGTATCACCAAGTTCTCGCAACTCAGCATTTTCAGCGAGCTCAACAACCTCGACAATATCAGTCTGTTTGACCAATATTCGGCAATCTGCGGTATCAGCAAGACCGAGCTTATCACGCAGATGAAACCGGACATCGAGGCTATGGGGGAAGCACTGAATATGACGTATGAGGAGTGCCTGGCAGAACTGACGCAATTCTATGACGGATATCATTTCAGCAAGAATTCTGAAGATATTTTCAATCCGTTCAGTCTGGTAAAGGCTTTGAATGCTCGGGATATTGCTCCTTACTGGTTTGGTTCCGGTACACCGTCCTTCCTCTTGAAGCTCTTGGATAAGTATCATGTCAATCTTTCTACATTGGAAAGTCAGGAGGCAGTATTGAGTTCCTTCGACCAATCTACAGAGGAAATGACGGATGCCTTGCCATTGCTTTACCAGAGCGGCTATCTGACCATCAAGAAATATGAACCGATGTTTCAGGAATATACGCTGGGCATTCCAAACAAGGAGGTACGCAACGGACTGCTAAACTCATTGATTCCCCATTATGTGAATCCTCGCCGTTCCGACAACAATGCCTTCCTTTTGGGGTTCTGCAAGGCGGTTTACCGGAATGATATCGAGGCGGCACTGGAGCACATGCGCACCTATATGGCTACGATACCATACGATCTGGAGAATCACAGCGAGAAGCATTATCAGACTATCTTCTATCTGATGTTCAGTTTCCTCAACATCTATATCCGTACGGAAGTGAAGAGCGCCATCGGCAGGGCTGATGCTGTAATGCACATGCCAGATACGATATACGTCTTCGAACTGAAGGTAGATAAGAGTGCAGAAGAAGCTTTTGCTCAGATAGACGAAAAAGGCTACATGTTGCCTTATCATTCTGAAGGTAAGCGACTGGTTAAAATCGGTATCAGCTTCGACAGTACCCAGAGAACTATCAGAGATTGGAAAATCAAGGAAGAATAAAGAGTGCGTATCACATTACTAGTGTCGCCGAGGAGGGCTGAAGCTGAACTTTAGCGTTTCACTCTTTTTATAAGCAGCGCATGCTAAAGAATATAAAGAAATATGTATCAATGGGTTATATAGGATTTAAAAGATTCATAAAACGCTATTTTTACCCTATTTTCAGTGTTCAGAGTTCAGTATTCAGCCTGATGTTCAGCCTCATAAGACATAGAATAAACAAGTACTTTCAATCTTAAGTTACCGAATGGTGAACAGCGGGGTGAACACTTGCTCAAAGTATTCACCTTTTCGGCTCCGGGGTGAACCCTAGTAAAAAGAACTTTGTATATACAGCGCATGCTAGAAATATAAGAGTCTCTATTATAATGGGTTATGGGGTATATTTAACACATTATTAACGCTAAAGGTTGGCATCGGGGTTCACCCTTCACCGACTTCATTGCCAAGTGTTCACCCTCACTCTTATTTAGAGAACGTTGCAAACAACAGCAAGCCCCAGCAGAATACCACCCCCGACCTGCCCTTCTAGGGGTGGGTAGGGTAAGTCTGGCGTAAACAAGATAGTTACGATAGCTAAGTATCATGGTTACGATGGCTAAGTATCATGGTTACGATGGCTAAGTATCATACTTATGATATGCATGAGTTGGGCTTCAATTTTCTGTACCCTCTGCTACATGCTGCTCATCAGAATTTGATTATACACATTTCTCCATCAACACAAAGGTGATGAAACCCAGGAGAAGAGCGTAAGTGGCTTGCTTCTGAAAACCATGGGCATGGGTTTCAGGAATCATCTCGTCGCTCGTTACATAAAGCATGGCACCACCGGCAAAGCCCTGCATCACGGGGAGGAAGGTGGAAGAGGCTGAGCCCAAACCGAAACCCAACAGAATGCCTGCCACTTCGAGCAGGGCGATGAAGATGGAAATGAAGAAGGTACGGGCTGCAGAAACACCAGCCATCATCAAAGGAGCGATGATGACCATTCCCTCGGGGATATTCTGCAGGGCGATGCCGAAGGAAACACCCCACTCCGTTGCGCCTTCTGATGAACAGACACTCACTCCAGCTGCCATTCCCTCGGGCAGTTTGTGCAGGGCTATCGCCATCACGAAAAGCATCACGTGACTGAGCCTGGCATTGTTGCGATGCTCCTCGGGATCGAGTCCCGTGATATGATGAAGATGGGGAGTCACCAGATCTAGCACATTCAGAAACAAGGCTCCTGCCATCACGCCGATTACTACCAGCCACCAAAGTTCGGTCTGTTCGAAGGCTGGCACTATCAGTCCCAACGTGGAAGCTGCCAGCATGATTCCGGCACAATATCCCAACACAGCATCGTTCCATTTATGAGGCAACTCCTTGACGAAGAAGCCCAGAATGGCACCGATAATGGTGGCACCACAAAGTCCGGCAGCACTAATCAATACGTTTGTCATTGCATTCTTTTTGTTTTTAACCTATAAAATATACCGAAGTTATCAGTAAAGTATGTGAAGATGCAGATACATCATAGAAGATAAAAAAGCATGGACAACCCTCACGGTCATCCATGCCCATCTATTTCGTATCTGATCTATTCTATATTACATGTGTATAGTCATGGTGAAATTGGTTTATTTCAACTTCTTATAACCATAAGCTGCATTATTGCCCAACTGCTCTTCGATGCGGATAAGCTGGTTGTACTTAGCCATACGGTCAGTACGACTCATAGAACCTGTCTTAATCTGACCAGAGTTGGTTGCTACGGCAATATCAGCAATTGTTGTATCCTCGGTTTCACCAGAACGATGGGAAGTAACGGTGGTGTAACCATGGCGATGAGCCATCTCGATAGCATCCAAAGTCTCGGTAAGAGAACCAATCTGGTTCACCTTGATGAGGATAGAGTTAGCAGCACCCATCTTGATACCCTTCTCCAGGAACTTCACGTTTGTAACAAAGAGGTCGTCACCTACCAACTGGCAACGATCGCCGATGGCAGCGGTCAACTTCACCCAGTTGTCCCAATCGTTCTCATCCAAACCATCCTCGATAGAATCGATAGGATATTTGGTAATCAGTTCTTCCAGGAACTTGATCTGCTCAGCAGCAGTAAGTTTCTTACCATTAGGATCCTTCTTCTTGCCATCCTTCAACTGGCGATAATCGTAGAACCACTCACCATTCTCCTGAACGGCAAACTCGCTGGCAGCACAGTCCATGGCAATCTTCACATCCTTTCCTGGCTCATAACCGGCATTCTTGATAGCCTGACAGATACTGTCGAGCGCATCCTCAATACCATTGAGTGCAGGAGCGAAACCGCCCTCATCACCTACGGCAGTAGAAAGACCACGGCTCTTCAGAAGCTTAGCCAAAGCATGGAACACCTCAGCACCCATACGGATAGCCTCCTTCTCGGAAGGAGCACCCACAGGACGGATCATGAACTCCTGGAAGGCGATAGGCGCATCAGAGTGAGCACCACCATTGATGATGTTCATCATAGGAACAGGAAGGGTGTAAGTATTGCAACCGCCTATGTAGCGATACAATGGGATGTGGAGATACTCAGCAGCAGCATGAGCCACAGCCAAAGAAACACCGAGGATGGCGTTGGCACCCAGATTAGACTTGGTCTTGGTACCGTCAAGCTCCAACATCTTATAATCGATGGCACGCTGCTCCAAGGCAGAGAAGCCAACCAAAGCAGGAGCAATCACCTGATTCACGTTCTCTACTGCCTTCAAGACGCCCTTGCCGCCATAACGGTTCTTGTCGCCATCACGAAGTTCCAAAGCCTCGTTCTCGCCAGTGGATGCACCAGAAGGAACCGATGCACGACCTACGACACCTGACTTCAATGAAACTTCAACCTCTACTGTAGGATTGCCACGAGAATCCAAGATTTCTCTTGCATGAACATTTTCAATAATCATAATACTATAATACTTTTAATTACATTAAACATTTTTTCCGAGTGCAAATTTAGGTATTATCTGGCAAATCACCAAATTTCGGGCATCATCAAAACTAGGTATTTGCCAAGAAATACCTACTTATAAGTATGCAGTAAATCACCATTTATCACTTCCCCATCATTTTCCCGATAATCTCCTCGAAATCTTCCTTCTGCATGGCGCCCATCTGCATAGTGGGATTGCCCTTCATCGGGATGAAGAGGAAGGTAGGGATACTGCGGATACCGAAGACGGAAGCCAACTCGGGTTCCTGATCGATATCCACCTTATAGAAATCTATCTTGCCGGCATATTTCCCGGCAAGAGATTCTACCATGGGAGCCATCATCTTGCAAGGTCCACACCAGGTGGCATAGAAATCGATAATGGCAGGACGGGAACCAGCAAATACCCACTCTTCGGGATGAGACTCGTAATCCATAATCTTCTTCCTAAAATCGGAAGCAGTAAGCACCTGCACCTTTCCAGCAGAAGCAGACAGATTACTACTGCCAGCTACTGACTGACCAACCTTCTCAGCCTTACTCTCAGACTCAACACGAGAAGGCTGCCCCTTTGAGATGCCTTCCTGTTTCTTGTTGTTTTGCGAACATCCCATAATGGCTAAAGCCATCATGGCATATAGACAAAAGTTTTTCTTCATTTTTTTTAAAATTAATAAGCCAAATCGATAGCAACAGGATATATGCGGCATGGGTCGAAGTATTCCGCACAACTGTTCACCATTGCCTGCAAATCAGCCTTGGCAATACCGTGGAATACCTGCTTGCCATTTACCATGATGGTTACAGGCTCATTGAGGTTAACCAACTGGTCGTTGAGATAAACTCTCAGCCTTCCACCTGTTGCTACGGAATAGCTGCGGTTGAACTTCAGATCAATGCCCCACTGCTTATCCTTCAAGATTGTGGTATAATCCACATTGCTCACCTTGATGGAAACCACGTTCTTGTCGATATCCATCTCGTAGTAAGTTCTCTGCTCTGATGGACGAGCCAGCACCTGCAGGTTGTAGAAACCGGAACGATGTCTTCCATCCATCTCGAAATCCTCCCAAAGTACGGTCTTAGGATATGGATTGCGAACAAACTTCTTGAGCCAAGGAGTAGTAAGACCATAGGTGATGTGATGCTGCATACCCGGCAAAAGCTGGATGCGATGACGGAAGATTGGAGTCTTATCCACTGACAGCGGGCGAGCCAGCTGCGCAGAATCGAAAGCCACCTGGGTGTACCAGGTCAGGTCGTTGCGATAGAAACCGGTATCGTCAGCACCGGTGAGGAAAGAGAAACCGATATTGGCACAGTTTTCCACAGGCGCATTCTTCAAAGGTTCACCACCTGCCATCGGACCCGCTGCAGCCCAATAGTCGGCATAGAAGGAAGCAAGACGCTGACTGCCATATCCACCTTCACTGATGCCGAATACATAGAGCCGGTTGGCATCCACCTCATTCTTTACCAGGTTCTGGCGAATCAGCTTCTCGAAAGCATACTGCTTGGAGAGATGCCACCAGCGATAATATTCACCCTCGTTAGGAATCTGAGGGATGAAATAGATGGAAGGAGAATCCTGGAAACTCAAACCAAGCTTGATGCCATTCGACCACTCATGGTCCTTCGGACCGGAGCCATGAACATACAGGAAGAGCGGGAACTTACCGTCAGCAGCTACTCCCTTCTTACCATAATAATAAGGCATCACGGCATTAGGCTCCAGGCACTGAGGCAGATTCCAGGAGCTGTTCTTTGCCAACTTCAAATCTTCAGGCTCGATGAGTTTCTCTTCCTGCAGGTTCTTGTTGGCATCGCACCATGCTGTCCAGACCATCTTCTGGTAGCTGGCGATATCCTTGCCGTCAATAGCGGCATGAAGTTTGGTGTCAAGAGGTGTGTTTTTAGCGAATTCTGCCTTACCGTCTTTCTCCAATGCTTTCTGTTGCGCTTTGAGCGACTGCAGGAAGTAGGCATTCACCTTTTTCTGCAATCCCTGTGATTGCGCCATTGTCTGGGTAGAGTAGCTTAGCGAGGCAAGCGCCATCACCATGTAAATCATTTTTTTCATTTCGTACATTGATATATATAATTACTAGATTTTTCCGATTACTAGTTTTTTACTAGTCTTTCAAGGAACTAGTCTTTCAGGGAATAGGTAACCGTAGTCACCACCCTTACCTTTTTTATATAAGGAGTGTTGGAATCCCTGTCTTCTATCGAGAACTGTCCCTGGTCGGCATTCATGATTTTGTCAATCTTACTCTTGCTGTTTTCGGCAAACTGTGCAGCAGTCTTCTCTGCATTCTCTATTGCCTCCTGCATCATCTTAGGTTTCATCTGTCGGAAAGCAACATATTCATACTTCACCGGATTCTCGTAGCCACCATCCACGATAGCGACGCCCTTCTGGAGCAGGTCACCCTGACGGGCGATGATGCCGCGAACCAGTTTCACGTTATGCGAAGTAACGGTGATAATCGACGTGATGTTATAACGATACCCCTGGTGGTTTTCTCCATATCGCTCAGCATTGAGGTCGATGACCACAGGAGCATTCACATTGATTTCGCTCGCCTTCACACCATTTGCCAGCAGGAAGTTTCTGATGGTTCTCGTGGTGGCATTGATTTTTTGATAGAGTTCAGGCAGGTCGTTGCCTATTTCCTTGGAAACGATAGGCCATGTCACCTTATCCGCCTCCACCTCCTTTTCGGCTAAGCCTTTTACTACCACCTTCCGGTCTTTAGCTATCACACTTTCAAGTCCCGACTTGATACAAAATCCAAGCATGATAATGCCTATGGCTAAAATCACAGCTTGCTTGATACCTGTATTTACATTCATAATAAGCCCTCCATTTATTAAGTTAAAAACGCTTACGAGGGCAAAGATAAGCAAAAAGATGATAGAAGCCATCTTTTTTAATCTTTTTTATGTTCTAATCTCAACCAAGCAAGAAAGATATGTTAAATCTTCTATACAAACGATACAACCTATTGATTTTTTCACTAACTTTATACCGTTAAAATGATGTAGAACCTTTAAAACCATAACATCATGAAAATAGGTGTTCCAAAAGAAATTAAGAATAATGAGAACCGTGTGGGAATGACTCCTGCCGGAGTTGCCGAATTTATTCGACATGGTCACGAAGTGATGGTTCAGCATACTGCTGGCGAGAACAGTGGATTTGCAGACGAAGAGTATATGAAGGTAGGAGCCAAGATTCTACCCGACATCCAGAGCGTATATCGTGAGGCTGAAATGATAGTCAAGGTAAAGGAACCTATTGCCGAGGAATATCCACTCATCCATCAGGACCAACTCGTGTTTACTTACTTCCATTTCGCTTGCGACAAGGAGCTAACAGATGCTATGATCAAAAGCGGTGCTGTCTGCCTGGCTTACGAGACGGTGGAGACAGACAACCATCATTTGCCGCTGCTGATTCCAATGAGTGAGGTGGCAGGCAGAATGGCAATTATCAACGGTGCCTACTATCTGCAGAAGACCAAGGGAGGAAAGGGTAAACTGATGAGCGGTGTACCAGGTGTAAACCGTGCCAAAGTCCTGGTTCTTGGCGGTGGAACAGTAGGAGAAGCTGCAGCAAGAATGGCTGCCGGATTGGGAGCTGACGTATGGATTACAGACATCAGTCTGCCTCGTCTTCGTCAATTGGAAATGGAATTGCCTATCAATGTGCACACCCTCTATTCCAATGAGCACAATATCCGAAAAGAACTTTCAGATGTAGACATCGTGGTGGGCAGCGTACTCGTTCCGGGAGACAAGGCTCCACACCTCATCACAAAGGATATGTTGAAGCTGATGGAACCGGGCACCGTATTGGTGGATGTGGCAATCGACCAAGGCGGCTGCTTCGAGACCTCTCATCCAACGACTCATTCTGATCCGATATTCATGGTAGATGGCATCGTGCATTATGCCGTGGCTAACATTCCGGGAGCCGTGCCTCATACCTCTACCACTGCTCTGACCAATGCCACTCTAAAGTATGCCCTGGCTCTTGCAGACAAGGGATGGAGAAAGGCCTGCAAGGAAGACAAGGCTTTGTATCGGGGACTGAACATCGTAAACGGCAAGGTAGTATTCAAGGCTGTAGCCGATGTCTTCGGATTAGAATACGAAGAGATGGTATTATAGGAGATTGCATTATAAATTCATGAAACATAACTTTTAAGCCCTTCGATTCCGTTGGGTTTAAAAGTTATGATGTTTTTTGTGGGTCTTTCCAATGATAAAATATGCTAAAAGAGCTTACTTCATCAATAAAAGGATATTTTTTCTTTAGGTAACTCTTGGATATATAACAAAAAAGCCTTATCTTTGCATAAAATAAGCTGCTTCTCAGCAAAATATTTCTAACCCAAAAACAATAAAATGGAGTACAACATGATTGGGACCGCATGGTCGTTACTGCCTCCTATCGTCGCCATCGCTCTGGCGCTGAAGACGAAGGAGGTCTATTCTTCTCTTTTTATCGGTATCATACTGGGTGCCGTTCAATATTGTATTTCGATGGGAACAGGATTCGACGGATTCCTCGTTCACCTGACCAACCACACTGTAGGTGAAGGCGAGGATGCCAAGGCATACGGTTTGATACATTGCCTTTCCGACCCTTGGAACGTGGGCATTCTGGTATTCCTGGTGGTTTTGGGCAGCATCGTTTCACTGATGAACAAGGCAGGTGGTTCTGCGGCATTCGGTCGCTGGGCTTCCAAGCACGTAAAGTCGAAGATTGGTGTGCAGATTGCCACCATTCTGCTCGGTATCCTGATATTCATCGATGATTACTTCAACTGCCTTACCGTAGGTTCTGTGATGCGCCCTATCGCAGTGCGCAACGGCGTAACCAAGGAGAAACTTGCCTATCTCATCGACTCCACTGCAGCACCGGTCTGCATCATCTCCCCAATCTCCAGTTGGGCAGCAGCAGTATCGGGCTTCGTATCGGGAGGCGAGAACGGACTGGCACTTTTCTGCAAGGCGATACCCTACAATTTCTACGCCTTCTTCACTATTCTCTTTATGTTTGGCATCGTGATCATGGGCTTCGACTTTAAGGCGATGAGCAAATATGACGCAAGACTCAAAGAATGGTATGAGCGCACCAACGGAGGAAAGCTCGACGAGGTGAGCGATACCAAGCTGCAGATCGTGGAGCATGGTGTGGGAGCCAAACAGGAAGAGAATTCGAAGAGCAAAGGTTCTGTGAGCGACCTTGTGATTCCAATCATCATGTTGATTATCTTCTGTATGGCAGGCATGGTTTATTCGGGAGGCTTCTTCGATGCCAGCAATGCCAACTATATGAACTTCGTTGACTCCTTCGCAGGTAGCAATGCCTCTATAGGTCTGGTAATTGGTTCATTGGCAGCCTTGATTCTTACTATCCTGATGTTTACGGTTCGCAAGACCTTACCATTCGATGAAGCGATGAGTAGTCTGATCAAGGGCTTCGAGGCGATGGTACCAGCCATTCTGATTCTTACCCTGGCATGGACCCTGAAGAGCATGACTGATTCGCTGGGAGCAGCAGAATATGTATCCACCGTAGTGGCAAGCAGTGCTTCAGAACTCCAGATGCTCCTGCCAGCCATCATCTTCCTGGTTGCTGCCTTCCTGGCTTTCGCCACAGGTACATCCTGGGGAACCTTCGGTATCCTGATACCTATCTGTATCGCAGTATTCCCAGGAGCCGACCCTTTGCGCATCATTTCCATCTCTGCCTGCATGGCAGGTGCTGTCTGTGGCGACCATATCTCACCTATCAGCGATACCACCATCATGGCGAGTGCCGGAGCCGAGTGCAAGCATGTGCATCATGTTTCATCTCAGTTGCCATATGCGCTGACTGTAGCTACCGTCAGCTTCCTCACCTTCATCGTGGCAGGTTTCACCCATACGCTGGGAATGGTAACCAGTGCCATCATTTCATGGATATTCGGTATGGCAATGCTTGCGTTTGCTTTATTTTATTTAAATAAACGCCAGAAAGGTAAATAGTTCTTAATTTATTTGTATATTTGAAATATTTTCAATACCTTTGCTGAAGAAAAATAATAAAGAACATATTAATAACTTAATACAGAATACATTATGAAGGAATTAAAAGGTACAAAGACAGAGAAGAACCTCCAGGAGGCATTCGCTGGTGAGTCACAGGCTCGTAACAAATACACATATTTTGCAAGTAAGGCTAAGAAGGACGGTTATGTTCAGATAGCTAACATCTTTGAGGAGACAGCTGCCAACGAGAAGGAGCACGCTAAGTTGTGGTTCAAGTACCTGGAGGGCGGTGCTATCCAGGATACAGAGAAGAACCTGGAGGCTGCTGCCAATGGTGAGCACGACGAGTGGACCGATATGTATCCACGCATGGCAAAGGAAGCTCACGAGGAAGGCTTCGAGGAGATTGCTGCCAAGTTTGAGATGGTGGCTGAAATCGAGAAGCACCACGAGGAGCGTTATCGCAAGCTCTTGAAAAACGTGCAGGACAAGCTCGTCTTCTCACGTGACGGCGACTGCATCTGGCAGTGCTCTAACTGCGGTCATATCGTAGTAGGCAAGCAGGCTCCAGAGGTTTGCCCAGTCTGCAACCACCCACAGAGCTACTTCCAGATTGAGGCTCAGAACTACTAAGATTCTATTGCAGGAATTTGAACGATAGGATAGGATTATAACATAGAACCTATCATATAGAAGACTTCCTATAGAACCAGATAAAAATCCCCTGATGCAATAAGATATGCATCAGGGGATTTTCTTTTTTACCACTGGTTGATATCGGCTTTTGCCTCTATCTTTTTCTCAACTTTATCAGGAAGTTTGGAGAAGAAGTCGTAGCCGGTGATACGCTCCACCTCATCTACCGAGTTGACAAAGTCTTTTTTCTGCAAGCCGGTAGCTCCCTGGTTGCGACAGATAAAACCGATGGCTTGCGGATTCTTGCCAGTTCGGAGGATAACCTTGAAGAAAGCATCAGGCACCACCACCTTGTTCTTACCCAGTTTGCGATGCTGCTTATTCAGGAAAATCGGACCGCATACGATATATACCTTACCGTATTTCTTTGCCCAGGTACGACATTGCTGTTCGATACTATTCCAGACGCCCGCATTCAAGGCATGGGTCTGGGGACACATATTGGTCATCAGGAAACACTCGTCCATAGCCTTCTGATTCCACTTGTTATCGCCAGCCGGACAGAGATGACCCCTATCATAACCGCTGTTGTAGTAATCTGCCTTCATTCCCTTAGGTGATGGCATATCCATATCATCCTCAAAGTCGCCACGCTTCAACTTTCCTGAAGCATGAGCGCGGGTCAATGACCATGCCACCCAGTTAGGCTGACGGGTATCGTGATTATATGATACGGTATAGGCAAAACGCTTTCTGATGGTTTGCGATACCTTTTTCTTGGAAACGGGGATTTCTATCCCCGGTGCATCCCCCTGTGCTGCCGGCAACATAGAGGATGACAAGCCAAAAGCAGAGAGCAGAGCGATGACGCCAAGCAGCAGCCATCCTCTCAATTTCTTATTGAATTGAATCATCTTTAATTCTATATGAAGAGATTATTATGTATTTATCCTATTCTGCTGGATTAATCTTTTCCAACATGATTTCTATCAGTCTCGGAACCCCATAGTCTTCTATCTCACTTTCCTTGATCCAGATGTAGTCATCCGGCAACTGAGGACAGGTTTCTGTTTCCAGGAGATAGAAGTCGGCAAGAAGGATGCGATGAGTCAGAACGTGCTTGACATCTTTAGCCAATAATATCGGATTCTTCACGAAAGAAGGAAGTTCCTTGACATCCGAAACATTATAAGGCTCCCATAATCCCTGCCAGATATCGCCTTCACCACGCCGATGAATGGCAATCATCGGTTCAGTATTTTCTGCGCCATCCGCCACTGAAGATTTACACCTTATATATATATAGGAGAGATGGCGAGTCTTCACCTTTACGGTTTTGTTCTTGACAGGCAGTTCCTCCACCCTGCCACAACGCAAAGCCTCGCAGGTTTCGGCAAGCGGACAGAGCAGACATTTCGGAGACTGTGGAGTGCATTGAATCGCACCGAAATCCATCATTCCCTGATTATAGGATGCCGCATCGGATGCAGGCAAGAGCGATTGCGCCAGAGCAGCAAACTCTTTTTTCCCCTGGGTTGAATTGATGGGAGTATCAATACCGAAGTATCGGGAAAGCACCCGATAGACATTGCCATCAACCACAGCTGCCGGAATATCGAAAGCGAAAGAGCCGATGGCAGCAGCGGTATAATCGCCTACTCCCTTCAGGGATTTGATGCCGTCAAGGGTGTTGGGGAAAGAACCGAGAGCCACAATCTGCTTGGCAGCAGCATGAAGATTGCGGGCACGGGAATAATACCCCAAACCCTGCCAGAGTTTCAAGACATCATCCTCGCTGGCTGCAGCCAGGTCTTCTACCTTGGGATAGGTTTGCATGAACCGTTCCCAATATTCCCAACCTTGGACTATGCGGGTTTGCTGAAGGATGATTTCGCTCAGCCAGATGGCATAGGGATCCTTGGTTTCGCGCCAAGGCAAATCTCTGCCGTTCTCACGAAACCAACAGAGTATTTCTGTTGAAAAAAAAAAGTTATTGATCATTATTATGCTTTTGCCCTTTCAGGGCGTTACTTTCTTGCTTCGGTCCTTTTAGCGGATTACAAATCCGCAATAGTTACCCATACGGCGGCGGATTACAAATCCGCCGGAACAGTAACTATTCATAAAGTTCAAAGTTCAAATCTCAATGTTCAAAGTAATTACTGCTCCGGATATTGCTCATAAATTTTCAGACCGAATTCATTGGCAAGCGCATAGGCATGTTCCATGATATCGGCGAGGATATGCTCGTAATTGACCCAAACCTTATCCTTGATGAAGAAATAGAATTCGATAGGAAGACCACACTGGGTAGCTTCCATGTGACGAACCATCAAGGTAAGTTCCGTATTCACCTCAGGGCGCTGACGCAGATATTTCTCCATGAATCTACGATAAAGCTGAAGATTGGTTGGAGCCAGGGCAGCAGGATTCTTCAAATCCTCTATATCCTTTCCCGCCTCTATATCCTTTTCTATCGCCTTCTGAAGAGATTCCTTCAACTTAAAGGAATCCTCTGTGGCGAAATGCTTGGCAAGCAAGGTCTGCTTCAAAGTCTCATCTACCAACCGGATGCTGCGGAAATCGAAATAAACAATTCGCTTTACTCTTCTTCCCCCACTCTTCTGCATACCAATCCAGTTCTGGAACGAACCATTCACCAGGGTAGCTGGCGAAATGGTAACGATGGTATTATCGAAATTACGCACCTTTACAGTGGTGAGTGACATATCCTCTACAATACCATTGGCATCCACCGACTTCACGGTAATCCAGTCGCCCTTGTGCAGCATATCATTACTGGTGAGTCGCACACCGGCAGCCAGACCGAGGATGGTATCCTTGAACACCAACATCAAGACAGCAGAAGTAGCACCCAAGCCGGCAAACAAGGTCATCGGACTCTTACCCAGCAAAATAGCAACCACAACCACTCCAGCCACAAAGAGCATCAACACTCGAAGTACGCCGCAGAAGGTATGGAAATACTGCTGAGCCGAAGAACGGCGCTCATCCCCATTCTCCAATCCCTTGAAAGAACCGATGAAAACCAAAGCCGTACGTACCGACATCACTACAATATAGATACCCGTAGCACGCTCCAGAATCTCCTTGAATATCGGATATTCCAGATAGATAAGCGGCATGAGCGACCAGATAACTACGGCGGGAACGATATGGCAGGCAGAAGTAAGCACCTTCTTGTTGAAAAGCACATCATCCCAAGACGCCTCCGTCTTCTCCGTAATCTTGGAAATCAACGGAACCAATATCTTCCGACATAGGAAATCGCTCAGCATCGCCAGCAAGATAGCGGTGACGGTAAGCAAAATATGACGAAGCATAGGCACATAATCACCTGTGACACCTGCCCATGCTATCATTTCATCTACAAACTTACGAATTTCTTCCATAAACTATTAAGTCTTAACTAAATTACGGTTGACAGAGCAAGGTACAAACCTTATCTGCAAAATTACGGGCATTATTGCCATGCATGATACCATTATTAATAATGGCAAAGCAAAGTTCATGACCATTGGCAGCCTTGCAATATCCAGCCAGTGAGATGATACCCGTCAAAGTACCGGTCTTTGCCCTTACATTACCATGAGTAAAACTATTCTTCATTCGCCTCTTCAACGTGCCATCCACTCCACCGATAGGCAATGACTGAATCAAATGCTCCTTGATATTATCATTCTTATAAGCATAACGCAGCAATTTTACCTCCAGTTCGGCACTCAGATAATTATACAAAGACAACCCGGAACCATCAGCCAATTTATAACGGGACGGATCGAGTCCAATTTTTCTAATCAACTGTCGTTCCACATTTCTGGCACTCTTGGCACTGGCTGGCCGGTTGCCGGTAGAGGCAGCTATCTGATAGTACATACTCTCGGCATAGAGATTATCACTGTCTTTCATCATCTTATGAAGCACCTGATCCATTGTATGGAAACGGGTACAGATGGTAAAAGCATTAGCCGGACAAGGTTTTATGGTAGAATACATCCCTTCGTAGAGAATACCTACATCCTCCAGTTTTGCCAGAAATCTATCCATAAAGATGTCCTTACGGGCAAATACCAATGGCGACAACACCGGATTGTCATCATCCCAGCACCATCCTTCGCCCAACAGATCAGCATCCTTCATAGAACGGTCTGCATAAATACTGCCACGGATGGTGTCGATGCCCATCTCCTTCAACCCATTGGCAAAGGCTGCCATATCATCGCTGTTAAAACGGGGATCCATGCCACCGATACAATAAACATCGCCGGTTAAGACTCCATTTTCTATGGTTCCAGTATACTTGAGAGTCGTCTTAAACTGGTAAGAACCGCCCAATTTATCCAATGCCGTAATAGCAGTCAGGAGCTTCATTGTACTAGCCGGGCGCATCAGCTGTCGCTCATTTCTCTTGTAGATACAGGAATCGGCCTCCAGGTCCCATACCATCAATCCCACCTGCGATGTCTCGAACATCTTACTCTCCAGGAGTTTGTCCAGACCAACCTGAACCGAGACAGGCCAAGGCAACTTCTGGGTATCAGTAGCCAGGGAGTCAATCAAGGTAGAATCAGCCAATTCTGTCTCGTCCTGCGATTCTACCACCTCGTCATCATTCACATCTTGAGCCTGCATTGGCAATGCAACAACCATCGCCATCATCAGGCTCAACATCATATATTTAATCTTTTCCATCACAATTAAATTCTTCACTCTTCGTTCCTCATTCTTCACTTCTTTGTCGTTTCTTAATTTCTTTCTCAAAAGCCTCTTCATTATCAGGCTGAACGGCCACCATGTTCTTATGACCATATTCTATCACTACACACCTGTCCAGTCCCATAAAAGTCTTCACCGGATGCACATCTATGATGTCGCAGACCGGTACATTCTTATTGGACGAGAACCTCCCCTCGTTGATGATCAGATACTCCATCTCATCATCCCGGTCGATAGGTTTTACCTTCTTAAAGGTATAAGTAGTATTCAGAATACGCTCTATCATGCCCACGATGACAATGGCCAGGAAGATGCCGATAATCGCCATCTTCACCCAAAAGAAATAGCCAGCCAAAAATGCAAAGACAGCCACACCCAAACGGGCTGTCAATGTAAAGCGTTTATGAAAAGTTCTATCTGCCATATCTTGTTAATATTTGTCATTTTGATAGTCTTAAAGACTATATTACCATAAATTTCGGTGCAAAATTACAAAAAATCCGTCTCTTTTTACTCATTATTAAAGAGAAATTAGTACTTTTGCAAACAATTAAGCATTATTAGAATAAACTCACATGGTTTATAAGTATGATTTTCTGATTATCGGCTCAGGAGTTGCCGGTATGAGTTACGCCCTGAAAGTAGCCAGAGCGCATAAAGGTAAAGTGTGCATGATCTGCAAAACCTCTCTCGATGAGGCGAACACTTCATTTGCACAAGGTGGTGTTGCGTCAGTTACCAACCTGGAAGTAGATAACTTCGACAAGCACATACAAGATACGATGATTGCTGGTGACTATATCAGCGATTATAAGGCAGTGAAGCAGGTTGTCACCATGGCACCGGAGCAGATCAAGGAGCTCGTGGAATGGGGTGTCAACTTCGACAAGCAGCAGGACGGCAAGTTCGATCTTCATCGTGAGGGCGGACATAGCGAGTTCCGCATTCTTCATCATGCCGATGATACGGGTGCTGAAATCCAGCGCGGTCTGATGGAGGCTGTGCGCAACTGCCCTAACATCGATATCAAGGAAAATCATTTTGCAGTAGAGATTATCACCCAACACCACTTGGGTGCCCGTGTCACTCGCCGTACACCTTATATTAACTGTTACGGAGCCTACGTTCTGAATCCTGAAACCCAGAAGGTGGATACCTATCTGAGCAAGGTTACCGTGATGTGTACCGGTGGTTGTGGTGCTGTTTATCAGACTACCACCAACCCAGTCATCGCTACCGGTGACGGTGAGGCGATGGTTTACCGTGCCAAGGGAACCGTAGCCGATATGGAGTTCGTACAGTTCCACCCTACAGCTCTCTATCATCCAGGAGAGACTCATCCTGCCTTCCTCATCACCGAGGCTATGCGTGGATATGGTGGCATCTTGCGTTTGCCTAACGGCGAGAGCTTCATGGAGAAATATGACAAGCGATTGAGCCTGGCTCCTCGCGACATCGTGGCACGTGCCATCGATAAGGAGATGAAGATTCACGGTCTGGATCATGTCTGCCTGGATGTTACCCATAAGAATCCTGAGGAGACCAAGCATCACTTCCCAAATATCTACGCCAAGTGTCTCAGCATCGGCATCGACATCACTAAGGATTATATCCCTGTTCGTCCTGCAGCTCACTATATGTGTGGTGGTATCAAGGTAGATTTGAACGGCTGTTCAAGCATCAACCGTCTCTATGCCTTGGGCGAGTGTTCATGCACCGGTCTGCATGGTGGCAACCGTCTTGCCAGCAACTCGCTCATCGAGGCTGTGGTTTATGCCGAGACTGCTGCCAAGCACAGCATCGAGCATGTAGATGAATATGATTTCAACGAGAAGGTTCCTGCATGGAACGACGAGGGTACCATGACCAACGAAGAGAAGGTTTTGATTACCCAGAGCATCAAGGAGGTAGGTGAATGCATGAGCAATTACGTGGGCATCGTTCGCAGCGACCTCCGTCTGAAGCGTGCCTGGGACCGTCTCGACCTTCTCTACGAAGAGACCGAGAATCTCTTCAAGCGTGTCAAGGTGAGCAAGGAGCTCTGCGAGCTCCGCAACATGATCAACGTGGGTTATCTCATCACCCGCATGGCAATAGAGCGCAAGGAGAGCCGTGGTCTCCACTATACCATCGACTACCCTGTTCATGCTTACGACAAGAAATAAAGTTTTTTCAAGCTACCATATAAAGCCGCCAGGATATTCTCACACGATATCCTGGCGGCTTTTTCTTTTCCTACAGGAAAGTTCAAATCCTTAATAACACTAAAGATAAAATGACATTGATGACCACACTTTGTGCAACAAAGATTTTGGTAAAACGACATATTTTTGCAAAAAAGATTTTGGTAAAACGATATAAATCACGAAAATAAATTTTGGTAAAACGACATATTTTCGCCAAAAAGATTTTGGTAAAACATTTTTTATGTAACTTATGCACCCATAAAACATTGAAAATATGGAGAATATGATATTCAAGAGAAAAATATATAACCAACCAATAGAGGTCAAGTCGTCTGGATACAAAACGCATGCCTCACTTGATGCTTTCTGTCAAAAATTCTCCGACAGGATAGTACATCCGTACTTGGTTTACACCAAAGATCTACAGAAAGGAAAGGAAGAAAAATTCTTCAAACGATTCAAAAGTAAAAGAGTAGTTACAATATTACAGCACTATTTTGTGCGAAATTAGATAAAAGTATCGATTCGCGCAAAATAGTGCTGTATTATATGTTAGTTTATTCAGAAGATACTTTTTTCAGTCCTTAATAAAGACAGAATTGTTGAAACCTTCTTTAATAACCAGAGTTCTGCTTCAGGTTTGGATTGGTCAATATCTGACTGTTAGGAATTGGATATAAATCTTTTTCCTTACTACTTGCATCATGAGAGAACCAAGAGCGAGTAGAAAAAACTCCAAATCTAATCATATCCTGACGGCGACGTCCCTCCTGAGAGAATTCCCAACCCAGCTCGTCAAGCATTCTACCATATTGAATAACTGCTTGATCATGAGTTGACTTAACGTTGTCTCGACGACCGTAGTCATAGCAACTGGTTTCCTGCAATTGCTCTCCAGTGACGATAGCCTTGGCAGGATGTTCTGTGAAGTTGCGTTCTCTTACTTTTGTAACAAGTTCCGCAGCTTCGTCTGCGTGCCCAGTTCTCAAAAGTGCTTCAGCTTTCATCAGATAAACATCGGCATATCTCAATAATGGGAAGTCGTTGCTCAGTCGGTTCGTTATACCTTCTGCATACTCAAACTTACCCCATCTCCATCCTTGGTTTTCGTCAGAATCATCAATACTGTTCACCTTGTTGACGTAATCAAGAGGCTTACCTTTCATATTACCCATTGTACAATACAAAACTCCACCATTCTTGTCATATTGAGGACCTGAAATGAAGTCGTCCTTCAAGCGCTGATCATCAGGATCGAACGATTCAATATATTGAGGAAGTACACATACGCCACCCCAAGGAGTAGCCTTGAAATTATATGTCGCTTGATTCTCTGGTTGTAAACTGTACATGTGGAAATCGAATGCATTCCAGTCAGTGACATAAGTCTCATCGAAAGGAAGTGCAAATATAATCTCCTTGCTGTTCTCATTATGTGTAATGAACACATTTTTGCGAACAGTTTCCATACTGTATTTTCCGCATTCCAAGACTTTGTTGCACGCCTCAATACACTTATCGTAATCCTTGTGGGCCCCATCACTGAATACCTCTGAGTTGAGATACATTTTGGCAAGTAAGGTATAGCCTGCCCATTTGTTGAATCGACCATAATATTCGCTATTTACTTCTTCAGACAAGTTTGGAATATTTTCGGTGAGTTCTTGAATAATAAACTCATATACCTCCTTACGGGTGCTTTGCTCAGGCAGGTAGCCGGCAGGTACGTCAAACTTGGTAATGATAGGTACATTGCCAAACAAATCGTCGAGCAGATAGTAATAGGAAGCTCTCAAGACCTTCAGCTCAGAGATGATGGTTGTCTCTCTGTCGCCCAGTTGAATCTGGCCCGATTCTATCTGGTATAGTACACGGTTGCATGCATTGATACCATCATAAGTACGAACCCATGATTGCAACGGAATTTCATCCTCGCTGGTCCACTTATGCTGATGCATACGTTTGTAAACACCACCATCTACCCATCCGTTAGGGCGTGCAGGAATTACGTCCTGGTCGGTAGAAAGCATTTCAGCACGTGCCACACCATTCCACAGAAGCATCGTCTTTCGCCAAGACACATAGGCAGAAGACAATAATGAAGCAACATCTTCATCAGTTGGCTGAAAACCATCTGCTACGACATTTGTATAATTTGTATCTTTCAGGTCTGTGCAAGAAGATATGCCTAAGAGTGCAGCTGCACCGATAAGGCAAGTATATATAATTTTTGTTTTCATGACTTTATATCAATTGATTATCATTAGAATGTAACGTTCATACCGAAGGTGAATGCACGGGTATGAGGATAGCTGTCACGATTATCGTACGAAGGAGCCAAACCGGAAGTTGAAACCTCAGGGTCGATTCCTTTGTAGCCGGTGATAGTGATGGCATTATTGACAGATGCATATAGGCGAAGAGTCTTGATCCACTTGTTGATCTTGCTGAAGCTATAGCCCAAAGTAATATTGTCAATCTTCCAATAATCACCATTCTCAACATAATAGCTGTTAAATTCCTCAGAGCACAGTGTGTTGAGTACTGCCTTGCCAAATACCTTGTCGTAAGCAGAGCGCAGACGGTTCCAGTCTTGGCGGCTTCTATTCTCGTAGAACATTCTCATACCATTCATGATTTGGAAACCAAAGGCTCCTCGCATATTGATGGCAAGATCAAAGTTCTTGTAGCGGAACTGGTTGTTGAAACCGAGATACCATTTTGGTACTCCATTTCCCAGAATCTGCTTGTCTTCGAATGAATGTGTGAAATCATCATAGTTCACACGATTGCCATTCTTGTCAAGATAGATCCATTTACCGCTCTCATCTACATCTACTACTTTGAAACCGTAAATGTCACCTACCTTATGACCTATACGTACGATGTGCGACTCGGTCTTGATAGGTTCTTCTATCCAGCCTGTCATAAAGTAATCTGAAGATGTCTGATACAGGTCGTTTGATAAACTCTTTAACTTGTTGGAGTTGGTAGAGAACGTTATCGTGGTTTCCCACTTGAAGTCCTTGGTTTGTACTGGAATGGCATTCACCATGATTTCAAGACCATTGTTACTCATCTCGCCAACGTTAGCACGTGTAGTGGTGTAGAGATTTGGAGGAGATGGCACAGAATAGTCGTAGAGCAATCCCTTGATAAGGCGATAGTACCAGTCAACAGATACATTCAAGCGATAGTTCAAGACACTGAAGTCTGCACCAATATCATACTCATGCTTCTCTTCCCACTTCAACTTGTCGTTAGAATTCTGGGTAGGTTGCAATGCGCGAATCCACTGTCCATTATAGAGATAATAATCACCATAGCCCAGCAGAGGCACACCGAGAAACGACTGGCTAGGCTGTGAACCTGTAACACCATAACCTGCTCTCAGTTTGATATCATCGAACACTTTCTGATTCTTCATGAACTTTTCTTCAGTAATACGCCATCCAAGTGACACACTAGGGAAGGTTCCCCATGGTTTGTTGGTACCTGCGAGCTGACTGGCAGCTTCATGACGAACACTGGCCATTAACAGATAGCGATTCTTATAGTTGTAGTTCAAACGTCCGAAGAAACCAATCAGGTTCGTATCAAGCCAATAGCTGTATTCTGTTCCCAAACCTTCCTTCAAAGCCTGTCCTACACCGATATTATGCCAGCTGTACAAATCGGTAGGGAAGTTGTAGTTACGTTCATACTGGTTGCTATAGGTGCTTTCCTGATAGCTGTAACCTGCAAGTGCCTGAATTGTATGATCGCCAAAATTCTTGTGGAATTGTGCTGTCAACTCAACCAATTTCGTAACTGTGCTACTTCCACCAGTTGAAGCATAGCCGTTCATACCGTCGCGAACATTAGAGATATGCTTCTTGGTTTCATAATATCCACCTTCCTGATTAATCTTATCGTAAGAGAAGAGTGCATTGAGGGTAAGTTCCTTGATAGGAGTCAATGTGATATTTGAACTGAAGCGTGTCTGGGAAATCTTTTGCTCACCATCGCATTCATAGATACGTGAAACAGGGTTGTCATAGTTGAAGATACCAGTGTTCTCATGCCATGATCCATCTGCATTCTTGATAGGCTCTGTAGGATTGTGGATAAGGGCCTGGCGCCAGCTATAGGTATTGAAGCTGCCGCCATCACTTGTTGCTGTATAACCAGTCTGATTGCCCAACAACTGGAAGTTGAATCTCAACTTGTCATCAAACATAGAGTGGTTTACCTCTGCACGTCCCTGAAATTCCTCCTTGTCAGAGCGCTTGAAAATACCCTGCAGATTTCTGTAGTTGACATTGAAGATATAGTTCGTCTGTGCATTGCCGCCCTTGAAAGAGATATTGTGTACATGGCTCAGACCAGTGCGGGTAATGGCGTCTATCCAATTGGTATTATCGCCTAAATCCCAAGCAGCATCTCTCAATCCATCCTTGATCTGCTGGCGATAATCGTCCGCATCACAGAAGTCAGGCTTCTTGGCAATTGTAGAGAGACTGAGGTAGCCACTGTATTGTACCTCATTGATATTGTTGCCTTTTGATTTCTTTGTTGTGATGAGTACGACACCATTTGTACCGCGAGATCCATAGATGGCTGCAGCAGAACCATCCTTGAGCACATCGATACTCTCAATATCCTCAGGGGCTACTGTGTTGAAATCTCCAGGTACTCCATCAATGAGAATCAGTGGATTGGTAGAAGCTCCCAGGATGGTGGTGTTTCCACGAAGTGATATTTCTGTACCGCCCACAGGGTTACCGCTAGGATTGGTAACTGACAGACCTGCTATCTTGCCTTGAATCAGCTGTCCTGCATCATTGATGGCACCTGCTGTGAAGTCTTCACTCTTGACACTACCTACAGAGCTGGTAATATCACCTTTCTTCTGGGTACCATATCCAATGACTACAACTTCATTGAGTATCTTTTTATCTTCTTCAAGCACGATAGAAAAATGATGCTGTTTGCCTACTGCAAATTCTTGCGTCTGATAGCCAATATAAGAGATTTGGAGGGTGTTGTCGTCTGTAACATCAAGAGTGAAGTTTCCGTCAAAGTCAGAAACAGTGCCTTCGCTCTGTCCTTTTACTCTTACTGTAGCACCAATGATCGGTTCGCCGGTTTCATCCTTGATGACACCGCGCACCTTTACCTTCTTGCCAGAAGTTTGGGCTTTCTGAAGAGGCTTGATGATAATGTAATTTCCCTCCAGCTCATAGGTACAGTTGGTTTCTTTGAGTAATTGGGTCAACATACCAAAAACATCATCACTTTTCTTGGATAATGTCACCGAACGGTTGGCATTTAACTGTGAGGAGTTGTAGGCAATCTTATACTTGGATGCCTTCTCAATCTTCTCAAAAGCTGACTTGAGCGTTACCTTGTTTGTGCTAAAGCTGACGTTCTGAGCCGAAATGGTCATTTGGCTTGCTAAAAGCAGGCTGAAGAATGACACTGAGATTCGTTTAAGATTCATACTCTATCTATTTTTAAGTTATTAATTGTTGTTGTTTCTGTCTTGAAGACAACCATTGTATGTGTTACACCTAATGATAAATTCGAAAAAAAGGCTTTTTTCTGAAAAAAAATAATTGTGTACGGAAACACAATGCTTTTTCATAAAAAAACACCTTCAAAAGCATAGATAATTTATGTATCTGAACTTTAGAAGGTGTTTATATAAGCGGATTATCTTATGAGTACTTCGTTGTTTCTTATTTCATATTTTAATCCTGGTATCAAGTCTTTGATTATTGACATCGTACCTTTCAGTGTTTCACCACGATTGAAGTGGACAGTTATCTTTGTATTTTGATGCTGCTTTGATTGGAAGGTAAACTTGATACCAAAGTTTTGTCCGATAATCCTGGTTGCCTCTATCAATGTTACATCATTCAGATCTATTTTTTTGTTGTGCCAGCTCATACCGTCAAAGTCGTCTGGTACTTTACGGAGATTTACTTCCTTGGTCTTCGCATTATATATTAACTGATCGTTGGGATTCAGACGGTATATTTTGTCTTCTTGTCCCAAGATGCAGAGTTCTATCTTACCCGTTTTAAGGGTGGCAGATACTTCATTGTCATCAGTATAAGAAGAAACCGCAAAGGAAGTTCCCAAGTCTGTTATCTTAAAATGAGGAGTTCTTACGCGGAAAGGCCGTGCATCGTTATGCTTGATGTCGAAGAATGCTTCCCCAGAAAGGAAAACTCTCCGTTCTTCTGTTTTATTGAAGGCAGAAGAATAGAGAAGTACTGAGCCTTGATAGAGTTTTACCTTGGTTCCATCTGCAAGTACCACATTTTTTGTTTCCTCATTGTTTGTTTGTTCTTGAAGAAGCGTTGCCGTCTGAGCTTCTTTGAGTTGCTGACTCTTCTGAACGTATAGTTTACCGAAAATAATGAGTATCAGCAGAGGAACAACGACAGCTGCTACTCTTGTAATATAGAGGATTCTATGGGTTTTCATCTCTGTCTTCTCCTTTGTGTCTTTAGTTTCAAAGATCCGCTTGTATGCGGTAGAGATTTCTTCTTCTTCCATGTAAGCAGAATCAGTCTGATTCCATAAATCTCGAAGTACTTCGTTAGTTTCACCGTCATCCCAGGTATTGGAAACTCTATCTAACACCCTTTCTTTCAACTTGTCTGACACGTTGTGCCTGATATAATACTTTATGATATCCTTTATTCTTGTAGCCATAGTAATATTCTTTTATTTTAAAGACATATATTGAATTGGTTACCCCCAAAGTTGGGTTAGTAAAAATACAAAATATAAGGCTTTTTTGATTTCTTTAAGAGCTAAGTTCAGATGATTTTCTACCGTTTTCTTTTGAATACCTAACTGTAGAGCTATTTCTTCATTCTTAAGATGTTGTTCTCTGCTCATGCGATAGATCATCTGACGTTGTTGGGGCATATTTTCTACCACCATATCAATGAGTAGTTGGGTGTCCTTGACAACTACGTCATCAAAGGGCGAAGACTCGTTGCTGCATAGTTCTGGCAAGCTATCGATATCAATAGGCATTACATGTCTTGACGATATATAGTTGATGACTGTATATTTGGTAAGAATAAAAAGATATGAATCAAAATCTCTGACATCAGTAAATTTCTCCCGTTTGTTCCATATCTTCAAGAAGATGAGCTGGCAGACATCATCTGCGTCATCCTTGTTTTTCAGAAGCATAGCTACAAAACGATGTACCTTGGGATAAAACCTGCGGAACATCGTTTCGTATGCTTTTTTGTCTCCTTTTGACATTAATAATATCGTTTCTCTATCTATTTCCATTTTGCGATTAAGTATCATCTATACAATAATTGCTGCAAAAATAAGAAAAAAAGCGGAAACAGCAAAGTTTTAAGAGTATTTTTTATGGGTCGGAACGTTTTGTAGTGCGTTCCGACCCATATTCTTATTTCCTGATACAGGTATAGAATGAGTACGACTTAACCTTTTCTGGTTATCCAGGATCTTACAGCTGTACCTTTACAGCCTTTCCTTCATATTCCACGCTCTTGCTTGCCTGCATAGGCTGGTCGCCTGCGCCGCTATCAGCGCCCACCATCACGATGTGGAATCTGCGATGCTGGAGCATTCCCTTATAACTGCCCTTACGTGGCGCGATGTTCAGGGTTCTGTCTGCTTCATTCCATACAAACTGGATTTCCGAGAACTTACCCTTCTCATAGTTATAGTTGTCCCCCTCGTCCTCATAGAGCGTAAACGATCCGTCTGCACCAGGATAGACACGGATTTCTAGCTCATCCCAAGGCTTCTCTGAACTATACTGAACTTCAGGACCGAATGGCAGAATGGTACCAGCCTTGATGAACACAGGCATGATGTCGATAGGACAAAGGCGCTGGATATCCTGACCGCCCTCATACTGGGCATTGCTCCAGAAATCATACCATTTATTACCCTTTGGCAAGTAAACATTCACAGGCGCAGCTGCCTTCCTTACATCAGGATAGATGGTATGGCCCTTCTTCTCCTTATCCTTCCAGGTATATAAAGGATCGGTTACCGGCTTCACCAGAATGTTGCGGCCAAAGAGATACTCATCGTTCAGGCGGGAAGCCTTCTTGTCGGTCGCATAGTCCATTACCAGGGCACGCATCATGCTTCCGCTATTCTGTACACAGTCGCCAGCCGTACTGTAGATATAAGGCAAAAGGCGATAGCGCAACTTGATGGCCTTAATCATAGCATCATAAGCCCAGTCGCCCTGCTTTCCGAATTCATACAGTTCGCTTACCATCGGCGAAGAACAGTGGTTGCGCATCAATGGCATGAAGGTTCCCCACTGCATCCAGCGGGTCTGCAATTCCTGAATGGCTGGATTCTTTGGATTCTGTTCAAACTCCCAATAGAAGAAACCACCCAGGTCGGTGTTCCAGAATGGGATACCGCAGAGCGAGAAGTTCAAGCCCGATGGAATCTGATTCTTCATCTCGTTCCAGGAAGCCACCACATCACCGCTCCAGCAGAGGGTGCCATAATGCTGAATACCGAAACTGCCGCTTCGGGTCATCTGGAGCGAACGCTTTGTGTTGCCCTTCATCGCTCTCTGGTGCTCGTAGATGCTCTTGTTGTGCAACAATGGGAAGGCGTTCTTCACACCCAACCATGAACCATCGAAGGTCTGATAGTTTTCATCGCCCGGCTTCTCAAAATGGTCAGGCTCCGTAGAATCGGTCCACCAGGCATCGAAGCCCATCTGGTAGAGATGAGTAAGATACTTCCAGTAGAGGTTGCGAGCCTTCGGATTGAAGACATCGTATGGCATCACGCCACTGTTTCTTGGCCAGGTATCGAAAGGAAGGAGGGCATTGATTTTCTTCAGTTCACGATATTGCTCGGTCCAAGGGCCGAAACTTGACCAGATGGAAATCATCAGGTGGGCATCGTTCTTATGAACATACTTCACCATCTCCTCCGGACTCTTCAGGCGAGGCTCTCCCTGTGCCTTCATCTGCTTCATATCTGTAGGAAGATACTTGGCAAAGGCAGGGTCGCCCACCTTATTTATATAGTATGGGTTCTGGAATTTCATCGCATTCCAGTTGGAGTCACATCCCCAATACTGCCAGTCCTGCACAATGGCATCGGTAGGAATCTTCAGTTCGCGATACTTGTCCAATACGCCAGCCAGTTCATCGCTGGTCTTATAGCGCTCACGGCATTGCCAGAAGCCCATCGCCCATTTCGGGAACATCGTAGCCTGTCCGGTCAGCTCGCGGATGCTGGCGATGACTCCATCCTGTGTACCATCCTTGTACATAAAATAGTAGTCGGCACAGGTTCCTACTTCACTGGTGAAGGAAGTACGGGAAGACTGACTATCATCATCCTTAGATGCTACGATATCATTGAAATAAGTTTTTCCCGCATTGTCCCAGTAAAGACCATAGCCTTTCTCGCTGGTGAAATAAGGGATGGCGATATAAGTGTTATTGTTCCAGAGTACGATGTTCTGACGGCCACGCTGATTCATATAAACATCACGCAGCTGTCCCAGACCATAGATGGCCTCGTCGTCGGCAAGACGGAAGTCCTGCTCAATGCGGTATTTGCCCTTGTTGGCTTCATCCTTGCGGGCTTCCAGACGGGTCTTCGTATCGGTAAGCAGCAGCTTTCCATCCTTCGATAGGAAGCGGATTTCGCCAGTCTGCTGGTTCAGTTCGACGCAAATGAATTTAGATTTAATATTTACAACATCTCCATTTTCCTGTATCTGAACATCCTTCAGCTGCTGAGGCTTCAAGATGACAGAATAGCTTTTCTTCTGAACGGGAGCAGCAAGTCCGGCATCTGATTTCAGGATGCGGACGATGGATGGAGAATAGAATTCAATGGTAACATTCTGCTGAACTACCTGACGGGTGATAGACTTGGCAGCCGCACCTTTCTGAGTGACTGCCACCTTTACGCTCTTGGCGCAGAGTTCACTTGGAACACCAACGGCAGCGATGCCCAAAAGGGCAATGAGAGATAAATTCTTTAGCATACTTTTGTTTATTATATTAGAGGGTTTATGATTTGTACAGTTACAAATACATCAGATTGTATTTCGGTTGCAAAGGTAATGCTAAATGGTGGAAAAGGGATAAAACAAATGAAGAATCGAGTGGTACATTTGTTGAAAAAATGCCGGAAAAGCCCCATTTCAAGGCTGTTCCGGCATCATTTATCTATATTCGGAAGGCAAAACGCCAAATTCCTTCTTAAAACACTTGGTAAAATAGCTGGGCGAGCTGAATCCCGTTAGCTCGGCAATTTCATTCACACTCTGCTTACCTTCCTGAAGCAAGACTGCTGCATGATGAAGGCGAATGCTGCGGATAAATGCCACAGGAGTAGTATGGGTCAGAGCCGTCAGCTTTTTATAAAGTCCTGTCCGCTCCATACAGAGATCCTGTGCCAGTTGTTCCACGCCATATTCGCCATCTCCAAGATGCTGCTCTATCAGAGCACGCACCTGAAGAATCAGCTCGGGCTCCCGATTAATAGCTTCGGCTGTTTCCAGTAGCAGACTATCCTCTGGCAAGGAAGGATTGTCATCTTTTACGGAATCAGCATTTGTTACATTTACTTTCTTCCCTCTACGGAGATAAAGAGTGATGATGCCCACCAGAATCACGAGGAAAACCACAAAGCCAGCTATCGCCCATCCCGACTTCCACCAGGGTTGGTCTATTGTAAAGAAGAGGCCCAACATTGGTGAAACATAAATCAGACCATCATGATAGGTTCCCAGCCAGATGGCTCCTTCCTTATCCCGATAAACCGTATTGATGCCCGTGGTGAGCGATTTTCCATCAGGCAAAGATAATTCCTTTACCTCGCGTGGAGTAGTTCCCAACTTGAAGTCGAACATCAGATAACCATGCTGACTGCTGATCAAAGCCTGATTGTCTGATGACATATTCAATGTATGCAAGATGTAATCGCATGCGAATATCCTGGCATACTTCCGGGTTTCCGGATTAAAATGCAGGAAAATGGAAGCATCCGCCTTGTTCTTTTCATCACGTCCGGTCCTAATCTGGTAAAACTGTCCGCTCAGCGTCTGAATAGTGAGCGAGGTGTTCTGATAATGCTGAGCTTCGGCTGTTGAATAGGCAGAAGTGGTATAGACCAGCTTATCTTTCTGAAAAACCGCCACGATTCCCGAATCCATGAAAGCATAAACCTGTTTACCATCGGTATCCAGATCCTGCAGACAACCCCATTCCTTCTTCAAATGGATCAGATTACCATCCTGCGTATTGAGCAGCGAATCACCCATAACAACCCAGACATTCTTCCTGCTATCTACAAACAGATCCTGAATAGCATTCCGAGTCGGGCCATTTCGCATCATTTTCATCTTATCCACTTTTCCATTTTCTGGCAGAGCGTCAAGGGGATGCTCCAGAAGTCTGCCCTCTGCAAGCAGAATACAGAATATCTTCTGGTATTCCTTTACCCATAACCTGTCCTGGCTATCGGCATAAAGATGCGTCTGCCCCTTGTATTTCGTGATGCTTTCTGCCTTTTCTGCAGAAAGGGGAATCAAGGAGAAATGCCTTCCATCATAGAGATTGATGCCCTTGGGAGTTCTCACCGCTAACCTGCCATCTGCCAACTGCATCATCTGTAGAACACGGTTATCAGAAAGCCCCTGTTGGGTATTGAGCACATAGAAATAATCGTTTGTCTCTACCTTCTGGGCAGAGCAGGTAAGTATCCAGCCCCAAAAGCAGAGGAAAACGATGCACAGTTTGATGATATATGGTTTATAACTTCTCATGGAGCCTTATTGTCTATTTTCATTGCTGCTATTTTGCTTATTCTTTGCAAAAATCCTTAATTCCGCAACACTATTATAAATTAAACTTTTTAAGCACCTGAGCAACAAAAAGTTGCTTAGGATTTTGCTATGCCAGAATTTTCACTTATCTTAGTGTTGCGAAAAGAAAACAAGCAAAACTCTGATATGACACGGCAAAGATACAAATTAAATCTGAGAAACTCACTCCTTTTGGAGGAATATTTTCGGGTCATGGAGCAATTTGACTCCACATAGTAGGTCAAGGTTGTTGCCTAAAAGGTGGGATATCTCTTTAATGAAAAAGTTCCAAGTGGGAGAAATGCCACTTGGAACTTGACGTATTATTTTCTTTTTTCCTTGAAGAACTTCTCGAAGAAGTCCATTTGCTTTTGATTTTGAACAGGACCCAAATGCAGTCCTTCCTTCATAATCATCACCGTTGGTTTACCTTCCTGGTAGGTAGTCCAGAAAGGAAGGCTATTCCCGTTTGGATTGCCGGTCTTGGTAAAGTTGATCCAGTAGCGTGACATGATTTGCTCCATGTGCTGCTCCGTCTCAGTCATCTTTCCTGAGCCAAACTTATAGCCATAGATGAATGGCATCTCTGCCACATGGCTGGCTCCTCCCTTGCGGCTTTTCACGATGGTGTTCTCTGAGTCTTGGTCAAAGTAATACATATACACCTTGCCCTTGCCGGTCTTGCTCTGCAGGTTAGCCCAGGCATACGTTCCCCATGCAAAGGAGCCATCACGGAAAATGTCGGATTGGGCGAAGTAGGTTTCTTCCTCTGTCTTGGCAGGATAGAGACTGAGAACCTGGTCTGCCCAGCTTCCATATATCTCATGGATTCTTTTCTCATAGTCACTTACACTGACAGGGCGGCTAAACATACTTCCTTCGTCGCTGTTGGTTCCTATGATGACATTTACATCATTGTAGTTTCCCTTTTCATAGAGCTTATACTGGTCATCTGTGATGCTGTAGCCATCCACATTAGGCCAGAAGGATTCCATGGCGGTATTCTTCACGATGTCCATGAAAGGAACTTTTCTGAGTTGCTTAATGTTCTTTACTTTAAGTTTCTTTTGAAGTGCCAGTCCGCTTGCCTCTGCTGCTTTAGTTGTGAGCATGCCGGTGTTGCCGTTTCTTGCTTCACCCACTGGCCAGAAAGAACCGCCACTTTCGCTGATGGCTCCTCGGAAGAGTCCCTTGGCAAGGGGAGAGGCGCATAGAATACTTACCGAGATACCACCGGCAGATTCTCCAGCAATGGTAATCTTGTCTGGGTCTCCACCGAAGGCAGCGATATTGTCGTGAATCCATTTCAAAGCCATCACCTGGTCTAGTATGCCATAGTTGCCTGATATGTTCTTGCCAGATTCCTTGCTAAGTTCAGGATGTGCCATGAATCCCAAGGCTCCCAAGCGGTATTCTATGCTACAATAGATGATGCCTTCCTTGACAAAGCTTTCCTGGGTTCCACTATAAGAGCCTGTGAGGAAGGCTCCTCCATGAATCATGACGAACACAGGTAGTTTTTCGTCCTTGTTCTTGGCAGGTGTTTCCACACTGAGGTATAGGCAGTCCTCGCTCATGCCCAGCTCACCACCATTCTGGTTCGGGTCGATGGGCTGTGGTGGACGGTCTCCCCATTTATCTGCTTTGAATACTCCCTTCCAAGGCTTTTTGCTCACTGGGGCTTTCCATCTGAGGTTGCCCACTGGTGCTTCTGCGTATGGGATTCCCTTGTATAGGGCGAATCCTTCATGTTCCACACCTTCAATTTCACCTTGCTCCACTGTTGTTCTTAGCAGTTGGGCGTTAGCTGCCGACAGGCAAAAGAGTGCCAGGGCGGCTGTCAGTAGATGTCTTTTCATTCTCATATTCGGTTATTCCTTAATTCCGCAACACTATTATTAATTAAACTTTTTAAGCACCTGAGCAACAGAAAGTTGCTCAGGATTTTGCTATGTCAGAATTTTCACTTATCTTAGTGTTGCGAAAAGAAAACAAGCAAAACTCTGATATGACATGGCAAAGATACAAATTAAATCTGAGAAACTCACTCCTTCTGGAGGAATATTTTCGGGTCATGGAGCAAAAAGTGCCAGAACTTAGTTTCGTCTCCCGATGTATCGTTTTGTTCCTGGTTACGGAAAAAAGTTGCCATTGTGCCATAGTAAGATGAAAAGAGATCACATTACCTCGTCAACGAGAACTTAATGCTCAAACCGAAATCCTGAGTGGTCGTCGGATAACTACTGCTGGACAGCAGAGGAGTATTGGTCTGACGATCGTAATAGAAACTCATGGTCAGGAGTTTGCTGAACGTATAATCGGCAGAGAAACTCAACTTCAAGGCATTGTTACCACTGCTGGCACTACTTGTCATGGTGGCAATATCACGAACGATGGCAGCCTGCTTGCGGAAACTGAAGTCAAGACGAAGGTTGAGATCGTGATTAGTACCACGCACCTGCTGACTGTTAGAAGATGCATTTCTGTTGTCCTTCTTATTACCCGCCCCTGTCTTAACTTTCAGCTTGCGAGCACCACCCTCAAACAAACTGAAGTTGTTGATGCGATAACCCATACCGATGACCCAATCCTTACTGAGTGCCTCATTGAGCTGCACACTCGTCATACTGAGATTCAGCACACGCGTCTGACGATACTCACCCTTGAGGGTCATGTTGTTATTGAATGTAACGTCCATACCCAGCAATGGAGAGAAAGCCTCATTGATGCTCACCTGCGAAATGTTAAACATACTGCTAGGCGAAGGATTACCCGTAGAAGTATCACTGATGAAGCCCAGACCGTTCATATATTCCTGATAGGTACTGTAACTGTTATAACTGCCTACTGCAAAGATGCTCTTATAAGAATGGTTGATGTTAACACTCTTAAAGTGATCACGGAACCAAGGCAACTTGCCCAAACCGCTATAACGAACCGTCCAGTTAGGCAACAGTCTGCTCAAAGCCGGGAACAGCGAGAGAGAATTGCCACCCATCGAAGTATAAGCATTGAGGAAAGCCGGAATCATCACGTCACCACTATACTGATTAACAGGAGTACGGGATGCATCAAACTTACCTCCACCCAATGCAGAACCCGCCGGATAAACAGTTCCTGCATATTGAGCTTCTACCCTATCACGATAGCCCGCCAGGGAATTGACAAACTTCTCGAAAGTCTTGCTGCGATAACCGCTATTGGCATCACCCATTCCCTCAAAGGCTGTACTCAGTGAGATGGTACTCATCTGGAAAGAACCACTCTGTGTAGTAGGAGTTCCCTCATACATATATTGAATACTCTTCTGGGTAGTCTGGGTGCGGACAGCAGAAAGATCTATCTTCAAGTCCTTCACCGGCTCCAGCGTCATACGCAATTGCAAGTTCTCAGTCTTGCTAGTTGTGGCAGGTGTTGCAACAGAGTCATTGCGGAGCAGCCAGTCATTCTCCCTAGCCTTACCGATATAGTCATCATCCACCAAGCCAAAGGCAAAATCGAGACCAGGCGCCATAGAACCCACCTTTTTCTGTCCGAAGGCATCACCGATACTTGGGGTGAAACCAGGCAGCGTGAGCTGATAGCTGCTGCGATAATTGAAGCTGACATTACGAACCATCATTGCCAATCGCGCCACAGTTTGCCAAGTCTTATACCAACTCTTTTCTTCCAGCGGTTCCTTAGCCAGTACCGAGATCTTGATTTTCTGGGCACTATCCACCTTGGAGATGAGTTTTATCTGATTATTGTCCACCTTTTTATATTTAATAGGGAACAACTTGCCATCAGCAGTCTTGGCAGACACGATAAGACGCTTGCTGTTCTTGCCATGACGGATACTGAGAGTAGTATCAGGCAAGAGCGTGATTTCTTTCTCGAATGCCTTCCTGTTCTTAGGCAATGCCTTTTTAGGATCGGCAGCCAGCTCCTTGGCATCTTTCTTTTTCTTCTCCTTCTCCTGCTTCTTGCGCTCATACTGGCTTCTGGACATCGTGCGATTGAACTTTTCATTTACCTTCTTGAGGAAAGGCACATGATTGTAGAGCTTGACCAGATTGAACGAACCGTTGAGGGTCAACTCGCGATGCGTATTAACGGTATTGCCATAGGAGTTGCCATTCTCATCTTCCATGCCTCGCTCCCAAGAATAGTTGGAACTATAAGAAGCATCGGTGTTCACCCAGTCGAAAACAGGCAATAAGTTGAGCGGCACCTTATAAGATGCAGTAAAACTCTGGCTATAATCGAGCGGAGTACCCCAGGTTCTGACACTATTGAGCACGGCACTTCTATATACAGAATCCTTCCAGGCATGATACTGATCAGCATAAAGATCCGTATTCACATCCGGATATGGCACATCAACCTGTGCATGGGTTGCACTCTGGAAGTTCATGTGAAGATTCTTGGTCAAGTCCCAACGCAGAGCAAATTCACGGTTCCAAAGGAACTGATCGCTGAATGTAATAGGCAATTGCGACTTGGTAAGACTTTCCATATCACGCTCCTGCAATTCATAGGTTTCATGTGTCATCTCGGTATTGAAAGCGAGATTCTGCGGCAACCAGTTCAGTCCGAAACGCTTCAGGATGTCGAGCCACTTGCTCTTGTTCTTGATTTTCTTGAAAGGTTCCCACGACTTATACACAGGAGTCCATGAATAATCCAAAGCCCCTCGCCAGTTGTCTCTCTGCTCACGAACCGTAGTCTCACCGGTAGTATGCTGATGAGCATGACTATAGGTAAACGAGAAGTTGGCTGGGTCGTAAGGCATCGGATGGCGCTTGGTGGCAATCCCAACACGAGCATTGGATACCGAGAAATTGGTTTGCGTAACCTTGGTCACAGCAATATTCTCGATAGAATCGCGCTCCGCCTTCGAGCCGGCAGCATCAAGAGCATCCTTCAGCTCCATATCCGTATCCATCGGATTATACTTAGGCGAAGTCTTCTCCTTGGTGACACTATAATAAACCGGTATGCTGACCTTCGCCTTGTCCGGGAAGAACTTACCCATTTCCAACGAGGTGGTTACGCTATAGGTACCATAGTTGTCGGTACTTCTGCTAGCCACACCGTCTTCCAGACCTCCAAATCCTTCGCTGACATATCTTCCTGTAGCATTGACACTACCGAAATCAGACAGCTGTATATTGAGATTGGCATTGGCAGCCCATCCACCCTTGTTGTTATGTTCCTTCAGGCGGAGTTCATTTACCCAAACTTCACCACTCTTGACATCTCCCGAATGATTACGCACACCAATCATCATGGTCTTCACCTCGCCAAGGCTAGGATTACCCACAATGGTCAACTTATTGTTAGGGTGCTCGCTATCGTATGCTGAGTAAGGTGCCATATAAGAAGCCAAGCCTTGTGCCTTAGCCTTATTACGCTCCTTCTTGAGATTGGTAAAGATGCTGAGAGCCACATCCAGCATATTCTCCTCAGGCCAGACCAGCTTGCGGTCGGCAGGCACATTACGATTGTAATTGCTGCGAGGAGCCGTAAGGGTGAGTGGAATCTCATATTCATAATAGTTATTCTTATAGTCACTACCCAAACGGATGAAGACAGCCAGCTCCCTATCCTTCAGATTTGTGGTATTCTGCTCCAAGGCATTGGCATGGGTAAACATCTGAATACGCTTATACTGACGGAGGTCGAGAGTAGTATTCTTGTATACCGCCTTTGCCTCCCCACTGGTCAGATTCCTGACAACAAGACTCAAAGCCTGCTCGTTGGATTCTACCAGCTGTGGCTGACTAGGATCCTGCTCACGACTGATGCCTGGAGGCAAGACGTAATTGACCGGAGTCTTCTCGGCATTTTCCTCAAGATTTACGGCACTAGCCTCCAAGGTTCCACCAGAAGCTGCACTCAACTGCTGATCATAAGTACGCCATTCACCACGTACCAGGTCGAGCGTTCCAAAGCGCAGAACGATAGGCTTCTTGAAACCCGTAAGGAACATACGCATGAAACGGATACTGGAGAAATCATTGATATTACCTTGTCGGCTCTCAAACTCATCTACAGGAATACGGAACTGATACCAGGTAACAGACGACTTGGTATTATCTCGCCAGGTCTGTGAATATTCTCGCTTGTCCACAATATGGTTGGTACCCACAACAAGATCTTCCGGACGAATACTTACCCTATACTGGAAGTACTTCTCATATTCATTCAACGTATAATCCTGATTGATATCTTCCACATCAGGGGTAGACTTATAAGATGTATCATAACTCTCAGAACGGCTATCACTGTCAGGCGAGTTGCCCTGAGGGTTGTTGATATACTTATAACGCTGCAAGATAGGAGCACGCATCTGATCCCAGTCACTGCCACGGAAATAGTGATAGTCATCACGTGCAGGGTCGGCAAAGATGCTGTCGAATACAGCCTGGTTCACCTTTCCCTGTATCTGGTCGAGATAAGCACTCTTATAGAATTCCTGTTCCTCGGCATCGGTCAGACCGTTGAAACCAACATCCTGCAAAGCACGGCTGCCACTGGTTGTTGCAAAAGCATAGGTTACCGTACTCTGAGTAGGAATCTTACCCCACTGAGTATAAGTAAAGCTCTTGCTGCCATCTACAGGCATACCGCTCTCATAGAACTTCTTACCATCCCGCAGGATATCTTCGCTCACCTCGCCCAGATTGATATAGAAATCTCCACCATATTCATTGGCATCCGGCTGTTCACGGGTATAGAGGAACGGATCAAGCAGCCAGAACTCAATGTATTCAATGTTGGCTTGCTCGAAATCATTGGTATCGAGCTTACGCATCATACCACCCCAATTGAGCTGTGGATTCTTCAATGTACCATCTGATTGCAGGTCTTCCACATTAAAGTTATAAGGACCCGGCTCTGATGGATAGTAAGCCAGGTTGAGCACGCTCAGGGTATTGGTGGCTCCCTGGTAACTGTTCTGCTGGCGCAATGGGAACAGCTCCTTCACATATACTTCACGAACATAGTGATTACTGAGCTGCTTGAGATCGCTCTTGATATGTCCAGGAGTCAAGGAACTGCCTCGACGGGTAAAGAGAGGGTCGATGCAATACCAAGCCAGACGGGAACGGTGGAAACCGCTCGTCAGTCCGGTCTTATCATTATAATCTTCCTTGAAATTGAGCGATGGCACGCTAGAGATAAACCAGGAGGTAGGCGTCATCACATCAATGCCGTTCTTGGTATTTTCGAAGTCATCAATATAGGAAGCATTGTCCTGCGTACCTCCAGCCTCTCCGGCCAACAACTGGGCAAACTCACTGGTAAAGGATATTTGCGATGGTTGGGTAAGATGCAGGAAAGGAATCTTGTCAAGTACATTGGTAAGCCACTGACTCTCCTTCTTCCAATTGAGATTAACACCCCAGAGAGTATTCTTCAATGGCTCAGAACCCATGGAGACCTTCGTCGTAAGCGCCTGTTCGGAAAGATGCTGCAGGGTACCACTCATCTGGAAGTTCTTGGAGAAATCATACTCCCAGTTCACACCAAACATGGTCTTGCGAGTCTGACCATAATCCGTATTACTTTCCAGGGAAACATTGACCGAAGTACCCGCATCAATGATGCTCTGGTTGAGGATGGTAACCTCACCCGCATTGTAATCTACCGAATAGTCAGTACCCTCTATCAGGGTAACACCACCTGCGGTTACTACGACCGACCCCTGTGGAACGTTATAGGCATCCAGGAAAATGACATTAGCTGATGAACCTTTGAACTGACCCACCATCTGATACTTATTCTTTTCTGCAATCTGCCTGGCAACGGTCTTGGTACTGTCATACAGTTCGGTAAAGGCATATTTCTCTGCTGCATCCGCAGCCACTCCGTTCTTGACAAGATAATCACGCATATAACTTCCGAAAGGTTCTACTTTCGGAATAAACACGCGACCATTAGAAACGGTATAGCCTTCTACATAATCGTAGTATCCATTGCTATGTGCCTTGTTGTTGTTATCAAGTCGGTCGGCACCCAACACACGAATGATAGGCGTATTCTTGACTCTCTGTTCCGGGATATAAGACAGATAAACGCCCGTCGTATCGCTCTGGTATTTCACGTCAAGACGGAATTTCTCCTTCTCGATATTAGAGGCAAGATAATACACGTTCTTCATCATCAGGTCCCAGTTGCCCTGCTGAGGGTTACAACTGGTATTCTTGAGCGCCTTGACAAAAAGAGCCTGCTTGGTATCAGTAATATCAGAAGCAAACTCACCCACCTGATAAGTTACACCACCCGATGTATATTCATAGGCCACAGCCAATACCTGATCGGTCTGAATACCCGTCTTCAAAGAAACATAACCCAAGGCAGTATTGACGGAATACTCAGAAGAGCTCAAAAGACGGGCACTCTCCAATTTCTCAAAATCAGCACCTCCAACCAGACCGGCTCCCTCCAGAGTAGCAGCAGCCTGGTCGATATCCCGGGCAGCCACATACTGGGTAGTCATTGCCTGATACTCGGTATTGGCACTGTTAGAAGGCACCTGTCCGGTTGCCGTCCACATCGGATTACTGATTTTAGAAGCTTCGCCAAGATCGGTCAGTGCCACGATATTTCGGGTATTGGCAGTAGTTCCCGACTTATTGGTTACCCAAATCTCCACACGGTTAATCGTAATGCCTGTAACGAGATTAGGCAACTTCTGCATCCATTCGTCATAATGATTCCTGAAATATCGGGAAAGGAAGAAGTGACGATTCTCCTCATAATCGGCAACATTGATTTCAAATGGAGTCAACTGTACGCCGCCCCTGCTGGAAACACTCTTGGATGCACTCTTCTTCTGCGAAGCCACCATCTGCAATTTCAACTTTCCAAACTGCATATCGGTTCTGACACCGAAAAGGCTGCTGGCTCCCTTGATAAGCGAAGAATTGCTGGGGAAAGACACATTACCAGCCTCCACAAGCTTGATAATCTCGTCTTCCTTACCATCATACTTCAGTTTCATGTTCTGGGCATCATAATCCAGCGTAGCATCCGTGTTATAATTCAGGTTCATATTCACCTTATCACCCACCTTACCATTCACGTTGAGATTAATCTTCTCATCGAAGTTCATCATCGTGGTTTTTCGGTTGCGGATAGGCAAAGATGGATTATCGATGCTCTTCTTGTTCATACCCAGTTTCAGCTCGGCAGAACCCTGTGTCCTGACACGGATACCACCAGGTCCGAAAATCTTCTCAGCAGGTCCCAGGTCGAAATGCATATCAGAGAAATCGAACTTCTCCTTACCCTTGGTCTGATAAATTTCATCATTCTTCTTACGGAAGAAAGCACTTCTTTCATTCATCTCAGTCCAGGAGTTATATTCTTCCGGAGTAAGCATGATAGGAGCCGAGAGCCAGGTATTGCCCATACGATTTCCGATAACGAAACGGTTGAGCGTATCGTTATAGACCACATCATACTTCATGTTGTCCGGGCGCTGCAAGTCGAGCGGACTCTGATAGAGGTCGCTGAGTGAATAAGGCTGGGTAAGCTGAATCTTCCAACGGGTATTCAGCAAAGAATCAGGAATGGTATCATCCTCCACCTTGAAGGGTTGGGCAGAAACAGAAATTTTGCTGCTCTTTCCTTTATCCTGTGCCCCATTCTTTGCTTGCTTATCCAGCTGTTTCTGCTGAGTATTAACCGGATTCTGAGTTCTTTTACGGGTACGGTTATCCTGCAAATAAGGCATGACAAGAGCATAGCTGAAGGTAGAAACCATCAGCCAGAACAGCAACAAATATATTTTTCCCTGCCTCATTTACAGATGCTAAATTCTTTTTCCTGACATTTAATTTTCTCTCTTACCGCAACTACTTGATTTGCTTCAGAGCCAACTTCACAACCTGCTCAACCGGCAAATCTGGCTGAGCCTTCAAGATGTCGACAACCACCTTGGCAGAAGGAGCCGGAGAGAAACCAAGCATGGTAAGGGCACTCACAGCCTCATCCTTCACATCATTGTTCACCATCACAACATTGCCTCCGTTGGCAGGGAGCTCATCCGCGATGCCCAGACTCACAATCTTATCCCGCAAATCGAGAATGATGCGCTGGGCAGTCTTGAGTCCGATTCCCTTTACACCCTTCAACATCTTGTCATTGCCCGATGAAATCACGTTGCACAGTTCACTTGGAGACAAGGATGAAAGGATCATCCTCGCCGTATTTCCACCCACACCCGATACGGTGATGAGCAGACGGTAGAGCTCACGTTCCTGCTTGGTAGCAAAACCGAAAAGGGTGAAAGAATCATCTCTTCCACCAGCCACCAGCACCTCGTGAACATAGAGTTTCACTTCCTGCTTGCCCTGGATGGCAGTATAGGTATTAAGCGAGATATTGAGTCCATATCCCACTCCTGCTGTTTCTACTACAGCCATCGCTGGAGTCAGCTCGGTCAAATCGCCATGAATATATTCTATCATATCTAATTATCTCCACATTAATTATAATAATATATATTTAAACGGCAAAATGCTCCATATATTGTATCAAGCGAAAGCCAAAGCTAAGATTCACATAAAATCACGAAACTGAAAGGAATCCATTCAAGAAGTCTTACAAATCCCCCTTTATTCTACCTAAAAATCATGATTTTATAACCTTTTGCAACTTTTATGAGTTAAAAATCTATTAAAACGTCACGTATTTCAAGAAAAAGCTATACTTTTGCAACCGGAAATAGATATCATGCGGAAATATATCCGCAAAAACTAACCCTTAAGATAGTTGGAAGATAAGACAATAACTATCATAAGATAGAGTTTAATATATAAAAAGGTAGATTTTTAAACAGAAACAACAATAAAATAAAAGAAATAACAGATGAAAAAGTTTAGAGCAGCCGTAGTAGGTTACGGCAACATCGGTAAGTTTACAGTAGAGGCTCTCGAAGCAGCTCCTGATTTCGAGATTGCAGGTATCGTTCGTCGCCAGGGTGCTAAGGACAAACCAGCTGAGTTGGCTAACTATGAGGTAGTAGATGACATCACCAAGTTGAAAGATGTAGATGTTGCTATCCTCGCAACTCCTACACGCTCTTGCCCTGAGTATGCAGAGAAGATCGTTGCACTCGGCATCAACACCGTAGATAGCTTCGATATCCACACCAGCATCCTCGACTACCGCACCAAGCAGATGGAGAACTGCAAGAAGGCTGGCAAGGTAAGCGTTATCTCTGCCGGCTGGGACCCAGGTTCAGATTCTATCGTACGTGTATTGATGGAAAGCTTGGCTCCAAAGGGCTTGACATACACCAACTTTGGTCCTGGTATGAGCATGGGTCACTCTGTATGCGTTCGTGGCAAGAAGGGTGTAAAGGAAGCGCTCTCTGTAACCATCCCATTGGGTGAGGGTATCCACCGCCGTATGGTATATGTAGAACTTGAGGAAGGCGCCAAGCTTGAGGATGTAACAGCCGAAATCAAGGCTGACCCTTACTTCGCTCACGATGAGACTCACGTATTCGCCGTAGCATCAGTAGATGATGTAAAGGATATGGGTCACGGTGTGAACCTCGTTCGCAAGGGTGTATCTGGCAAGACTCAGAACCAGCGCTTCGAGTTCAACATGAGCATCAACAACCCTGCCCTCACCGCTCAGGTCTTGGTTAACGTGGCTCGCGCTTCATTCCGTCTCCAGCCAGGTTGCTACACTATGCCAGAGATTCCTGTCATCGATATGTTGCCAGGTACTCGTGAGGAAATCGTAGCTACACTCGTGTAAAGACATTGAACTTTGAGCTTGGAACATTGAACTTTATGATTAGTTTTACTGGTTCAAGTTCAAAGCTCAAAGCCAAAAGCTCAAAGTTCAAAGCTCAAAGCCCAAAGCTCAAAGTATAAAGTTCAAAGCTCAAAGTTCAAAGTATAAAGGCTCGCAAGAAATAAAAACTTCTTGCGAGCCTTTTTTAGTATCTTATGTCTTGAGCTCAAGACATAAGCTTGAATACGTTTTCACGCTTTACTTAACGTCAGTTGCACCCTGACCAGCAATCAATGGCCAACCTGGGTTCTGGTAAACTACAGATGTGGTAAGATCGGTCTGATCACCTGCAGCTGTCTGACGGAACACGCTCTGTGCGATAGGAGACAGATAGTGAGCAGGAGTAAAGTGATAACCATCAAATACCTGATTGTTAACCTTAGAAATCTGGTATGGCCGGATGTAGTCACCACTAATGGTCTTATCACTCATATTACCCTTACCACCTTCAACATCAACCTTAGCGAGGTTAGTTGTGCCATCGAGCCATGTACCCTCGTAAACAGTACCCCAGTACTTCATACCTTCAATCTGGTAACCATTTACCTGATCGCAAGCACGCCAACGGATTAAGTCCTCCCAACGGGAAGCCTCACCGATGAACTCATCACGACGCTCACGACGGATGTTGTAAGTAGTAGCATCAACCAACTGACCGTGAGAGTAAGCACCGAAGTCCCACTTAGCCTCCTCCTGCATGTTGGTAGCAGCGATGGTCTTGTTGTAATCAGGATCTACCTTGGCACGGGTGCGGAGAGCACGCCAGTACTTATCAGCTGTAGCGTCGATGGTATTGTTCTTCAACCAGGAAGCCTCCATGTAGTTGAGGAGAGCCTCTGTACCACGGAATACAACGCTACCACTCTCACCGTAGTCGTGATTGAGTCCCTGCTGGGAATCATAGTTTTTACCCTTCTTCACAGCGAAACCTGTCACCATACGAGTCTCGTTGTTGCCCTTTACTGTCCATGAGAGGTCGGTTGGAACAGCACCCTCACTGGTGTAGTTCTCGATAGATCCATCCATCTTGGTGAAGAGCTGGATGCGAGAATCGCGATTCTGCAAGGTAGCCTTCACACCCTGGTTTTCCCAAGTTGGGTCGTAGCCTGAGCCGGCAGCGTAGATAGGCAAACCATTGCGCATGAGGAATGAGTTGACGAGGCCACGTGTCCAACCTGTACCACCGCCGTTGCGCTGCAACTGCATCTGCACGTTGTGGGTAACGTTAGCCTTTGCCTTATCAAAAGCACGATACATCAACACCTCGCTATAGCCGCTCATATCCTTGTCACAGAACATGGTGTAGTAAGGATTGAGACTTGCCAAGCTAGCATTCTGTCCCTCTGGAGTATCCGTATTCTCTACAAGGTTGTCAACGAGCTTATCACCCAATTCCTTAGAAGACTTCATAGCCTCATCGAGGAAGTGGTTGATGGAAGAATCGATGTCAAAGCCCTGGATATCCTCAGCCTTACCTGGCCAACCTGGACCACCTGGCACAAACGCAGTACCCTTGTGATACTTCTCCCATGTAGCCTCGAAGAGGGCTGCACGTGAACGGAGCAGAAGGGCTGCATCGCGAGAGATGCGGTTCTTGCCACCAGGAGCTGATTCCTGCAGAAGACCGAGTGCCTTGTCAAGGTCGTCGAGAATCTGCTGAGCTACCTTATAACGTGGCTGGCGCTTGGAAGACGCAACGAGAGTTTCCTTGTCATCAGGAAGCGCATTGAGCACGATAGGGAAATCACCCAAAGACTGCAACTTGTCCAAATAAAGGTAAGCACGGAGGAAGTATGCCTCACCAATGTAGTGGCGTACCTGAGCCTCAGCACCACTAATCTGCTTAGCCTCGAATTTTGGCAGTACCTGATCCAGGAAATAGTTCACCGAGCGAATGTTACCGAAATCCCAAGCACCACCACTCTGACCTACTTTCCAGTTTCCAGGAACCCAACGGCTAGAATAACCGGTTCCTGCCTGATTATCGGTATCGTTATCGTAAGCAAAGGTACTCATACCATATTTACCCGGTTCAATACTTGTCAATACACCATAGAGATTCACGGTGTAGGCAGCCAGGTCGTCTGCGCTAGTAAAGAAAGACTCAGGTGTCACGTTGCTCTCAGGCTCCTTGTCAAGATAGTCATCGCAACTTGTCAGACCGAGCGTCGCGCCCAATAAGAGCATTGAAATATATTTAATTTTCATAAATTGTTTCCTTTCTATAATCTAAAGATAAGTTAGAATGTTACACTAAGACCGAATGAGTAGGTTCTAGACAATGGATATGCCTTACCAATCTCATGGCCATAACCTGCTCCAATCAGCTCTGGATCACCAGCCTCTGTGAAGTTAGTGATGGTGAAGAGGTTCTCTCCAGATACGAAGAAGCGAAGATTCTCAATATAAGCCTTGCTTGTGATTGACTTTGGCAAGGTGTAACCGATGGTGAGGTTCTTCAAACGGCCATAAGCAGCATTCTGCAAATAGCGGGTCTGAGTCTGGATGTTGCGGCCACCACCCCAGTCTGCACGTGGGTAGTATGCACCCCTATTGTCCTCACGCCAGTAATCCTCATGGAACTTGAAACCGGTAGACTGCCACTTACCCTGACCGATAGCGCCCCAGAATACGGCACCACCTGCTGCGTAGTCACGCTTGAGGGTTCCCTGGAAGAATACCTTGATATCAAAGCCCTTCCAAGCTGCATCGAGGTTCAAGCCGAAGTTATAGCGAGGAGTAGAGTTACCGATGATGCGTCGGTCGCCAGATTTGTCGGCTGTACCCTCACCACCATTGATCTTGCCGTCGCCATCGAGGTCTTTATACATGATGTCACCAGCAGTCCAGCCACTTCCGAGTGCGCTCTGGTCAACCTTTGCGAGATGATCATCCATCTCTTTCTGGCTCTGTGCGATACCGATTGTGGTATAACCCCAGATGTCTCCGAGCTTAGCACCAGCATAGTATGAACCGAGCTTCTTAGATGGGTTAGGATACTTGTCAATGACCACCTGGTTATCACTCAATACGAGAGATGCACCATAGCTTACCTCACCGATTACGTCACGCCAGCCAATCTGGAGATCCCATCCCTTAGATGTCATATCAAGGTTGTTCACCTTTGGAGGATTGGCACCGAGGATAACAGGCAACTCAGGAGCAGGACCTACCATATCGAATGTCTTGCGCTGATAGTAGCCGAACGATCCGGTCAAGCGGTTATTGAAAGCACCCCAGTCGAGACCGATTTCCCATGTACGGCTCTTCTCCCATGTAAGAGTAGAAGAGACGAGATCTGGCTGTTTAGCGATATTTGGCTTAACGCCATTGATCAACCAGTTGCCACCCTGAGAAGAGAAGCCGATGGTTGGATAGAAAGGATACCAATTATCAGTATTCTGGTTACCCAACTGACCCCAAGAAGCACGGAGCTTCAATGTGTTTACGTAATCAGTCAATGGCTCCCAGAACTTCTCACGGGCAATGTTCCAACCTGCAGAGAATGATGGGAAGAAGTTCCAGCGGTTCTCGCGGAGGAAACGTGAAGATCCATCATAACGGAGGTTAGCCTCGAAGAGGTAACGGCCTGCATAGTCGTAGTTGATACGACCGAAGAAGCCGGCTGTAGTCCATGAGTTATAAGCACCACCTACACTTGGCTTGGTGGTTGTTGTATCAAGAGTAGGAAGACCAGACATGATACCGTTCTGCTGTGCCTTCATATTGCGCTGGCGGAACCACTCACTCTGGAAACCACCCATTACCTTCATATTGTGATCGCCAAATGAATGGCTGTACTCAGCAAAGAGGTTAGGGTTGAAATAGTTCGACTTGAACGAATACTCATACACGCTTGATGTTGCGTTGATATCTACGTAAGGATTGTTGTCGCAGTCGTAGGCGTATACGGTCTGCCAGTCACGGTGGTTGAACTGTGTAACAATACGGTAATTCAGCTCAGCATTCAGAGTCAGTCCCTTTACAGGAGTTGCAACAAAAGAAAGCTGCTGTGCGAGACGGTCTGCCTGATTCTTGGCACGGCCACCATTCTGAAGACGTCCGATATAAGACTCTGGCAACCAGTTGCCATTAGGATCGGTAGTTGGCAGAATAGGCCAGTAACGGCACATGTTGTGGAAGAACACATCTGTACCATTGATCAAATCACCAGGAGAATCGAAGTCCTGACGTGAGAAACGGGTATTGTAGGTCATACGCAACCATTTGGTCAACTGAGCGTTGATCTTACCGGTCATGGTATAGCGCTGCATGCTATCATCACCATGACGGAGAAGACCACCACGGTTGAGATAGTTACCTGATACATAGTACTGCAAACGATCATCACCACCATTGATACTCAAGGTATGCTCCTGAGAGAAGCTGGTACCAAACTGCTCCTTGAGCCAGTCAGTATTACCAAGAGGCAAGAGTGGCGTATTATCCCAAACCTCCCAACGGTTGTTGCTGTTCTTGAACATCTTCTGCATGGTAGGATCGCTCTGAGCCTTCTTGATCTGCTCGAGCTTCTCATCTGTAAACCAGACACCGGCACCGCTACCAACAGATGCATCGTTCATGTACTTAGCCCATGTGTAAGAGTCCATCATCTCCGGCATGTTGAGTGGAGAATCGAAACGGAATGAGTTGTTGTAGTTAATAGAAGTCTTACCCTTCTTACCACTCTTGGTAGTAATAAGGATTACACCACCGGCAGCACGTGAACCGTAGATGGAAGAAGCAGAAGCATCCTTCAATACAGAAATGTTCTCGATGTCCTGTGGGTTGAGTGCGTTCATATCGCCCTCCATGCCGTCGATGAGCACAAGTGGAGATACAGAAGAACCGGCACCGATAGTACCTGTACCACGGATATTAAAAGACTTGGTTGAATTAAGAGTACCACCGCTCTCTGGTATAGAGAAATTCATACCGGCTACTGCACCCTGAAGAGCATCAACTACTGAGTTGACTGGGCGAGCGCCGAGAGTCTTGGAATCAACGGTAGAAACGGCACCAGTGAGATTTACCTTCTTCTGAGTACCGAAACCGACAACAACGACCTCGTTCAGGGTCTTGCTGTCTTCCTGCAAGGTTACATTGATGGCACCACCCTTCCATACCATCTCCACTGGTTCGAAACCAATGTAGCTGATACAGATAGTTGCACCACGATTAACATCAGAAAGAGCAAACTTACCATCGAAATCGGTGATGGTTCCACCTTGCTTTCCCTTAACTGTGACTGTAGCACCAATTACAGGCTCCCCTGTAGGGTCGATAATGGTACCAGTGCATTGTCCATCTTTGGACTGATTAGTTTCCTGGATACGAGTTCCCCCATAAGCCTGGGCTGGAGCCATTCCAAGAGCCATAATCATAGTACTTACTGTGAATAGTTGTCTTATCATAAGATAGAGTTTTAAAATTTGTTATTTGGTTTCTTATTTATTACGTTATATTTTTATATTTCAGTTAGCTGGTGCAAAGATACGTTATTTTTTAATACGGTTAAGATTTTAAGGCAACAAATGTCAGTTTTTTAAATCTTTTTAAGTAAAATAGCCCAAAAAACAATCAAAAAAGGCTCGCAAGAGGTGTTTCTTGCGAGCCTTTTGATAAAGAATGTAAAAAAGACACTCTTCGTTATTTATGTGTCATGATATCAAGCACCATATCGTCGGTTGCTCTCATCGCATCGGCACCGATACTTGTAAGATTGTGAATACATTTATCCACATCATCATCTACGATGCCCTCTGCCGATGTCACGCATTTGCCTTCCATCGAAAGAAGAGCGGAAAGCAGGGCGGTACTGACACCCGAAGAAATCTTCAAGGCACAGCTAGGTTTGGCACCATCGCAGATCATACCAGTAAGGTTTGCCACCATATTCTTGACTGAATTGCAGATGCGGGTATAATCGCCACCCATCAGATAGGTGATACCGCAACTGCTGCCCGTACTGGCTACCACGCAACCACATAGAGCTGAGAGTTTTCCCAAGCTCTGCTTGATATAGATAGCCGTCAAGTGACTGAGCATCAAGGCACGGATCATTTCTTCCTCAGTATTCTCATTCTCCAGAGCATATACCACGACAGGGTTGGTAGCACAGATTCCCTGATTGCCGCTACCGCTATTACTCATCACCGGAATCATGGCTCCACCCATACGGGCATCGCAAGCTGAAGCGGTACGGGAGATAATGTGAGAGAAGATGTTATTACCGAAGATACCATGACTCAAAGGGCGATCCATTGTCTTACCGAGACAATGTCCATAGTTGCCCTTGATACTCAGTTCGGCAGCCTTCATATTATATTCCTTGGTCTTGAGGATGAAAGAGATTTCATCAAGCGGAGCTGTTGTTGCAAACTCGTAAACCATAGGGAAATTGAGTTGGATGTCATCATCAGCCTCATCACCGGCAGCACCACCACGCTTATCGAATACCACCTCGCCATTGCGCTCAGCATAAACAAAATTGGTATGCGAACCGGAAATGATAGCTGTAGCCTGAGCATCACCGGCATAGCAGCTCACCTCTATATATAGTTTATCTACATCGCCCTGCTTCAACTTGATGTTGATTTCAGCATTCTTGATATACTGCTTACCCTGCTCCAGACTGTCAGGAGTCAAGTCCTTGAGAACTTCAAGTTCATACTCCGGCTTTCCGATAAGGGCACCGAGCGATACGGCAATAGGCAAGCCTATCATACCAGTACCGGGAATACCCACACCCATCGCATTCTTGAGCATGTTTGGACTCAAGAGTACTTCGATGCGATCAGGGCGTTTGCCCAGAGTAGTGGCAGCCTTAGCTGTACAGAGCGCCACAGCCATCGGTTCGGTACATCCGATGGCAGGCACAACTTCCTTGTTGACGAGCGCGATGATGCGCTCACGCTTATTTTTCTCTAACATAATATAAATAGGTATTAGTCTTCCAACTGGAACAAAGGATCGTCTGGAGTCAACATGGTTGGCTTCTGGTCGAATTCCTTCAGAAGCTGCTCAGAGGCATACTTCTTGTTTACTACCAGGCGGAACATGTACTCGTTGAACCAATCGTTGGTCATGATGAAGCAACCGCCAAAACCATTGTCAGCACCCCAGCTGTTCTCTACCTTCCACTTCACAGGCTTGCCTGCTGCATCCAAATCAACGGCTGTCAAAGTCATGGCATGAGTAGAACCGCTATCGAAAGTAGCGATACGGTCAGCCTTGTTCATTGGGAATGTAGTATTGAAGAGGCTGCCATAGTCGAAGTTGTCAAGAGCCAGATAGCCACGCTTTCTGTCGAGCTGCTTGCCCACATCATAGCTTGAATACATCTTATGACCATCCTTCAGGGAAGCGATAGCGAGCTGGGCTATCTCCTCCATAGGCAGGTTCAGGTACTTCCAGTTATGACCATCGTAGGTATGACGGTCGTATTCTACCTCGTATGTCTTGTGATAAGGACGGCGTGGGTCGTTCATCACCATGATGAAGGTGCCGTTGAGATCCTTACCAACCGTCTCCTCATAGAAACTCTTAGGAGTATACTTCTTAGCCTCACCAATCTGCTTGCCATCCTTATCACGGAAAGCATAAGTGAATTCCTTTACAGGCTCGCCCAAAGTAAGGCTGAGCATGCGATAAACCTGAGCCAGCATTTCGGTCTTACGAGCCTGAATAGCAGCAGTTTTCTTTCCCTGAGCTACCATCTTGCGGAGTTCCAGACCATACTCACGGAGCTTGCTGCTGATAAGGCGGCTCATCTTGGAAGTATTGTTGCTGGAGAAAGTCTCAGGCTGAGCACTCATAGGCACGAGACCATATTTGCTAGCCAGGTCGGCAACGCCACAGAAAGTACCACCGTCGTTGAGAGGGTTCTTGAAGAAGAACTGCACCTGAGGATCCTCGATGCTCTTCTTACCGAGGTCGATGACACCCTGAAGCATGAGGTTAGCCTTCTCCAACTGGTCGTAGAAGAAGAGATAATCCTGAGAATACTCCACCACTCTACCCTGCTTGTCGTTGACAGCAAAGTTGGAACGGAGCACATTGAAGCCGCTAAACATCCAGCAACGGCCCGAACTCTTCTGATTATGAATGCTCTGAGAAGGAGTCTCGATGCTGAAATGGGTATCTACAGGAGCCTCATTGGCATGATTCTTTACCAGGTCATCGATATTGTTGTTAGCAACAGCATTAAAGAGAGCCTTGTGTGCAGCACATGCATGGTTCTTCTCCATCTGCTGAAGAGCAGACTGACTGATGCCGCCCCCCTTGGTCTGCGCCATCATAGACATGGAAGCCATCAGCATGGCTCCAATCAGTAATACGTTTTTTCTCATAATCTTTTATATTTATTTGTTTCTTTGTGCAAAAATAACACTATTTTGCGTACTTTCCAAACTTTTATGCTGAAAAATGCGAAGACGCTTACGAATGAAAGCTATTTTCTAAAAAAACAAGTTAAATTTTTCTTAATTAAAAGGAGTTCTGCAAATACATTACGGTTTTTTATTATATTTGCAAGCGAAATACTAAGCCAAAATTACGATAGTATCGTATTGGCTACACATTGTATAACAACAAACAACAAACCTATGATTGGTAAAGTAAAAATCCGATGCCTATTTTTGTTGGCATGGCTTGCAAGATGACAACAAATATGGGCTCATTGAAAATCATAGTAGAACCCCTAAAGGACATAAAACAATGGAAAAGTATATAATTATAACCGAATTCGGAGATCAGCAAGATATAAGAGTGGGACTAAAATCTTGTAAAAACAAGTACAATCTTCTACTCTGTTGGGCAAAACATCTTTCTTATCCTTATATTGGTATTAAATCCAAGACGAAACTTATCGAAGATATAAAATTTGATTTGCGCGAATTTAAACAATATGTTATGAATGCCAGAAGTTATATGACGAATTTTTATCATGAATCATATCTAGTAAATGGCATCCATATAGAACTGTATATCGTTAAACGTGAGCAAAATTGCGATTCTTCATTTTTATTTAAAATATTTGTTTTTTATAAGAATTGGGATTTCCTAGTGGAGAAAGAATACAACTCCCCATTTGATGCTTTAGTTGATAGCATAAACATAATACAATGGAATGAATTCTCACAAGAAGAGAAAAATGAGTTTGAAAAGGTTCTAAAATCGACAAGCCATGTAAATTGCGTTATTCGCAATTTGGTTTGGAACTTAGAATGTTCCATACTTGGCAACAGTTTAAAAGTATATATAGTGAAGTCATGAAAAAGATATTCTTTATAGCACTCAGCATCATACTCTCCGCTCCAACATTCGGAGCGGATGATAATCATCGTGATTACTCCCCAAAATAACTGTTGCAGGAAAGACTATAACAACGGCAGGCTTGGCTACTAGTACAGCAGGCTATGTCATGATGGCTAACTCCAACAGCAACAAGGCGCAAAGGTACAACAGAGGAAAGAATGAATTTTAAAGGTGAAAACCATAGTAGAAACTCTAAAGGACATTAACAATGGAAAAGTATATAGTTATAACAGTGTTCGGAGACAAGCAGGACATTAAAGTAGAAACTATCGCTTGTAAGAATGAAGAGAATTTATTGCATTGTTGGGCAAGAAGAATTTCTTATCCTCGAATTGGTGTAAAATCAAAAGAGAAACTTTTAAAGGAAATTAAATATAAATATCGTGTAGATGAAGACGATGAAGGACTAGTTCTAATTAATGATACGCAAAATCTTTATGATGATTTTTATTCGGTAAATGGCATATTTATTACAATATATGTTATTAAAGTTAGAAAATTTGTAGTATCGTCTAGTTCTTATGCAATGTTGGTTTTTTATAGGGGATGCGATTTCCTAGAAGAGAAAAAATACGCTTCTCCCCTAGCTGCTCTTATTGATTGCTTAAATATAATTCTTTGGCAGGAATTCTCAAAAGAAGAAGAAACAGAAATCAAAAGAATTGTAAGTTCTGCAAGTCATGTAAATTGCCTTATTCGCAATTTGGTATGGAACTTCGAATGTTCCATACTTGGCAACAATTTAAAAGTATATATAGTGAGGTCATGAAAAAGATTTTATTTATAACACTCAGCAGCATACTCTCCGCTCCAACATTCGGAGCGGATGATAATCATCGTGATTACTCCCCAAAGTCACTAGAGGCAGCTGCCTTTGACAGAACATCCACCATTCCTGTGGGCAACTATACTGGCAGCCTGGCTTTCTCTATAAAAGATAATAAGGGTGAAAATCATAGTAGAAATCAGAAGGGGAATCGCTAATGAAAAAATATTTATTTTTAACAGATTATCAAACAGGACTTATTGTGAAAACAGAGATATTAGAAGCTGAAAATGAGAAAAATGTAGTGTTAAAATGGATAAAAACATTGCGTTTTCCTTATATAGGTCCTGTTGCTCGTAAGAAGATACAGGAAGAATATCTTACTGGGGTTGAATCTTCCGCTTGTATTCGTAGAATGCAAGGGCTTCATTGTATGTTCTTTTTCCAAAATAACAGAATAATTGATGCACATTTTTTGGATGTATCTTCCATTTTACAAGGAAGTACTGAATCTAAACGTAATTTAATTATTGCGTATTTCAAAGGTGGAATTTATATTTCCAAAAGCAAAGCAGAATTGCCATTAACCACAATATCACATTGGGCAAAATACTTATCTTGGCACTATTATTCTAAAGAAGAACGTGCCGAAATCAGGAAGAACATTTATAATATTAAAGAATTAAATGAAACTTTAAAAGACTTAGTTTGGAACTTCGAATGTTCCATACTTGGCAACAGTTTAAAAGTATATATAGTGAAGTCATGAAAAAGATATTGTTATAGGTCGTGCAGGAAGTTCGAGTTTCCCTAAGATGTGAGGAAATGACTCGCATAGCTAACGAAAGAGAGGAACATCGGCTTATGCTGAAGGCTTCGTTACGCTCTATCGATTAAGGAATAAAGATAAGAGCTGGGGGATAGGCATCTTTACGAGTTGGAAAGAGCTTCTTACCATGTCGGAAAGAGTATCTTCTCGGGTTGGAGAAAGTATCATTCCGGGTGCTAGGAAGTAACTTCTCCATTGTTGCCACTAGGCTCGGCAGACCTGCTGAGCCTAGTCAGCAGGTCTGCTGACTGCAGTCGGCACCTCTGTCGAGCCTAGTGGGAACACCTTGTTGTCGTACAACTACTGGTGCGTCCATTTGGAGCTTATGCCAATCCATGGAAGCTCTCGTCATCATTCGATAATAGCAGTTCTTGCCAGTACTCAACAAGTCATAATATGATTTCTTGTATATAGAGTGAATACTTTCACTTGCTATGCGAAACAGACACAAAGACAGGATTAGTTGAACGGCAGGAATACCAGCTTCTTTCTCCAAAGATAGCCTGCAGAGGAGATGACCTAGTCCAAAACGGGTAAAAAGTGCCATTAAATTGATTCGCAAGGAACTTTTAACACTTAATATGTTTGATAACTCAGAAAAATTGCTTAATTTTGCATTCATAACAGATACTCTTTAAATCGTTGTTTTTTTGTTCTTTAGCGATTACAAAGATACAACTTTTTATTTTTATTTAGAAACTGTTATTTTTACCCCATTATTTTGGGGTGGGAAACTTTAATAAAGAAACTATCTAATCATATAAATGTATGGAAAAAATAAAACTTGTATTAGGTATTTTATTGGGATTTACTCTTTCATTTTTTAATGCTTATTTGCTAAAAAAAAGTACAACAAAAACGGATGAGCAATACATTGTTACCAATAGCAGAGATGTATTCATATTGGATTCTGTAGAATTTAAACTTACCTCAGACTCTGTTCTTCTATATGGAAACGAAGATTCATATACGGAACTCTTATATCATTATGGAAGTATTCATAATGGTTCTAAAGAACTCTTATATTATGCATTAATCATGGCAGACAAATATTCTTATCCCGAAGCTTCTTATAATATTTTCGGCGCTATTAAAGATTTTAAAAAGAACAACACTTTATTATTGTCTGAAATGATGAGATATTACTTATTGTATGGGGCAAAAAACGGAAGTTCAAGTTCTTGTTTTCAATTAAAGGAATATTACGAAAAAGGAATATTATTCGAAAGAAATCAGAGAAAAGCAAAATTCTATGAGAATAAGATAAACGAAATTTATAAGATAAAATGGACAAAATAAGAAATATGCATAATATTGCCTTAGGCATCATTATAGGTTTGTTCTTGGGGGGAATTTTTCAAGCACGCCCTAAGTTTGAATGGAATTTGGGAGTAAAGCAACCAGTCGTCCCTCAATGGAATATAAACAAGATAAAATCTGCAATTATTAAAGAGAAGAGCATAAAAGATTATGAATTACTTAAAGAATTATCTGGCGGGCATTAAAAAAAAGAAGACATTTTCTATGGCTTACTTATGAATGAATACCACCCTAACGATACCACTTACAAAGACCTAAGAAATGTCTTGGTTGAAATCTACAATATCCCTCCAAAAGATACCATCACTTTGATGTGGGTTAAAAAACTTGATGAAATGTACAAAAACAACAAATAGTGTTCTCTAAATTAATATTAAGTATTTAATAATTAGATATTTATAACACTTTTAATTTGGCTGTTTCACTAAAAATTAGTATCTTTGTCATGTTAAAGAGAATAATTATGAAGTATAGTTCACAATATAACCCCCTTACTTTAGATTTGTTCAAATCATCTTTCGATGATCTGAACAAGACCAATCGTTGGGTGATTCTTGGTGATAAGGTTCCATGGGCAGAAGTTGAAAAGACTTATAATTCTCGCCTTGGCAACAAATATAAGGGAGCAGGCTATGCCATGATGGCTAACTCCAACATCAACAAGGTGCAAGGGTACAACAGAGGAAAGAATGGATTTTAAAGGTGAAAACCATAGTAGAAACTCTAAAGGACATAGATAGATGTACATTATATTAATAGATATCAATCAAGGACAAAAAGTTGCATTTTTTTCCTCGGAAGTAACAGATAAAAAGGAGGCTATTCTTTCTTGTGTTTCTAAAATCAGATTCCCAAGATTAGGAATAAAGAGTATTTCTAAAATAAAAAAATATTTGATTTACAATCCATATAAACTTTACAACATAACAAAATTACGTGGAGTATACAATGTTTATTATATTTCACTTACTATAAATGGAGTAAACATTGATGCAAATATTATAAAAACGAAAAAAGGCAATACAGATGCTACATATACAATAGTTGCTTACTTTAAGGAAGGAACTTATATTAGCCAAAATAAGAATATAGCCTCTATTTGTGCAATAAAACATTGGGCAAGATACTTATCTTGGCACTATTATTCTAAAGAAGAACGTGCCGAAATCAGGAAGAACATTTATAATATTAAAGAATTAAATGAAACTTTAAAAGACTTAGTTTGGAACTTCGAATGTTCCATACTTGGCAACAGTTTAAAAGTATATATAGTGAAGTCATGAAAAAGATATTATTTATAGCACTCAACATCTTCCTCTCCGCTCCAACATTCGGAGCGGATGGTAATTATAAGAAAACAAAAATATACAAAACGATATAAAAAAAAGAGAAAAATACTTAGGAATATGATAGTGATGAACAATAAAATGCTAGTTAAGCTTAATAAGCAAACTATTAATTATCCAAGATTAAATAAAAAACTTTCAAAAATCTTGGATGAAGGAGTAATATGGGTTAACAATTGCTATATTCTGCAATATTTCTATAAAGTGAATCAGCACTATTCTTTAGAAAACTTTGAAGATTATACTGCATACGAATGCTTCATGAATGGTTTTCATGTTGAGGATTATTGCGTTGGTAATACAATTCAATATGCTTTTAGTTTCACGAATAAATTGGCTAGAATATTACAAGGAAAATGTAAATTCAAAATAATACTTTCTGTCAACAACCAAAATTGTTGTCACATTACTTTTCATTCACTTCATAATGAAGAAACGGAATGGGTAGTTATGGAACAATTGGATTCTTATTCAGAAAGTATCGCTGTTTTTATGTAATCCGCTCAAATAATTGTAGTAAAGCCCTAAAGAATTAGACTGTTTACGTATAAGAAAGGCATATTGTTCAAAATGTCTAAATTACAGTAGAACAAATAACAACTACAATGATTTTTATCAGTCTGCTTTTATCGTCTCATTCACATGGCATCTACATACTCTACATTTCCGTTAACGGACAGCAATTCTCTGAAAAGTTCATCTACAAGTAATCAACTATGAGTAGAAAAATACAAAGAATTATCGGAAAAACCGAAAATATTGCTTCAAAAGTGCTTTATATAGGAAAAAAGCATTATCTTTGCAGAAGATTTTCACAAAGAAAACATGGACAAGAACAAGTTTAGTCTATTAAGTAAAATAAAATACCCAGAAGATTTGCGAAAGTTGAGTATTGACCAGCTGCCGCAAGTTTGTAAAGAGTTAAGAGAAGACATTATCGACGAGGTTGCTGTAAATCCTGGTCATTTTGCCTCCTCTCTTGGCGTGGTTGAAATAACCGTAGCCCTACATTATATCTTCAACACCCCTTACGACCGTATCGTATGGGATGTAGGACATCAGGCTTACGGACATAAAATCCTGACAGGTCGCCGCGACAACTTCTGTACCAACCGCAAGTTGCACGGCATCCGTCCATTCCCTACTCCTTTAGAAAGCGAATACGATACCTTCGCCTGCGGACATGCGAGCAATTCCATTTCCGCAGCACTCGGTATGGCTGTTGCTGCAAGAGAAACTGGAGAAACCAACCGTAACATCGTTGCTGTCATCGGAGACGGTGCGATGAGTGGCGGACTGGCTTTCGAGGGGTTGAACAACGTTTCAAGCACCCCGAACGATATGCTCATCATCCTCAACGACAACGATATGAGTATCGACAGGGCCGTAGGTGGTATGGAGAAATACCTTCTCAATCTGGATACCAATGAAACCTATAACAGGCTCCGTTTCAAGGCTTCACAGTGGTTACACTCCAAAGGTTATCTGAACGAAGAGCGCAAAAAGGGAATTCTACGTCTGAACAATGCGCTGAAGTCTGCATTGAGCCATCAGCAGAACATCTTCGAAGGAATGAACATCCGATATTTCGGTCCGTTCGACGGTCACGATGTCAAGGAAGTGGCGAGAGTTCTGAAACAGCTCAAGCAGATGAAAGGTCCTAAGCTGCTGCATCTGCATACTACCAAAGGCAAGGGTTATGAACCGGCAGAGAAGAGTGCCACCATCTGGCATGCGCCGGGCAAGTTCGACCCAGAGACAGGTGAACGTCTGATCAAGGATACCAGCAACCAGCCGCCAAAATTCCAGGATGTCTTTGGCGAAACCTTGCTGGAACTGGCTCAAAAGAACCAAAAGATAGTAGGTGTGACTCCAGCCATGCCTACAGGATGCTCTATGAACATCATGATGAAGGCGATGCCTAACCGTACTTTCGATGTGGGTATTGCAGAAGGACATGCCGTCACCTTCTCTGGAGGTATGGCGAAAGATGGACTGATTCCTTTCTGCAACATCTACAGTTCGTTTGCACAGCGTGCCTACGACAATATCATCCACGATATGGCATTGCTCAATCTGCCAGTAGTCATCTGTCTGGACAGAGCAGGACTGGTAGGCGAAGACGGTCCAACTCATCACGGTGTCTTCGATATGGCAGCCCTCCGTCCGATACCGCATCTTACCATCGCTTCTCCTATGAACGAACATGAGTTGCGCAACCTGATGTATTCAGCCCAACTACCAAACCAGGGCAGCTACGTAATCCGCTATCCAAGAGGAAACGGTGTGCTGGTAGACTGGCGCAACCCGATGGAAGAAATCAAGACCGGTACCGGCAGAAAACTAAAGGATGGAAAGGACGTGGCTGTGCTCACCATCGGTCCTATCGGAAATGATGCAGCCAAGGCAATCGCCGAAGTAGAAACAGAAACAGGCATGAGCGTAGCCCACTACGATATGCGCTTCCTGAAACCTCTCGATGAAGACATATTAAAAGAGGTGGGAGAAAAGTTCAGCCGCATCGTTACCATCGAAGATGGAGTAAGGATGGGTGGAATGGGTTCTGCCGTACTCGAATGGATGAACGATCACGACTATCAGCCTCACATCACCCGAATGGGAATACCAGATACCTTCGTGGAACATGGTACTGTGGCAGAACTGAGAGAAATCGTGCATCTGGATAAAGATTCAATCAAAGAAGCAATAAAGAAATGAAGATTATCATAGCTGGCGCATACGCCATAGGTACACACTTGGCGAGACTGCTGTCTCGCAGCAATGAAGAAATCACACTCATTGACGAAAGCGAAGAGCGACTGGCAAGCATCGGCTCAGACTGTGACCTGCTCACGATGGTAGGAAAGCCTACCAGTCTGAAGATTCTGCGTGATGCAGGAGCCGACTGTGCAGACCTTTTCATTGCTGTCACCCCAATAGAGAGTACCAATATCACAGCTAGCATCCTTGCCAAGAACCTGGGTGCCAAGCGTACTGTAGCCCGTGTTGACAATCCAGAATACATGGAGCCACAAGCACAGGATTTCTTCAAGGACCTGGGCATCAGCAAGCTCATCTATCCAGAGATGCTGGCTGCAGTAGACATCAATAACGGTCTGAAAATGAGTTGGGTTCGCCAGCGCTGGGATGTGCACGACGGAGCGCTCGTCATGCTCGGCATCAAGCTGCGTGAAGGATGCGAAATCCTCAACGAACCGCTCAAGAACATCAGCGGTCCTAACGACCCATACCACGTGGTAGCCATCAAGCGAGGCAGCGATACCATCATCCCTGGTGGTAACGACGAGCTGAAGCTCTACGACCTCGCCTACTTCATGACAACCCGCAACTATATTCCATATATCCGCAAGATTGTGGGCAAGGAACATTATGTAGACGTGAAGAACGTGATGATCATGGGTGGCGGACGCACTGCCGTAAGAGCCGTCAAGAAGATGCCGGAATACATGGAGTGCAAAATCATCGAGAAGGATGAAAACCGCTGTGAATATCTCAACGACATTCTGGACGAGAACAAGACCCTGATCATTCATGGTGATGGACGAGACATCCCATTGCTCACCGAAGAAGGAATCAGAAGCACCCAGGCATTCGTTGCCCTGACCGGCAATGCAGAAACCAATATCCTGGCTTGTCTTACTGCCAAGAGAATGGGTGTGCGCAAGACGGTAGCTGCCGTTGAGAACGTAGACTATGTAAGCATGGCTGAAAGTCTGGATATCGGTACCATCATCAACAAGAAGATGATTGCCGCCAGCTACATCTATCAAATGATGCTGGATGCTGACGTGATGAACGTCCGCTTCCTGATGAATGCCAATGCCGATGTGGCTGAGTTCATCGCCAAAGAAGGTTCCAAGGTTACCAAGAAACCGGTGAAAGACCTCGGTATGCCTATCGGTGTAACCATTGGTGGACTGGTACGCGAGGGCGAAGGTATGCTCGTTTCGGGTAATACCCAGATAGAACCAGGCGATTCGGTGATGGTATTCTGCCATAACATCAATATGAAGAAAATAGAGAAGTACTTTGTGTAATCAGCACACAAAGAACGATGATACAAAGGAAAATCAGATAAAATGATAAACAGTAAACTGATATACAAGGTCTTGGGGCAACTGCTTTTCATCGAGGCATTCCTGCTCTTCATCAGTCTGCTGGTAGCCTATTACTATCAGCAGGATGATATCTTCGCCTTCATTGTGGCAACACTCATTACCATCGGAGGCGGACTTATCCTGAAATGGAAGGGGCATGGAGCCGACAACTCGATGTCGCGCCGTGATGCTTACCTCGTGGTTTCGCTCTCATGGATTATCTTCAGTCTCTTCGGTACGCTGCCCTTCATGGTAAGCGGCTACATCAACAATTTTACGGATGCCTACTTCGAGACAATGTCGGGATTCACCACCACGGGTGCCACCATTCTTGACGATGTAGAATGCTTCCCGCACGGATTGCTGTTCTGGCGATCGCTCACCCAGTGGATAGGCGGTCTGGGAATCGTGTTCTTCACCATCGCCCTGCTGCCATCGCTTGTAGGAGGACAGACCAAAGTGTTTGCTGCCGAGGCAACAGGACCTATCAAAACGAAATTGCATCCCCGGCTTTCCACTTCGGCTAAATGGATATGGAGTATCTATCTGATGCTCACCATTGCCTGCATCGCATCCTACTATGTGGCAGGAATGAATCTCTTCGACAGTTTCAACTATGCGATGACCACTACGGCTACAGGAGGTTTCTCTACTCATAACAGTAGTACCTCGTTTTTCCATTCGCCGGCACTGGAATACATCTGTGCCTTCTTCTGCTTCCTGTCGGGTGTTAACTTCACCCTGCTCTATGCAGCCGTCATCAAGTTTAAGATCAAGGATCTGTTCAAGAATTCAGAGTTTAAGTTCTATATGCTCCTCGTTACAGCCTTCACGGCTTTCATCATGGTAGAGCTGATAGCGATGCGCAACTACGATGTGGAACATGCCTTCCGCAGCGCCGTCTTCCAGGTGGTTTCATTCATCACCACCACAGGCTTGTTTAATGATGATGCTGCCCTCTGGCCTCATGTCACCTGGGTGGTATTGGCAACCTGCATGTTCTTCGGAGCCTGCTCGGGCAGTACGAGTGGAGGTTTGAAATGTATCCGCGCCGTGATGCTGGTAAGAATGGTGAAGAATGAATTCCGCCAGATTCTGCATCCTAATGCGGTACTGCCTCTGAAGATTGATGGCGTGAACGTTCCGATGCAGAAAAGGGTAACGCTGCTCGCCTTCCTCACCACCTATCTCATCATCTGTCTGGTTATCTCCTTCACGATGATAGCCATGGGCATCGACAACACCAATGCCATCACCATCACCCTGAGCTGTGTGGGCAATGTGGGACCTACCTTGGGTACGGAAATCGGACCGACGATGTCGTGGAGCGAACTGCCGGATGTGGCAAAATGGTTCTGTTCGCTGATGATGCTCATCGGACGTCTGGAGATATTCAGCGTACTGGTAATCTTTACTCCAGCCTTCTGGAGAGAGAACTAGAGTTCAAGTGAAGAGTGAAGAACGAAGAGTTCTATAACAATATAACATTTTATCAACTAATTCCATAAAGTTATGAAACCATTAAAATTTGAACCACTATTGAAGTCCACCATCTGGGGTGGAAACAAGATTATCGCCTTCAAGCATCTTGACATCAAGCAGGAGAAAGTTGGCGAGAGTTGGGAAATCTCAGGTGTTCCTGGCAACGAGAGCATCGTAGCCGACGGCGAGATGAAGGGCAAGAAACTCAATGAGGTAGTTGCTGAGTTGAAGGAGAACTTCCTCGGTGCAGAGAACTACAAGCGTTTTGGCAATGAGTTCCCATTGCTTATCAAGTTTATCGATGCCAATACCGACCTTTCTATCCAGGTACATCCTAATGACGAAATTGCCAAGAAGCAGGGTAAGGAGCGCGGCAAGACCGAGATGTGGTATGCGCTGCCAAGCGAGCCGGATGCCAAGCTCTACAACGGCTTGAAGATGCAGATAACTCCTGAGCAGTACAAGGAGATGGTGGAGAATGATACCATCACCGATGCTCTGGCTCAGTATAACGTGAAGGAAGACGACTGCTTCTTTATCCCAGCCGGCAGAATCCACGCCATCGGAACAGGCTGTTTCGTTGCAGAGATTCAGCAGACCAGCGATGTAACCTATCGCATCTACGATTTCAAGCGCAAGGACAAGGATGGAAACTATCGCCAGCTCCACACCAAGGAGGCTGCCGAGTGCATCGACTACACCGTATTGCCAGACTATCGCCAGAACTACACTCCTGCCAAGAACCAGGGTGTTAGCATGGTACAGTGCCCTTACTTCACCACAGCCGTTTATGATCTCGATGAGCCTATGACTTTGGATTATTCAGAGCTGGACAGCTTCGTGATTCTGATTGGCTTGAAGGGTGAGGCTAAGATTACCGACAACGAGGGTAACGAGATTACGCTCCAGGGTGGCGAGAGCATCGTAGTTCCTGCCTCTACCCAGACATTGAAGGTAGAAGGAACCTTGAAGTTCCTGGAGACATACGTATAAATTTAAAAGTAAAAAGGTAAAAAGAGCCTGGCGGAATGTCATCTGCCTGCTTTCTTTTTACCTTTTTACTTTTTTACCTTTTTACTTTTTTACCTTTCTAAAAATCTTTCCACATCCTTCTGAATCTTCTGGAATTCCGGAGAGAACTGGTAGAAGGTGTTCTTCTTCATCATCATTTTCACCTTGCCCAGACTGTTCTCATAGCATGCCATCTCGGTGCGTGCCTGCTCGGAATGAACCGCCCTGGCACGGATTTCATTCTCCCTGACATTGCGCAGCGTATCGCAGACGCTCTGCACCAAAGGGCAAACCACCAGGTCGAAAAGATGATGACCCTGTATATATAAATAGGTGTTATGCTCGTTTACCCCCAGATTATTCAGATACTGGATCATATCCGGCAGCTCATCCTTGAACGTCTTGAAGCGACGCTCCAGCTGGAAAAGCTTCGCCCTCACCTTCTTGGCAAGATAATTAATAGCCTGCTGCGGGTCCTGGATTCTGACCGATGGCAATACGATGACCTTGTCGAACTCTGCCATATCAAAATGCATCGACATCTTGCGATGACGGATATAGAAGAGAAGATGCCACACGAAGAGCGGCCATATCGTACGGGAATAAGCCTCCATGAATCTTTCGAAATCGAAGATATGGGTATCGTTCAACGTCACCATCACGCAGGTTTCATGCAAACCCTTGGAGTAACACTGGAAATTCTCGATGGCATAGGCGTAGGTATGGAAGATATAGGGATTCTCCAGCATCTGCTGCGAGGCCTCGGTAGAACCCTGCCTCAGGAAATCATAGTCGGCATCCACGCAGGCTATCATATCCCTTCCTACTCCCTTGAGCATATTCACGATAGCCGCCTTCTTGCCACGGTCGAGATGGTTGTTGCGGGTAGGAAGCAGGATTTCGAAATAGCGCGTCTCATCCTCATACTTTCCCAATACCGAACGCCAGAAGAAGACATCATCGTAGCTCTCGACGTAAGCCACAATCTTGCGCCGAGCCTTCTTCGAGGTCATCTTGTTGGCGGCCTCGAAGTAGAGGGAATTGATATTATCGGTTAAACGTTTAGCCATAATTTAAGTGAAGAGTTAAAAAGTGAAGAGTGAAGAATTCTCTTGTCCTACTTTTAAATATTAGGTGAATCGAAGAGATATAAGAGAAAAGCATTTGAATTCTTCACTCTTCACTCTTCGTTTTTCACTTATATCGTGATATCGTTCACATCCGTCACCCTGTCTGTCCATCCGTCCATGACCACAGCAGGACTGTGGGTGGTCATGATGATCTGGATATTCGGATTCAGTTTCAATACCAGTCCGATGAGCTGCTTCTGCCATTCGAAGTGAAGGCTGATTTCAGGCTCATCCATAAAGAGGACGTATGACTGGTTATCTTCCACCAATACAGTTAGGAGGATGGCGAGAATCTGCTTCTCACCAGCCGAGAGCTGATAAGGCGAGAGCTGCTCGCCTATCTGATTGAATCGGATTTCGTTGGCTGTACGGATGATGGTCTTGCCGGTATCCTTGAAAAGACCATCTACTATATCCTGGAACATTCTCTTCGGTTCACTCAGTTTCTGAGCCTTGAAGGCGGCATCCGGTTCGCCACTCTGAAGCACGGCGATGATGCGGTTGCCGATGTTCACCTGATAATCCAGATACTTGCGCTGCAGCTGGAAGAGTTGCCAGTCGAGTTCGGTAACCAGGGTAAGGTCTATCTTGTTGATCATCTCTGCATTCATCAATGGCCGGTCTACCGATCGGATTACATCATAGCGAATCCACTTAGCCTCCTCCGGCTCCACCTTCAGATGCACGCCCTTGATCATGTGACTAGGAAATTCACCGCCAGCCGCCAGACCCTTTACCACCTTATTTAATATAGTACTCTTGCCCACGCCGTTTACACCACTCAGGATATTGACACGGCGGTCGAGGTTCCAAAGAATATGTTTGGTACCGCTCCAAAGAGATTCTATCTCTATCTGTTTGATATAATCAGCATATTTCTGCATAAGAATAATCTCCTATCTTTAATAGTCAAGAACGGAAAAAGACTATTGTCTTAACTTCTTAACTCCTTTAACTTCCAAAAAATATACCGCAAATATAGTAAAATTCCTCGAATTTTTGTACCTTTGCACTCGATTTTATTCAAAATAAAGAAGATTTAAATAGAAATAAGGAAAAATGGATAACAAACGACCTCTTATCGCCCACCTGTGCCTCTTCTGTTCAGGCGCATTCTGGGGACTGATGGCTCCCGTAGGCAAGGATGCCATGCTTCACGGCATCGACGGCATCGACCTGGTGAGCTTCCGTGTTTTGGGTGGTGCTCTCCTCTTCTGGCTCACCTCATTATTCACCAAGAAAGAGCATGTTCCAGTAAAAGACATCTTCAAGTTTGCTGCTGCCGGACTCTTCGCCCTCGTGTTCAACCAGTGTTCTTACACCATCGGTCTGAACATGACCTCGCCTAGCAACTCCAGCATCATGACCACCTCGATGCCTATCTTCGCCATGGTTCTCTCCTTCCTGATATTGAAGGAGCCTATCACCTGGAAGAAGGCACTCGGTGTACTGATGGGATGCGCAGGTGCCGTCATCATCATCATGACAAGTGCCACGGCTGGCAATGCCAAGGTGGGAAACATCTGGGGCGACCTGCTCTGTATGTCGGCGCAGCTTTCCTTCGCCCTCTACCTGTCGCTCTTCAAGAACCTGCTGTCCAGGTATTCGCTCTTCACCATCAACAAGTGGATGTTCCTCTGGGCAACGGTCCTGATATGGCCTTTCACCATCAGCCACGTGATGAGCATCGACTTTGCTCATGTTCCGATGAGCACCTGGTGGGAAACGGGCTACGTGGTTCTCTTCGGCACTTATCTGGGCTACATCTGCATGATGATTGGTCAGAAGACCCTGCGCCCTACCGTGGTGAGTGTATATAACTATGTGCAGCCGCTGGTATCAGTCACCGTGAGTGTCATCGTGGGTCTCGCCGTGTTCAAGGGCATGCAGGCCATCGCCGCCATCCTCGTATTCTCCGGCGTATGGCTCGTGGTAAAGAGCAAGTCGAAGCATGATATCGACCAGCACGACCACAGTCTGGCTTACGAGAAAAGACATGCGTAAATGATTGAATGTCGATTTCTTTATATTTCCCGCTAGGCGTACCGGCGGATTTGCGTACTTGGAAGAAAATATATTTAGCCTTAAGGAAAAATATAATTAGCCTTAAGGGAAAATATAATTAGCCTTAAGGCAAAAAATATAAGAGGATGTGCCATGGACTTATGACACATCCTCTTTTGTTATATAAGGAAGAAGATTAGCAGCCAAAATAAACCATCAGTCCGCCCAAAACGATATAAAGCAGGGCGTATGGGATGGCCGAGCGGAGAATCTCTCCATCCTTTCCCTCCATATCGCAGGCTGCAGTAGCGATGGCGATGCTCTGCGGACTGATCATCTTGCCACCCGTGGCTCCCGTGGTATTGGCGGCAACCAGCCAGTTCTCCTGACCACCCTCCATACCAAAGAAAGTGCTCTGTCCCGTCATACCCAACTGGTTGGCTACATGAGCCTGGAGCTTGGCAAAGAGGATATTCGAAGAGGTATCAGAACCCGTTACAAAGGTTCCGATGGCACCAATCATCGGCGCAACCAGAGGATAGAAGTCGCCCGTCACTGCCACCAGACCCGAGGCGATGGAAGTAATCATTCCCGAATAGTTCATCACACTCGCCAGGGCTATCAGCGAACAGATGGTCACTACCGTCTTGCGCAGATTCACCGTGGTACGGGCAAGAATCACCATCAGTCTCTTGAGGCTCAATCCCTGAACCAATCCACCAATCGTAGCACCCAGGAAGAGCATCAAGCCCGCATTGGAAATCCAGCCAAACTTAAAGGTGCTGTCGAGCACTGGCAGATGAACCGCACTCACCAAATGACTCTTGAGGAAAGCATTGACCGGAGGACAGAGTGCGCCGGAAACCAGGATGAATATCAATATAAAGAGGTAAACGCTCCATGCCTTCAGGCTCTCGGCAAGCGTAAAGGTTTCCTTATCCTGCACCTTGCTCTTTCTGGCAAACACCTTGGCGTATGCGATGATGGCAATAATGGCTGCCAACGAACCGATGATGGCTGGTGTCTCCGAACCGAGATAATAGCCGCAGACAAACTGCACTACCACGGAAATCACTCCCACCCAAAGGGCGATGATGAGATTCTTGATAAGATTGTGCTTATCGGTAAGCGTCAGGATGATGAAAGGCAGGATGATAAAGAGAGGTGACAACTGGATAATGGCGAAGGCCGAAGTCTCACAAATCTGTGCCGCCGAAGCCGATCCGCTTTCCGCCACCTCATTACAGAGCGTAGTAACCGGCACGCCCACGGCACCAAATCCCGTAGCCACGGTATTACCGATTAAGGATACCAGAGCCGAAAACATCGGTTTGAATCCGAGTCCGATGAGGATGGCAGCAGGTATCGCCACCGCCGTTCCGAAGCCCGCCATACCTTCGAGCAGTCCGCCGAATCCCCATACAAGGAGCAGCACGAGCAGTCCCTTATCATCGGTAATCGATGTAAACTGCCTCTTGATTACCTCTATCTGCCTGCTTTCCACGAGGATATTATAGCTGTAGATAGCCATCAGGATGATGATGAGAATCGGGAATACCGCCTTCAGGATGCCTTCCACCACCGCCCATCCCGTCAGGGCGATCACGCTATCCTCCGCATGTTCCGGAGCAATCATGCCTAGCGGTGAAGCAGCGAAGAGAGCGAGCAAAACGGTAACTACGAGCGTCAGCAAGGCGCTCTTATGACCTGCCATCTTGAAGCCGAGCATCAGGATGAACAGCAACACGATGGGAATAATAGAAACTACAGATGCCATAAGCCATTCAGTTTTTAAATGTTTTCGATTGCTAAATTTTATGTTTATGACTGCAAAAATAACATTTTTCTTTGAAAAAAGAAAGCATTTTTTGAAAAAAATCTTTTTTAAGATGTCCGATTTTTCAATTTCATACGTCTATAGAATGTAAAGGTTATGAGAACAGAAGAATTCAACCATATCATCCTACCGATGCGCAGCCACTTGAAAGCGTATGCGCTAAGGTTGACTGAGAGTGACGACAATGCCGAAGACCTCGTGCAGGAAGTCATGCTCAGGCTGTGGGACATGCGCCAGAATATCCAGGCAGAAGATAACCTCAAGGCGCTCGCCATCACCATCATGCGCAACAAGTTTTATGACCAGTGCCGACATGAGGAGCGGAACTTCACCACCGACAAGGTGATGGAAGTGCCCATAGAAGACCGGCGGGCAGAGCAACGGGACGAGGTAAACCTCATCAAGCAGATAGTAGCACAGCTTCCGCCCTTGCAGCAGCAGATATTCCGCATGAAGGAGATAGAAGGCTATACTGCCGATGAAATCATGCAGATAACGGGATGTACTGCCGATAATCTCCGAAAGAATCTCTCCCGAGCCCGGCTCAAAATCAGAGAGACTTATATGAACATCGTGAAACAGAACAAAATAAAGAAGGAGGAAAAGTTATGAATGATGAAATAAAAAGAATACAGAACTTGCTCGCCAAGTATATGGATGGAGCCACTTCCAATGAGGAAGAGGCAACGCTCAGAAAATATTTCGAAGAGCATGGCAATGATATTCCTGAAGAATGGGAATCCTACCGCGCCCTCTTCAGCTATATCGGATTCGAACAGATGAATCTTTCTCAAATTCTAAAAGGAGAAGAAGAGAAGGAGGAGGATTTCGAAAAGAAAGATATCGAGAAGGAAGAAATCCCAAAGAAGGAAGCTTCTCGCAGCAGATGGCTCAAATATTTCGGCACTTCTGTGGCAGCCGCCGCTATCATCGCATTCCTGATTGTGGGCATCCAGAAAATAGCCCAGCCTCAGCCTGAATGTTATGCGGTTATCGATGGAAAGGTTTATACCGACCAGGAGTTCGTTCATAACGAAGCCCTGGATGCCCTGGAAGATGTTTCGGCAGATTCCGAAGATCCATTCAGTGCCCTGGATATGATGAAACAATAAATTCATCTTTTAGATGAAACAATCAATCAAACTATAAAGTATAATATATATAATAAGATATAGAATATGAAACGATGCAACTTGATAAAACGCTTCTTCATCGGACTGCTTCTTATCGTGGTAGCCTCGATTTCGGCTAATGCACAGGAGGGACTGTACGTAAAAAGTATATTCCAACGCTTCGGGCACGCCAAGGGATGCAAGATGGTTACGATGCAGAATACGCAACTCAAAGGTTACAAGCTCAAGATATACAAGAGCCTGGTATATAAGAACCATGCCACGGAAATAGCCCACTATCTGAAGACCGACCGCAAGGCTGCAAAGAAAATCAGAGAAGTGGTAGAGAATGGCAAGATGGTGAGCGGCTATTACATGATGGCCCCCTTGAGCAATGGCGACAACCGCTTTATCCTCTTCAGTAATCCGAATGAAAGCAAGGGAACCGTGATTTATATCGAAGGCGACCTGTCGCCCGAAGATATCATGAAACTCTGCTATTCCAGAAGATAGCAACAGCATTTTCCTGCTGGAATCTTCTCAATAAGAATAAAAAACAACATAAAATATAGTATTATGAATATCAAAAACGTAATGATGATGGCTGCCATGATGCCAGCCTTCGCCCTTGCTGAAACCAACAGCAACAGTGCACCAGTCTCGGTAGAGGCTAACGACACCACAATCAGAGTGAACGACCAGAACATCGTCATCAAGCAGGATGGCGAACAGACTTCTGTGAAGATATATAAGATGAACGGCAACGAGATGACCAAGATTTCCGAAACCCAATTCGTAGATGGTCAGGAAGTAGAAAAGGTATTTGTCACCTCGCCTTTCATCCCTCAGACCTTGAGCAAGCGCAAGCGCAGTCTGGAGAGTCATTATCCAACCTTCTTCTTCGGCTGCAGCCAGTTGCCAGGTAGCAGGGGAAGCATGGGAGGCAACAACGAGATGCATAGTCGCGACTCCAAGTCGTGGGAATGGGGCATCACCCTCACCAGTCTCTGCTTCCGCCTTTCCAATGAAATAGCGCTCACCTCCTCTCTCTCCATCGGACAGGTACACCACCATTTCAAGGACAATTATGTATTAAGTACCCAAAACGGGGTATCTGCAATGACTCCGATAGAAGGCGAGACGCTGAAGAAAAGCTATATCAGCTACAATGTGCTCCGCCTGCCTATCATGCTGGAGTGGCAGAAGCGCATAGGATGCCATGATGCATTCCTTGCGTTAGGTCCATCGGTAGAATACCGCTGGCACGAGCATTCCCGCTACTTCATAGGCAAGCACAAGCATACCGAAACGGGCGATATCAACCTCAACCCTATCGGCTTGAACCTGGAAGCCCGTGCCGGCTACTCAGGAGTGATGCTCTACGCCCGTGCCGGAATAACCCCGCTGCTCAAGAAGACCAAGGCTCCCGAGTGTTACCCGATGACCATCGGCTTAGGATTTAGACTGTAATTTCTCTCAAAAAAGTGGCGATAGGTGTGCGAAATCTCATTAAAAAACATAGATTTCGCACACCTATCGCCACTTTTTGCTGTTTACCGGCCAAACTCGGAAGTGAAACACAGCCAAATTGGGTAATAAATCACAGCCAAATTGGGTAACAAATCACAGCCAAATTGGGTAACAAATCACAGCCAAATTAGGTAACGAAATTCGCAAATCACGGCCAAATTGGGTAACAAATCACGGCCAAATTAGGTAATTTTGCCCATTTTTCTGCTAAAAAATGCCTGAATACCACAAACGTGGTAGTAGGTATACTACTCATATGCTATTTCAGAATTCAAAAAATCGTCGTACCTTTGCAGCGTCAATCAGAACAAACAGTCTGATGCCAATCATGACTGGATAACTGGGCGACAGATTTATATAAATGAATAAGATTGAATATTAACGTAAAATTAAAGAAAGGACATAGATTATGAGTACAGAAAAGAAACTTCGCTTTGAGACACTTCAGTTGCATGTAGGTCAGGAAAATCCAGATCCAGCTACCGACGCACGTGCGGTGCCTATCTACCAGACCACAAGTTATGTGTTCCGCAACTCTCAGCACGCTGCCGATAGATTCGGACTCCGTGACGCAGGTAACATCTACGGTCGCTTGACCAACTCTACTCAGGGGGTATTCGAAGACCGTGTAGCTGCCCTCGAGGGTGGTGTAGCAGGTTTGGCTGTCGCTTCTGGCGCTGCCGCCGTTACCTACGCTCTGCAGAACATCCTTCAGAATGGCGACCACATCGTAGCTGCCGACAACATCTACGGTGGTACTTATAACCTCATCACTCATACATTATCCACACAGGGTGTCAGCTACACCATCGTGGATCCTCGCAACTTCGAGCAGGTAGAGGCTGCCATCCAGGACAATACCAAGGCACTCTATGCAGAGACCTTCGGAAACCCTAACTCAGATGTAACCGATATCGATAAGTTGGCAGAGATTGCTCATCGCCACAACATCCCATTGATTATCGATAACACCTTCGGCACCCCATACCTCATCCGTCCTATCGAGCACGGAGCAGATATCGTGGTTCACTCAGCAACCAAGTTCATCGGCGGTCACGGTTCATCTCTCGGTGGTGTCATCGTAGATGGCGGTAAGTTCGACTGGAAGGCAAATGCCGACAAGTTCCCTACTCTCGCCAAGCCAGACCCATCTTATCATGGTGCCGTATTCGCAGATGTAGCCGGAGCAGCAGCCTTCGTAACCCGAATCCGTGCGGTCATCCTTCGTGATACCGGTGCAACCATCTCTCCATTCAACGCCTGGATTCTTCTTCAGGGCTTGGAGACATTGAGCCTCCGTGTAGAGCGTCACGTTCAGAATGCATTGAAGGTGGTAGAATATCTGGAGAACAATCCTAAGGTGGCTAAGGTTAATCACCCAGCCGTTCCTTCTCATCCAGACCACGAGCTTTACAAGAAGCTCTTCCCTAACGGCGGTGGTTCTATCTTCACCTTCGATATCAAGGGCGGCGAGAAAGAGGCATGGGAGTTCATCGACCACCTGCGCATCTTCTCATTGCTGGCTAACGTAGCCGACGTGAAGTCACTGGTTATCCACCCAGCAACAACCACCCACTCTCAGCTGAGCCCAAAGGAGTTGGAGGAGCAGCACATCTATCCTTCTACCGTTCGCCTGAGCATCGGTATCGAGAACATCGACGACCTGATTGAGGCACTCGATGAGGCATTTACATACGTAAAGTAAATATTTCGAGGAGTTAAGGAGTTAAAGGAAGTTAAGGAGTTAAGACAATAGTATTATTGTTCAAACTTAGCTTTCAAAGCTCCTTAATATAAGGGAAAAAGCATTTGTCTTAACTCCTTTAACTCCTTAACTTCTTTAACTTCAAAAGAAAAAAAATGGCAAAGATATATAAGCAGATTACTGATTTAATCGGTAAGACCCCATTGGTAGAATTGGGTAAGTATTCAGCATCCAAGGGTTTGGAGACTCCTGTGATTGCTAAGGTAGAATTCTTCAATCCTGGCGGAAGCGTAAAGGATCGTATCGCACTTGCGATGATCGAAGACGCTGAGCAGAAGGGCATCCTGAAACCAGGTGCCACCATCATCGAACCAACCAGCGGTAACACGGGTGTAGGTTTGGCTCTGGTATCAGCCGTAAAGGGCTACCACCTCATCCTCACCATGCCTGAAACCATGAGTGTGGAGCGCAGAAACCTGGTGAAGGCTTACGGCGCTGAAGTGAGATTGACCAGCGGCAAGGACGGAATGCCTGGCGCCATCAAGGCTGCCGAGGAACTCCGCGATTCCATTCCGGGTTCCGTGATTCTGGGACAGTTTACCAACCCATCCAATCCTGCCAAGCACTATGCCACAACTGGACCTGAAATCTGGGCTGATACCGATGGCGAGATTGATATCTTCGTAGCCGGTGTAGGTACTGGTGGAACCATTTCGGGTATCGCTAAGTACTTGAAGGAGCAGAATCCAAACGTGAAGGTGATTGCCGTAGAACCAGCCACATCGCCAGTATTGAACGGCGGACAGAGCGGTCCTCACAAGATTCAGGGCATCGGTGCCGGTTTCGTTCCAGAGACTTACTCTTCAGAATATATCGATGAGGTATTGGATATTCAGAACGATGATGCCATCAAGGCAGGTCGTGACCTGGCTCAGACCGAGGGTCTGCTGGTAGGAATCTCATCTGGTGCCGCCGCCTTTGCTGCCACCGAGATTGCGAAGCGTCCAGAGAACAAGGGCAAGAAGATTGTAGCCCTCTTGCCAGATACCGGCGAGCGTTATTTGAGCACTGTACTCTACGCTTTCGAGGAGTATCCATTGTAATTCACAATCGGATATTTTCTGATGAAAGCAAAATCTATCATAATTTCCCCAACCAGCTTTCCCATAGCAGGTTGGGGATTTGTATTTTTCACGACTCCATCTTAATATTTTTCTTAGCCGTTACAATTCTATGGTCCTGCAGTAACCATCATTACCTTTTACTTCAACAGAATGCTCATTCCACCGATATATATTCTGGAGGCAGGATAATGAATGGAACTTCCTGTCATCGTCATTAACAAACAGATGAGCACCGAGCGTAAGCGTTTCACTGCGCTTCATGAATTAGGTCATGCATTGCTTCATTTTCCAGAAGACATGGATGAAAAGATGGAAGAACAATACTGCAATATTTTTGCCAATGAAGTATTGATGCCAAGACAAACTTTCCTTCAGTCTATTGGTGAGAAACGCCACGACAGAGGAAGTATTACATAATTTCGTTCTTGCCTAATGGAAATAGTAATCAGCGATACCAATATATTCATAGATTCTCTTTGAGAATGCCATGATAACAGACATAGAAAGTGCAACCTTTGGAAGCCAAAATGCCTACAAATATCATATAAATATTGTAAATTATTCGTTAATTGGTCTTAAATATGTAAAAATCAATGGGATAAATTTGTTTAAGAAAAAAAATACCCGTAACTTTGCAGCAGCTCATTAACCAAGTTGTTAAAGGAGTTACGAGGTCGTATAGCAGGTTGCTATACGACCTTTGCTTTAATCATTTATCCTTTGCATTATATTTTTTATAAGTTCATCAGGTGTTAAAACTCTTTCTGATAGCCTTAACCATTCTTCATATTCCTTTGCTTTCTTCCTCACTTGATGAGGATAATCGGCATAAAAAGCAGTCCATAACAGCACAAAGGTCTTTCTAACATCTAAGACAACAAAATAGTTGTCGCCATCATCTACCTCCAGCCAAATGCATACACGATGCTTTCCGCTTCTAGTTTGCTCCCAGCATTTCACCTCACCCTTCTGAGGTAAAATTTCAACAGTAGGCTTTGCCCATGGCATTCTTTCACATCTTCGGAAATCAGGAACTCTTTCATTTTCCACATTTCCCTTATGTGTCATGTGATAAAAAGTATAGGCCCTATCTTGAAACTCAGGGTGCACTTTCATTTGTAAAGGCCAACTTCCGAAATACGCTTTACGTCTTATAAAATCTTTCTCAAATACAGAATATACAGCATCTATATAAGTAGAATAATTCCCGCCATAATCAGACAGGAATAATTTGTCGGGCACATCATTGATACTTACAGCCATATTACACCTGCCTTCCCTTCCACACAAAGATATTAACCTTATCCTCTTTCACCAATGTTGACTTCAGCAGAGAATATTTTGAACGCCGCTTCATTTGTTCCACAAGTTCTAACTTTGCAGCACTAGTATTAAAACCTCTATGCGCATAAGCGACAGCACCTATCAAGAAATCAGCAAGTTCTATGAGTTCCACCTCATGAGATCGAACTTGTTGTATCTTTCGAATCATTTTTTTATTATAGTCATAAGCATTGTTAGCCAGCACATCTTTCAGCTTTTCCACCTTTCTTCCACCATTAGTATCTTTTATGTCTAAATAAATACAATACTCATTCGATGGAGTCAAAATTGACTTTAACAAGTCAAAGTACATTTTATAATAAAACTGGTCATGCGTTTGCCTATATTGCTCATGATGAAGAACAGACTTGTCTGGTACAACCAACACCCTAAAATGCAAATCAGAATTATCGAAGAAGAAATCCATTACTTCTTGATAATATGCCAATTTAGCTTGAGAGACCGCATTCCACTTTAGTTCACAAGTAGGTTTTAGTCCATATTTCACCTTTATGGCACGAAGTCTCTTAAAGATTGCATCTTTTTTTTGCTCTTCACACCACACACACCCTAAAAGCATCGGCTTAATCCCATCATGTTCTAAATGGCAGCTCTCATCACAATAAATATTTATTTTTGCCATGACTATTAAATTTTATATCTACAAAATTACCTATTAATTTTGAAAACGCCAAAATTCTTGGCTATATTTAACGATAATAAAGAGATAATCTATTCCACCTGATACACAGATGCCGAGCAAAAGGCAGAGTTCGATTTGTCTTTCGGTATTGCCGAGCGCATTAGTGAGATTCTGAAAGCCAAGGGACTCACCCAAAAGGATTTCGCCCGCTTACTCAACAAGCGAGACTCAGAAATCTCCAAATGGCTAACAGGCAGACATAACTTCACAACTCAAACCATTGCTCGTATAGAATTGGTATCGACTGCCGACAACAACATCCCGAACTTTGTCTTGCTGTTTAATTGTTTCTTGCCTTGTTCCATAATTTGAATAATTTAAAAATCATGGTGTAAAGGTACGAAACTTTATCTAGGCGCACAATACGGGGGAATTCATCACCTCAGCCTTCAGATGCTTCTTGATGACTTTTGTCAGATAGCGTCGCCATGCCTCCTTGTTCTCTTTAGTAACGAATGGCGGACATTGCTCTCCGTAGAAGGTGTGCTAGGTGAATGGCTCGAAATCGAGGTGCCAGAGGAAGGAATTGTGTTGGGTGTTGTTTGGTTCCATTTTACTTTGGTTTACGTTTTAAAACTTTTCCTGTCAGATAATCACCTTTCTCTTTCACCTGACCAATATATCTGAATTGGTGTAGGACATTCATAAAATTCTGTGCTCCTTTCACTTGCTTGGATATAGAATAAACCTCTCCTTGCTTTTCAAGACCTTCAAATATACCTTTTGTCTTAGCGAAGATATTAGGCAGTTCATTTACTGCAATTATTCTTTTCGCAATACAACATGTACTTGCTAAAACCTTTAGAACTGGATTACTTGACTTTTCCATAGCTTCTGTATACAAAGACAAGTTAAACTCACTGTACGATTTGCAGAAATACGATAATAAAGCATTCGCAATAGTTGGTGTAATACTTTCCAATTCAATCTTATTCAATATGAAATTATGGTATTTCTTATATTCTATCCAACTCAGCATCTCGACTACATCAGTTATACTAAAAGCAAATTCATCCCATTCTGAAATAATATTATCTGGATTTTTACAAAGGAGGTATTTACTCAGCAGTGGATGTTCTGTTATAATGTCTTGATAATTACTTGGTGATATACTAATAATGCCTTCATCTACAACATATCTTACTCGTTTTTCATTTAATTGTGACAGATTCTTACTCCATACATCTATTAGGCAATGATTATTGAATACGGAGTAAGCTATATTGTCTTTAATATCATCAGCCTGTACAACACTTAGTAACAACTCTATTTCATGTGCATCATTACTTTCCACAAGCTTGGAAAATTCTTCCATGGATTTTTCCTCATTGCAATTCATGAATGCTACCAGTGTACCGTCTATTTTCCAAGTACCTATGCAAGAGCAGTAATGTTTAACATTTTCAATCGTCATTTTAATTTTGTTTTTCCAGAACAAATTTCTTACGATATTTTCATCTGAAATACCCTTGCAATCATCCCATAAAGTAACATTGTGATTGATAAGTTTAATAATATCGCTTGCTTGAAAGTCTTCATCCATTAAAGACACTATTGTATCAGAAGATTCATGGGTGTTGCTTGAAGTAAGCATAAGATTATCCACAAATGCTGGTAATTCTTGATGAACATATCCCTGAAGTTCATTCAGTTCTGCCGCTTCTATAGAAGTATAAATTGCTGAATCCAAATTATCTACCGGCAATTCATTATGCTTAAAAATCACCTTGACATTATCCAATGTTAGAGCATACATATTGTTCTCATATAAATAAGAATATGTGTCTGTACCATTGCTGTCATCTTTCAACAATTGAACATTTAAGTCTAGCAAATCTAGAAGTTTCCGAACCCTTGCTTGATCTATATTTTCAAACAGATCAGAATAATTGTAGTTATCGTTTACATAAGTATTGAATGGATATGAGGTGTTTACAGTTCTAATGTCATTTATGTCCGCATACTTAAACATCGCAGAAATAACCTTATCTTTATCTTTAGTAATATGGTTAATGTCCTTATCTAATGATTTCCATACATTATCTATATGGACTAATCGCTTGATGAAGGTCGGTACACAATCGCCTTCTTGCATGAACTTATATAGCAAATCAATATATTGTTCATGAACAACCAATTGTTTAAGAATGGCATCACATTTATCCTCATATCCATCTTCATGCAACAAACAATATTCCAACAAATCTTTGTTCAATATTCCCTTATGGTCATAATCTACAATAGATAGATTCTGGATAAGAGAAGGAATTTCTTGCAACTTATAATCAAATTCTTTAGGTGTATTGAATTTGATAGAAAGAAGGAATTCCTGATCAGAAGGTGTTAGTCTTCCTTCTTGGAATATTGAAATATAGAAGAAATACTCTTCGTCTATATACCCCTTTTCCAAAAAATATTTGAGAACTTTATATTTTTCTTCTTCACCTTTTGGTATTTCCACATGCTCAAAGATATCCCTATCAGTTTTTGCAATAACTGAGAGTGTATATTTATCTATTGCTGCTATATCATCCATTAAAACCTTGCGCTTATCTCTTAAGGTTTTTATCTTATCATCAGCAACTGATTGAATGATTTTTTTTCTTATTCTATATTTATAACTTTCTCCTAAAGAAGATTTTATCTCGTCAGCATTAAGATGCCTAGTCTGATATCTGTAGTATTTGTTTTCAAAGTATATGTTTCCATCAAGAATATGCAAAATGTTTTCTTCAGAAAATAAGCTACTTATTTGTTTCTTACCTCCATCACAATATATTTCCCAATCATCGCCTGGCCATAATTTCAATAACTTTCCAACAATAACAGCACGCAATTCTTCTATAGACCTAAGAGTCTCTTCAGATATTGCTTGTATCTCCGAGTCTATCTCTTTTAATCGATCACTATCATCTTCTCGAATTTCATTTCTAATCTTGGGAGCAGAGAAAAATGTCTGATATACCACACCCTTATTTTGATGCAACAAAGAAAAATCTGTAGGATAGAGATTCTTATACAGAGTCATAGCCAATAATTTTTCCTTATTCAATTTTTTGTCAAGTAAGTTACGATATAGGTCAAACTCATTCACGACATTCGTCAATACCCTCATATCGTTTACAAATGCGGATATATCCGTAATAAATGAAGAGCGCACCTCTGCCTCTGGAATATGTAAATTTGCTATTTTTCTTCTGAACAAGTCACCAGAATTAGAAGCATTCACAAAAGGAATAACAGGAACTATATAGTCAAAGAACTTAGTCCGTTCTTCTGCATTGGCGAAAATGTCATCTTTCAATGCATATAGAAAGACAATTCTCCTTCCTATTTCTTCTGACTGGTTAAGAATCAGGTTTAATTCCCTCAATTTTGTAAATATATGAGTATTTTCAAAGCGGTCAATATCTTCAAATATTACAACATTATACTTCTTTTCCTGGAAGAGATAAAGAATCTCATCCAAATAGCGATTCATAATGGAAACATTCTTCTTCTCTTCAAATTCTAAGGTAGCCTTATCTAACGTTAGATTTTTGATACTAATCTTCTTTATAAAAAGAATAAGTTGAAATAGAATAACACATATACCAAGAATGAATACACATATACTTAACCCAAATAAGAATGAAGATTTTAAAACTTCTGTTGGAATCAAGAAGTACTTTGTCACCTGTTCCTGGCAAAACAGGCACAAGTTTGCTACAACAAACAACAATATGCACACAACCACAAAAATTCTCTTCTTGCGTGATGTCCTTTCAATTCGTCCGAATCTTGATTCTGGTATATTTGTAGCTTTTACATGGTAGAAAAGTTGTTGCAATATACTATATTCCAACTGTTCCTCAAAGCTGTCTTCATTACTCTTTGGTGTACTATCACTTTCAGACATATTAACCTCAACAAAAGACGCAAGCGACACATTCACATAATGATATTCCGGGTAATATGCTTTGAAAGTTTTAAGTATAGAACTCTTGCCTGCTCCATAAGAGCCAGTCAAAGCTATATTGAATACATTTGGTTGGTCTATCGCATTTTTTAGACGGATAATATATTCTTTATGTCTCTTGAAATCGTCTATAGGAGACAATAAGGATATGTGGTTTTCCGCTGTATCTTCTAATTTCCATCGGTTGACTTTACGACTACAATTGACAGCTATTTTACGAATGTATTTTCGATAGGCTTTATCTATCTTTTCCTTGCAGAAAATAACTCTTGACATAATCAAATGTCTACAAATACCTATCAAATAGCAAATGGTACCCATAAATGACATTCCCAACAATATAACTATTACTGTAGGATTCCATTGCATGTAAAAACCAACAGCAATAGCAATGACCATGAATGCCGAAAATAGTGCAAAAATAATATTCTTCTTCATATTATTCTCTTATTTTTTTATCTGCCATATTCCATCTGTGCTTGTTTCAGTATATCTTGGCAGAATTTGGTTAGAGGCTTTTTGGATATATCTTCTATGTCCATAGAGATACCCATCCATTGATTCAATAACTTTTTACGTTCAATATCAGAAATAAACGTGAGCATGTTGCGACAATAAGTCTCACAATATCCCAACAAGCACTCGAAAAACACATTATATACCCCAATTAATCGAGTTTAATTTCTGAAGTGTTTTCTCTCCACACTCATACTCGGGCTCTACAGTTTTTATAAACATGATTCTTCCCCAAAGCCAATATCTATACATGTCTTGATTAGGATGTCTATAAGCAAGATGAATCGTGGTCAGCAACCCTTACTAATTGATATTTATAGTTCCACTATTATTCTCCACATATATAGACTTATCACCATGTTGAAAGATACGTCTAGACTGTTTTGGTGCGGTCTCTGTTGTTGGGATAAATTTATTATCTTGAAATACTGAAGAAACATTTATTTGTTTTTCGATTTCATTTAACAACAAGTTTGCATTGTCAGCAACCATCTCTGTATAGTCTCCAGTATTAGTATGAACGATATATTCCCAAAACTCATCCATCGTTTTTAAAATATCGTTTATCTTTGAAATCTCACTTAACAGATAGGTCGAGTTTCCTGGTTCATTTTTAATCTGTTCTGCCTTTCGATTTTTCTTGTCATTCCAATAATTCTTGATTTGCGACAATCCATCTCCATTACGGGGAATATCACCCATATCAACTATAGGAAAGACTCTATTCTCTACATTTCCATTTTTGAAAAGTTGCGTCATTTCATACATGCAGTCCAAAGATTTTAGATATTCTGGAATAACGAACATGATTACAATATTCGAGACACCTATCTCTTCCTCATATCTTTGTATATTATCTCTATATAAAATGTCATACTTATCAATTGAAAAAGGAATATTGCGAGTATGTAAACCTGCACAAATAGCTTCTATGCCTGAGTTATGTAACTTATCATGTTTATAGGTTATATGAACCTTGTACTGTCTATTTCCCATTTTATAATTTGATTATAAAGTTATATATTTTACAATATTTTCCTCTTGATTAAGATAACCATTGCTTTTCTTCTTTGATAAAATCAAGGTAGTCATCCCATTATGGCACACAGAATAATTCAGCACCGCAAGTTCTTCATGCATGAAAGATGACAAATCTGGTTCCCCATACAACAAAAGAACAGAAGTTCTTCCATTACTCATTTTTTTTATAACTCTCATTAGAGTTTCGTAAATAATGTTCTCTTTCTGTTGACCGCTAGAATTGATTATAGCCAACCTTAGTCCTTCTAACTCTTTACAGTCAAATTGCCAGCACAACGACATTACAAACATTTCAAATGGTGTTCCACCTCTGGATGGCAACAACTCCTCAGTATAGAAAGAATAAAATCTATATTCTTTAAAGTAGTTCACGATTTCCTCATCCGTAAGCTCAGTTTCCAGCAGGTACAAACCAGATTGTAAACTTGGCAAAATAGAATGTAAATGCGACAATTCATTATTCATCATCTAACTTATGAATGAAATTGGTAATGAGAAAACGTTTATCTTTATTCATCATTAGACCGTCAATCAAATCCATGGCATGCTCCAATATAGGCTGGTATTCTACATCATTAAAGGAGCGAATTCCATTATAAGATTGTATCAAGACGTCTGTTACAGAATTCCATATACTGTAGTCGTTAGGAGCCATGTTATGAATAACACAGTCTAACCAGTATAATGCCTGGACAGGTTTCTTGATTGCATAGCCAGCCAAAAAATCGATAAAACCTCTGTCCGTATATTTACTCAAAGAAGACTCAACAAAAGTTTTCGCAATTATATCTTGCCTTTCTTGTGTCCACTTTTTTACATATTGAAACATCGTGTCACATTCATGCCCCAGTTCTACAGAGCAAAACCTTTCTGACATCAAAAACAAGATATAGCTAAAGGATTCTTGATCCATTTCAATATCTTGTTGAGTAAGGAAAGATAGCAATGATAGTCTAGCCTCCTGTCCCTTTTCACACATTTTGTCAAGAAGAACTTTGATATCATTTCTATAATTGTTATGTACCCATGCAAGCCACAAGATAATCACTTGCTCCTCATAACACCATGGCTTGTCTATTGCATGAGCGAAGACATCCAAAATGTCATCCACAGCATAATTGATAAAATACACCAATGGATTATAATTATGTATTGGCATTGCCAATAATCTTTCGTCATAGTCGTGTAAAAGCATTTTAAATAGCAGTACATTTCGTTGCTGGTCTAAATGGTTCAACAACGCCATATTGAGCAATATGGCAGAACGAGTATATACTGATGCTGTAGAAGCGATGTTCTCTAGTGTTTCAAATATCTCATCTTGATACTCTCTAAATCGATAGCACTCTACAAGCATATAGGCTGCATGTCCTCTTGCTTGATTTATTGCAGTATTGTAAATGTCTTTTTCTTTGACGTCTTCTGCCTTTATTTTACTTTCTTTTACATTCAATACGACATTGCACAAAAAATCAAATACATTTTTTGGCATATAGTCTCCTTTTAGGAAATCATCTATCACATAAAGAAAAGAATGTATTCCAAATCCTCGATATTCAGAGTTGGCATTATTGTTAATAACTTTAACGATATTATCAAATATCCGGGCTGCTTCTACATATTTTTTTGCATCCAACAATCCTCTAACACCAGATTCAGCATAGCATAACAAGATATTGTTATCTGCAACTATGTTGTCCAATAAATTAAGATACTTTTCTGGATTTTCACCAACAACTTGCCTAAACAATTGGCTTTGCCCCTCTAAAGAAGGGCGTTCGAAATCATACGTATGGACGTTATCTACATATTTGGTCATAGACTTATACCAAGCCTTACAACTCATTTTCCTCGCCTTACTCTGGCCTAAAGAAGTCCAACCACTCATACACGAACTTCTAAAAGGCAACTCATTTTCCAACCATGAATAACAAACAATACCATTTTTCTTATATCCAAATTTTCGCTCTATTCTCAAGCGTTCAAAATAAGCTTTTTTGCTATATGTTAACAGAGAGTCTTTTGGTAAAGCGTACAATACTTTTCCTCGATGCAAATCAATGTCACAGATAGGATAGCCACCTTGTAATCTCCTTCGAACAAATTCTTTGTCATAAATGCTTTTTTCTCCATCATCATTTAAAGATTCAGCTTTATGTACTATTTTGTCTTGCTGTACAGCACTCATAAATTGAAAAGAGCACTTTAATGCTTCCAAAGCTTGATACTCTACCCAACAAGGAGCATTAGATAAAACTGAACGACAAACGATAATTTTATAAATATCATTATAAAATTTCTCAGGATACTGGGTATATACATAAAGTGCAATAAATAAAAAAGCCTCATACTTTTTGCAACAGAATTCCTGCAAATAACGTCGCGTTTCGCTTGTGTCAATATTCTTCAAGAAATCATCAATCAGTTTATTTACCAAAGCTTTCGAAAAATTATGATAAAAACGCTCCCCTTCTACTCTCTGGAAACTAGAGAATTCAAAAGAACCAATTATCTCATGCCCTGGAATATCAAAACGGGTATTCTTCATGATAATTTCCAATAACTCAACATACAATTGTATAGCTAGCTCATGATGATTCGATTCCATCATTTCGAAAATTTGTTCTTCCTCATGAGTAAAATCTACAATATGCAAAGAGCTCTTGTCTTTTTGACTGAGCTGCTTCAGGACATTGTCTTTCAATACATCAACCACAAACTTTGGATCATCACTAAGGATAAGCTTAAGCAAATTTGGACACTCTAAGGGATAACTTTTTAATCCTAATGCTTTATAAAGTTTTATCAACTTATTGATATCACACTTTATAGATTGATGGCTGACAAAATCCATTATCATTTTTCTACCATCAGCATCTCCTGTTTGCAGAACACGAAATGCCACATCCAATATTTTATCAGCATCATCCCATAAAGTTCGACTGCACATTAATATGGTTTTCTCTTTATATTCCTTAGACAAAGCTGCCCATCCACCATTATTATCTATTATCTTCCATATAGCATTAAGCCAATTGCAATTATGTACAGACTCAAAAATCACGCTCATATACAAGGAATCATAGAAGATTTTTCTGTCTATCAGCTTAAGTTCTTCCTGTTTTGGCTCATCAAAAAATGCCATATTGCTCAAGATTAATGATTTCAGATGGAAACGATAACAGTATTCTTCGGTTTCGCCTTTGTCAAAAAGAAGCCTATTCATATTTTGAATATATAAACCAGGATTGGTCTCTCGCAAAAAGCTAAAGATACTTTTTACCGCAGCACGCGAGAAAAGACCTTGGTGCTGATTAGATAATTCATTCAACAAGTCATAATTATTTTCCACAAATCTTCTAGCATAGACATAGTCGAACATGGTCTGATGAAAGAACTGTACACGTCCATTAGAAGTGCATAGCAATAAACCATTTGAAAAAAGATAATTTAACTCATCATTAAATTTACTTTCAAATTCCTGCTTATGAACAAATAATTCTTGACGCTTGTACATAGCATCTACCATTGCATCAAGTAATTTCAAAACCTTCGCCCTTTTATCTGCATTAATACCAATCACAAATATTCCCCATAATCCATCATAAAGAACTTCCTCTGTAATTGGATTACGTAGTTTTCCAAAAGGCATCACTTTCAAATATAGATAAAGATGCAAAGGATTACCCAAGAAAGCAAGTAGCTGTTCATTAATATTATCTTCTAAGTTATGACTTTTCAAGACACACTTTACCCTACCAGAAGATAAATTTTTGAGTTCCCATTTTGTTTCTATCTTCATATCATTCAAGATCGGATCATATTCCAAATCATAAGGTCTGCAGGAAATGACAACCCGAACATGTGGTATAGATTTAATCTGCTCTATCAGTTTAAATATAGAACGTAAGGGAGTTCTATTAGAAGACAACGACAAGGAAAGAGCATCTATTTGATCTATTAGAACAACAACGCGCTTTGCCTTTTGTGCCATTTCCTTAATAATAGTCACTAAAGGTTTTGCCAGATGCATCCGTTTACTCAAATCCTCAGTATCTCCAAATTCTATCTGGTCTGTCTTGAGTCCGAGTACTAAATACTCTTCTTTTTGTTCCAATTCCAAAAGAACATCATGCATAACAACCGACTTTCCAACACCTGCACTGCCATAAAGCAAAGCAACTCTTTCGGGGTCTGTCTTATCTGTATCTTTTGCTATCCAATTAAGTATGATTCCAACCTCTTCCCGCTTAATCTGAGGAGTTATTTGAGGAGCAAACTTATGTAACTCAAAAGACTCATCAGTAAAAGCCTCATTAGTTTTTGAAACATAGTCGCCCACATAAACGTTCCCTTCATTACGCTCTATATAAATAGGCTTCTCACCAAATTGAAAAACTTCTTTCTTTCCCATCATGATACATTTTAATACTTTTAAGGACGCTTACCACACTATCATCTATGAGAATAAAGTAAACATCCAAACTCTATATCCCTAAAACTCCATCTCCAATATAGGTATGATAAACAGAGGATTTTAAGAAACTAAACTTTTTGATCCTAAAAATTGATTTACAGAAAAACATACCAATACATCCTACACCTAGCATTGTTACTTTATGGCATACATATAACATAAATGTTTAATGGTGTAATGATTAAATATTTATTATTCAACCTACCTTACGCTGTATTGATAGTTTACTTAAATTTTTTAGGAGTATTAAGTTGTTTTCTCGTCAACATCAATATTCTACCTTGTTCTTGACAATCAAGCGACATCTTCAAGACAAAGCCATTATCTCTTCGAAAATTTTGGAATAAAAGTTGTCTTTACACTATCATTTGATACAGTAAAGAATGCAACGATTTCAGAGAACTCACCTTCATTGTTGACAAAGCAATAAGTCTTACCAAGTCGCTCTTGAGCATACAACAAGGCATTGTGATGAAAGAAGTCTTCCAAGTCTTTATCTCCTTCTGTTTCACCACAACAAAAAGGCAAAGATGCAAGTTCTGCGGTCAAAGGCATGAAGTCGCATCTTTCCATAATATCAAATTGATAATTATTCACCAGCCAATTTAATTAAAGAGGAAGTTTAATCTTTACATTTTTTGAGCGTTCCATCATACGACGGATAGCATCTTGTGCACCTTCAGGAATCACAGTTGTGGCAGTATTTCTACTACTCTCTGCAATCTCTATAAAGCGCTCTGCAACATCACCTGTCAATACTGGAATTGTTTTAATAGCTATTGCCATAATCTTATCTCCTATTATTTAGTTTATATAACTTGCCGCCAAAGTTACGCTTTTTTCTCGAAACCACCAAGAAAATCACAAGAAATCTGTAAGTTATCAACGAATTACCACAAAACCAGCATCATATAATCACTATAGCCATCTTTATAAGCAAGACGGTCCAAAGATAATCCTAACTAATCCCCAGGCGGTCCCATCCCGCACAACCATGGCGAGGGCTTTGATGCCCCGCCAACCTTATAGCGTAGCGGTTCCGAGCACCGAGTAGGGCGGTTTTCTCCCTCGCTCCTGAGGAGAGAGGGCCGGGGTGAGAGGTGGAGCCCTCTTTAAGGGTAAAGAGGGACGGGGTGATTTTCGAAAAATCCTCCTTTTATTTAAAGAGGAACGTGGCGTTTCAAAAGCGCATACGCTCCAATCACCCCATAACAAACCAGCGGTATAAGAAAGGCAATCGCCATACTCCCCGTAGTATCCGCTATATACCCCATGATTACTGGAGCAACCGCTCCACCCACTATCGTCATGATAAGCAACGAAGAGGCTAACTTGGTCTTTGTACCCGCATCCCTCAATGCCAGCGAGAAGATAGTCGGAAACATGATGCTCTCTCCCAGATACAGGGCGAAGAACGCAATGAGAGATAAGGTTCCGCTACATACCACCACAATCAATGTGGCAATAAAGGTGAGGATGGCACAGACCAGCAGGACCAGCCTTGGCTGGATATAATTCATGATGACACCACCAGCCAACCTGCCGATAAAGAACAGACCCATTCCGCCAAAAGCGAGATACAGACTGGCAGTCTGCTTCTCTATATGAATACTCTCCTCAGCATAGTTGATGAAGAAACTGTTCACACCCGTCTGGGCTGCCACATAAAGAAACAAGGTCAGCATACCAAAACCGAATGCCATCACTCGCATCGGCTTCTCCTCCACCATCTCGTTCGTATCCGTCTCATGCGCTCTCCTTGGGTCCGGCAACTTGATCCTTGACAGCACCAGTGCCACAGAAAGCACGAAGATACCCACCAGGGCATAAGGAATGGCGATGTTGACACCCGAGAACAGAAGCTGTCCGCCAACCAGCGGTCCTACAATCCATCCGATACCATTGAGCGACTGCGACAGGTTGATTCTGCTCTCCGCCTTGTCAGGATGTCCCAGTACCGTAGTATAAGGATTCGCACTCGTTTCCAGGCAGGTCAGACCGCATCCTATTACAAACAGCGACAGAACAAAGAAGTAGAAACTGTTGATTCTGCTTCCTGGTATGAACATCAGGGCACCGATACCGAAGAGAACCAGTCCTGTTATCACTCCCCTCCTGTAGCCCCACTTCCGGATAATCCATCCGGCAGGCAGTGCCATCAGAAAGTAGGCACCATAGACAGCAGTCTGCGTCAAGGCCGACATCGCTTTGCTGATATGGAACGACTCCTGAAAATGCGGATTCAGCACCTCCAGGATGCCATGGGCAAAGCTCCACATGAAGAAGAGGCTGCTGATGATGAGGAAGGGCACCAGATAGTTATGCCCTTCGTATCTGAAGATGGATGGCTTCGTCATGATTCTCTGCAAATTTAAGGCTGTCCTTTACTACCAGTGCCAGATAACCACCGCCGCCGGCTCCCGGCATCTTCCATGCCAGAACCTCCTCCATGTTGCTATAGCGGTCAATCATCGGCTGTACACTCGCCTCCCGTTCTATCACACCGTTGATAGACGGATTCACCATACCCGGGAACATTGCAATCTGGGCTTCGAAAGATGCCCTGTATGCTGCAGCAAAGGCATCAAGGTCGTGCGCCAGAATCGCCTTCCAGCAGGCATCTGCTGCATCAGCCAGCGCCTTCACCTTCTCAGGCGTGATATCCTTACCTTCCACCACACTGCATCCCGGCCGTCTCGGTTCCATCGGAATCATCACCAGATGGTCTTCCAGGAATCGGAGAGTCATCTCATCCTGCGTACTCTCTATCTTCTCTGGCCAGAAGTTGTTGTCATAATAATGACGCACCAGACCGGGAACACAGATACCGATAGAATCCTGGGCACCCGAGATGATACCATCGTGACGCTCCGGATTGTTCTCAAAGCAGAATACCAGTCGGGCAAGCATCTCCGGATCCATCTTCGGCAACTTCACCGGCCATATCTTCAGAATCATCTTACGGGTAGAGGTAGACAGACCGCAGCGGTCGCGCACCTCAAAGGTCGGTTCCAGCGAGATGGTAAACAGACCCACCTTCTGCGTTCACCACAAACACATCCGGTTTCACCTTATCAAGAGTTGGCAGGAAGTCGATGACTCCGATACCCATATACAGGTCACCATACTGTGATGCCTGCTGGAAAAACTCCACATGACCAGAATGTAGCAGGTCATAACAACCGCTTACAAAAACTTTCTTTTGCCATTTGTTTATTGTCATTTTCACTACAGTCCGGATAAAATCCAGAATAAGTAGTCTTAGTTATATATTGATAGTCTACAGATTTCAGCTTAACAAATATTGATTGATTTCTTTGCAAGCTTCTTCATATTGCAGATAAGCTTTGTCTCGAATATTTTTTATTACCTTTCTTTTCTGATCTACTGTTTCTATGATTTCTTTTTGTCTATCCAATGACATATAAGGTATTTGTAAATTCGAAATATCTGAAATATAAACATGCGGTTGACCAGCTCCTCGTTGTAAGGAGTATAATTGTTGCTGATAAGCTTTTAAAACTTCACTAACATAACGAGTCAAAAATGAAGTCTCATCTTTCGATCTTACAACAATACAATCAGAAGCAAATATAGGCCTATCATGAAACCACACATAACCGGCATACGCTCCAGAAGCACTAATTGTTATTGACCCAGATTCTGTGTTGTATGTTTCCGAAGAATAAGGAGAGGTCTTTCCTCCGCCAATAACTTCAAAATCTCCATTTATAACATCCTTCGATGTAATACTTTGTCCTTTATTTAAACTGCATATATCTATCAATGAAAAAGAATCAGTCTCTTTTTGTTTTAGACCATGCCTTTTAAATTTGTTTGGAGTCCAAGAATTGCCAATAATCTCATAAAAAGATTGCACATAATACAAGTCTCCGTTGGTCTTCTTGTTTTTTACTACCAGCAATTCTTCAAGAAAGGCTTGCAAACTAGCTTCTAATTCCAAACATCTTGCTTCAGCAACTTTTATAGCTTTTTTGGAATTTCTCAACCTAGTAAAATCAATTCCCTCCACTATAGGTATATTCCGCAAAGATGTATAATCAAGAGCTGGTCTAACTCCACCTGTAGAATGCCTTTTGGCTATAGTCTCAATAACATCCAAATTCAAATAGTCACAAAGATATTCCGCTTTTTCCTTGCTTTCTGTTTTTACAACTACTACATGTTGATTAATATTACCCTCAAAGCCATCTGGTGCTACAGAAGCGACAGCCATTCTACCGACTCCAGTTATTTTAATCAGTAAGTCCCCACCATGTACTTGACTTCTAGCCAATGCCCCTTCGTGAATACTTCTAGAGATTTCCTTATAAGAATCTAAATTCAATTCACCATACTTAGTCAAGTTTTGAACCCTAATAAATGGCACAGCACCATTTGTTAAATCATAAGCACTACAGTCTGACAATCTAGGGGTAGCACCTCCATTCATACTCAACACATAATCTGCCAAAATCCTATGTCTAGACTTTTGCGAAACAATAGTTTCTATATGAGCAAAAGATGGACGAAAAAACTCAGCATCCATTCTTACGGACATATCAAGAATACCAACTTGAAAGCAAAAATCATTTTGTATTTCACTCATTGTTCTCATTGCTTTCTAAAGAATAATTGTCTTTTAATACTTTGATGATATTTTTGTAGATAACCTTGCCTAACGAAACAGAACGACAAGTGTCATCATATTCATGATAAGTATCATTTTGATAATCGGACTTCGGTTTTTCTGTTCCTTTTCGTAAAACCATAATGACATTTTTTTTCAGTGCCCTTGCCCAACCCATCTCATAGGATACATTAGAATTATTAGTTGTAACATCAGCAAAACATATAGAACAATTATGTATTTTATTGATAATATCCTGTATTTGGTCTGAAGTTGCACCCTCTTGGCACATTATAGGATAAAGGGAGATATTGCGCCCCGTTTCTTCTTTTATTTTGGCAATTTGCTCATGATAAATTTTATTATACTCCTCTACCTCTCCATCACTAAAATATGGCATCGCTACAAAGACTTTTATATCTTGACTTATAATTTTCTCAAAGATATTTATAAGCGAGCTAGCTCTCACTTCCTCTATTTCAAAAATATGATTTTGGAGTATCCAACTTTTAAAATGCTCAAACAAATCTTTACCTCTTATTCGACAATAAATCAATGCCGACAAAAGACCAAAGCTATGATTACTTCTCAATCTTGCATTGTTTGTATATTCTACACTGACTGCCTGCAAAGCGTTCCAAACACAATCAACAGCCTTATTTTCGTCTTTTATAAGCCCTCTTTCTATAGCTATTGAAAATATTTCATTATAAAAGGAACGATAACAAGAACCTATGACAGGCTTAATACCATCAAGCAAATCTACAGATGCCTTATCAATAAGTCTTCTCGTCATAAGTGGATATTTCGCTCCAAAGATATTTTCTAATTCGATATCAGGAAAAGATTCTTTATCATCTATCAAGACCTTAAGATTTTCTTCAGAAGTTAATGGTATCGTCTTTGTATTAATATTATGGAAGAAAACCTTCACTGATTTATCAAACTCAGTTGTATCTGTATTAGACTGTTTAACTGCCCCCTGATAAAATTCAGTCCCGACAATGATACAAAAAGGAGCTATCATTCTTTCAACCTTTTCATTATTAGATTGCTCCGCTGCAGATAATCTATGATTTCCGTCAATACGCTGAAATGGTTTTTCTGAAATAGAAGCCTCTGGTAAGTACAATTCAACTATATGGACAATACTTTTACGAGATACATCGTCGCTTTTAAAATCGATGTTTTTTACAGAGAAAGTCACATTGTCTACTGATGAAGTATACTTTTTCCCTGCTTGCAGAGCGGCTAATGGTTCCATTTTTTGCTTTCCGTCAAAATCATGTTTAAATTTATAGCCAAGGATAATTTCTGGAAAGAACAAATAAGTTTGTTTCTCCAGAAAATCAATGATGTCATGTCTATCACCAATCAAATCGCGCTGATAACGGTAATCAGCCTGAGACACCCTAGCCAATTCCTTAATAGGAGCAAAGCCTCTTATACACAATTGACCATTTAGTGAGTTTTCTAGAATTCCACGTATTACCATAATTAAAATGTTACAAGTTCTTTTTAATAAAGTCTGTCAATAAACCTTCAATATCTTTCAGGTTATTAACAGAACTGGTTCTTCCTGTTGAATCGTATCCTACATTTTCTATTAAAGCCATAAAGACCTTATAATTAGGCATTTTTTTCATATATTCCTCCTTATAAGCATCTTGCAACTTACTCTTCAATTTGGAAATCTTTTCGTTGTAAACAAGATTAATTTCTGCTTTTATTTTGTTCACTTCATCTATCGACGTATCAAATTTTGATTCTGACAGCACTGCTTTAATTTCCTGGTTTTTAGCTCTTTGCAATTCTTTATATGCTTTAGCAAAACCATAATGTTTTAACAGATCTTCTTTAATACAAGAAACTATAGATTCAGCTCGAATAACTTCTTCTTTTGTTTTTTTCTTCAAAAACAGAATTGAACTCTTGACACCTGCTCCAGTTGAAGCAAAAGTATATTGTGGCAAAGAAACTATAGCCAAAACCTGATACCAGATTGAAAGTTGATCTCTTACATACAACAGGCTACTATTAGAAAGTATTCCATCAGGTATGACAGCAGCAAGGATTCCCCCCTCCTTCAAGTATTTATAATCTTGTTCCAAAAATAAAACCTCTGAGCTTTGAGCTTCACGAATTTTGGCAACATCATTAAATTTCATGCAATTAGGTCCATCTAACCAATCATACAACTTGCAACCAAAATAGTAATTCTTAAGGTATTCACTTTCCCTTGCAGAAATTCTACTACCAAAAGGAGGATTAGTTATGATGAAATCAAAAGTACCATACTTAAATCCTAAATTACCATACTCATCTTGAATATCAGTATCTTTTACAAGACCATCGGAAGTTACAACATTCGTATGACCATCATCATGGATTATCATATTCATCTTGGCAGCTCTAGAAATTTGTTCGCTTATTTCTATACCAAAAAGATTATTCGAAGCAAAGTCATGCCAATGTTTATACCATTTTTCTTTTGACAGTTTACTTTTACGGTAGTCAGGATATATATCAGAAGCTTGTTTCCTTACTTTATCCAAAGCATACAAGAGAAAGCCACCACTTCCACATGAAGTATCCATCACTTTAGAAGTATTAGTTATAGGCAAAACACTAACTATAAAGGATACAATATTTCTAGGAGTAAAATATTGACCAAAATTACCTCTAAAAAAAGAGTCCATGAAAGTTTCAAAGGCATGTCCTTTACTATCCAAGTCTGTCATACTTAGGTTCACACCCTCTAGATAACTTACCACTGTTCTTATTTTCTCAGGAGACAACCTTATACTATCACGAAAAACAGCAGGATCTTTCTTCCTGCCCTCTTCGTAAAGCTTATTGACTCGATTGAATAGAGATGCATTCTCTTTTAATCTTCGGTTGTTAACGTCCTCGTCTGTTAAACCATCTTCATTTATGACTTGGAAAGCATAAGGTTCTCCTTCCTTACGTTCCTGGCGCTCATCCCATATTTTACAAAAGATAAGTTTATCCAGTTCGTCGAAGGCCTCGGAAGGATTAAGCTGACCTCCTGCCCATAATGAATTATGTGCTTGCTTGAACAAAGAAGTCAAAGAAGCATTATCTATTGTAGCAATATCATTACCTACGATACCGTTTTTACCACCACCTTTCACGTATCTGTAATGAGGAACTTTAGTCTTACCAAAACTTGGAATGTCAGGAATTTGGTATTTTCTATTCTTAGCGCAATACCAGCATTCCATTTTAATACCATTAGTTACTATCACAAACATCTCATTGTCAGAAAGTTCCAAAGCCCTATAACAAGAGTTGGTAACAACTTGTTGAAATTCAGACTCGCTGATTTGAGAATTCCTGCATACCACCATTATATAAGGAGTACACCTTTCCTGCTCTTTATAAACTACCAAATCCTCCATTTTACTACTTGTCGGAGGATAATTTAGAGAGATCTGGGTAAGAGGAAAATGATATTTAAAATAGAGCTCCAGATAGACCTTAAGCCTCACTTGCTCTTTTTCTTCGAGAAAAGAAACAGTATGCCCTAATTTCTTATAATATAATTGATTTTTCTCTTCACCGACAAAACTAATGAGTCCTTCTTTATTAGCTTTTTCTATAAGTTCATCCATAGTGTCTATTACAGTTTACAAGTAAATAAAAATTAATTCTATTTATATAAAACTCTTATTTGATATAAATAGGGTAGTCTTATAGACAACTAACTCATATGTAGTGAGTCGTTATCATGCCTATTCTAATCATTGCGTTTAGAAATTTTACCATTTAGTTTTCAAAAGGACTTTCAATGTCCTTCAATACCTGATGTTTCGTATTCTTCTCGGAAAGATTAGCATGTTTCGTAGGAATGCGCCAATCAATCCCGAGTGATTCATCCAGGATAGAGATACCTCCATCAGCCTCATGGTGATAGAAGTTATCACACTTATATTTGAATACCGCAGTTTCTGATAACACAGCGAAGCCATGAGCAAAGCCCTTAGGAATAAAAAACTGACGATGATTATCTTCAGTCAGTTCCACCGCCACATGCTTGCCGTATGTTGGCGAACCTTTACGGATATCCACGGCAACATCCAGCACTCTACCCTTCACACATCTCACCAGCTTACTCTGGGTAAATGGAGGTCTCAGGAAATGCAAGCCACGCATTGCATCACACCATACGAACTCATGGCCTTCCAAGAATTTTCTTGGTTACATGTATATACAAATATAGCCATACCTATTTTCCCTCTTCAGAATAATTTTGTATGAAACAACCACCGATTTGGTTTTCTACGACCTTAGAACATGCAATCTTATCAAACAAAATCATATAACAATGATGAAGGCTTAATACAGCATCTTGTAAGTCTTGGTTCATTTCCAAATCTGTTATCTTCAAACCAGCAGCCTTACATTGCTCCTTAGGAATATGTCGAGAATGCGAATAACTATGCTGATGATTGAGAAAGACCTCATATATGTTGTCTATATTAAGCTCAGGATTATTTTTTAATAGGAATGACTTGGCTAGTTCCTTTGACCATTTTATCGAATTCTCGCAATTGGTAATAAAGGTTGGATTTAGTTTACCAATGATTGCCTGCCACAAGCCTAAGGAAGAAGGTCTATTGGCGATATCATTTACAGCCTTATCAAATTCATCCAGCATACCTTGGCATGGAATTCCTCCAAGCTGAGGATCTATCGGGCCCAGAGAAGACTCACGTCCCATCAATATTTCTCGGCAAGACATGGCAATCAACGTACCAGCGGACATAGATATTTGAGGAATAATAGCACGCACATTCCCATCAAAAGCAGACTGAAGATAATTCACGATACTTTCTGTAGCTGCTAAATCGCCACCAGGAGTATGCAAAATTAAATCAAGCCCTTTACTTCTATCCAGCCTATATACGTTAGTCATGAAAGCATTCATATCTGAATCATTGATTGAAATAAATGGAGCATTAGGATTTTTAAGCCAGCCAGAATAATAGGTTATAACATTACGCCCTGTTATTTCCGCTATTTTATCCATATACTCCTTCCTTTTTTTATTAAGCAAATCAATATTTGTTGGAAAAGATTGATTTACTTCTGTCAAAATCTCACTCCAATTGCTCATAAGACAAATTTATTTAGAATTAATACCACAAGATGCATTGGTTATATAATTACGAGAACTATTTATGCTATACTGCTCATAATTATCCCCTATTTTCTTCCAAGACTTATTACTTGAAATCAATTCATTTTCTGAGAAGAAAAGTTCAAAATTATCATTTCTGTTCATAAATATTCATATTTTAGAAAAACCTTTAATAAAAAGAATTTAGTTACATGAACTAGTTATACGTTCTATTTCTTCAACTAGCTTCAAATATATTCTTTCCTGAGCCGATTTTTCAAGCTCAGAAAGTGTAGTTTTTGGATCATTAATAGCCTGGAAATCTCCCAATTCCGTCTTTTCAAAAAGACTAGGTTCCACAAGCAAACACAAAATTGTTGTATCTTCTTCTGCAGCCTTCTTCAAAATAGGAGGTAACTCATTTCTTTGAATAAAATCTGAAGCTAAAAAATCAGTCGAAACCAACAATATTGCTATATTTGCTTTTTTCAAAGCTTTTGTAATTTCTTCTTTCCATTTTTGACCTGCAAGAATTTTTCGATCAGACCATTCTTCAAATTCTCCATTGTAATTTTTCAGAACTTTTAGATGTGTTATCAGTCGGTCAAAATAAGCACTATCAGCATGAGAATAGCTGATAAAAATTTTATTCTTTTTATTCATTATAGTTTTCTTTTTAATGGGTGCATTCACAAGTTCCTTATTTTGTTCAATCTTGACATTTCCTTGTACCTTCTTACTGGTCAAAGGATTATCTACAATATCCAATTTTGTGATACCGCTTATCAAACTTTCATCAAGATGTTCTATTTTATTCTTACTAAGAATGAGTGTAGTAATCTTTGAATCAAGTATTTGCTTGGGTAAATGCTTAATTTGGTTACCATGCAGATTCAAAATCTTCAACTTGGGCAGTTTAAATAAGGCGCCTTGTAGTACCTTTAAATTATTAAAAGCCAAATCTAAGGTTCGAAGTTTTTTGAGTTTCAATATTTCTTGAGGAATTACCTCTATTCTATTGTAACTTAAATCGAGCTTTTCTAGATTTGTATACTGATATACATTATCAGGTATTGTCTTTAGATTTTTATGGGATAAATTAAGTTTTGTAACTTGCTTTATCGTTTTTCCTTTAATTTTTATTGGATATTCCATAATATTTATGTATCTTTGCACCCATAGTCGGACTATGGGGGTAGCGACTTAAAATAAGTGATGTTCAGATTGCCCTCCTGCGGGAGGGCAATCTGATTAATATCTTGAATGGAGGCTTAGCGTAGAGGGAGTACCTCTAATAGACGTTGAAGAATAACTTCAACGGTTTGCTGAGAATCCCTTTAATTCATCGCAGCTTCGGCATCCCACGTTTTTCGCTAGCGAATTTGTGTTCTTTTGTATGACAGAACACATAAAGCATTTTGAGGTCGTTCGATTTTGAACGGCCTCATTTATTTTCTTTTATCTCGACATAGCACTCCTCCATTTTCTCTAGCATTTTTGGCACGATGAAGAGTACTTTCACACTCTTTCTGCCAGTCTCGCCATTCAGCGACACCCAGAAAGAGTAAAGGTGACAGCAGGAGTACCACAATAGCTTCAGTCATGAACAATCCAAACGCCTCGGCCTTAATAACGGATGGGAAAAATCAGTATTACATAATTCCATTATAACAAGCCGTAGTAAGACCAACACAAGCGGTCTCCACCTTTAGCAAGGCGGTCCCAGCCCGCACAACCATGGCGAAGACCTTTGATGGTCCGCCAACCTTAGAGCGAAGCGGTTCCGAGCACCGAGTAGGGCGGTTTCCCTCTTCTTCCCTGAGGGGAGAAGACCGAGATGAGAGGTGGAGCCTTCCTTAACGGTAAGGAAGGACGGGTAGGTTTTCGAAAATAGATATTATCTATCCTTATACATATTATTATAATACTTCTGATACTCCCCAGAAGTAACATGATCCATCCATTCCTGGTTCTCGAGATACCATTTCACAGTTTCCTCGATACCCTCCTCAAACTGGAGAGATGGCTCCCAGCCGAGTTCCTTCTGTAGCTTTCTTGAGTCGATGGCGTAACGCATATCGTGACCCTTTCTGTCTGTTACATAAGTAATCAAATCCAAGTCAGCACCCTCAGGGCGACCGAGCAATCTAT